>WBZN01000427.1_pt1 | contig 34373 bp, 47 predicted proteins | sample 5204281 | NCBI WGS metagenome assembly WBZN01 (sample SAMN12344347, study PRJNA552823) | activated sludge metagenome | biome: Activated sludge suspended growth; feature: Nitrification reactor; material: Wastewater; isolation source: activated sludge from nitrification reactor of wastewater... | reverse complement strand
GCGATATGAATAAGATAGGGAAGTTGGTCGAGGAAAAGATCGCGACCAAGTTCGATTTCGATCGCATGTCCGGTATGGTAGTCGGCCCCCAATGGAATGCGGCGTCCAAGGAGCAGCAGGATCAGTTCATCGTCGAATTTCGTTCGCTGCTGGTGCGCACCTACTCGTCGGCACTATCAACATATCGTAAGCAGACGATTGAATACAAACCTTCTCGCACTGAACCGGGCGATACTGCCGTGCGGGTCAAGACGCAGATCATCCAGCCTGGCGGCCCCGCCATCCCGTTGGATTACAGCCTGAAAAAAATTGAAGGCGACTGGAAAGTCTATGACGTGATTATTGACGGACTTAGCCTGGTCACCATATATCGCGGGCAATTCGCCGCAGAACTCAAGCAGAATGGGATCGATGGTGTGATCCGGAGGCTTGCGAAAAAAAACAAAGGATCGCCTAAATCCTGATCTTACCTTTAGGTTAAGTGTTCACGGGTCGCCCATTCCTGCATCAAACTAAAGCCTACCGCAAGCAAGGTCGGCCCGATGAACAGGCCGACGAATCCAAAAGCGAGCACGCCTCCCATCACGCCAAACAAAACCAGACCGGACTTCTGCCAATACCACCATTCGGCAAACGTATACCCCGCCACCACCAGAAAGATCGCCACCGCCACCACCCGAAACCAGAGAAACAGTCGATCGCTCATCATGCCCTCCCGTCAGAATGTCCAACCCACGCCGAACTTGATCAGGTCCAATCCCGTGTTCCCATACCACCGCCGGCCCTGATGCACCGTCCGCCCCAGTCCACCGTTCGAGTCGTGCTGCCAGGCCACCTCGAACACCGTCCGGTGCAGCCGCAAGAGCAGCCGCGCCCCCGTATCAAACTGCACCTGATTCGGCAGCTCCGGCACCCAGCGCGAGGGATAGCTCGCCCCCACAAAGGCCTGGCCGATCAGCGTAGCCGACTCCGTCAGCCGCACCGGGTAGCCGTACTGCACCCCGCCCGTATACAGCTCCGACGAGAGCGCCGTCGCATAGAGGCCAAATCCCGTCACACAGCTCTGCGCCTCCACCTGGACGCCGTTCATATTCGTCTGGTGATGCCCATTCGGCGTCAGCGTCACCACACCGAGCAATGCCACCATCGGAGCCCAGCAGAACATCGCACCCTCCTCAGAGGACAATAAATCCACGCTCCAACCCCGCGCGCACCAGCTGCACCACATTGCTGCAATGCAACTTCTCCCCGAGCCGCAGGCGAATATTCCGGATCCACCGTTCCGACAAGCCCATCTCCACCGCGATCTCCTTCATGGTCCGGCCAGCCCACGTCCGCTCCAGCACCTCCACCTCGCGCGGCGTCAGCCGCACACTCGCCGGACGCCGCCACCCGATAGGCACCGCCCGCTGCTGCTCCGAGAGCTCCTCAGTCATCAGCCTCTTAGCTGCAGGCCGAGGACTCACGCGATCACCGGGATATTCAGATTCTTCGCTTCCAGCCAGGCCTTGATCGTCAGCACCGCATCGAGCTTCCACGCCCCGCCGTCCGCCTCGAAGAGCGCACACTCCGGGACCATCCCCTCTTTCGCACGCAGCCGAAACACAAATTCCGAGACCGGCTGCTCCACCTCGCGAAACGTCCGATAGGGCCGCAGCTTCACCCGCCCCTTGACAGTGACCGTTTCTTTCAGCGCGATCCCTTGCCGCGTCGTCGTGCGCTGCGAAATGCCGTCATCTTCCGCCACCATCACCGCCGACACTTCCAGCCCGCTCGCCAGCCGCAGCACCTCCAACACATCGCCTTGTTGTACGAAGCGAGACTGTAGCCCAATCACAAATTCCTCACGAGACAAAAACCGCCCGAACGGGAACACCTCCCCATCCGATAACCCCACGCGCAGCAACACATCCCGCCTGCCATACGGATCGGTGTGGCGCGAGACAATGCGGACCCCTTGGTGACTCAGCACTTCCACGATCCAGGCCGACGGGTCCACATCGTCCACCTTCGCGCGCACCGCATGCACCAGCCCAGTCAACGTCATCAACTCCAGTGGGACATGTGACCGAGGTGGCTCCACCAGCCCTAATGGCCGCTCTGTGTACTCACGCCCATGAATCTGAAACCGACCCACCGGCGCAAGACTCACAATCTTTTCGACAAATTCTTTCAGCATCATTCCCTCCATGCGCGAACCTAAAAGGTTCGAGTTACTTCACCACCGACATCGGCCCCTTCGGCTCCTCCGTCGGCCCGTCAAACAGCGCCACCTGCCGCGCGTCCTGCACATAGGCTTTCAGCTGCCCCGTATGCCGCGACAAAAACATCGTCGACTTCACCATCTTCACCGGCTGCAGCGCCGCCCGGCAGGTAAAGTCAATTGCCGCCCCAGTCCGATCCTCCGACGGCTTAAACACAAACTTCAGCGTGATCGTCCGAGACTTCTCAGCGGAGGTATTCGGATCCGCAATATTCTTCAGCACCTCAGCCAGTTCCCGCTCAAACACCTCCGGCACCCCACCATGGCAAATCGTCTGCAACGTAATCACGTTCGTCTCCATTTATCCCTCCAACAGTTGTCGAATGGTGTCCTCCACGCGCACCGGCTTCGGGCCATGCGCCTGCAGAAACACCTCCAGGTTGAAATACACGGGTTTCCCCATCGCCTTCGCCGCCTCCACTTCCCGCTCGGCCCCCGGCGAATGGCCGGGAATCCGCACCACACAATCGCAGCGCGACAGCCAGGCCAAATCCAGCGCCATCCAAAACTCGTACGGCGATGGGCAGAGCAAATGGGCCAAGTGATAGAGATGGGGGATAAACGGGACATGCCCGGCGCGTCGAACCGAGAGCCCCACCTGTACCGCTCGGTGCACATGCTCTGCCGTGTCGCCGTGCGTATACGGCCCCGCCACATACACCGTCAAAATCTCAGCCATGAACACCCCTCCTCACTCAGCCCTCAGGCCTCACCCCTCAGTCCTACTTAATCCCCACCCGTGCCAACAGCGCCACCACACTGGCCGCCGCCTTCCGGCTACGCGTCTGCCGGCCCGCCCGCTGCCGGGCCCGCCGCATCGACCGAAACACCGCCGTCCGCTGCCGAAGCGTCCGCCACCCCTGTCCGCGCATCACACCTCCGTCACCCGATAGCGGGAGGGCCAATCCCCCAGCCGCCACATCCGGCGAGCCGGCTTCGTCAGCAACGGCGTCACCACCCCCAGCCGCCCCTGATGCCCTGCATTGTCCACCACCCGCACCTCACCCAGCCCAAGCAGCCGCAACACGCGCACCGTCCACCGATTCCGCCCACCCAACATATTGCTTAAGGTGGAAATATGCACCTCCTGCCGCGCACAGAGCGCCCGCAGTCCACCCGCCTCGCGCTGCATCCGCCGCACCTGCGCCACCACCTGCTCGCGCGTCAGCTCTCTCATGCGTGCCACACCTGATACAGCACCGCCAGAATCACCACCCAACAGAGCAGCGAGAACCCCAGCGCCAGCAACAGCCCATGGGGATAGAGTGGATATTTCCGCTCAGCCGCCGGTCGCCGCTCCACCGCCGTCAACACCTGCACCACATCGGTGCTTTTCAATACGCGCAAATTAGGTCGTGCAGCGCCTGCTCGCATATGCCCTCCGTTCTGTTATGAGAGGTGCGCAGCGCGTCGAACACCGCGCACCACCAGGCGATTCACCGGCCAGATCCAACCGGAGCAGCACCATGCTGATCGGCTCGCCCCGCCACCGTGCCACGCCCCACCAGGGCGCGTCTGATCAACCGCTCCACCGTCTGCACGGTCACCCCGTGCCGTCTCGCCAGAAAGGCCATCGAATCCCCTCGGCCAAACGCCGCCACAATTTCCGGCTGCAACTGCGCGTACTCCGCCGACAGACTCCGTGCCCGCATCACGCCACCTCCTGCGCCGCCTCGCCCGTCACCCGCAGAATCTCCCGCCCCTCAGCAAACCCGCGTTGATAGGTCGCCTGTGTCGCCGGATCAGCTGCATAGCTCCGGGGGGCGTCATACTGCAGCGCATCCGCCAGCCCCCTCGCCTCCGCCCAGTACTGCAAGCCCAAGCGGCGCGCCACCTCAATCCGCGCCAGCACTTGCCGCTTCCCCGTCAGTTGTTCGGCCATGATTCCACCTTTCGTTTGAGATGCTCCGTCAAACTGCTCACCCCGCGCCGGATCGGCTCCACCAGGTTCGGCAGCCGCCTCGGCCGCTCCGACGGCAGCGCCGCCTTGACCTTGTCCCACTCAAACCGCGCCGACTCCCGCACCCACGTCACCGGAATCTGCTTGTCCCGCACCATCCGCCACACCGTCCGCACCGACACCTTGAGCGCCTCGGCGACTTCCTCGATCGTCAACAGCGGTCCGTCGCTCACGTCGCCTCCCACTCATCATTGTGTCGGTTGCCATGCCGCAGCGGATCCGGCCGATCCTTCCCGCTCCGATGCTCCACCACAAACCATTCCAGCATCATCTCGCAATAGCTCTCCACCGACGCCGCCCCCGAGGCCCTCGCCAGCTCCCGCACCCGCTCGGCCAGCCGCTCACGCACCACCAACCGAATCGGCCCCGCCTCCGCAATCGTCCTGGCCCGCGCCTGTGGCCGCACCATCCCGACAGCAATGGCCTTTCCCGTGTGGCGTCCCATACGTCACCTCCCCGCAACACCTGTCGGACATGGTCCCACACCGCCGGCTTCCAAGTGTGCAAACATAGGCCTCAAGTGATCGTAGTAGTCAAACCGATAGGTATTGAGCCGGGCAATCTCATTTTCGAGGGCATTGAGAATGAAGGCACTCATCGAGGGGAATTTCATCCGCCGTGCATGGTTCTCAATATCCACCTTCAGCTCCTGCGAACAGCGAAACGTGATGTCGTCGTCACACATCGGTCGAGGCATGATGAAAGCCCTCCTCATGAAAATGTTGACCGAACCGCACTCACGCCACTTTTGTGTTGAGACGCCGCTTCTTGCCATACCGATCCAACAGGGCCAGCCGGACAATCGTGGCTCGGCTGCACAACCCCTTCGCCTCCTCGTCGACCAGCGCGATCAACTTCGGCTCCAACTCGGCTGCAATGCGTATCGTCTTCTTTGTGACTTTTTGTTCCATGATGTGTCCACTAATACACGGCTTCATTTTCCGTGTCAAGCACAAAATGGAACGTGGGGGAACATTTTTATAGTTGAGGCGGTGTTATGGGGCTTTTAGTATCGCAACCTATGGGAAAGAAGGGAGAATTTATACGGATTCGAGCCGACGCCGACCTCAAACATGCCCTCGCGGAATCCGCCAAGCTCCATATCAGACAGGAGGCAGATGAGGCCCGCTACCTCCTCATGAAGTCGCTCGGCATGATCCGCGAGGACATTGAGCCCTATAGGAAGCTGGAGCCGCAGAAAAAAAAGACGCCCGACCACGGCTGACGCACCACTGGTTGGGCTCATAGGGGGAAACCATCCGAGCGTCATCGAGACAGACAGGACTATCGTCTACTGTCTTTCCTATAAGGACTTTCGAGCAAGGGTGAATATGTGCGACGACTGCCCATTGAGAACGGAGCGCGATGGCCCTGCGTGACTGTCCGGAGTGCCGCCAGCCCATATCCTCAGCCGCCACCGCGTGCCCACACTGCGGCCACCCCCTACAGCGACCACAGCGCCGCGGCGTGCGCCGTGAGCTGCTGCTGGTCCTGGCCGTGGTCGTCGTCTGTGCGATGTTCTACGGGCAGGAGGATCCGGACAGAAAGCACACGCCCAGCACACACTGCGACACCACCACGGCCGAGCGGCTCGTCCAGCAGGCCATCACCGGCGGGATTCTGCACCGAGTCGAGACCCAGACAACGGTGTCGCGCGTGTACATCCTTACCCCATGGACACACCTGACCATCGACGAGAAACGAGGCCTCGACGGCATGCTGAAATGCACCGTCACACACGGCACACCGAACGATCAGACCATTGTGGTGTATCACGACGGGCACACAGGCAAAGAGGTTGCGACGAGTAACGCCTATGGCTTTACGGTGGAGTAACTTTCGCTTTTCGCGTGTAGATCGTGGCGTGGCCTTGATCGAGCAGGGCTGTGCCGAGATTCTCTTCGCCGCGCGTCACCATACCGAGGAGCCGCCCGAACGAATCGCGCTTGCACGCCGTGAGAACAAAGTCACCGGCATGCAGCCAGGCCTCGGTAAAGGTCTTTGCCTCAGCGGCTCCCTCCGTCCCTGTCTCCGGCGTATTCACACAGAGCGCCTTCTGGCCATCCACCAAATGACAGACGCGTACATCTTCACTGTTCGTAATACCAGCATTACGGATCACGAACGTATCGCCGTCTTTTACCCGCAGCACCCACGAGGGATCGAGCGCCAGCGTCGCACACAAGAGCGCCCAGGAGAGCGCCGCGCGAACCAGGGAAAGTCGAAGTGTCATGGCCCCATTCTACCATGCCATCAGCCAAACCGGGAGCTAGAAATCTGATGACACACGAAGCACAATTACCCAAAGGCATCTACCGGCGCGACAGCACCGACGGCCAGCCGCGCTACTACGTGCGCATCATGGTCGATGGCCGGTATCAACGGTTTTCACCGCGTGGCGGATTTTCAGACGCGAAGAAGGCCGCCCAGTTTTTGAAGCACGCCCGCGCCGACATCGAACGCGGCAAGTTTTTCCCCGACAAATTTCGGCACGACCTCGCCGTGCCACTCAAAGAGCTGATTGAGGAGCAGACCATGCGCCTGCCGATCACCGCCAACACCAAGAACGACCGCATCTATCAATCTTGGTGGATCGAGCACTATGGCCACCAGGACGCCAGGCTCCTGACGCCCACCCACCTTGAGCAGGCCAGGCAGCGCCTCGCGCACGAACAGAAAACGCCCCAAACCATCCACCACTACCTCAAATTCCTCCGCCACCGCCTCGCCCTGGCCCTGCGCGACGACATCCTCGACCGCTCCCCCTTTCAAAAGTTGAAACTGAGCGAGCCCAAGAATTACCGCGTGCGCTTCTATTCCGCCGCCGAACGCCAGAAACTCTACGCCGCCCTCCTGCCCGACTGGCGCGAAGCCGCCGAACTCGCCGGCCTCACCGGCCTCCGCTGGTCCGAACAATTCAAGCTCACCCGCGAGCAGGTGCACCTCGATGAGGGATTCATCGAACTCCCCACCACCAAAGCCGGCCGCCCCCAGGCCCGCCTCCTCAACGCCCGCGCGAAAGAGCTGTTTTCCAAACAGCTGGCCAGACACCGTTTGCCGTGGGTCTATCCCAACATCAGCAAGACCGGCCCGATCGACCATTCCTATTTCATCAGGTATGTGTGGAAACCGGCCCGAGAGGCCGCAGGCGTCACGAACGCACGATGGAACGACTGGCGGCACACATTTGCGAGCGATCTCACGATGGCGGGCCATTCTGACCGCACCGTGAGCCAGCTCTTAGGGCACACGAACACCAGCATGGTGAAACGCTACGCCCACCTGGCCGACGCCCATCTGCGGAACGCCGTCGAAACCCTTGGCCAACCAATAGCCAACTCCCCACCAAAGGGCAAGCCGAAGAAGCGTAAGTGATTGATAAATGGTGCGCCCGGCTGGAATCGAACCAGCGACCCTCAGCTTAGAAGGCTGATTCGAGTACAAGAAGAATCAACGACTTGCAATAATATCAACGACTTGCACTGCCACAGTGCGCCGTATTGCGCCACCACATGCCATAGGATTGGCCAACTTTTGGCCAAATTATTTTCCCCTATCCCCTTGACATCATCATATCATTATCGTATACTCATCACATGGATAACGGGATCACACAGAGCCACCCAGATGCGAGCCCGACAGGGGCGGCTCTCAACACTCGGGCGAGTGAGGGCATCATGCGCTACACAAAAAAATCTGTGATTGCGGCAGCACAATCTCGCGGCTCATCCGCGACCACGCTCAGGGGAGCCATCCGGTACATCCTCGCCAGTACACGGCCAGACAGACCCAAGCCATTCCCCGCCTGGGAACGCAATGCAGCGGCCGCGAACGACTACCGCTACACGCGACGCGGGGAGAGGATCTGTGCAGGCCTTGGGCTCCCTATGGATTATGCAGATCGATTCCAGACCCTGCGGGATGCGCAGCGGCTGGCCGAATGGCATTTCGCCCCATCAATCCCCGCTCGGCTGATCGGCCAACTCCTCAGCCGTCATACCTGGCCAGCCGACACGATCAAAAAATATGCGCTGGATCGTGTCGGCCTACGGAGTGGGCTGCGCACACACCTCGATGCTGCGGCGAAATCGGCGGCGCAATCACTAGCGGCTGAGTGGCCGATGAAAAAATCCGAATCCTCATGGGCTGGCGGAAAACACACGGTTTCAGTTTGGTGGACCCTCGATCCCGCTAAAGTGGCCTGCGCCGGATCAACAGAGAGAGTCTGGAGCGATAACGGCAAATGGTCTGGCACAAACTCGCATGCCTCACTCAGGGTATCAGCCGCCGCCCTCCAAAAATATCCGTCCCTGCGCACCCCGGACGGCCAGATCATCCTGCACTATGAGCCGATACCCGGGAAATCCCGCGCCGCCAAAATCGTATGGGCGAAACAGGGTCGAGGCGTAGGCATCACCCCAATCCATGGCTACCTCATCCGAGGCTACCATATCGAGGCCTCCTCCCTGGAGGCAGCCGAAAAAAAGGTCAGCACGATCCGCCGTGAGGCCTGCGTGAAAATGTTGGAATCTCGCCTCCAGCAGCGCCGCGATACAATCGAGTATGGCACCGTCTGGGTCGGAGTCGCTGACTCGCTCGCTGGCGGGAACTGCGCCTCAGGTACGGAGCAATATCGCCAGCAATTATGCAGGCTAGTCGGCGGAGAGATTGGCGGAGTGCGCGCCGACTGGCTCCTGAGGCAACGACGAGACACCTACACACTGCGCGCTGTCCGCGCCGCTCTCGTCCGGTCGAGCCACCCACTCGCCCAGGAGTCCGCGTGAGCGAGATACTGCAACTACTGCAGGAGGCGGCACGGCTCCTCGGTGAGTCGCGCCGCCATTTCAAGAGCCGCCAGGTCGCCGAGGCTAGGCGGTTTATCGAGCAGGCCATCACACAATTAGGAGAGCCAACCCATGCCAAAAAAACAGGCCCAGACGATCACGCCACGCAAAAAATCAGAGCTGCGCAAACCGATCAGCATCACGATTGAGCCGGAGGTGCTGGTGTGCATCGATGAACGCGCCGACAACCGGAGCGAGCAGATCAACGGCGATCTGCTGCGGTATTATCGCCTGCTGGCCGAGATGCGGCCCGCGCTGCGCGAGCGATTTTCCACGGCCGAGATCAGTCTGATCCTCGATGCCTGCAACGGATGGATGATGGATTTCTCCTCCCCCGCGCATATCTGGATGGAGGTGGCCGACGGGATCCGGCTCAATCAGCTCGATACGAAATGGCAGGTGACCGACGGCCAAGGGCTGGTGGAGCGCCTGAGAGCGCTCACCTGGATCGAGTCCGTCACACTGGCCGATGCCATCGCCAGATGGTGGCACGCCGTGGGCGAGGGAGACCACACGCGCGATCCGTCCAGCGCACTCGGGTAAATACAGCTATTCTTTCGCCTGATCCTTGTAGAATTCCTGAGCCCGCCGGTACTCGTCGAGCACGAACTGCGAGAGGCCTCGGTGCTCAATGATGCGGTTCGTCAGCCGGGCGGTCAGCTCGTGGATCCGTTTGACCAGATCCACTTCGGTCGCCCCCTCCGCCAGCTCCGGCAGGGGCGCCTCCTCGTGATCCAGCAGGCTCGCCGGCGGCTCCACCGGCGGCGGCAGGACGCTGCGCGGCAACGTCGCCGAGCAGCCGAGCGAGCCCATTGACAGTACGCACCAGATCAGGAGACACGGCACAGGCCGGACGATCCAGCGCAGGCACCTCCATTGACTCGCGTGATTCATAGGCCACCACCTCTTGATAGGATTGCCGCAGTTTCGCATTGAGTTGATCTTTCGCCGCCCCCGCCCGCTCCACCGCCCACAACTTCCGCTGCTCGCTCACGATGTAATGGCCGATCGCCTCTTGCTGCTGCGCCATCAACTCGGCCCGATATTCCGCCTCCGCCTCCGCCCGGCCGATGGATTGCTGATAATGCTGCCATCCGAGATAGCCGCCGATGATGGCGAGCACGATCCCGACCGGTGCCCCGATCTTCCACGCCAGTGGCAATGCAGCAAACATGGTTACTCCTTCACGCTCGGGAAACAGGCCCGTTTCTCATCTTCCGTTTTCGCCCGCAACACACAGCGCATCTGCCGATTCTCCGAATCTTTCGCCATCTGCTCCGACAAGTTGCGCATGGAGAGCCCTTGTTGGACGACGACGCCCTTCAGCTCCTGCATTTCCGTCTTCAGTTCTTGCATCGTCTCAGCGACGGGATTCTTGATGAACCCCCCATCCTGCGCGAGGTAATACCCAAGTAATAATGTTGGCACGCCGAACGTACTGCCAACTTTCATGATCGTTTGATCCCACCAAGGGGCATTGCTTGGGATGTTTTCTTTCTGTTCTTCACTCATCGCGATCACCTCCTCGAGTCTGCCCATCCAACCGATAGAGAATCCGCATCTGCTCATCCTGTTTTTTATCGATCGCGCGCATCCCACTCTCAATCGTCGTCAGCCGCTGCATCTTGGCCTCGTGATGCGCCCGCAGTTCCGCCACGTCCGCCATCAACGGCGTCACCCGCGCATGGACACTATTGATCTTGTCGTCAAAATCTTTTCGCAACGCCGCCTGTGACTCTTCCACGGATTTGAACTTGCGCCCCGTCCAGCCGGTCATCGTCACCACCGCGCTAAACACCCCCAGGACCCCCCCGAAGATGGTGTCCATCCACTCCCACTTTGGCTGCTCCACACTCCGGCCTCCTTTCGCACTCAAATACCTCATGGCGATAGGTCGCATCGTGCGTCATCCCCGTTTTGCCGCATCGCAGACAAGCATACAGCCGATCTCCTACGTACCCCTTGAGCCAGTCGCCCGTCAGCCGCTCACTACTCACACGGCCACCGTCGCCGGCGGTGCCTTCCGGCATTCCCAATGCCAGCGCCGCAGGCCCCCCTCGCGCATGATGAACAGAACCGTATCCGGACAGTTCTGGATGAACGACACCACCGCGCGCCCCTTCTCCGTCGGCTCACCAAAGGCATCTTCCAACGGCTGAATATCCACACAAGTGCCGTCACGATGTTTCCACTGCAGCACATCCGGCTGCTCTTGAAACACCCCACGAATTGCCGCTGACACCTTCTCGACAGACCGCTGATCCACCGGCGCCATGTCGACAATGGCCGCAAGAAATACTTTCCCGTTCCGGTACGTCTTCGTGAGATAGGTCTGCGGATCGGCAATGTGGTTCTGCGCCATCGCACGCGCCTGCGCCGTCAAATCCCGCCGCCCGCTCGTGTAGATCACCCAAGGACAGCGCGCCCGCAACTCCTCCGCCCGGCTCTTCATGATGGCATCCAGATCCAGCTCCTCGATGGTTTTCATAGCGCCAATACCCCCTGCGCCAAGCGCTTCACCGCAATTTCACAATACTTTTCCTCGATCTCAATCCCGATGGCCTTCCTCCCCAGATCCTTCGCCGCCCGCAGCGTCGTGCCGGATCCCATAAAGGGATCGAGGATGGCTATGCAATTGTCAGGAGCCTGCTGAATAGCCCACTTCATTACTTCAATTGGCTTTTGCGTCGGATGCTCGCGCACCTCTTTATTTCGCATGTTCTCTTGAAGCATCCCATTCCAAAGCCAACGCAGCTTTCTTACTGGCTTGTCAAAATTAGTCCACGCCAGTTCACAGTCGGAAAATTGATTTAAACCGTTATCCTTATCCCAGACTAAAATGCACCTAGCTGGAGGAAGTTCAAAGTAGTTCCCCCCCCCAAAAAACAGAGTATTCAGCCTTTTCAAGAATTTGCTCTAACAGCCATCTCGCAGGCGGTTTCGAATCCCAATTCGTGTCTAGATATACACGCTTAGGCGCAGCGGCCTTCCCATACTGCTTGCCGCCATTCTTATGCATTTCACTATCAGCATTGATCCCATACGGTGGATCAGTCAGCACCAGATCGACCTTCGGCAGTTGCGGCAAGATCTCCCGGCAGTCGCCGTGGTAGATCGTGATGCCGTCCTCATCGTAATAGGGCGTAGGCAGACTCATCCGACCACCTCACCAACTCGAAACACGGAACCAGAAACTCGAAACTTGATTGTTCTCCAGATCCGCTCATTCCGCTGCGCCTCGGTTTCCGGCTTGGCCATCGCGCGATTGAAGCGGATCGTGTCATCCACGCACTCGCCGCAGTTCAGACAGCTCCACAGATACACCGGCCGCGTGAATCGCCTGGCGATCTGCCGCCACTCCCGCTCCCAGAGCGGCCGCTCCACCATCAGCCCCTGACATCTCGCGCACGTCATCCCACTCCCTCAGACCGGGATCTGCGTCCAGAACCCTTCCAGTCGATTCCCTGCGAACGAATAGGTCAGATCCAATACTGAGGCCTGATTCGCCGCCGAGGCCAAACTGCCCGTGATTTTCGCGCCGGATGGCGCCGCGACTGTTCGCCCGCCGGTGGCATCCTGCACAAATCGAATGCGGACCCGCTCCCCCTCCCGCTGATTACTGATGGTGAACGTGGTAATGTTGGCCGTGAGCGCACCCACCTCAAAATAATCACCTTCGGACGTATCAACAGTGAGGGACGTGGCAAACACCAGCGACGTCCGCCTCGGCTTCACGTAGCCCTGCAGAGAAAAGAATTCCGCGCCATCGCAGACCACCGTGATAGCCTTCTCGGCATGCAACACAATGGAGGTTTGCTTGTCGATCGTTTCCACTCCGTTCGGGTCCAACGTGACCGCCGTCGTGTTGGCATTCAAATTGATAAAGGTACACGTCCATCCGGTGCCCAGCGACGCAGCAGCCGCAAGGCTAACAGTAATGCTGTTGGTGCAGGTGAACGTCTTGCCGCAATCCGCCGCCGTCACGCTAAAGTTCGCCGACTTTCCGGCGACCGGCATACGCAGACGGGCAGGTGATCGAACGACTTCATGCCAATCCGAGCCACGACGTTGGAGCAGAATCCAGGCCTTTGTATCATCCAGCGTATAGTCCACCGAATGATGCAGCATGATCTGCCCAGCGCCGGTCGCCGCATGTTTCAGGACGACGAACCGCGCCGCATTGGCATTGCGCAACAGGATCATGGAGCTGTCCGGATAGTTCGTCTGCACGATGTTGGTCAGGTCATCAGACGCGGCACTCGACTCCGTGTCGATCACCAGCACCCCGCCGCTCCCGGCCGGCGTGATGGAGCCGCCGGCGATCGTGATCGCCAGCTCGGCCACCCCCGCGCCAGGGATCTGCTTCGTGGCCGCGAGCATGGCCTCCAGCCCAGCCTTGAACTCCCCTTCCGTCCGGGCGTTGTCTGTCAGATAATTAGCTGCCGGTAACGTCGACATAGTCACTCCTCCTTAATAGCCGTGCACCACCGCATCGATCACCGCCGTCGTCGCGACATTCGAAGAAGTAAACGCCTTGATCAGCGGTCCCAACGTCGGGTGTTTATCCATCACTTTCACATAGGCGGCGGATCCGCCGTCGTCCGCCAACTCCGTCCGCACCATCACGATTTCGCGATAACTCTGCGTGAGCGCGAGGCGCGTCCCGATGGCCGAGATCGGCACATCTTCAATCGTCTCCAACAGGTCACGGACATCCAAGATCACGGCCAGTTGCTGTAGGATGGCCTGCACGGTGCCGGAATGGCCGATGATCCTCATCTTGTACGGCTGCACGCGCAGGTGATCGATCTGTCCAGGCCACTGCATGTATGGGCCTACATCAGCCCACATGGCCACGCTGTCGCCGCTCCACATCAGCGCGGCCGCGTCCGTGTTCCACATGGCCGCGCTCGACTCCGCCTGATACTGGATCGACCACAGCCCCGTCATCGTGACCTGCAATTTCAGCATCGCGTCCAACTGGTCCGCCGTCGGCGTGACCGTAAACTCATACGCCATCTCGTCATAGGCTGCCGACCACATGAGATTCGCCGAGGAGGCCGACCACATCAGCGCATCATCGCCGGTCCAAAAGACGGCGCTGCTATCAGCCTTGATATCGCCGCTGATGATCGATCCATTCGTAATGGTCCCAGGCCAGCCGAGCGCGCGATGGTCGGACGTGAGCACAATATTGTCCGTGATCACCCCGTCATAGCTCACCGTCAACGCTTTCGCGTTCAGGCTTTCGTTCCCGGCGATATCCACCGCTTTGACGAGAAAGGTCTGCGAGCCCTGCCGCTTGAAGATTTGAAAGTCCGTCGTCTTGAGCACATGCTCATGTGCCGGCGTCGCCGCCGCCCAATCGGTGGAATTCCCCGGCCGAAAGCGCACGAGAAATCCGTCCAGATCGCGAGGCGGATCGGGATAGCTCCACCGCAGCCGCTCGCCCTCCAGCACCAAGCCCTGCACATCGGGCGGATTGAGAATGCTGCGCACGAGTTCAGCCGTCGGCGCCGTCGCGAGGCTACTTTCCACCCCAGCCGTCGAGATGCTGGTGACGATCACCCTGATCAACTCGCCGGATTCCACGTCACTGATGGCCAACGAGCCGTTCGTCGATTCTCCGAGAAAGACAGGAATGCCGCTATCCGTGCGATACACCCGCCCCGCCTTGAAATGCGGCGAGCCAGGCGGCGACCAGGAGACCCATACCGACTGCGTGATGTCGATCTGCTCCAGCATCGTGAGATGGAGCACATTCCCCGGCGGCCCGATCATATCCCCCAGCGCACTATACTGGATGGGATTCGTCTCGCCGGTATCGCTGTCGTCGTACACCGCCGCGTTGTATTCCAGCGCCGAGATCCGCACATCCAGATCCTGCGTCCGCTCGATCGAGATGATACGAAACGGCTTCGTGCTGATGGTCGTTTCCCCAAAGGCCCACACATCCGCCGCCGCCGGCGTCTGATTCCACGGCCCGGTGATGGTCAGCGTCGACACCGTCCCAGGCGCCGTGGTCACGGCATGGGTTTCCACCGCGTCGTCGGCATGCCGCACCAACACCTCATAGCTCTTGCCGGACTCGATCACGACGGCCCGGTCAAGCACAATCGTCGTACTCGTGGAGCCGATCAGCGCCCGCCCGCCGTAGCCCCACTGCGGTACATCATGTTGAAAGCGGATGACGTCGCCCGGCTCGCAGGTCACCGCCTCAAGAGCAGCTTCAAAGCTGATGGTGCGCGTCACATACTGATTCACCCGCCGATTGAACCGGGCCAGCCTGGCCGCGTGCGAGCTGCGCGTGATGCCGTAGCCGCTCACCGTCTTCCGGCGAGGCTGCTCGCTGTTGGTGATCAACAGTGGATCCTCCAACACCACGACATCTTGCCCATACCCGGTGTCACGGTTCAGATACTGCACCTCGAAAATATTGGCGCGATCTTTCAACGAGAGAAAGGTCTCTTCAAATGTGTCGGTTTTGATGTTCGCCATCGTGAAGAGCTGCACCGGTTGAGCGGCCCGCTCGATCTTGATGCGGATGTAATTGCCGATCTTGACCGGTGAGGCCTGGCCGATGGAGCAGATCCGCAACACCGCCGACCAGATATTTTCTCGGTCCGCATCGAAGACAAAATCGCAGGTCGCCCGCGCCTCAACGCCACCAGCTCCATTCGGCACAGCCTCATCACAAAACGCCGCCCAGTCCACAAAGCTATCGAGATCAATGTCGTTCGCACGCACCTCATAGGCCGTACCGGCCAGCGAATTTCCATCCCACCCCGTCTCAAATGTGCCGCTCTGCGTGCCGTAATCGATCGTCTGCACGATCCCGACAGCCCCGTGGACCTCCCCAGAGGATGTCCATTGCGCATGCAACAGATCACCCTTTCGCAAAGTCGCCGCCGTCCAGCCGGTGCCGGACCCGGAAAAATTGGCCGACCCGTTGGTCACCGTGATCGTGCCGGTGTCATACCGCTGCTTCCAGGTAAAGCGCCCGTGCCCATACCGCTCATTGGTGAGCATGTCGAACACGACCCAGGCCGGGTTGCGGCTGTACTCCACGTGATACAGTCCAGCCATAGTCCAGACCTTGACCATCACCCCATTCAGAATGGTCGTCACCCTCGGAAGGCCGCCGCTCAACTGATTCGTCGCCACCGCTTTCACGGCCAGGAGCGCCGTGTTGGGATAGGTATAGCCATCGTTCACCACCTCAGTGATCGAGGCCCGCTGGATCGTATTGACCACTTCGCTGTTCGTGCTCTCCGCCGTCGTCCGACGGATGCGGATATCGTACCGCCCCGCCGCCAGACCATCGACGCGGATCGTGCGCCGCAAGGCCGCGCGGCGGCTGTCCGTATAGGTGACGCGCGGCCCGGTGAGCCAGGTACCAGAGGAGGCGAGCTTGTAGTCCACCTCCACCGAAACGCTGGTATTGATCAATTTCCCGGTTTCCGCATGCACCCTAAAGAGTCCGCTGGGACAGAGGATATTGACTTCCAATCCCGTCAGATTCGTCCCGATGGAGGTATAGGTCACAAAGCTCGTCGTGAGCGTCGTCGCGGCCTCGAACGTCACCGCCGATTTATCGCCAAAAATCGTGATAGCCAGTTGCACATTCAGCCCATCCCGCGTCTCAGTCGTAACACCAGTATAGTTCGATAACGGCTGCTGATTGATTTCCGGCTGTGAATGGACATTGAACACCGGCCCCTCGCTCATGGCATAGAGCAGATGCAGCACATCGTTGTCGGCGTCCGTCCTGACCGCAGCCGCGATCAGCTGCCCGCCCACCCGATGCTCGCCGTACACCACGGGAATCGGCGCGCCGATGCGCGTGCCGTTGGTGATGCCCGAAAACCCGTAGGTGTTGGAGGAGGACAGATCGCTGGAGGAGGTCGGCACATTCGGCGGCCCCGGCTTGCCTGCCACCATTTGTTCGACCAAGATACCGACACCGCCCGTCAGCAACCCGGCCGCCCAAGTCGGCAGCCCCGCCGACCGCAAGGCCCAATAGACCCCCAACGGCGGGAACACGATCCCGGTGATGATCTTCATCGTATCGCCCTTGGCGAGACGAGGATAGACTACGATTTCCACACCGGGCACGAGCAGCACATGATGCCACGCGGCGCGCGCCAGCACGCGGCCACTCTCGACCGCGACCCAGTCGCCCTGCAGACACTCCGCCGGCAACACCTCGGTGAGCCACTGCCCTGGACGGCAGACCACCGGCTCGCGCGTCCGCTCCGCACGGAGCGGATCGCGGATCACCGTGACCCGGCAGTCTGGCCGCACCTCAACTTCCATAGACATAGTAGCCGAGCACCCGCTGTTTCCACGGCTCCCGATCGAGCCGTCCCACCACCACCCCCGCCTTCTCCATGGCGTGCAGGAAATCCCGCGCCGTCAGCAGATAGCCGATATGGGCCGGATAGTCCGCCCCTCCGCGAAACTCCACCACCCCACCGGCCACCGGCACCGACGTCGGCTCCCAACCGGTCAACCGCTCCAAAATCCAGCAGCGCATCTCGGTCGGCTGCGCCGCCGAGGCATAGGGATCCGGGATCGTCTGCCCGGCCCGCCGGCAACATTCCATGACCAATCCATAACAGTCGATCGTCGGACCAGGCCAGCGCGCGCCCATCGCATATCGCAGGCCGAGCAGATCATCGTAGGCGATCATCACAACCTCCCCGCAATCGGCGAGAGCAACGGATAGCCTCCGAACCGCGCGACATTGGCATGCGCCCGGCAGCCGTTGGACCCTTCCAGCGCCTTGCTGCAGGTCGCCAGCGCAACAAGCTCTGGATGAAATTCAGGACTTAACGTATCAAGTGCAGTCCAGCCCAACCCGCATTCCTTACTTAAGTAAAGATGACTACAGTTATCTCGATAGAAGCGACGGCCAGGAAAGACATGTTGCACGATGCGATCATGCCCCAAGATGAACGTGACGAACTGCGAGCCCTTCACTTGAATGCTCATGATCTCGTAGTGCTCTTCGAGCACCACCGCCTCCGGATCGGCCAAGTTAGCCGAGTTCACATAGCGGATGGACACCCGCGCGCCACGCAGCTCGTTGAACTCCACATACGCGCTGATCTCCCGCGTCACGTTCGAGACCGAGATCGACACGTCATGCAGCTGCCCCTTCGCATCCTGCATCACATCTTCAATTTCACAACCGAACGGCGCATAGGTCTGGCCGTCGAACACCACCGCCGTCGGATTCGGCACCAGCCGGAGCGTCGTGGAGGCGCTCACCTCCACAGTGATGAGCGGCAGCCAGGCCGACGGCGCCGCCAGCTTGTTTTTCTCTTGAATGAGTGAGGCCGTGATCGTTCTCATGCCATCCTCATCGCATCACGCATCACAAGGCTTCTTCCAACGTGATCGGCCCGATGTTGAAACCCACATTCGCCGAGCCGATCGGCTGGATCGTCGGCGGGTTGCTCGCATCATGCTTGAACCGGCAGGAGATCACCGCGCTTGTACGCGGATCGGTAAAGTCAAAGGCCTCGGCCCCGCCTTTCCTCGCATCCCAAAAGGACAGCCACGTCGTCACCTCCGCCGCCGTCGCCCCACGATGCGAGAGCTGATACTGGCGCGGCGCCGTCGTCGCCTTCGCGCGCGTCTGCGCATAGCCGCTCTCGTAGGGCGTCTTGACGATGGCATAGGCCCGCGGTAGCTCGATAAAATCCCCATGGGCAATCGGAATCGTCGGATAGGCCGCCATTTATGCCGCGCCTCCCAGCGCCTGCCGCAGATCAGGATCGCGCCAGATGATATCCACAATCATCCCCTTCAGCTGCCGCCGGTAGTTCACCTGCGGCGCATCGGTGCGCCCGGAATTGTGCACGTTGACGGTGACATTCATCGGCTGACTCGTCGGCAGATCGCCGGCATTCAGCCGATCCAGCGTCGCCATCCCTCGGCGATTCAGCACGCCCTCGCCCGGCGTGAGCATCGCCGCCACCGTGTCACGATTGCCGGCTCCCAGCACTGCCCCACCGGACGCGAACCGCTGCGGGACAATCCCACCGGCGTTGAACCGCAAGCCACCTAACAGCCCGCCGGCATCCGCGCCACCTCCACCACTCCCCATAAATCCACTGAAAAAATTACCAAGCAGACCACCACTAAACCCACCCGTAATCGCCTTGAATACCATCATCGTCGCCAGCTGCGCCATCACCTGCGCGATCACATTTTTGACGAAATCCCCGAAGCCCTTGAAGAGATCCTTCATGGATTTGATCCGGCCGTCCATGAGGTCAAAGAAGAACGTCCGGAAACTCTGCTCCATGAACTGCGCCGTGCGTTGCGCCATCTGGGCAGCGAACCCGAACGCAGAATCTGTGTTTCGCACATAGCTATCGAGCCCGCGCTTCCACCCCTCGAAGATGCTACCGGAAAATTCCTGATGCACACCCGCGAGCCTCGTCAGATATTGACGCTCGATCGTCTCACGTTCCGTAGCCGTGAGGTTCGCGCGACCCAGCACATCCGCCGCCAGTTGCTGGTCATTGTTCTGCCAGGCAATCAGCAGCCGCGCCGCCTCGTCTTGCCGGAGCTGCGTTTCCTTCGTCAGCGTGGCCCGCAACAGATCCATTTGATGGGTATACCGCTGATCCGTCGACGCCCCCACTTGATTGTCGTAGGCGATCCAGGCCTGCGCATTCTCCACCAACCCCGCCCGCTCGCGCTGTTGTGCCGCCTCACGGATCCGCACCTCGAGTTGCGTCTGCTGGACGATGGCCTGTCCACGGCGCACCTGCTCGGCTTCATCTTCCCGTTGAAATTGCTGTTGACGATCGAAGGCCAGAAAGAACTCACTTTCTCCTTGAGCCGCTTCGCGTGCGAGCTTCGCCTGAATCTCCAGCGCGCGGTTCTGCATGAGAAAGATTTCCAGCTTCGCCTTGCCGAGTTTCTCCTGATCGACCACCCTCGGCACCGTGGCGCCCATCGACACGTCACGCCCTGTCTGCGCGGTCTCGGCCTTTGGCGGCCCATTCACATACTTGGCCGCCTCCGGATTCTCCAGCAGCATCAACTTCGCCGAGGCTTCCGCCTCCAGCCGCTTGATTTCCGTTTTCAGCTGATCGAAGGTGAACTTGCCGAACAGAAACTCGACATTGGCCGCCGCCTCCTTGATCAACGTACTGAAGAGCACCGCCTGCTCCGCCAGGCCCTTGAAAAAGAATTGCACGCCGCCGGTGGCCGTGATCGATTTGAAGGTCTCCATGAATTCCAGCAGTGCCGGAATGAGCTGCCTGCCCAGCTCCAGATGCACCCCCTGCATCGCGGCCTGCAATCGCTTCAGCTCGTCGTTGAACCGGCTCGCGGCCTCCGCGTCCTCTTGCCCCAGCACCACCCCCAGCCGCTTGGCGTCCTCCATCGCGGCTTTCGTGGCGTCCGATCCCTGCCGGACCAGCGGCACCATTTCCAGAAAACTTTTGCCCAGCGCCTTCGTGCCGGCGTCCAGAAACTCCGCTTGTGAGCGCGTGCCGTTAAGCCGATCTTGCAGCTCCAGAAAGAGCTGATCGAGCGGCTTCATCTTCCCGGTGGCATCGGTGGCGCTGAGGCCCAGCTGCGTGAAGAGCTTCGCGCCATCGCCGCTGCCGGAGGAAGCCTGCACCGCCGCCTGCGCGAGTGTCTTCAACCCTTTTTCGAGTGTCCCGATCGGCACATCGGCCATATAGGCGGCATGCTGCAGCGCCGTGGTAATTTCGACGGTCGTGCCGAGCCGCTGCGAGGTCTTCAGCGCCTCTTCGCCGAAGTTCGCCGTACTCTTCGCCACCGCAAAGAGCGCCGTGCCCGCGGCGGCCAGCTGCGTCTTCCAATCCTTGATGAAGTCATTGAACTGCCCGAGCGCCCCCTGCGAGTTCTTCAGCTCGCTCTTGAATTCATCGGCGACGAGTTTCAGAACCAGCGCCAGCTCGCGATTTTCAGCCATCAATACACCTCATATGGCGGCACGGGCCAGAAGCGTGAGTCAACCGAAAGGCTGCGGGTTCGCACGGTATGCCGGCTGCCGCCTTGCGTATCCGGCACGGTCGCCGCATCCTCGATGTACCCCACGACCAGCGCGAAGGCCGCACAGGTGCCGACGCCGACGCCATCCGCGAGCGCATCGCCGACGCCGATGACTGTGGCGACGCCAACACAGACGCCGATGCCCTCACCAGGCTCGACTGACAACTGCGCGAGCAGCAGCGACACATCAGAACCCTCCCACCGGTACTTCCGCCCAGGCGAGATCGATCACCACCACCACATTATTCGCCGTCGCACTCCCCGCATTCACATTCTCCACGACAAACCCCTCATTGGCTGCACAGATTAATGGGTGCATATCGTGTCGTGCACTCGCCACCAGATCGCGCGTCAGTGGTTGCATCGTCGCCGAAACGGAGGCAATCCACGCAGGAAACAGCGAGAGGTAGCCGCCGTCCTTGGTGAGCGTGCCGCCCGTCATTCCAGCGGAATGTCCGGCCGCCGTGACATGGCGCACCTGCGCTCCGCCGGGAGACGCCGGCATCGTACTTTTCAACGGAGATAGTGTGGGCGTCACAATATTGGTCGTGTCCACCGCAGAAAATGAGGTGCAGCGTGCCATGCCAATATAGAGGACATACGGCACGGCGACCGCACCGAACGGCATGACCGTGACCTCAACTTTTGTCGGGATTATCCAATTACTGGCATTATTGCGCAGCTCCAGCAATCGGCTTGCACTCGCCTGTCCGGCCACCAAGGTCACAGCGATCGTTCCACGATAGTGGCCGAAGGAGCCATAATCCAGTGGCTTCGGATGCACCGGCACTCCCTTGAAGACCGCTCCGCCTCCCCCGATGAGCGATCCATTTTCCAGCTGTAGTTGCAGCGCCATGTCTCCCCCTTCAGATCCACACCCAGGCTACATTCCATTGCCCGTAGAGCCTGGTGCCCCGGCCGTTTGGCTGCGACACCTGCCCGCTATTCATGCCGAAGATTGTAAATCCGGTGCCCGCCACGATATCGCCCGCCATCACCGTGAGCGTCTCCGATCGATGCTCATCCGACGAATGATCGACGGAATCCACCGGCCGGATCCAGGCCTCCACCAGTGAACCGGAGACAATGCCGCTCTGGCCCGTCACAGCGACAGAGGCATCCGACTTACCGGGGAACGATCCGAAGTCGAGCACCGCCGTGCCGCGATCGCCCATTTACTCCTCCGTAATTTCACTCGCCGTCGTCAGCCTCGGAATCACGCCCACACTCATGACGATGGGATCCACCAGCATGCCCACATAATCGATAATGTTGGACCCGCGCGAGACGCTCCAGTAGGTGATCGGACTGCCAGGCGAGGCCGTACAGGCCGGGAAGATGAGACTGGCCGACGGATTCACCCGATTGCCTGTCACGGTCCACCCCCCGCTACCTCGCACCACAATGACCCTGGCATAGCCGACGTAGGAGGCCTCCACCGTGTTCTGCGGGTTGCCGATGCCGGGATCCGCCACATGGAGCGCGACGACGTGACTGGTGAATGGTGCGCTCGCCGCATTGTCGGCGACGGTGGCGATGGCCGTGCCGAGAAAATACAACCTCAACACGTCGTTCCGCCATGTGGACCCCTTCGGCATGCCTCACCCCATCAAAACGCGCTGCCCTGCGTCCCGATCACGTTGATCCGCGCCGGGTTGACCGTGCCGGCAAACGGCGTGCCGTTCTGTTGTGATAGCCGGATATCATAATACCCAGATGCCGTAGCACCGATTCTGAAGATCCCGCGTAAAACCACACACCCATCTTGCGGGAGATCAACAACAGGCACTTGTGCACTCGTCAACCGCGTGACCCCATTTGTCACGGTACAACTGCCAGCCGATAGCCTACTGGTGGTAGTGCCAGAATTGAGCAGCGTATTGTTGTCTGGGCCCCACATCCAGATATGGGTATCGGTTTCCATGTCGGGGATCTGCGTATACGAGCCTGCTCCGTTTTGTCTGGCCTCCCATCGAAGGCCGTCCTGCTCACAATCGGCCACGTTTTCACAATAGACTTCCGCGAGAAGCGCGACAGCACCCCCTTGCACAACGGTTTTTGCTGTATTAATAGCCGCAGTTAAGTTGGTTGGACTACCACCAAGTTCCGGTAGATAGACAGCTTGGAATCGATAGGACGGCATCCCAAATGTCCCGACGGCTGGCTGTGTCGGGTTCCAGGCCGCGTAGATCGCCGAGCAACTTTCGATAGATTGATAATAGCGAAAATCGGAAAAGGTCCCGCCGACCCCGTTCGCGACACCCCCAACGCGGCCAAGCTCAAAGTTCCCGCTGAGCGCATACGAGGTGACTGACTTGACGCCGCCCGGTTGCGCGGAAGCTACCCCATTGACATGCAGTGTGACCGTATTTGATGTCGCGTTGCCCACGAGACAGAAATGGTTCTTCCCGCTGGCGAGCACCAACTCAGATGGTGTCGCGTCATTGCTGGCTTGGACGCCAAGCGCGGCCAGTCCGCTTACGCCGGAGATGTACAACCGTTGATTAGTCCCAATCGGAGCCCCGAAATACGTACGAGACAGGAGATGCGCACCAGCGGGAAAATCGATCCCGAACGCAATGGTGAAATCGGATGCAGAAGGATCAAGGCCGCTCCCTTCAGGGATCGCCACATACTGGCCGCTGCTGCCGGTGAGTAACACTCCACCGCCCGCCACAAATGAGGCTCCACCGGTTAATGTGCCGTTCTCGCCTGAGCCTCCCGACCCGCTGTTATTCGCAGTCGTACCACTGCCTTCGTCGAACGGATAATGGATGTATGGCGTCCCTGGTCCTGTCGGTGGGCCTGTTCCGTCGCAGAGATTTGTTACGGGTAACGACGAGAAAGAGAACACCTTTTGATGAAGACCAGGGTATGGCCCGATATCATCAAAGCCTGTCCATCCACCCGTGCTAGAATTGTACGTGATTGTCCAATTCTGATTGGTGGCGACACACGCATTACTGGATATCCCATTAATCACGACTTCGACCTGACTATCGGTGCCTGTCTTACGTGATGCACTACCGACCGTGGGCGACCCAGGGCAATTCGCACCGGTACACCCGATTGAGACGCCTGCTGACGATGGGATCTGGATCGGCACAGCGGTATTCATAGGGAAAGTCAAGGTCACGGTGTTGGCATGAATTGTTGGTGTGGGCGCGGCAATCGTCTTGAACGCGCCCACGACATTCGTGGAGTTGTTCAAAAACTCATTCGCCAGCGCAATATTGACGGGCGAGGAGGCTGTCAGGCTAAAATCAGGCGAGGCCGGAAGCGAATTCGATCCGCCATCCACAAAGGCTGGTGCACTCACATTCACGACGTTGCCGGTCGAAACAAGGTCCGCGTTGAACGTGGTATCAATCCCGACTTGTCCGCCGGACCCACTGGCGTACAGATGATTGTTGCGGATTTTAATCCCCGTCGCCGTCCCACATCCTACGCAATCGATCCCGTTGATGTTCCCGGCTGTGCCAGCCGTGTAATTTTCATAAAAAATGTTGTTTTCGATTCTGAGGTTTAGACAGGTAGAACCCCACACCACGATCCCTGAGCGGTTCACGGAGTACGCAATGGTGTTGTCCGCAATGATCCAGTCGTGTGACACAGCATACTCAGGCCCAGCGTGAAGCGAAGGGTTATAGAGTGAGGACGATGACCCATTCACCTGGATATTGAACCCAAGATTGTCGTAGATCAGATTGTTTCTAATCGTGATCGCCGTCCCGTTCATGTAGATGCCGTGTTGCAGTGTGGATGTCGGTTCCTCGACAAACCCCCCGTTGTGATAAATCGTGTTGTTGGCGATGACAACCCGAGTCCCGTTGCCAAGAATTCCGTGAAATCGATTGTTGTGGATTTTATTGTTTTTAATCGTGATGTCATTGCCGCTATATATACGAACACCAACCGAGGCATTCGTGATCGTCAACCCTTCGATTGTCACCCACCCCACAGCCACATTCTGTCCAGCCGAGTTCCAGATTGATATTCTGTGATTCCCGTTTTCACGGTCGCTAAACTGAATGACTGGCGATTCACCTGGATAGTTCGCGAGACGGATCGGAGAGCTTTGCGTACCAGAGCGGGCGAACCGTACTTCATTCGTTTCCGTATAGGTTCCGGCTCTCACATAGGTGGTATCCCCAGCCACCATCGTATCGACAGCTTGCTTGACTGTGAGCCATGGAGTTGTTTCTGACCCATCAGCCGAATCACTGCCTGTCGTCGCTACATAGTAGGTCGTCGCGCTTACGACATCGGCCAGCAACAGGCCTATAAACAGGACCACGGCAATCATGAGACCCTCCGTCTTGTCGCCGCGTTGCCGCTTACTGGCAATGGATAGTCATAGGCGTCCACCAGGTCGAGTGAACAACTGTCACTCGCATTGGCCCCGATAAACATGAGGCCTGCACGTGTATTCCCAGACACATCGGCGTCCGTGACAGGTGCCACAAACTCTACCCCGTTGACGTAGGCCGAATGCGACGACCCATCATCGCGGAGTTTCATAATATCGTTGGTGGCCGGGTCGGTCGTGTTGGTCCCAAGCGTAGTCGATGCCCCAGCCACCCTCTTGCCGAGCCGCCACTCTCTTGTGCCTGCGGTCGTCCCGTAGGCGGTATGGACGGTCATATACGTCCGTGTCGTAGAGCTATCTTTTCGCCCAATCACTCCGCAGCGGGTCTCACTCGCCGACGCAATCGCCGTCAAGGTCGCCTGCACCTCCATGTCGTCCGTGGCGAGATCGCTATCAATCCGCGCTTCAGCGGTCGTACTCCCAGAGGCCGAGGCTTGACTCGAGGCAATGGCCCACGCCGTGCCGTTGAACTCCGTCCACGTATGCACACAGGTGAGAGAGGCACTGTCAGCGCAGTTGAATGTTTCAGTAGCTAACGTGGTCGCCCAAGCAACCGCCGGTTGGAGTGCATTCCACGCATCGGCGACGTAGCCGTGATCACGGAACGGCACCCAGGCAGTTTGTTGGTAGAGCGGTTCGCGTTCTCCGAGCCAGATCTTCACTTTGCCGTCTTTCCCGGCCCTGAGCTTACTGGACAGCAATTCAATGATCGCCTCATCAACGGTGTCGGCGACAATGCCCTTCTTGGCAAGGGCAGCCAATACGGCTTTCCGCGGGCCAGTCATGCGTTCATTTTTTGCGCTACCAAGCTCAGCCACACCAGTCATGTCAGCCGGGAGGATATTCGATGCACACAAAAACCGATCAATCCCCCAGGTGCGCAAATCAATATGCCCGTATCCGTCCATACCCATGCAGCGTGAGTGATACGGGTCAGCATCAGTGCCAGTGCCATCGATCGGTGAAAGGTAGGTGTACCGTGTGGGTTGTGCCTCTGGCGCACTGGACCACAGCAACGGGATCACGAAGAGCCAAAGCCAGCGTGTCACTATTGCCCCCATCCCCAGAATTCGACCCTCTCGACATCCAGCGCTGCGTTCAAGGTATCGCTGCCTTCCGTGCGATTGCGTTTGAATTCAAACCGGGCCAACTCATTCGCTGCGCAACCGGTCGCCGTAATACTGGAGAGCACCACCCGATTCGGCCGCCCGGACGTGCCTGCCGCCGCCGTGACGAGAGAGGCCGTGTTGAATGAGGCGTCGTCCGCCTCATCGTCGGCATAGCATTTCGTGCGTGCCTGAAAGCGGGCATTGCCCGTGCCGGTCGTCTTCCACCAGATAATGGCGTCCAGTTGTCCGGTGAACCCTGTCGGCAATTCGCAGGACAGCTGCACGCCATAATCGCCATCAGAATCTGGGAACGTGGCGACCCCGATGCCGCGATTCGTCCCGGCCAGCGCCGTGGCCGTCGGCGCCGTGGCGAGAGGATCCTTATTCCAAATATGTGCCGCCGTGCCGCTGACAGGATCGATGCTCACCAGATCGCCGCCACAGATCTTTTTGTACGTAGTAAATGTGGACAATCCCGTTTCAGGAATCTCCGCAATGATCGCCTTACTGGCATTGAGCACCTTGAACTTTTTCCCGGTGAGCAATTGCACGGACTTGTCACAATCGTGCAGCACTCCGTTTTTCTCACAGGTGGTAATCAGGCCATCCGTCGGATCTCGAAACGACACGTTGTATTCCTGTGAGGCATCGTCGCCGACCCTGCTGGCCGTGGCCTGGCTCACAGCCCCCCCATAGGTCCGGTCGACCGCCATCACCAGATCAATGCCGACCGCCCCACCCCCATCGCCTCGCCGAGACACCGCCGTGGTCCCAGTTCCAGTGACCACAATCGTACCGCTGGTATAGGCCGACACCCGCGCACGAAAGCTGTACGACCCTCCCGGACATTCCCAGTAGCTAGGCTCTGAGGTTTCTGTGTTTTTCGACCCATCCTCGCTGTTCGTGCACTGGGCCAAAAAATAGCCGGTCCCATCCTTCGACTTGCGCTCAAAGACCACCGTGCCGACAAACGTCCCCTCCACCTGCACATGGATCGAGCTGAAATAGTCCGCCTGCATCACCGTGCCATTGCCGGTGGCCGTCGCCCCGGAATGGAACACAAACGGCAGGGACGATTGCGCGCCACTCAGCGCAGGCCACACCAGCACGAGTATCGCGATCCAGGTGTAGTAGCGTTTCATAGAGCCTCCCTTAATTCGGGCAGGTCCGGCAGACCTGCGCCAGCCCATCCCCGAAGTATTGCGTGCATTTCGCCAAACAACTCTTCCCGCAGAACTCGCCGATCCCCTGCGCCCGCTTCGCCTTGGGCTTGTCGCTCATCCAGGGGAGCTGGACGCCGCAGAAGCCAAGGATGGCGCGGTCGACGGCCTCTCGCTCGAGGCAGCGCCGGAGATAGGGTTCAGACTCGGCTGGTCCCCACTCGGCGAGGATGCGGTCGAGCTTGGTAACGTCTCCGTTACTGAGGGCGACGAGGCTGCGCTCGACCCACTCGCCCCAGGTACAGGCGACGGTGCGCTGAGCGCCTCGAAGGCCTGCGCCATCCCTTTGCCCGTCGTGAGCATCGCCAGCGTCGCCGGCGACCCGAGACATGACCGAAAAAAATGGATGCCGAAGGCGGCCACCTCCGCGCCGGTCAGCTCCACCGCAAAATCCTCAGCCCGGCTCGCGAGCGCCTCGAATGTCAGCCGCGAATGTTGCGCGCGCGTCTTCCCAGACTCGATCAGGCAGATTGCCATCATGAGCGGGCCTTGCTCGCGCAGCAGATCGTGGATCGTGGCGTAGTCGAGCCGGTGCATATCGATGCCCTTGAAAACATGATCGGCCAGCCACTTGTGCTGCTGCCAGGAGAGCGTCTCCAGGCGATAGGTGGTCTCGCCGATTTTGTATGTCGGCTCTGTTGTGGTCGTCGTCTGTTGGTCAGCCATAGAGCTCCAGGTTTACGTAAAGGCGATGCTCAGCTCGTCGTCACCGGCCGCATTACTGCGGGCCATCAAGAAATCGGTATTGAGTGTGGCGATACCGTTTCGATCGGCCTCGGTGATATCCGTGTATTGCACTGCCGGCGCCGTGAATGTGCAGATGTTCCCCGCCGTGGCGCCGTGTTTCCAGGTGAGCGCGCCGGTGGTATTCGCCAGCCAGCGACCATAGAAATCATGCGTCGCCACCAGCTCGTCTTCCGGATCAAACGACCCTTTCGGCTCGCGCTTCGTCAGCAGCGTGCTGATATACCCCGAGGCGTTGTTGATATCGCCGCGCGGTTCGAGCGTGTTGGCCATGTCGAATGTAATCTGCGAGACAAACGCCGCGAAGCTCGCGATGCTAAAGGCCGCCGAGAGCAGCGACTGTGGGATGGTGGATTCGATCCCGGATGGAGTCAGGATAGTGGCGTCAGCAACGGCGTCGTACACCCCGAGAAATTCAAATTCCAACATGCCCGGCTCGCCGCTCTTCGCCTCGTACTTCACATTGCCGCGCGCGCCCTTCAGGGACTTTTTAAGACCGTCCCGGTAGATGCCGAGCGTCAAGGTGGGGATCGAGGCCAGCGAACTGATCGGCGCGTAGATCACGCTGGTGCCCGCGTTCACCGTCTCGCCAAATCCGCATGCCCGCAGCAGCTTCCCGAAGGCCGGTGCTGTACCCGCCGCACCGGAACCCTTCACTTCACACTTGAACGTGAGGCGCCCCAGCCTGGTCGTGGCGATCATCTTCTGAGCCGAGAGGGAGTTATTGAGAAACTCCCGTTTGTACATCGGAACCTCGGCCTTCCATTTTGGCTCCATGATGAGGTTGTTCGCATCGGCACCGGCCAACGCGATGGCCGTCCCCTCCGTGGTCTCCACCTTTGCCGCGATCACCTGCCTATTCGACAAAATCCCACCCATGGCGCACGCTCCTTTCTACACGATCAGCTGATTAGCTTCCGGTTTACTCCCGCTCCGATTTCTTCGGCGGCTCCAGTAACTCCGCGCTGCCGCCGTTCAACAGCCGCCTCAACTCCTCAGCCGAGGCATCTTTAGGCGATTCAAGAAACGACCCCGGCTCACCCTTCTTTTCACCCTTCTCGTTGTAATACGTGCAATGTAGCTTGACTTTCATGGTTACTCCCCCGTCAGGTGCATCACGGTCGGCACCGATCCGGACACCTTCGTCAGCTTGACGACGCGCAGCAGAATCAGCTCCAGCTGAGCCGCGACCGAGGCCGCCCCGTTCAACTGTGCAGCGAGCCGCACATCCGTCGATAACGCCGCCGCCACCGCCGCCGAGGCCGCCAGTTGCGCAGCCAACCGGATCTGCGTTTCGAGTGAGCCGGCCATCGTGGCACTGGCCTGCATGGCCGCCTCGAGCGAGCTAGCCAGCTGCAGCGAGGCACTGAGCGAACCTGATCCCGACAACTGCGCGGCCAGCCGGATCTGCGTGGTCAACGCCGCCGCCACCGAGGCTGCACCAGTGAGCGAGGACGCCAGCTCGTTCGTCGCGCCGCCTTCCATCGCCGCCGCAAGGCTGCCAGAGCCTGAGAGTTGCGAGGCGAGCCGAATATCGGTGGATAAATTCGCCGCCACCGAGGCCGCCGCTTGCAACACCGCCGCCAGCCGGATCTGCGTGGTCAACGCCGCCGCGACCGTGCCCGAGCCCGTCACCGTACTGGCCAAGCGAATACTCGTCGTGAGCGCACCGGCCACCGATCCCGTTCCTGACAACACCGCCGCCAGCGTCGTATCGTTGGTGGATGCCAGATTCAGCTGATAGACCGAGAGCAGATTCATGGCTCAGTTGCCCCGCCGGAGATTGATCATGGGACTCATCTTTTTAATGCCGCTCGGATGGCTGCCGCCGCCACCGCCGCCGCCCCTCAATGGATGAGGATACGTATATGGAGTGTAGTATGCAGCCCATGTATTAGTGGACGTACATTTATACAGTACGCCATCGGCTCCAGCCTGGACGCTATCCCAGTTGCCCTCGTCTGTTTTCCAGAATCCCACTCCAGTCGTACACGTAGTCGGCAATGATGTTCCGACGCCAACCCCGGTCGTGCAACTTCCACCGCCTGTGCAACTCGCCCCAGTGGAGGTATAATACTCGCGATTTTGATTGACATACCCAGACAGCCCCGTTGTGTCCGGCGCGGCCATTGCGGATCCGCCTTGCGTGTTTTCCCAGAAATAAATTGGTGTCAGTGTTCGCGTCCCGGCTGTAGTGGATGTGTACCCGTCATCAAACCGCCAGCCCACCTGATCGAGACAGGGATAGCCGGTTGGAGAGCCATTGCCATCAAATATCTTGGTCCCATTGCACATGCCCCACGGAGGATACGTATCGGTATCTGTAATCCGATAGAGCCGTAGATTGCCGCTATTGCCGAATCCTGCTTCCCAGGTATTGCCCCACTGCATAATCGCGCCGGAGCGGTACTGAAATGCCGTGAACGGGTCAGTGCCAAGTTCGTTTGTGAATTCATTTCTGTATATCTCGAAACTATGCACCCCTCGACGACTGCCAGAATCGGCTCCGTGGACGCCCGGCATAGTGTTGCGGACAATGTTGTTCCGGAACACAAATTTCGCCCCACCATAGGCATCGAACACGTTATCCGCCATATCGACCATGTCAAATTCGTTATCTTCGACAAACACGAACTTGTTCGTTCCCCATTCAGGCGCTCCCCCTTGGCGCTCCCACATCTCCCCATCGCCACCGCGATACCCGTTAAAATCCAACGGATGTGCCGAAGTGCCAGTGGTCAAGCACTGGAAGAGGTTATTGTCAATGAGCCCCCATAGATCTGCGCTTGCCGACCCCGACCAAAGCTGAATCCCACGAGATCGCACATTTTTGAATTCGTTATGGTCAAACCGAAAATTCGGAGTTGTCGAATACCCATTGACATAGATATTCACCTCGTCGCTATTGCACCCAGTATTGCTGAACGTAAACGAAATCGCTGTAACTCGCGTCAATGAATTCCCTGGCGCAATATACACTTCCATATGGCCCAACGCGCCACCTGTGCAGGTGCCAAACGTGATATTGGTGGAGCCCGTGCCAGCCCCCTGTAACACAATGCCCTTGGTATCAGGGATGGTAATTCTAGCATTCCATGTAGACGTGCCTGCCGGAATGTTGATCGTATCGCCATCCACCGCTGCTGTGATACAAGCTGCCACCTCAGTTTGACTGGTATTCGCTGCCGTCAGGGTCGGACTGGACCCGGAACAGGCCGCGCTGACCAACGCAGGACACGCGACAACACATAAGATGAGGAGGAAGCCAAGCCTGTTTCTCATTGTCCTACTCCAAGCAACAGCCGGAGAGACTGCACGGCTCCCGATGATGGGACTGTCCATCGCGGCGTGACCGTATAGGTTTCCGCCGCATCAGATCCTTTGTAAACGCGGAACTCATAATAGTCACCCGGCGACACGGACGACGCAAGAAACACCAGCCACTCCACTTCAGTATAGTCGTCTGTTGTGATGTCAATACTGTCTGCTCCATTCTCGTCATCCCAGCGCCGCCCCGTAACAAAATCGCTGGTGCTTTTCCCCGCTGGAGCCGTCAGCCGTGCCGTCGTCGCTTCACCACCCGCCGTAATGTTGGCCGAGGTATTGACATACACTTCATTATTGATTGTCGGTGCCCTCACCACAAACGTGAGCGAGGCCCAGGAGTCACTGGCTAACGACCAGGTGTTTCCTCCAGCGACCGACTCGCTGTTAGTCACAGCTGCATCTCTCACGGCCACACCCATCGAGGTCGCGCCTCGATCCACATTTGAAATCTGCGTGTTGCCCGCTTGCAGCGTCACCAACGGATCGGCATCGACCACCGTAGCCCAGACCAATTTCCCAGATCCGTCAGACCCCCCAGCCGTCAATGATGGGGAGAGCGCATTCGATTCAGCCGTCCCTGCGCTCGACCGCGTATTGGATGCCCCGATCGGCGTCGCCGCGTCAAATTCTCCCGCCAGCACTTTAATCACTGTCCCGGTCCACTGCTCAGACGCATTGGGCGTGAACGTCACCGTGCTCGCCGACCATGAGCCGGTTGCCACGGTGTACCAGGCCTGGAGGCGCACTTCATCAGAGTTGGAGGCCACTGGCCCCGCAATGCTCGTGATGGTTTCGCCGTTTGGTCCACTCGGAGCTGAAACCGATGTCGTATTCGTGGAGTCGTCCCAGCCAATAACGAAAATCAACAGGTCTCCTGGGGCCGCTGTCGGATGCGAGATCGCCCAGGAGGTGGAGGCGGTATCGTTCCCGCTATTCGTCGCGTCCCCAGGCTCAATCACCGGAGTCGCTTTATAGGAGGCCCCAACTTGCAGCGAGACGTAGCCTCCACTGCCATTTTTTTGTACTCGCAAGGTGTGGGCTGCCGTAGGAGGATCGCCCGTGGCATTCAACAGCACGCGCAACAATCGGCCTTGATTGCCATTAATGGTGATGTTGGTATCTTGCGCCGCCTCCCAAGTATGGGCGGATTCGTTGCCGTCATCCACGCCCCAGCGGAAACCCTCTTGTTCAATCGGCGTGGCGGAGGCCGCTCTAAAATTCACCCCGCTAAACGTCCAGCCAGATCCCGTTGACCATTCATGAGTGACGGTGGCCGCACCAGCGGCACGACTGGAACCAATTCCTACTTGGAACCCCGCATTGTCGGCATGCACAGAGGTTTGCGTCGGTGCCGTTGGCGTACCTCCAGATTCGCACGAAACACCGGCAAAGGTCAGATCGTCCGTTGCACTCGTGACCACAACCGAGGCAGTCGGTCCGGTCCCTGCCTGATTAAACGTCCCATTATTAAATGGCGTCGTTTGATCAACTCCGGTCGCCGCAACGGCACTGGCTGCCGCCCACGCCGAACCCGTCCACGAAACGGAGACCGTTTGACTACCAGAGGTGCTGCCAGTGGCAAGCCCGTAGATGAATGATCGATAGGCTTGCGAGGTGCCGCTATCAGTACCAGATACCAAGGACGCAGACACGCCGCCAATAGTCACACTGATCCCTGTAGCGCTGTTGATGCTCTGCGTGACCACCACCGCTACAGCACCGTTTGTCCCGGTGAGGGATACCGTAAAGTCCGGGATACTGGTCGTAGATGACGTGTTCTCGCCGTATCCAGCAGCGTCGTAGGTGACAGCCGCCCAGCCGGTCCCATGGCAGAGCAGCACGAAGAGTACGATGACTGATCGTAAGTGTTTCATTTGTAGCTGTAGATCACTTTAATTTCGTTGGCCGCGACTTCCGCTACATCGGTATCTGCCGCACCTGTTACCAGCCAGCACGTCAGCCCGGTCGAGAAGGCAATACCCATCGGCCCAAAATTGGTGGTGAAGCCTGCGCCGGTCGTGGCCCCAGGGATCGCGAGCCCAAGGAATACAGTCGTGGTGCCTGGTGTGGTGCTGCCAATTACTTGGTTGGCACAACGCAGATAGCGCACAGCGGCGTTCGTGTTGGTTGCCGTGATGGAGAATAGGCGACCGGCAGAGCCTTTCACCTCGTGTTCGTCTTCTGCCGATCCCCCCGCCGAGGTCCGGTAGTGAACCGAGGCCCCGGTCTGGTCGTCGTCAACAAGCTGTGAGGAGGTGAGCAACGAGGACAGATTCGTGCTGATCGTGTCGAGTTGCGAGGTCATGAGCCGCAACTTGGCCGTGATGGATCCTGTGCTTCCGGCCGTGGCCGCTGCATCTCCGGTTGCCCCAACGCCGGTCGATAGCTGGCTATCCGTCGCTTCCGTGACGCGAGGCGAGCCCGTGCCGGTGTTGCCAGCCCCCATGAGCGGCACGACGTCATTGATGCGCGAAATATTCTGATGCACATTG
>WBZN01000426.1_pt1 | contig 34662 bp, 44 predicted proteins | sample 5204281 | NCBI WGS metagenome assembly WBZN01 (sample SAMN12344347, study PRJNA552823) | activated sludge metagenome | biome: Activated sludge suspended growth; feature: Nitrification reactor; material: Wastewater; isolation source: activated sludge from nitrification reactor of wastewater... | reverse complement strand
AGCGCAATCTCGGCCAGGCGCGGTTCTCCGGCGGCGTTGCAGCCCTGCACCACGGCCAGGGGGGATAGCGCGGCGGGTTCTGGCGGCGTCGGTTCGTCGGCGCTCAAGTATTCGTTGACCATGCCGTCGGCGCCGCGCGATAGATCGCTCGGCTGTTCCGTATCGGCTTCCGACACGGAAATATCCAGGTTCAGGCGTTTCTTGCCAAAAAATTCCTTGATGCCCATCGTTTTACCTCCGGCCATCCGGCCAGTTGATTTAGAAAGGGTTGCGGCCAGCCGTTCGATGGCCTGATCCGGCGTTTCGACGCGGTCGGCGAGGCCGGCAGCGACCGCTTGCGGGCCGATGTAGATGCGGGCCTCGGTAGCGGCGAGCGCGGCAGCGTCGGTCCCCGGCCGATACCTGGCCACGGTTTGCAAGAACATCTGGTAGTAGTAATCCACATCCGCCTGAATCTGCGCGACTACTTCCGGCGGAAGCGGCTGCATGGGATTCCCGTCGATCTTATGTGCCCCAGCGTAGATGTATGTAACGGCGAGTCCCATCCTACCCATCGCCTGCGACATATCGACATGCGAGGTGACTACGCCAATACTGCCCGCCATGCCGGTCGGAGTGACGGAGATGCTGTCGGCGGCGCTGGCGATGAGATAGGCGGCGCTGGCGGCCAAGTCGCTGGCCACAGCGACGATGGGTTTGATGGACCGGGCGGCGTGGATTTGCTCGGCCAGTTGGAACGCGCCGGCCACTTCGCCGCCGGGTGAATCGATGTTGAGTAGCAGGGCGCGCACGGCAGGATCGGCCAACGCGCCGTCCAGTTGCCGGGCAAGGCCATCGTAGCCCTGAATGTAGGATGAATCGGCTTGCAGGCCGCCACGATGGGCAAGAATACCGAATATATCGAGGACAGCGACGCCATTATCCAGCGTCCGATACCCGCCCTTTTCGCGCGTGCCGGTCGGGGTGGTGTACGCGGAGGGTGGGGCGATAACGCCAAACCGATCCGACAGGCCGGCGACAATGGCGTGCAGTTTGCCGGGATGGATCAGCAACGGCGTATTGAACAGTCGGCTGGCGATGTAGGAAGAGTGGTTCATGGCGTCGGTTTGTCCGTTGCCGTAGGGTCGGTGACGGTCACGTCGCCGCCATAGTCCAGGCCTAGGCGGTGCTCGCGTTCGTGATCGGCGGCTTGATCGTTGTCCACGTCTTCCGCGTCCCAGCCATCCTCAGCAACCACGGCGGCGCGAGAGGTGAGGCCGTTGTTGATCTTGAGCACTTTTGTTTGCGCTTCCTGCAGCGGATTGACGTAACTCCAGGCGTGCGGCCGCCATTCACAGCGTTGCCAGACGCTGGGATCGTTGAAATAGCCGGGGATGGACAGCGCGCCGCGCAAGACGGCGGTATTGAGCCAGGCGGCGTAAATAGGCTGGAGGATTTGGGTGACGAAATGATCTTGCTGGGTTTCGAGTTCGCGGTAAAAGACGTTGAGAATCACGCGCATGATGCGGTCGTTGGTTCCCGCGTAGTCGCCGGTCAGCAGTTCATAAGGCACGCCCCAGCCAGCGGCGATACCGCGCAACTGCGACCGCAAAAAATCCAGCAGGGCGGCATTGCCCGAGTCGCCATCGAATAGTTGCACGCGCTCGCTTTGGGCGAGTTGCAACATATAGCCATCTTCGATATCGATGAACGTCTTTTTTTCCTGTTCAACCAGGATTTGTTCCCGTAGCGCGGCGGCGGTGGCGACGGTTTCCGGGTCATTGGCGAGGTACGCGGCACTGGCCTCAACGGTGGCGAGCTGCTGTTGCAGGGCGTTCAACACCGGGTTGGCCGATACATCACTGAGCGGATTGTCTTCGGGCGTCTCTTTCCAGATGGCGCCGCTGAACCGCGCTTTATTGCGTTTGCGGGTGAGTTCGGCACTTTCATAAAAATCCAGGTTACGGGCGCGATACAGCGCGCTCAAGCCTTCCGGGGCGCCCCTCAATTGGCCGGGGCGGTCGGGGAGGTAGTGATGGAGGATTTCAGCGGCGGGAATGCGGATCGTGGCATTCGGTTCGGGCGCGATCCACCGTTCGCCCGGGTGTTGCCGATAGAAGTGGTAGGCGATGCGTTGGCCGTTGCTGTTCCGTTCGATGCCTTGACGGATGTTCGGCGACGGCTTATTGAGGCCGTGCGGTAACAGGTCAGCTTCCAGCAGCTGAATCTGGAGGGGCACGCTCAGGTTTTCGTTGCGGCGCCAGACCAGGCGGGCGAATACCTCGCCAGATTCCAGGCGGGCGCGGGTCATGGCCGCTTGCAAGGCATAGAAACCGAGCGTGCCATCGGCGTCGGCCTTGGCGGTCCAGTCGTTCCACCGGTGCAAAATTTCGGAGCGCAGCCTTTTGTCGGCGATCTTGGGGCGCGGCTGGATGCCGCAGCCGATCTCGTGGCTGACGACCAGTTTGAGAGCGCGGCGAATCCAGGGATTGTTGCGTACCGCGTCTTGCGAGCGGGCACGGGCGACGTGGACGGATTCCAGCGCGGTGTTGGGACTGTAGGCGCTCTGTTCCCAATCGGCCACGCGGGGCTTGACGCTGGTGGCTTCGTAAGCTTCAGCGGATCGGCCCGGGCGGATTGGGGCAACAGGGCGAATCGGCACGGCGGGGAGGGATGCGGCGGGCGCGGGGCGGAACAGGGCGATGACTTTGCCGAGGGTGCTCACAAACCTTTACCCCCGGATAGGTAGAACCCCTTACGCGGCAAGCCGCTATTCGACAGCGCAGCGATGGCGGCCATGAGGTCGCGGATGTGCTTTTCGAGGGCTGCCGGCGTGGTGGGGACAAACGTGATGCGTTTGTCACCCGTGGCGATAGCGCCGACGACTTCTCCGCGCGCCAACAGTGGGAGCGCGGCCTGAGCGAGGCTCAGGGCTTCGGCAAGGGTTTCACGTGGAACACCGGCATAGAGGCTCATGCGCCTGTTGTAGCAGGGCGCATAGCAAAAAATTAGACGACAAATGTCTTAGACAAATGTCTGAGGATAAGCAGTACGGGGAGATTATTTACTTTTCTGCGGCAAGTCGCACCGGGCTTTGATTTTTATGCCTACTCAATACCATGCCGCCCGCGCGCCAGCCAATAATCGACATTCGCGCCAAGTCCAAGTTCTATGGCCTTGCGCTTTACCGCTTTGCCGCTTCTCTTCAAACGAGCGGCGGCAATGTCCACGTTGTCACGTTCTTCTTGTAAGCTTTTAGCTATACCGGTTATCTATAGTAGTCAAGCTTAATTTCAAACTATTTACCTCCTTTTTAGGGTAGAAGGATTCAACGATGGCAGCGGCGACGCTGGATGGTCCGTTGAGTAACGCGCTGTACCTGTAAGCGCGTAATCGGATCGAAAGTGGGCGGACCAGACCGGATGTAGACTGTATCCCCGCCATACTCCATCCGCACATTCAACAGCACGGGTTCCACCGCAGCCAGCACAGTGGGCTGTTCCGCCAGTTTGGCACGGATCAGATCGAGAATGTCGCTCATAGGGATACTCTCCGGGTAACGGTTTGACGGCGAATGGGGGCGGTAGCGGGTTGAGAAAGAGGTTTCGGTTTTAATTCCCTCGAATTCGGGGGAATTGCCGGGGTTGGAGTGCTGGGCAAGTCGGTTTCGGCGAACAAGGGCGCTTGCGCCAGTTGTCGGGTTAGAGCTTCCCATTGCGCCGGTTTCAGCAAGTGTACTTTGTCCGCGCGGGCGGCGTGCAGCGCCAGCACTTCGCAATCCCATGCTTCATTGGCTTGCCCGGCTTTCTTTTGCCAGATTCTTTTGCCACGCAAGCTACGATGCGGCGCTTTCACCTCGCTGGTGATCTGTTTCCAGTAATCGGCGCGTACGTCTCGATACCAATGCATCCGACCGGCGCCGGCGCCAGTCAGTTTGAGCCGGCCGGACAGCAAATCTTTGGCCTTGTTGGTTCCGACCGGATAGACCCGCAAGCCGTACTGGGCGGCTTTGGTGTTGCGCTGGCCCTTGGTATCGACGCTGGCTTTCGGTTTCGAGAAGATTTCCAGTTGACCGAAGTCCGTGCTCGGCCCTTTCGTCGCCATGACGTTGCGGTTCTTCCGGGTCATGAGCCGTACAAACTGATACACGGCGTCGGAGGTCGTGCCATCGCCGGAATCGATGCTGACCGCTGAAACGACGAGCGGGGAGCCGCTGGCGTGGCGGCGCGGTTCGAACAAGAGCTTTTCGAGTCCACTCCAAACCTGGTCGGATTTGTCTATCGTGTTGCCGTAGATTTCCCCCCAATAGACCAACCAGTTTTCTTCATCCCGCCCCCAGGCGCGCACGATAATGGCGAGGCGGTCATGCTGCACGTCTACCCCAGCGGTGAGGATCAGGCCGCCAGCGGGTATGCTGTTTTCGGGGTAATCCTCGGCGCGGTCTTTGAGCACGTCCAGGGCCGGCGCGTCGGACTGGTATTCGTAGGGCAATCCTTGGCAGGAGTTGACGAATACGATCATGTCGGTATCGTCGCCCTGGTCGAGTTTGCCTTGAGCCTCCAAATAGCGTTCAACCAGTCGCTCTAACCGGGAGCCGGGAAACGGGCTATAGAGTTCGTTGATATGGAAACTAGCCACGCCCCGACAGTCACGTTCTGCAATCCAGCGCCCTTGTCGGATCGCGCGATTTTTGGCGGCGTCGTCCCACGCGACGCCACAATGTGGGCAAGCGTAAATGGCGGTTTCTGGTCGGGCATGGCCGTAAACCGGATGATTGACGTTTTGATCACTCTGCCATTTCACGTTTTCCCAGCCCAGGACGTGCGCTTCATTGCAATCGGGGCAAGGAACGTAAAAGTGGCGTTGGTCACCGGTCAGATAGGCGTCTTCAATAGTCGATACCCCCTTGACGCTGGGCGTTCCGCCGAACACCACCTTCCGGCGGGCATAGGTCTTGGTGCGTTCCTCCAACAATTTGATCGAGTCGCCTTGTTTTCCCACATTGATGCTGGCGTCGTCAGGTTCTTCGACGAAAACACGCGGCGCGGGCGTGGATTTGACGTTGGAGGGGGAATTGGAACCGACCAGTTTCAGGAAGCCGCCGGGGAATTTTTTGAACAGGGCGCGGTTGCCGTCCTTGCGGCTGGTGCGCACGTCCACTTTTTCGGACAAGCGCGGCGTGGCGGTGACCATCGGGGCGAACTTTTCCGCGCCGTACTCGCGGGCGGCGTCGGTTTTGGCGAACAATCCGATCACTGGGGAGGGGTCCACATCGATGATGCGCCCCAGCCAGTTGTTGATCACGCCGTCAGTCCAGGCGATTTGCGCGGATTTCATGCAAACTACTTTCCAGACGCTGGGATCGTCCAGCGCCGCGTGAATGCCGGGAATCCAAGGGGTGAGATCGGCGCTGTATTTGCCGGACAGGTCGGCGGATTCGGCGGCGAGATAGCGGTGCCGGTTGGCCCAGGCAGTGATACCAATTTTCGGCGGTGGGGCGAATTTCTTGCGTGCTCGGCAGGAAATAGTGCGCGCGGTGCGCTGGGTGAGGGTTTCCCAGTCGAAGAGGGGAACGGAAATGCTCATTCGGAAATTTCCTCTTCGCCAACTGGTGCGCTATTCGCCAAGCGTTGCAGAGCTTCGTGAATATGGGTTTCGATCAACTTGGAATCAATATCGATACCGTGCAAGATTTTGATCTCATGGACGATCTTATCGGGAAGCAACAGTAATTCCGACCGCGCGGCGACAACCAGGGATTGCCATTCCTGTTCGACGGCGGCGGCGGGTATCAGCGCGCCGGCCTTTTCCTGGATTTGCAGTTGCAGGAGATCGCCTTTCAAACGGGATTCGCGGGCGCGTTCCTTGGTGAGATTGTACTGATCATCACCCCCTCGGCCGGCGGCGACTTCGGTGTAATGTCGGACCAGCATCTGCCGCGCTTCTGAAATAGATAGGGCTTCCCATTCGCGCTTCATCAAGCCAAGCGCGTTTAGGGCATTGGATACTGCAACCTGTGTTAGGCCAATATCACTGGCTATTTCCTGCTGAGTTGCCATATATCTAATTGATTATACTAACTATAATGCTCTATATAGGGCCAAATCTGGCTAAAAAACGGGGTTTTAATTATTCGCAATGGCGGTTTTTCATAGGGTCCCCCGTCATAAGTGCATCGCTTTACGAATCGCTTTTTCAGTAGCATTTGGCAATATTTCATTCACGGTTCTCCTTGCCACACCCTCCCAATCAAGTATCGCTTTATACTGAACACGGTTCACGAAGATTAACATCGGTTTAATCTGTCTGGTCCTTGTACGCAAATACACTCCAGCCCGTAATCCAGCATTAGCATTATAGATAGGTGATGTTGCAAAGTAGGCAGCACCTGCCCGTTCGGTTTGATTTCTACGATTACTAACTTTTTCATTTCGATTCTGCATCGCTCCCTGTGAATACTGCAACAACGCATTCAACCAACTCAGTATCTTCACGATCTCGGAGGGTTTGATATTGCCATACGCATTTAACGGCATTGCGGCGCCAGGGACAATATACCAGCCGGTCGGCAATATGCCCACATACTGCAAGCGTCGTTCCATGCTTTTGTAAGTACGCAATCCCCCATAGACATGCGGGGATAAGATATTTTGCCAATAGTCCACCATCAAAAAATCATTGGGGCCTACAATTGCGGTGAGGTTCTCAGATGTCGCTTTTTTTACATAAACCGCCTTAATCACAAATGGCGTGGGCCGATCAAAGACCCTGCGCATTTCGTTCTGTTCTGCTGTACGAACTGCAAACGCGGTAATATTCAACGCTGCGGCAATCGCCCCGGATTGTTTCGCTGGAGTAAGCGATTCTAATCTTCTGCGGATATCCTCCATTCCCTGAATTTCTAACCTAATCATTTGATCTTTCCTTTCTTAACCATATTTTTACGGCGCAATAGGCCATATCCGACAAGGCGGACTGACTTTCCCAGCTTGGCGGAATCCGATAGATTCCTGCTCCAGCGCCCGTACCCGCTCACAAAGAGCTTGACCATCCTCGGCGGTGAAACGTGGCCTTTGTTGCTGAAAGTTCCAACTCTTCCAGAACTGAAAGCCCAACGGTAACACTGCAATGAACAGCAGCAATCCAATGAGAAACTTTCTCATTTTAACCATTTCTGAATCGCCTCCCAAGCTGTAGCCACCGCCGCCAAGCTAGCCAGTAAGCCCATACCGGCCATGATCAGCCAGCGCAACGCCGATCCAGATTGCACAATCTTGGTAAGGGCGGCCAGAATCGGCGCCTGCTCCGCCTGTTGTTCAGAGAGACGTTGTACCTGTTGACTCAACTGATCCAATAAATGCCGTTGCGTTTGCCCTTCATGGCTCATCTGTTGTTCCAGGTTGCGCAATTGTTGCGCATTTTGCGCTTCCCAGTTTTCCATCCGCTCTTCCATGCGTTGCAAGCGTTGGATGTTTTGTCGATCCAATTCCCTCCGCAACAGGGCCGTTTCATTGAGCCGTCCCGAATTAACGTCATCGTTGCTCATGGGGTGGGTGTCGTGGCGGGGAGCTCAAACGGCACCCGTAGGATTTGCCGATTCTCAAACAGGGGATTGCAAGTGGCGATGTCCGTCACCCGGAGCTGATAAGCCCCTGCCGGCAAACCTTTGGGCAACGCATAATAGCGGTTAAAAGTCTGCGGGAGGGCATCGATGAGGAAAGGATAGCTCTCGATGTGCGAAGCCCAGTGCTGCCCGAGAATGGCGACTTCCGTATGTCCAGGGCAGGATAACTTCAAGCGTAATTGCAGCCAGCGCACGGTCACCGTTTCGGGTGTCACCGCTACCACGCGAAAGCCCGGGCCGTCCGGATCAACCCAATCCACCACCGGCCGTAGTGATTGGAAATACCACAAGGCGGCCAAGCCAGCGATGCAGATCGTCAGCGCATTGATCAGGACATACAGGCTCGCCAACACGATGAAGACCCAATCATACTGACTGGAACAGTGGCGGCAAGGCGGCGAGATGATCCAGTTCACCGAGAGACTCCTTTGAGTTTTTCCACCGTGCGGCCTGCCGACAATCCCAACATGCCCAAAATCAATTGCCAGAGTGTGTCATCCAGCCCCAGCTTCGGGAGCACCACAGACCAGCCAGCCATCGCTATCAGCGATCCCAGCAGCGGATAGATGATGTAGCTGTAGGCCAGAATGGCGGCGATGATCCAGCCCAGGGCCGGACGCCATCCCGATGCAAAGACGCTGCTACTGCCCGCTTCCGCCTGATTGACTGCTAGTTGCCCCTGTTGTGCCTTGGCTTCCGCATCCAGCTGCGCCAACGCCAGCGCCAGCTTTTGCTTGTCGGTTTCCGTGGCATCCGGCCACAGCCGATTGACCACGCCGTTGACCAAATCCGCCACTGCCCCCAAACCCACAAAGTCAACCATGCCGCAATACCTCTAAAATCGCGTTGTAGGCCCTTTCGAACCGTTCTATGCCATGAGTACCGCCATTCACCAGCTTGCGCGCCACGGCCCAATTTCCGGCCTTTAACGCCGTTAAAATGGCCTGTTCCCGATCCGCGATAAACAGCGCCAACAGTTGTGCCGCTATTTTGGGGTCCCCGGCCAGTTCAGGACTTTCGGTCAGATCAAGATCGATCCGGTCGCCATACAGTGCATAGTTCGCGCGCCCAGTCAGTTGCACGAAACCCCGCCCCCGAAAGCGCGCCCCATCGCCAACTTCGGTATTGCCCAAGTCAGCGCGCCCTTCGTACCGGTCAAAGGGACTATGGCGGGTGTTGTACTTCGAGGGCATTTCGGTGAGCGGCGCAAACCCCGCGTTTTCCGCAGCGAGAGTGCCCAACGTGTACGCCACTATCGCGGCGGTTTCCAACTGCGTCTCTTGCAAGGCATTTCGAATGGCTGGCCAATAGGCGCGGATCGTCTTTACTTTGACGCCCGGAAAGGCGGGTAGAATTTGCTCAGGGGTCAATTCCAAGGGGTTCATGGAATGGCCCTCCAGATTGGCACGATGGTGCCGTGTTCTGAACAATAGGCTCGCCACAGTATCCCGCGATCCAGCGGTACTTCACACGGGCAGTACGGGCAGGCCAAATAAACCGCTGGCTTTTCATCTTGGCTCAGTTCGCGTCTGATCGCCGCTTCGTCATAGTTCACGTCGTTTTCCTCAATACCTGGGTTCTTATCCATCGTTCCGCTTCCCGGTAATCCTCAAAAGCCCCAATCAGGGTCTCTAAAGTCTCTATCCAAGTCACTGCATCCCAACTTTCCTGCTTTTCCCATTCTCGGCAAGCTCTTTGCATACCTAAAGGTAAGCTACTGAATATTCTTCTATATTTTTCTAGCTTTTCTTGTTCTTTCATAACTTATTGATTTATATATAAACTTCTTACGGTTACATTACGGTTCATTACGGTAGGACATTACGGTTTAAGTGATTGATTATGATAGGTAATTACGGTTATTACGGTTGTTAGGCTTATACGCGCGTGTAGATTTTTATTATTTACAGGGGGGGCATTTTTTATTATTCTCGCTATGCGCGCGCGCCCGTTGAACCGTAATGACCGTAATGTGTTTGAAAAATAAGGAAAAAAACCGTAATGTCCTACCGTAATGAACCGTAATGTAACCGTAAGAAGTTTTGAATAAAAACAATAGGTTAATTTAATCATGTTGGTAGACCTTGTATGACCTATTGTTTCTAAAGACATTTTTGCAGGTATAGCCCAGCCGCCCCAAAATCTTGGCGACGCGGTTTTTGTCGCTTTGGGTTTGCTTGGGGAGCTCTACCCGCAGATGCCCTAGCACGTCGCTGATGAGCACCTCGCGCTTGCCATAAGTAAACTCCATGATGGGTTCCTCCCACGGGTCTTCCTGGAACCGTTCCTCTTGCGCTTCAGTGAGATAGGTCATTTCTGGCGTCGCCCAGGTTTGTTCTCCCTGACGGTAAAGCTGTACCGCTTCCGCCCACAGTTGATCAACGTCCTGCCGCAGCGCATCAATATCGATGGTTCCACAGCGCACCGGCCAAAACCGCCGAGAGCCGGTTTCGTCGCGTAGATACTTTTCGGGATTGCACGAAGCCGCAAACACGTTCTGGCGAAGCACCGTGATACTGCGGCGGCCATAGGAAGGCCGATACACGTCGTTCGTGGCGGAAATGTGCTGCTTGATGCGCGAGCTTTCCACCCGCCCCAAGGCATCCAGTTCGGAAAACTCGATGATCCACTTGCCGCGCAAGGTTTGCAGCGAATCCTTGCTGCCCACGTCGGTGATCGATTCCGCGTGCCACGCCCCACCCAGTACGCGCAGTGCCGTGGTTTTCCGCGCGCCCTGCCGACCTTCCAGCACCAGCACATTGTCAAACTGACAGCCCGGTTCATAGATGCGCTTGACTGCACCGACCATCCACGCTTGCCCTATGAACCGATGCACCGGCGTATCCGCCGCGCCCAGATAGCGCAATAACCAGGTTTTCAGGCGATAGTGACCATCCCATTGCAGAGGTTCCAGGTGTTCTTTGATCGCGTGAATCGAATGCAAATCAGCCACGATAGAGATCGCTTCATCCACCATCCCCGTGGATAATTTCTCCAGATCAAACTGTTCTTCCAGCCAAACATGGGTCTTGCTGCTGTCAATATCCATCCACTCACCGAGTTTGGCGTTCGGGAAGGGGGGCAGCCGGCGCTTGAGCACGTCGCCACTAAAATCGTCATAGAACAGCACGCCGCGCCAATCGGGATGCTGATTCAAGAGGGTGACCAGATTCGCCAGCGTGAGCTTGAGATCGCCGTTATCGTCGTAGCGGAGCTTGGCTTTCCAACCGCCCGGCGTCGCGGTCTGCTTGACCTGCTCATGCAAATCGGCAACGGGCACTTTCGCCTTTTTCGCGAGGCGCTTGAACAGGTAGCTGATCGTCGCTTTCGGCAAGCCGCTGTCCAGAATCCGGCGCGGCAATACGCCGGTCAGTGTCTCAAAAGCGTCGGTGTTGTCGATTTCCGTCTCAAACAGTTCGCGGCGCTGCTGCGGCGCCTGGCACGCGGTCAGCGCGTTGGTCAACTGCGCTTTGAGTTGATCCAGTCCTGCCAAGCAATGCAGATCGTTGAAATCAGTCGGTTTCGAATCGGTGTCGAGGCCGTCGAACAACGGCGCAATGACAAACCCGTTGACCGCGGCGGCGGCCTGTTCCGCCTTGCTCTTGCCCGGATTCCCTTCCGTCCAACGATCATCATCGGCACAGACCACCAACGCCGCTTGAGGATATTTCAGCCGCAGCGCAGCGGCGACCGCCCGTAGATTGCCCGCGTTAAAACACACCGCCACCGGCAACTGGCTGGCGCACTGCAAACTAACTCCCGTCGCGTACCCCTCGCACAGCAACAGGATGTCCGGTTCGTCCCATGCGCCCAGCAGGCAAACATGGCCCGCGATGGCGCCGCCGGTTAAAAACTGCTTTTGTCCTTCCGGGCCAATGAATTGCAGCGAATGCAACGTCCCATTCAAATCGCGGATTGGCAGCACCAGTTGCTGTTGCAACTGGCGAATGCCAAGGGCGGGAATTCGTTTTTTCAGCAGATAAGGATGCTGCACCTCGACGGTATCGCGGGCGGTAGTCCACAGATGCTCCGCCCGTTGCTGCGCATGGGCACGCACCTGTTTTTCCAACACTTGCCGTTGCAGCTTGGCTTTTTCCAGCTTGTGCCTGCGCTGCTCCCGTTCGGCGTCGGTCAACTCCGCTTCGGGCTTAGCGCACCAGGTTTCGGATACTCCGGCTTTCCAGGACCCGAACGCCCCCGCTGGCAAGCTGTCCCCATAGAAGATGCACCAGCCGTTGTTGCTACCGGCCTTGTCCCCCTCGACGCGGAACCGAATCAACTGACCGGTGAAGGTCACCACGCACGGGTCCTGCGGCGCACAGCCGGCGGCGCGCATCGCGTCCAGGGCGGACGCGATCAGATCGGAGAGGGCATAGTCAGCCATATGCCGCTTCTCTCTGTCTCAAGCCCATTTGCCGTTCTCTCCAAACGTGATAAGCCCAGCCGGCTTTGTAGCCCCGCGCCCGACCAATCGCCTGCAAGTCTTCCAAGGTTTCAGCCCTGGCTACTTCTCGCCGCCGCTCCCGCGCCACGGCCACCGCGTCGATTTCCTCCAACTCGCCCGCACAGGTCGGCGGCGGTGCCACTTCCGCGCGCGCCCACTCAAAGCTGCAACCGCAGTCCGGGCAAATCCGCACGGCCAGAGCCAGCAGGGCGCCACAATCTGGACAATCCTTGGTCAGGTCTCCCGTGCGGTCTTTGCCGCGCCGAGGCTTGCTCTCCAGCGACCAATGGCCCGCTTCGGTCGGCAAACCATGCCGGCGGGTGTTGCCTGCATGATCGAGAATCAGCGCCCGCTCCTTGCCGGGATAGGTGCGCAGCACCCGCCCCATCTGTTGCATGGCCAGCGCATAACTGGCGGTCGGTCGTAGCAAAATGGCAGCGGCGACGATGGGAATGTCCGTGCCCTCGCTCACCACGTTGCAACTGGCCAGCACGTTCAATTCGTTGCGCCCCAAATCTCGGATCAACCGATCCCGCACGCCGTCCGGCGTCTCCCCGTCCAGCACCGCCGCGCGATAGCCCGCCTGGCGAAATTCGGCGGCGACATGCTCGGCATGGGCCACGGTCACGCAAAACGCCAGCGCCGGCGCGCCCGGACAATGGCGGCGGTAATGGGCCACGGCATCACCCGTGAGCGGAGTTTTGTCCATTGCGGCGGCCAGTTGCCCGAGGTTGTAATCGCCGCCGGTCACCTTGATCGTGCTCAAATCCACTGCTTGACCCGCCGGCGGCGCGTACACCACCGGCCGCGCCAAATAACCCGCCTCGATCAATTCCAACACCGAGGGGCCTTCCACCAGAGTGTCGAAAAATCCGGCGGCGGTTTTGCCCAAGCCGCGCCCATCCAGACGGCAGGGCGTCGCCGTCACGCCCAGCAGCTTGGCATCCGGCAGGGCTTCGAGAATCATGCCCAGTCCGGAACCGGTCACCGCGTGATGGCATTCGTCAATCACGACCAGGTCAAACCGGTACTTGCCCGGGTAGAGTCGGCGCGCCAACGTCGGAATGCTGGCGATCTGCACCGGCTGGCCAGTTTCCGTCCGCTCCGGCATGATCAAACCGTGACCAATGCCCCACAGGTTCAGTGCCTTGGAAATTTGCAGCACCAGTTCGCGGCGATGCGCCAGCAACAGGATGCGCGATCCCTTCGCCGCCGCTTGGCTGGCGATATAGGAAAAACAAATAGTCTTGCCCGCGCCAGTCGGCATAACCAACAACGGCGCTTTGGCCCCAGTGCGGTAGGCGGCGCGGATCGCTGCAATCACCTGAGTTTGATAGTCCCGCAGCCGCACCGGTGCCGAGGGAGCTTCAGGGAATAAGGTCACTGCTACGCACTCTGCTAAATCCCGCCGCTTTATGTGCCCATTCCCGAAACGGCCGGCGTTCTAATTCCAGTTCTGCCGAACTGAGTTCGCCAGAAAGGCGCTCTAGGTCGGCCTGCAATTGCACTACTTTGCAGGCAAGTTGCCAGATGATAATGCCCACTTCCGGTCGGTCCTGGACTGCAATAGACCGCGCCGCTGTTAACAAGATTTCTATGCTGTTGTCGCTGTTATTCATGAGCCGTTGATCCCGTAAATGGGCGGATCGTCGCGAAACTGATGAGAAACCCCGGGCTTGAACCGAAACAACGCGGATTCCACAGCCTGCATTTGCTCCAGGGGCGCGGTTTCCAAATGGGCATTTAGCCAAGTCGTTATCCGCTGGCGAAACGCCTCTCGCTCTCGGGTCGTCGTCATGCAACTTGCACTCATGCCACATTCCCCTTTTTAGGGCCTCGGAAGAGTCTTAATTTAGAGACAACCTGTTGGGGTTGTTCGTATTTTTGCAAATCCTGTTGCAAGGCCAGCAGCACGGCCTTTTCCACGGAAACCCCTAACTGCTGCGCCAGCTTTTCCAGCGAGGCGCGTTCGCGGTCGGACAGAGTGAGAATGATTTCAGGCATGAGAGGGCCTCTTTTGCCCCTTCCTATACCGACCGCTTCTCAGCAAACTGCTCTTGCTGCTGTTCCTGGGTTAGTAATTCCACGCCGGCCAACATGCGTTCACGCGCCAGCACCGCCAACTGCTTCCGCGCCAACCGCGCCCAGGCGCGTAAAAAATCGTATTCATCGGCATTGACACGGATTTTTATTTCGTGCTGACGGATATGGCGGGGGTTGTCGTACATGTGGGCTATCTCGGGGCAATACGTTGACGCCGAATCAACTCGCGAGCGATACGCCGTAATCGCTGTTGGAGTTTCACGGCGGCGAGAATGCGCCGCCAATGTCGGTCCGCTTCGAGGGCTAGTAGGAGTGGAGTCATAACGGCCTCTCTATCGGGAAGACGGTAGCAGGGGCGGGACATGCCCCCGAGCGGTGGGGTCACGTTCGCGTTGGGCATCAGGTAGCCTCGTCGGTGAGTTCGGGCTGGAGGACGTTGACATGGGCATGATTCGGGTCCTGGCCGAACACATCTGGACGAAGCTGGTAGCGCGTCACCTTGCCCCCGGTTGCGGATTCGATGGCAATGCAACGTCCGGCGGGCGGCTTTCCTCGCTTTACCCATTTGATGACGGCTGGATGCGATACCTTAATCAGCTTTGCCAGTCTGTACGTTCCCATGCTGGCCGCCTCCGCCATGTAGTTTCGTTTGATCATGACCTCATTATAGTAACTGATAGCAACTATGCAAGATATTTTTTTAGTAACCCAAAGATACCTAGCAAACAGGTATGTTTTTCTTATGGCTAGAAAACGTCCAGGACCGCCCACAGGCATTCATCGCGACTTTGCGCTTCGATTTCGAGAGGCGTGCGAGCAGGCACCGCAATACGTAGGAGAAACTCAAGAAGAACTATCCAGAGCATTTGCTGTTTCAACGACCGCTATTTTCCATTGGCGCAATGGAGACAAACTGCCTGATATGGATAATGCTGTTTATATTGCAAATAAATTAGGGGTTTGTGTGGAATGGTTGCTGACCGGACGCGGAAGCCGTTATCCAATTCCGTCCATGCCTTTCCTCGAAATAGCGCGCGTTTTTGAGCAAGTTCCTGAACTACTTGATATTATGGCTAATTTTACTAAATCAATGGAAAACGCTCTAAAGCTAAACAGAGAAGCGAAAGCCGCTAGAGAAGCCATTAGAGAAAAAGCAAAAGCCGCCTAATTTTGTAATCCGCACCTTCTATCCGGATAGTCTACTCTTTTTCCTTAAAATAGTAACTATTGGTTATTGACATTATAGTAACCATAATTTACTATTCCATTAACCCGCCGCCCATCCCGGCGCGCCGCGTGAGACGCCTAGTCTGGCGGCGCGGTCTTGGGAACGGCAGCGGGCCAAATCCTCCTTTTTGGTGGGTCTTCCCGCCCTGCGCGATGTCGGGCGGGCCTTTTCGAGGTGCAGCATGAACACGATATTGAACCATATGTCCTCCGCCCCTTGGCGATACACAATCGGCACTACCGGAAGGAACATCCGCGTGGAGGGCAGGACGTTCCAGGTTTACGCCTGGGACTTGAAGCAAGCTATTCGGGAGACACGCAAGGTAGTGTCTATGGCCTGGTCACTGCGGCTGGTGAAGAAGGAGCGCGACTGATGGACGAGTACGACTGGAAGGAACGGGAGCGCCAGCAGGCCGTCGCCGAACTGCAACGGCAGGAAGCACAGACCCACAAAAAACGAGTGGAATGGTGCGTATGGAACTGGCGCAATACGATGCCCGCCGTCCAGGCGAGCGTGAGCGAGGTAACAGCATGAATCGGTATCCACGTCCGCACCTGGTCAGCGTCACCGACCGCGAGGGTCATCAATTGTTCCCAGCAGACAAAGCCTCCCCCGATCAACTCTATACCCCCCGCATCCACGCCAAGCAACTCCTTGAAGCGTATGACCGCAATGCAGAGATTAAGGGACTGGTCAGCCCCTCATGGTCGCCTTCTCTCATTCCCTGCCCTTATAATCCCCATCACACCGCCCGTGTGCTGGTGGGCAATGATCAAGCGTGGTGCCCGCGCTGTCAGAAAATCATCCAATTACCGGATGATTCACCAGTAGCCTTTGATAAACCGCTGCTGTTTCATGCCATCTTTCCGGCCATAATTTTTATAATACTCCCCATCATCTTTTTTGTTTTCATGGGATAGAAATGAACCTCAATAACCTAACTAAGACGCAAACATCGATTCTGTCGGTGCTCTTCAATGCGCCTAATGGACTCACCCGACTTGAAGTCAAAAAAAAAGTTGATGCAATTATGGAAATGCCAGAAGGTACTGTGAGTTCAACTTTGAACAGGCTGGAATCGTTCGGCTTTGTGGAAAAACCAGAATTTGGCAAGCCCTGGAAATTGAGTAAACAGGGCCAGCGATTATTCATGCCGCAGCATCCATTGAAGGAAAAGTTAATGCCCACATTTATACCGGAATCAGAACCGGAATCAGCGCCAGAATCCGAACCAGAATCCGAACCAGAATCCGAACCAGAATCAGCGCCAGAATCCGAACCGGAATCAGCGCCAGAATCCGAACCGGAACCCGAACCGGAATCCGATAGATTCAAGCACAACATTTCAAAACAATTGCTGCACGCGATGGAAATTGAAATTGCCTTGGATCAGGTACGAGCACGATTGCGCATACCCATCATTCCCGCTCAGTCTGCGCGGATTTACCTACAAATCCTAGACGCTTTTCCCCCAATCTTGATCGAGGCGCTGGCTCCCATCACTAGCCTGGTTAAAACAGGGCAAAGTTGAAATGGCTGACGTGTTGCTCACCTATCGCCAAGCCGGCGAACGGCTGGCGGTTTCTGCCGACACTATCCGCCGGCTGGTGCGACGGGGTAAGCTGCGCGCTGTTTATCCATGCGCGCATCCCAGGATCGCAGTATCCGAACTGGATCGCTACCTCCGCGAGATTTCCGCCCTCAATGTCCTACAATTCCCAGTGTCTACAGCGCCCGTTGGGCGTCTGTCCCGCCACCAAGCCCAAGCGTTGCTCAAATAATGGCCTTTCGGCAAAAAGGGTCGCCTTACTGGTACGTGTCCATCACGCTACCCACGGGCCAGACTCTCAACAAATCCACCAAGACCACAAACAAGCGTGAAGCGGAGGCGCTGGAAGCAAAATGGCGAGCGGAACTGTATCAACAACGGTTCTGGAATGCACCGAAGCCGCTGACCTTGGCGCACTGCCTCAAGCAGTACCTGGACGTGACCCCTGCCAAGCGCAGCCACCGCGAGGATCAATTCCGCGCCGTAACGTTGTTGCAGCATCTGGGCGATGTCTCCGTTTACAGCCTCGACAGTGCCGCTTTACACAGCTATGTGCAAGCGCGGTTGTCCCAGGTGAAACCCGCCACGGTCAACCGCGAACTGGCGTTGCTGTCCGTGGTGCTCAACCATGCCCGCATGTTGGGCTATGACGCGGTTCCCAACGCTACGCGCGGACTGAAACTGCGAGAACCTGAAACCCGCTTGCGCTGGCTGACCGAAATAGAAGCCGAGCGCCTGCTGGACGCGGCGCGCGCCTCCAAAGCGGATTATTTGGCTGACTGGATTCGAGTGGCCCTCGATACTGGGATGCGTGCGGGTGAACTGTGCAGTTTGCGTTGGGGCGATGTCATGGCCGACCGCTTGACGGTGCAGGCCACGCAGAGCAAAAGCGGCCGCAGTCGCACGTTGCCACTCACCCCCGCCGCTCAAGCCGCCATCCGGCGACAACCCAAACGTTCGATGTGGGTCTTCACCCAGCCAGACGGTTCGCCGCTCAAGGATTTACGCACGGCGCTGGAAAATGCCTGCCAACGTGCCGGTCTCGCTCCCCTCACGCCGCATGTGCTGCGGCATACCTGTGCATCGTGGTTGGTGCAACGCGGGGTTGATCTATACCTGGTCAAGGCCATGCTGGGTCACAGCACGATCACCGTGACGCAACGCTACGCCCATCTGGCGCCGGAACATTTGCAGGCGTGCGTCCAGGCGCTTAGCCTAAATTCAGCCTAAATGAATAGCGCAGTGGAGTTCGAAAAACGCTGTAAGTCATTGTGCCGGGAGAGAGACTCGAACTCTCACGGTATCGCTACCGGTGGATTTTGAGTCCTTGGCGCGTTATGTCAATCAAATAAAATCAATATCTTATGAAGACAAGGCGGCAAACAAAATGGGCAAATTGGGGCAGCGACAGGCAGCGCCATTTTATAGAGACTTAAATTCTACCTAAACGAAATTGCATTAAAATTGGCATTAACCCTGCATTTCTAAATGCTTTGTGTCACGTAAAACGAGGAACTCCAATGAACGTCAACAAATTGTTAATCCCCCTGCTTCTGCTCGCCACGCCCGCGTTCGGGCAAACGGTCTACAAATGCCCGCAAGCGGATGGAGTGCTGAAAATCCAGCAGACGCCCTGCACGGTGACCGGCGGCGGAGAAGCGGTCAAGCTCAACACCCCGAAAGCCAGCGGTGACGGCCTCCGCGACAGTGAACGCGCCTATCTGCAATCTCGGGATGAGTATTGGAACCAGCGCGCCGCCGAAGATGACGCGGAAGATAAGCGCCAAGAGGCGTTGCGGGTAGAGAAAGCCAAGGCTATCGCCGCCGAGCACCAAGCCGCCGCACAACGCGCCACGGCCAACGCCATTTTAATGACGGGCCGTCGCTATTGATCGCCGCTCCCTTGTCCCCTGCCCAGGGACGGCTGGCGGCCTATCGTCTTTACCTCCTCCATGCGATCACCGGCCGCGTGGAGTGGTGCTGCGGTCCTTGGCGCGATAACGAGGACATCTTCCGCGCCATTGCGGCGTGGCAGGCCGCCCAAGCCGCAGCCAAGCGAGCGGCGGTAAAAGAGGGCTTTGAAGCCAATGCCTATCGCCCTCTAAATATCGTGGCCGCCGATACGGTAATCGAAAAGAAAGCAGGCTCAACATTCCGAAGGGGCAAAGCGACTTGGGTTGTTTATCCGCTCTAAATATTTATCGTCAGCGCCGACAACTGCGGCGCTGCGCCATCCAAGCGCCCGTCAAAGATAAAATAAAGTGTCCCCGTTTCGCCTTCCCCCTTCACTTTGGCCAGTCCACCGCCGGGATACTGCATCCAACTTTCCCCGGCGTTGCTGCTCAAGCAGGTCGCTACAGTGCGCAATTTGCGCCCGCCGCTAATATCCGAAAAACGCTTGTAGAGATTCCTCACGCTTCCACCTCCCGCCGTTCCAGCCCCACGCTTTGGCGTACCAGCAAGCTATCGCCCGACCATTGGGCGCTGATGCGACAAGAGCGACTGATGCCCTTCAGCCCCGCGATACTTACGATCATCCCTGGGCGGACCAACCCGATTTCCGGCGTAAACAAGACCTCGGCGTCCATTTCGAAGCCGGCGCCGGAGTCCGACAGCGCATTCAGTCCGCGCCGCCGCGCCGCCACGCCGGCGGCATCGCATAATAGCGCCTCGGTGAGCGGGACCTCCGGTTGCAATGCCCCGTCGGTGCCGGCGATTTTGATCAGAGCCAGTGTCCCTTGCGTAGTTCCGCTGACATAGACACCATTCAACGGCTGGGTGTAAACCGGCAACTGGCTGAGGCTGATTACGGCCGCCTCGGGAATCAACAGGTCCGCCGTTTCTGCATCCAACAGCCAGGAGGCCACCGGCCAGCGTGGATGCAAAGTGATAATCTGCTCTGTAGGCTGTGTATAAACCCCATCATCCGTGGCCGCCGCCAAGCGCAACAACACATCGATAGGCGTGCTGTATTGCGTCCACAGGCTGGCGGGCACTACCCAGTTCTCCAGTTTCCAGTCCACCGTCCAGCCAGTATTCTCCAGGGCCGCCTCCGCCAGTTGCTGCATTTCACGGGGATTGAGTTCGCTGAAATCCTGCTGGGACGCATAAGGAGCTTGCAACCAGGCCGACCGTGAGCGTCCTTTGAGACTCACGCGGTCGCTGTCGAAACTGCGTTGCGTGCTGGGCACGTCGAGTAAAAATCGCCAAATCTGCCCGTTGATCGTGGCCTGCACTTGGCAGGCCAGCGGATCCGGTTGCACCAGCGCCCAAGCATCCGGGCCGGCGAGGGTCGCGGACAACGCCCAGCACCAGGAATCGAAATCCGTTTCAACGGTGATATCTGTACAAGGGAGTGGGACTAGATCAGGCCAGCGTACCAGGCTGGCGCTATTGCTGCTCATGTAGGTTCTCCGTTTGGGGATTTCTCGCTCAGCAATCAGCACGCAAGGGGTACGGCCGATACGCAGTGCTGTACCAGGGAGCGGACACCTTATCTGTAAATCTGTGCCCCATTGGTGCGGCGCGGGCGGCGGCGGGAGGGGAGGGCCTGGATGGGGCGCATTGCCCGGATACCCAGCCTGTTGCCAGACTGCAATATCAACGACAATCAGCAACCGACCATCCTGCCCCCCCTCCAAAATAGGGAGGGTTAGCAAGGCCCCATCCTGCCAAACCGGGCGGACGGCGTGGGCGAACAGAGGCGGGCGGGGTTGATAGAACTGGATGACGCTTGTAGTCCACGTTTCCGCCTCGTTCCAGCAACTGATCGTGCTGCGATCCAGATGCGGCGCATTCTGCCAGTGCGTTAATCGCCCCTCCAGCGCGAGATTGGCCGCCATCCAGGTGGAACCCCCCATGCCCGTCAGCGCCGCCGCATCCTGCCAGGCGGAGGATTCAGAATCGCTCAGAACCGCCGCTGCCCGCCAAGTTGCATCAGGACCCGCCTGCAAGGGCAGTGCTGCCTGTAGCGCCTCCTGCACGCCTTTTGACAGAACGGCGCCATCCTGCCACGGCGTAGCGGTCGCCGCCTGGACCGCAGACAGCAGATTCGGATCATAAGCGCCGTCGAGGCGGCCAATGGGCGCGAGGGTTTCGCCGGCCAGCGCCCCGACGATGACCGGCATGATACGAATGGCCCCAGTCGGAGCCACTGTTTCCCCAGCTAGGGCCAGCACCGAATACCGGCCCATCAGAATGCTGCCCGTCGGAGCGAGAGTTTCGCCGCTGATGGTCGTTAGAGGCTGCCGGGCAGCAACAATCAGGCCCGTGGGCGCGAGAGTTTCGCCCGCAACAAGCGCCAACCGTTCCGGCGTTGCCGTTGCCCTAATATTGAGATTGGCCGTCCCGACCGGCGGGGTATAACTTCCCGTCAATGCAAGATCAACGGTCCCGACGGGCGGGGTGTACGCCATGTTACCGCTCGGTCAACACTAAACTCGTGATCGTGCAGTACCCGCCCTCGATCAAAATCACGCTGTTGATTTCGATCACCGCGCCGGAACCGGTTAGCCCCACGTCAGCATCAAAGACCGTGGCGGCACTGGAATCCACAACCCGCGCCCAGGCCGCCGTGTCTGTGGCGACAATCATCGCCGCAGCCGGATTCGTGCCGGTGAACACCCCGTTGGTCACCGTCCCCGAGGGATTGGCAACCTCGAACGTAACCAGTAGAGTCTGCGTGTCAATCGCGCTGTTGGCAGTGGCCGGGCGCGCGCCATTGTAGATGCGAATTTCGCCACCATCCAGCCAACTGGCGAGCAGTTCCCCGCGGCTGGTGCGGCGGGCAGTGGTGAACCCAAGGATGTTGCTCAAGGCATGGGCTCCGGGATAATGAGATCGGCAATAGCAGCATTAAGCGGGCTTTCCCCCGCATCATAGGCCACGGCAAAATAGCCTTGCGGACGATAAGCGAGATAATTGAATGCATAAGTCCCATCCGCTGCTGATTGCAGTTGCCGCAGACAGCGCCCGGATTGACGGTCAAACAACCGCACCCGATAGGCCCCAGGAACGTCCATTTCTGTCACGATGCCGCGTATACGGTACAATCCCCCATCATAAAGATCCTGCCGTAGCGATGCTGAATGCAGGGTTCCGGTTCCGGGAGTAGGATCATCAAAGGCAGCACTGGGAGCGGTAAAATTGGCGGAATAACGGGCTATCCCTTTTGTAATACGGATTTCGTCCATATATCCGGTAAAGTAATAATTATTGACGTTACTTGATTTCCCAATGTAACAAATATTAGTAAGATCAGTAATATAGGATAGTGTACCACTGGCGCGCTGTGTGCCATCAATAAAAATAAAAGTCGTGGCCCCACTTTTAGAAATGGCGAAATGAAACCAGGAATTTAAGGGAGGTGTCCAGCCAGAGGTTTCGAGGTCATTGGTTTTCCCTTGTAAAAACAGAGAAGTGGTGGTCAAGAAAATTTCCCAGCCATCTCCACTGTTTCGATCCCGCTGACTGATAAGTCCCTGGGTCTCTGCGGCTGTGCGGTAAATCTGGCCTTCGATAGTGTAATCAACCCCGCCTAAATTCAGGCCAGGCATGGCGGGAAGGGTCAGATAATCCCCATTGCCATCAAAATACCCCGCACTACTCCCAAACTTTTTTTGGGCGGTGCTGAGCACGGTGTTGCCCGTTGCTGTGATGGATAGCGGGAAAGCCGCCACATCAACAAAGGAGGTACTCCCGTTCGCGCCCTCAAAATGGCATAAAAAACTGACATTAGCGCCGTAACTATCCGTCATCGCCAAGCCCCCGTCACATCCAACGCCGCCCGATAGACATAAGTGCGCTGATTAAAAAGCCGCTGGCTCCCGGCCGAGATAAGAGTACCGTCTGCAATGGAAATATCATGCAATGCACAATAAAGCCCGGGCATTTGCCCCCGCACCAGCGTGGTACCTTCCCAACATTCGACTGGCCAGACATGATAACTATTATCTACCAAGTTGGGCGTCACCATTCCCCCGGAGCCGATATTGTCACATTTGCGATGGCTGTAACGGCTGTTCGCAACCGCCGCCCCGAGTTGGGTATAAGACCGTGAGAGTAAAGCCGCCGTTGTGGTCCCATTGACCAAATATAAGTAAGAATCCACGCTGGCTGCATTATTGGCAATCAGCGCACAGGCATAAGCATCGCTGGTTTTGTAAGGGATGATGTCCCCAAAAAACCACGCCGTTGGCCATGTCGAGGCATCCGCATTAACAAAAAGATAAAAGGCGCGGCTATCGGCGAACAGCCGCCAGGACCGGGCGGTTCCGCTGGCCGCACTACTTTTCGCCGTATAATAACTGTCGGACGTGGGCGCTGGCCCAGTGCCGGTATCCACGTCCGTCATGGCCTCGTACATGATCAACGTTGGATATTGCGCAGGGCTATCATCCACCCGCAACATCATTGCGGTCGCCTCACTATCTGAGCGGGCATAGACCGCTTTGTTCGTCCCAGAATAAGGTTTTGTCCACCCCGCCGGGGCCACCTTGGCGGTAATCGTGCCCGTTGCGGTCTGGTCGCTGATCCCGGTAGCATCAAAGGTAAATACCGTGCTGCTAACCCTCGTCAGACGCTTATTGCCATTCAGCCCGCTGGGTGTTGCTCCAGCAATAGTGACGACGATGTAATCAGTAAAGCCATGCCCGGCGCTTTTCGTGGCGGTGGCCACCCCAGCCGCAACAATTACAGAATCCAAGGTTACGGAGCCGAACCCATCTTTGAGGCAGGCATCCAGGACCACAATCAGTGCCCCGGCTGTTCCAGATAAAGCCGGCGCACTAATCATACTGCTGTTAAACCAGAATGTAGAAACGGGATTGCTCATACATCAACATTCCCAATGAATAAAATTTCGACAGAATCCACATCCAGCCCACTCGGGTCGCTGGGCTGAAGCGCCCGCACCATATCCACCGGATAGCAGGCGCCCACTATATTAAACCGCAGGCAATTCCCCGTGGCCCAGCTTCCGCCCCAACCGCGATAGTCAATCGAGGAATACGCCGTCGAAGTCAGCGGATTGACCGGGGTGAAATCCTCATTGATATTGCCGTTGGCGATGAACCCTAAATTTTCGCCAAAACATTGGAACGTCGAATTGGAAGTAAATTTGATCAGGTAGCGATCTGGGTAAGCCCCCCGGTTACTGACGGTAATCGGGTAAGTCACATCGTTGTACTGTGCCAGGGGTTCGCTGCCAATGCGGGTATCCTGCCATACATCCGTCCAGGTGCTTTGAGCGAATAGATGGGTATAACGTGCCTGCAACGTCCCGGCGTATAGCACCCCGGAAATGCGGCTGTCATCCGCCGGGTAAGCATGAGAGAGCGCGCGATTGAGCGTGAGCGTGCCATTAATGTCCATGCTGACGATGCGCGCGAGATCGGCGACGGTATGTGCGAACGTATACGGCCCGGAATAGCCCGTGAGGTTCAAATCCGCAGCCATCGTGACGATGCCCGTTTCACGATTGACCGTGTAGAACGAGGCTGGCAGGCGCTGGCTACCCGCGTCATCGATGACCACCCGATAGAGCCGCGCCCGGCCCATGTCTACCTGCTGTGTCGGACTGAGGCTGTTTTCCGAATGCGACTCCGTATGATGCACCAGGGCGAGCCGGCCCACGTTGTAGATCAATGCCCGTCCATCGACCGGCAACCGCGCCGCGTTGATCCCCAACAGGTTGGAATCCGGCGGCAAGGTCGTTTGGGCCACGGCGTTGTAAATAATGCTGTCCGCCAGCACGGGAATGGATTTCCAGATTTTCAGCACGCCGCCAATCGTCACGCGCGCATCGGGATCGTACCAAGATTCCAGCTTTTCCTCCGGCGTCAACTCTGAGTCCACTTTCCACAAACCGAACCGCGCCCGCACGATGCCCAATGGATAATCGACACGGAGCGTGCAGTCGCTATCCGAAAGCAGCCCCGTGTCATCGACGGTTTTGCTCTTGGCAGTCCCCGTCAGAAGTTGATACCGCAGTTGCAAGCTGCCCGCCCGCAGCGGATTGGTGGGGGTGCGGAAGACCACTTCTTCGACCGGTTGCCCGCCCAGTTCCGTGGTCAGGGCTTGCAGGCTGACACTGTTAGCGCCGCCGGACGTCCAGGAGTTGATGCGCACGCGCCCGGTGGACCGATCCAGCGTCCCACACAGCGTTCCCGCGCCGGTTGCTGGGCTGGTGTCCCGGTACAGTTGCCCCGCAACATCCACATAAGTGGACCCGCCCAGCGTAAACCGCGATGATCCCGCTACCAAAGTCTCGCCATAGCCCTTGGTCAAATCCAGTTCCAACTGCTCCAGTGTCGCGGTTTCCGAGGCGCTGCTGTCGCCACCGACCTCCCGATAGCGCACCTTGACTAATCCGGACTCGTCGTTGGGATATTGCGCGCCGGCGGAAATGTATTCGTAGCCATCGAACAACGTGCGATAGGTGCTAATGACATTGGAGCCTTCTGGGTAAATCACCGTTTCCGTGCCGATGAGGTGTTTACTGTAAAGCGGTTTTGGAATGGAGACGGTAACATCCGGCAGGAACTGCACGGTTTTGCTGGCATAGGTAATCGTGCCATTCGTCCCGCCACTGATCGTCAGCACGCCGGCGCCGTCATCCCGCACGATCTTGATCGGATCAAACTGGCGGCTGGCGTTGGGGATGAATTCAGCCTCATAGGAATATTCCGCTTCGTAGTCTTCCACCAACAGATTCCATTCCACTTCGACGCTGTGCTCGCGGGGAATGGCTTGCAGCGTCAACAGCAAAGTTCCATCGAGTTCACGCACGGGATGGCTGAAGGTTTCTTCCGTCGGTGCTCCGTAATCGTAGTCGATAGAAAAATCCGTGTTGACGGGGGGTAATGTGGTGGGACGCACCCACCATTCACCCGTGGCGTAGCGAATGAAACCCACCCCGCCCGTTCCGGTCAGATTGCCATCGGCGGCGGGATCGTCGTCGAGGGTGTAGGTGGTGACGCCGACCGTCCATTCCACCGCCACGGTTCCAGGTGCAATGCCCGTATGCGCGGTTTGGCCTCGCACCACGGGCGCATCGACCGGATCCCCGCCGCGCGCGGTGTAATTGATTGGGGTGCCCCAAGTATAAAGAATCAGCGAATTGACATCCGGAAAAGCGCCGGTGGTAATCATCACCGTGCCGGTTGAGAAATTCAGCGAGCCGGAGCCATAGCTGCTGTCCACCCCCGCAATGACGCCGCCGCCCTGCTCCGTTAATACATACCATACGTTGTTGACCTGATAGGCCACGCGCAGGGTCAGAGGTGCCGGGATAGGTGTCAAGGTCAATACCCACACATACCCCCGATTGCTGGTGGTGACCACCTGGGCAGCGGTATCAGCGACGCGCAAGGGCCGCGCGGCCGGGGTAAAGGTGATCGATTTGCTGGAGGTGCTATAATTCGGGCAAGCGGAATTCCAGGTCAGGATGCCATTACCATAGTCTACAGTGCCGATTTCCGCGCCGGATAACAGCATGACGCCATTGTTATCCGTCAGCGTGGCTCCAGAGACGCTGATACTGATGGAGCCCGGTTGCGCCCCGCTGCCCAAATAGAGCGCCACGGTTGGCTTGATCGTTTGCAGCGTGGTGGTGAAATTGATCGTCCCGGTCTGCCCGGCAATCAATGCCGGACTATCGCCGCCGGGCGTCACATCAGGCAACGCTGTTTCAACAAGTGCCGTAGGAATGACGGCCGTGTAGAGGCTGGCGACCTTGACGGAAAAATCACTGACGCTGGCGGCTTCAATTAGCGGTTGCACGCCGAACAACGGCACAGCTTCTGCGTTGTAACGGGTATCGTAGAGCAGCGTTGTGGCCAAACTGGCGGCAGGATCACCGCGCGAAGGTTCCAGGCCGGAAAAATCATACTGCAAGGGTTCAGCCAGTTCGCAAATCAGTTCTCGCACCGCGTATTGCAGCGTTTGGTCGCCGTAGACCTCGTAGATGGTGCGTAGATTGTCGATGACCCTGGTGATCCACAAGAATTGGCTATGCAGTTCGGTGGAACCGGATTTCGCCACCAATTCCAGGCGCGCGCCGGTCGCAATCAAAGTGGCTTCGGGCCGCTGCCAAATGACCAGTGCCCGCTGGCCCGTCAGGTGTTGCCCCCACAGCCAGCCATTCCAGCGCCCGCCGCGGCTAATGGTTTGTTCCAGGCGATTGCGCAAGGCGGCGCGTTCATCGTAATAATCGCTCGTGCTGAACGCCAGCACCGACGCAGCCGGGTCTTCTGGTTCTCGAAAAATCACTATCCCCGCATCGAGGTATTTATCCGTATCGGTGCTAGTGACCGCCGCGTAGATTTTGCGGATGCTGACATCACCCGCCGCGCGATCCACGTCGCTGATGTCATCAAAAATCTGATTGTCCGCGCCGCTGACGATTTCGGTGCCGGACATCTGGCCCCCGCCGTCCTCATTGTCCGTCATGCGCTCAGACTGGAAAAATTTGAGATCGGCAACAGTGATAGCCATCAGGCGAGGCTCCGAGTTTTGGCGCGGATGAGTTCGTCGAGAAAGGTGGATGGGTCGGTCTGAGTCTGGGCGGTCAGATTTTTGCCGTTGACGCCCACTAAATTGAGGGTGAAGGTCTTGCCGGTGCTGATGCCACCGCTGGCCTTTGGGGTCGTGCGGATCGTGGAGGTCGTAGTTTCTGTAGTTTCCTGCTGCTGTTTTTGCTTCAGGTCCTGCTCAAGATTCTTTTCCTTGAGCGTGTAGAGGGTTTGCAGTTTACGTTCCTGTTCTTCGTACAGCCGGATCAATTCATTATTATTGGCTGTGCGCGCTTCCGCTAATTTGATTTCCAGGTCTGCCAGCGCCTGTTGCTGTTCAAGCTGGAGCTTGAGCCGTTCGCTGGTGGCGGTGTCGCCACGTTCCGCCGCAATTTCGGCATTCAACGCCAGCAGCCGCTCTTGTGCGCTCTTGGTTTCTTCCTGGAGTTCGCGCATCCGATTTGATGCGTCGGCGATGGACTGGCGTAAACCGGATAGGTCTTCTTCGTCGAGAAATTTGAATCCACTTTCTGCCATGCGGGCGGCTTGGTTTAATTGAGTCGCCGCTGTGACGTTGGATACGGACATCGTTTCTATGCTGACCCGTAACTGCTCCGCCGCCGCCGCCTGTTGGTAATAGGCTTGTTGTGCGCGCCCAGAGGCGATTTCCACAGCGGCATCTATCTTGGCAAAGCCGTTCATGGCGAAGGCCATTCGCTCCAACCCTTGTTGTTCCAGGTCTACCGCTTTATTAAAGGCTTCGGCATAGTCCGCCAATTTCTCGCTACTGGCACTCAAGTCGGCATTGAAGTTGGCCATTGCCTGCCTGTTGGCTTCGAAGGCTCCTTCCATGCCGGCCTGTTGCAACGCCAGCGTAAACTGCACGTCGTAAAAACGCTTGGTAGTTTCCGATAAAGCCTCCATCTGCTTACGGGTGTCTGCAATAATGGCATTCGTCCGTTGCAAGGCTTGGCGGCTAGTATCAACGACTTTGATATTTTCCTGCTGAGCGGCACTATCCGCCTGAGTGGCTTGGGTGTTCTTCTCAATAGCATCGCCGGTTGCTTTACGCTGTTCTGCCTCTATTTTCAGCGCCCCGGTAAAATCCCCAGCGGCCAGGGCTTGTTGGCGCTTGATTTCAAGATCATCAACCCCCGCAGCTTGCAGAATTTTCTCAATATCTACCGTTTCCAGATCAACCTTTTTCTGTTGTTCGGTCTGCTGTAACAGTTCAGCCTGTACCTGCGTCACGGCCTGAAAGCGATTTAGTTCGATGGGGATCAACTTTTGCAGTTCGACGCCGTGTTGCTGCAAGTAGCGGATATATTCCTGTTCACTCAAACCCATGTGGGCGGCGCCCTCCCGGACCGACCGTTCATAAGCGCCCGCGCCCGCTTCCAAGTCCTGATAGGCTTGCTGTGTCCGTTCCAGGGCGGCGTTGTAATCCAATTGCGCCCGGGCGCTTTGTGCAGCAGCCGCTTTGGCGACGGCGGCGAGTTCTGGCAAGCCTTGCCGCAAGCTCTTGATCGAGGCAGACAGCCGATCAAACGCTTCCCCCTGCACAATCGGCAGTTGCCGGATGGCATCCAACAGGCCAATCAGCCCCGTCTTGATGTCAACTACCAGTCGCGTGGTGGTCTGCACCATGCCCGCTGCGACTTCGCGGAATTTGGCCGCAGCGGTATCCAGCCCCGCGCCCAACAGCGCCACAATATTATCTTTGGCATCCGTCACTTTTTGCGCGATGCCCTGTAAATCCAAGCCGCCGCTAAACTGCTGGATAGCCGCCAGCCCTTCCTTTGCCAGCCGATTCAGCCAATTCAATGCCGTTTGGGCGCTGGCCGCGATGACCTCGCCAAATTGCCTGATTCCCTGTGACCCGGCCAGGTCATTCAATTGGCTAGTCAGCCTAGTGGCTTGCTGAGTCAGCGGTTCCAGCAGGGGAGTCAGCAGATTTTTCTTGATGGCATCCCAAGCGGCGGAGAGGGCTGTCAACGCATTATTCAGACCGCCGCTCATTGTGTCCGTGGCGGTTTGCGCCGCGCCCGCCGCATTCTTGAGCGACTGAGTAAATTCCGTCATGCCCGCCACGCCTTCTTGGCGCAAGGCGAATAAGGCGGGAATGGCCGTTTCTCCAAACGTTAAAATGGCTGATTTTGTGAGTTCAGTTTGCGGGGTAAGCACCCTTAACACACTTTCAAAATCCGCGGCATTGCCGCCGAGTCCAGCAATGGCGGCGCTCGCTTTGCTTGCAGGATTAAGGAGTTGCATCAGCACTGCACTCAATGCCGTGCCCGCCATTGCTCCCTTGATGCCGTTTTTGTGGAGCAAGTCCAGGACCGCTACCGTTTGTTCCAAACTTAAACCATAGCTTTTCGCCGCGCCGCCAACCCCGGTCAAGGCATCTGCCAGTTGCGTCGCTGATGACAGGGTGATATTGGCGCCTTGCGCCAGCACGTCCGCCATGCGCCCCGCGTGCTCAAAGCCCAGCCCCATGACGGACAGCGAATCGGCCAGCTTGGTCGCCGCCGCGTCCAGGCTGATCCCTTCCAGGCGGGCCAGCGCCATGACTTTGGGCAAAGTGGAAATAATATCTTCCACCTTCAGGCCCGCCGCCGCCAAGATTTCCATGCCTTTGGCCGCTTCCAGGCTGTTGACGCCAAAGGCTGCGCCGATTTGATCGGCGGCTTGGCGCAACTTTTCCAGCTCGGCGGCGGTATAGCCGCCTTTGGCAGCGACCGCGAGCATTTGTTGTTCGAAGTTAGCAGCGGACTCGATCCCGCCGCCGAATAGATTTACGAACTGCTCGCGTAATAAGTTCGCGGTGGCGCTGGTCGTGCGGTCCAGGAAGCTGAACAGCTTACTGAATACCGCAGTAGCGTCATCGCGGGCGGTAATAAGCAGCTGTAAGAGTAAAGGACGATCAGCCAAAATTAGGTCTCCATCAATTTAATGGACTCCACGACATACCAGGCGCCATTGCCCCCATCGGCAAAGCCGGAATCCAAAATACGTGGCAAGGGATAAACGGACAGTGGGCTATCGCTGGCTGGGAGAACGGAAAAGGTACGCGCATCGTGCAGCGTCAGCGTCATGACCGCTCCGGTATCCAACACCGCCTTGAGAATGGCGACTTGCGCGCGGGTCATCCAGGCGAAATCTTTACCGCCAATAAGGGTAATGGGGCGACCGGCTTGCTTGGTAGCTTGTTCCACGATCAGCGCGCCGGTCAGGCTGTATTCGGTGGCTTGAGCGAGCGGCGACCACGTGAATTCTTCTTCCCAAAGAAGACCTTGTGGTAGAGTAATTGCATCCAGTGTGATCGCCATCGATTACGCTGCAAGGTCAAGGAATTCATACTGCCAGGGAGATGTTTCGGTGCTGGGCGTGAGTAAGTCTCCAGCCAATGCGCCTTTTACATAACCGCCCGCGACCGGATCGAACGTACCGCTAGCGGCCAGACTACTCTTGTGAATCACCAAGCGCGCCCGCTTCTGGCTTACCTTTTCAGTTCCAGTCCCGACGAACTTGATATAGGCTGATTTAGCCTTGCCGCCTTTATAAATCTCGCCGGATCGGGTCGCCGGGTGATAACTAAGCTTGGCAACCGTAGCTCCGGTTGCATCCAGCGCCTTGAATAATCCATTGATCAGGTCAACACTGTAATGCGTGCTGTCTACCGTCGCATCGGCGGCTGTTTTGGCGACAATTTCCGTGCCGGTGCCATGCGCTGCGATGTATTTATTGGCCAGCGGAATCCACAACCCCACGGCCGGCGTAATCGCCTCATCAGCGACCGCAGATGTGGTCTGCGCCAATTCAGTAATATCCGCGCCCAGCAATAAGCCAAACAAATAAGGTGGCATGTAATCCGCTTCCGCGCTGAGAGTAGCAGACTCAGCCGTCTTAGCCACACTGGCGAGCACTTCTCCCGCGCTGCCTTCCATATTCGAAAGCAACTTGTCGAATTCTTGCTTTTGGCTTTGAATTTCGAGTTTGGTGAAATTGACGGGATCGTAATAATTGGTCGGCGGGGTATCGCCACTCCAAACGCCGAACTTAAAGGCACAATTGAGATAAATCGCGCGGGAAGCCACAGCAAGAGTCATCGTTCATCTCCACAAAGAGCGGACTGTCACAACAGCCCCAACTCAGTTATCAGCATAATTGGTCGTATAGCGATAGGTAATCGGCAACACCAAGGAAGCGTTATCGCCGCCGTTGGCCGGTGCATAAAACACCACGCTCCCAATTTCCAGAGGCGCTGGAAATCGCGACAGCGCCAGACGTAGATCATCAAACAAATTATCCAGGTCACTATCCCAATTGTCGGTTTCCGGCAAAATGGCCTCTATCTCAACAGCGCGTTTCCATTTTTGAAACCAGTTCGCCGCCATCGCCACATCCCCATCAGGATCGTCCCGAGTGGGCGTGAGCGTAAGCACGGGCAAGGTTATGAGGGTGCCAACGGCCAAGGCCGCCCGCCCGGTATACACGGCCCCGACCGTGGTACGGTAGCCGTTGGCCGTGGTGATCATGGTCAGATGCGTTTTCAGCGCGACTAACAGCGTGGTGGCCGGGGTGCTCATCGAATCGCTACCTTGACCATAAAGCCATCATCCGTGATTACTTGATCCACCCGGTAGCTGTTCGCGCCGATAGCGAGCGTATCTCCGGGTTGCGGGATTCCCACCGCTGCTTTGGGGAGTTCCGCCGCCAGCCGCTGTTCCACTCGTTCGCCATATTGGCCCACAAAGGCAGCTTCGGTGGTCAGAATCGCCCAGGTAGTGACTGGCGCCGGTTCTGCCGGGGGAGTATAGGCCGGCGTATAAGTGGCGTTATCGCCGAATACCCGGCGCAAGGCCGGTAATCCGGTATTGCTCATGAGATCGGCGAATCGGCTCATTGTTTTACAGGTCCTGCTTGCCCTTGTGTCATTACCAATGTCTCAATGATGCGCAACGCACGCATCATGGCGCGGGCTTGCAACACAAGGGCCATTAAAAAACTGTGGCAGAATAAACCGGGTCGGTTGGGGGAGACGGTGGCGTCACATCAATCAACACCGGTTCCACGTCAGCTAAATCCGAGATATTCCCCACCCGATCTACCGCTGCAATCGCGAAAACAACAGGGCCTTCTCCCGCGGGTAAACCAGTGAGCGGCAATTGCACTGTTGTTACATTACCGACATCCACATGGGGACTCTCGTAAGTGGGCGAATTACCCGCCTCGCCTTGATAAACGAGATAAGAGACAACGTCTTCGGAAGTGCTGGCCGTCCAAGACAATGAGCCTTGCGGTTTAATGAGCGCCATGTTAAATCTCCTAAGGGTTAAATTGAGGTTGGGTTGGAGGTAACGGGGCGCTGCGATCCAGCACCACGGTATTACTATTGGCCGAACAGGCGCCCGTTTTCGGGCAGGCACGCAACACGGCGGTCCCAGCGCCTGGTGGGGTATCCGCGATCACAATGTCACTTACTTTTGTGGTCGTACCACCAGGAATGTGCGCTACCGTACAATCGGCCGTCGGAAGACAGATTTCCAGATCAAAGTGATCGATCAGTGCGGCTTGCGGATGCGGGTCCCAGGCGAAACTCCAGAGATCGCGCGGCTGGGCGGCCGTGGCGAGCGTGGGGAGAATGAGCAGGAGCAGGCCAGCGTAGCGCATCGTGTTAGCCGAGCAGGATCGCCACGTTTTCGGGCTTAATCACCGACACGCCCCAGGCCAGTTGAATTTCATATTCGCCCATCATGTAACCTGGATAGTACGCCAAACCTAAAGAAATTCCGGATACAGGATCGGTGATGGTCATCCGGTCACTGGCCTGATCGCCAGAGAAAGGAACGATGGGAAGTCGGGTCCCCAACAGAATGGCATTGCGCGTAAAACCGATGTTTCTGGCAGCGGTGGCTACTACGGTGATCACTCGCTCAGCGGCTCCCTGTGCCATCCGAATGCCGGGCGCAGCTAAAGTGATGGTGTCGCCAGTCGCCGGATTGGCGCCGGCAAACGACGCGGCGGCCACTACGTACTTGTTGGTGTCGTTGGCCAGGGTGATGATGTCGCCGGCCGCTACGGTTCCGGTGCCAGTGGCGTTTTTCAGAGACAGCGAGGTTTGGCCAACCGTCAGCGCGCCGCTGACCGTGCTCGCGCTTGCCATAGTACCGGCGGTCACGGTCGGCACTTGCGCGGATTCGCGGATCATGAACCCGTTGATGTCAAAAATCACACCCTGCCGCAGCAAGCTGGCATCGCCAGCCATGTAGGCTTGCGCTTGCTTGGCGCGGATGTTCGCGCCAGCGGCGGTGTTGACGACCAGGATACGATCCGATAACGGAGCGCCGTTGTCGTCCAGAATCTTCCGCAATTGCGCGGCGTCCGAATAATCGCCCGCCGTACCAAAGGGCGTGGTTGCCGCAGTGCCATAGGCGCGCGAGGCTGCTTTGTAAGCGGCCGCCGCGATATCCGCCTCCATTTCGTTGACCGCCGCGCGGATGGCTTGGGCGATTTGCCCCTGTTGGATCGTCAGGTATCCGGGGCCGGCGTCTACCGATTTTTGCTCTTCGCCGGACCAACTGAACGGAAACGCCCGGTATTTGCTGATCGTGAGGGAGACATTGGCAATGGTTTGATCGGCAGCGGCAGGCAACGACATGGCCGGGGTGATATTTTTGCCGGCGGCATTGGCCGGGCTGACCGGAATCCGCAGGGTTTGATTGGCCGCGATTTGATCGGCGCTGGCGTTGCGCGCGACGGATGGGATGAACCCGACCAATTCGCGGCTCACGACATCCAGGGCGGCGTAAAAGTCGGGAATCAGGCTGGTAAGCGTATTGGCCATTGGGATTGCTCCTTAATCGATAATTTCGCCGCCGGCGCGAATGAACTCGCGGGCTTGGACGGGGGATAGGGCCGCGAATTCGGCGCGGGCGATGCGCTGTCGGGTAGTGGGCGGCGTGTTGTCTACCGGCGTGGCGTCGGAACGGGCAGCGAGGGCGTTCAGCGTCGCCAGTGCGGCGGTGGATTCGTCGGCGCCGCTGGCAATCAGTCCGTCTGCTAAGGTCGCCATGCCGGCGGCGACACATAGGGCGCGGATTTGCTTGGCTTGCTGGATGCGGGCCTGCAACTGCTCGGCAGTGTGCGGAGTTTTCAGCGCAATCTCGGCCAGGCGCGGTTCTCCGGCGGCGTTGCAGCCCTGCACCACGGCCAGGGGGGATAGCGCGGCGGGTTCTGGCGGCGTCGGTTCGTCGGCGCTCAAGTATTCGTTGACCATGCCGT
>WBZN01000424.1_pt1 | contig 34753 bp, 32 predicted proteins | sample 5204281 | NCBI WGS metagenome assembly WBZN01 (sample SAMN12344347, study PRJNA552823) | activated sludge metagenome | biome: Activated sludge suspended growth; feature: Nitrification reactor; material: Wastewater; isolation source: activated sludge from nitrification reactor of wastewater... | reverse complement strand
TCAGGTGAATCTTGATCGGACGCAGGACAATCGCGATGTCACCAGACTACGACATGATCAGTTCTTCGCGCCGGACTATACCATGCGATTTTTTTGTGAGTCAAAGAGAGGCCCATCGGCGCCAGCGTGTATGCAAGGAATATAGTTCTTATCAGCACAATAAAGTCGTTACGGGTCGTAAAAAGTTGTTCCTACAGCAAATGGGCAAAGAATAAAGTTCTTACCAAGCCTTAGTCTGTCTCTCCGTCCTTGGCATCCCCGGATGCTGCCTCAGGAACTGGGCCGGAGTCTTTATCTGCAGTCATACTCCTTCTCTAAAAACTGGGCCAAGAAGATCAATGGCTTATATAGGGGCATCAACATACCGATTGGCTTAATCCTCCAGACAAGGGACCGATTCCCGAATGGGTCTATTGAGAATCCCTTATCTGCTAAGCCGTGATGATTTCGCTCAGGAAAACGGGTAAGCTCCGCCAGAATTTTCCTTTCTTTATCCTGGGAATCGACTGAGATATGGCGATTAAGAAATCTGAACTCTACAGTTCCCTCTGGGCCAGTTGCGACGAACTGCGTGGCGGGATGGATGCTTCGCAGTACAAGGATTATGTTCTGGTCCTCCTGTTCATCAAATATGTCAGCGATAAATATGCCAATGTGCCATACGCGCCGATCACCATCCCTAAGGGCGCGAGTTTCAAGGACATGGTCGCGCTCAAAGGCAAGCCGGACATCGGCGACCAGATCAACAAGAAGATCATCGCGCCGCTGGCGAATGCTAACAAGCTGTCCGACATGCCGGACTTCAACGATGCCAATAAGCTGGGCAGCGGCGACGAGATGGTTAAGAAGCTCACCAATCTCATCGCCATTTTTGAAGACAAGCGGCTCGACTTCTCCAAGAACCGCGCCGACGGCGACGACATTCTGGGCGATGCCTATGAATACCTCATGCGGCACTTCGCCACGGAGAGTGGCAAGAGCAAGGGCCAGTTCTATACGCCCGCCGAAGTCAGTCGCATCATCGCGCAGGTCATCGGCATCCGCGAAGCGAAGACCAGCTCCGACACCACCGTCTATGACCCGACGTGCGGTTCCGGTTCCTTGCTGCTGAAAGTCGCAGATGAAGCACGCACGTCGGTCACGCTCAACGGCCAGGAGAAAGACGCCACGACCGCCGGCCTCGCGCGGATGAACATGATCCTGCACAACAATCCCACCGCGCTCATCGTGCAGGGCAACACGCTGGCCGATCCCAAGTTCAAGGAGGCCGCCACACTCAAGACCTTCGACTACGTCGTGGCCAATCCGCCCTTCAGCGACAAGCGCTGGAGCACCGGCCTCGATCCGTTGCACGATCCCTACCAGCGCTTCCAGCCCTTCGGCACGCCGCCTGCCAAGCAAGGCGACTACGCCTATCTGCTGCATATCGTTCGTTCACTCAAGAGCACCGGCAAAGGGGCCTGCATTCTGCCGCACGGGGTGTTGTTCCGAGGCAATGCCGAGGCCGACATCCGCCGCAATCTGATCCGCAAGGGCTACATCAAGGGCATCATCGGCCTGCCGGCCAATCTGTTTTACGGCACCGGTATCCCCGCCTGCATCGTGGTGGTCGATAAGCAGGATGCCCACACCCGCAAAGGCATTTTCATGATCGACGCCAGCGCGGGTTTCATGAAGGACGGAGCCAAGAACCGCCTCCGCGCCATGGATATTCATCAGATCGTGGATGTTTTCAACAAGCGGCTCGACGTCCAGAAATACTCCCGCATGGTGAGCCTGGACGAGATCGAGAAGAATGAATTCAACCTCAACCTGCCTCGCTACATCGACAGCCAGCAGACGGTAGACCAGCAAGACATCGAAGGCCACCTGAAAGGCGGCATCCCGAAAGCCGATGTGGACGCGCTGCAACAGTATTGGGATCTGTGCCCCAAGCTCCGGCAAGTCCTCTTCAATGCGAACCGGCCCGGCTATCTGGACTTGGCGGTGGAGAAGCCGGCGATTAAGACCACGATCTACGAGCATCCTGAATTTACCGCGTTCATCGAAAAGATGAATGCCCACTTCGCCGCGTGGAAAGACAAGACCGCCAAGTCGCTCCGGCAGATGAAGGCCGGATTTCATCCGAAGGCACTCATCGGCACGCTGTCTGAAGACCTGCTCGCCCACTACGCCGGTCAGCCGCTCATCGCCAAGTACGATGTCTATCAGCACCTCATGGACTACTGGGCCGGGACCATGCAAGACGACTGCTACCTGATCGCTGCCGACGGGTGGAAAGCCGAGACCTACCGCATCATCGAGAAAGACAAGAATGGCAAGGAGAAAGATAAGGGCTGGACCTGCGACCTTGTGCCTAAATCCCTCGTCGTCGCCCGCTACTTTACCAAGGATCAGGAGGCCATCGACCAGCTGACGACTGAGTTGGAGGCAGTCAGCGCCCGCCTCACGGAGTTGGAGGAAGAGCAGGGCGGAGAAGAAGGGGCGTTCTCCGAACTCGACAAGGTGAACAAGGCGGAGGTCACCAAACGCCTGAGGGAAATCAAAGGCGACAAGGACGCGAAGGACGAAGCAGCTGCGCTGAACGAATGGCTGAACCTCAGCGACGAAGAGGCCGATTTCAAGAAGCGTCTCAGGGAGGCCGAGGCAGCGCTCGACGCCAAGACCTACGCCAAATATCCGATGCTCACCGAGAAAGAGATCAAAACACTGGTGGTGGACGACAAGTGGCTCGCTACGTTGGATAAAGACATCCATGGCGAGATGGACCGCGTGAGCCAGGCCCTCACCCAGCGCGTGAAAGAATTGGCCGAGCGGTACGAAACCCCGATGCCACTGATGGTCAACCGCGTGGCTGATCTGGAAGCCAAGGTGAACCGTCGCCTGAACAAGATGGGGTTCTCGTGGAAGTGAAGCCCGGCTACAAGCAGACCGAGATGGGCCTGATTCCCCAGGATTGGCGAATACAATCCATTGAGCAGATTTCGACCGTTGGGCGCGGCAGAGTCATTAGCCATAGAGAAATAGCTCGATCGCTGAATCCCAGGTATCCCGTTTACTCTTCTCAGACCTCGAACAATGGTGTGATGGGATACCTCGATTCTTTTGAGTTTGAAGGTGAGTACATCACGTGGACGACGGACGGCGCAAACGCTGGCACAGTGTTCGCCCGGAATCGCAGGTTCAATTGCACCAACGTATGCGGCACGATCAAGTTGAAATCAGACAATCATCTTTTCGTGGCAAAGGTCCTCGAGGAAATTGCTCCGCGTCACGTCTCGCGGCACCTTGGCAATCCAAAGCTGATGAACGACGTGATGAAACGGATCAAAATCCCTCTCCCGCCAACCAAAGCCGAGCAAGAAGCCATCGCCGAGGCGTTGAGCGATGCGGATGCCCTCATTGAATCCTTGGAGCAACTCCTCGCCAAGAAGCGCCAGCTCAAACAGGGCGCCATGCAGGAACTCCTCACCGGCAAGAAGCGCCTGCCCGGGTTCAGAGGGGAATGGGAGGTAAAGGGGCTTGGGGAAATAGCTGACGTCAAAACCGGTCCATTTGGCTCGTCGCTGCATGAAAGCGACTATGTTCAAGACGGGACGCCAATCATCACGGTCGAGCATCTTGGTGAGTTTGGAGTTACGCACTTCAATCTACCGTTGGTTTCAGATTCCGACCGTCAGAGGTTGCGCGCCTACTCGCTCGAAATCGGCGACATCGTATTTAGTCGTGTTGGATCAATTGACAGAAATGCACTGATTCGCAAAGAGGAAGAGGGTTGGTTGTTTTCTGGGCGCTTGTTGCGTGTCCGCCCGGATAAGCAAAGGGCGGTTGCCCCTTTCCTTAGCTACCAGTTCCACGGCGAAGGGTTCAAAGCCTTGGTACGCAACGTAGCTGTTGGACAGACGATGGCATCCCTGAATACGCAAATACTCAAAGGCATTGCTGTCGTGTTACCCAGCCTCCCGGAGCAAGCTGCCATCGCTGCCATTCTCTCCGACATGGACGCCGAGATTGGCTCACTGGGAGCCAAGCTTGCCAAGGCTTGCCAACTCAAGCAAGGCATGATGCAGGAACTGCTGACCGGAAGGATCAGGTTGGTCCGCCCATCTCGGAGCAAAGAAAGACCGGCATGTTAAACAGGTTTGCCAAGTTCCTCTTGGTATTGAGTTCCCTCTCACCGATGCTCGGTGCTGTGGCGGTTAACCAGTTGGCCCTTGGTAAACCGCTGGTGGGATGGCTCCCCTGGGTGGTCATTGCTCTGCTGCTGGTCTTCATATGCTGGGGTGTACTGCATTACGCATCGACGAATGCACAGACGCACAAGTTAAAGGTCGAGCAGTTCGAGGATAACGACAAAGAGGTTCTAGCGTTCCTCCTTGCCTACCTATTGCCTCTGGTGTCGGTCAAAGACACGGTGGCGGAGATTCATTGGCTGACCGGGGCTTATGTGCTCATCATCATCCTGTTGGTGTTCACGCATGCAAGGGCATTTCATTTCAATCCGGTCATGGGGCTGCTGGGGTATCACTTCTATAGTCTGAAAAATGACCAGGGCATTTCGTTGTTGCTAATTAGCCGATCAGAGCTCAGACGATCCGGAAAAGAATTGGACACCGTTCGCTTGGCACACAACATTTATCTCCATACGGGGGGCGGCTGATGCTTGAAAACTTCCAGCTTGCGGCGATTGTAAAAACTGGTCAGGAGATGCAACTTCTCCAAATTCCGCTCCACCAGGACCTACAGAACACACTAGCCGAACGCTGGACGAAGCAGTATGCGGAGTTCTTGGATAACACCACCGAGGTGGACTTCGATGCAGGCTACAGCCCGGAAAAGGATGAGCGATTCCGTTTGAATGATTACCAACTTCCGGAGTGGCTCAGGAACGAAACCAGTCTGAGCATCCAGAACTTAGACGCAATCAGCACGAATGAGCAATTCATCGACTCGATTAAGAGTGTAGTTGCATTCGCCCGTAACGAACAGCACCAGGAAGTCGTTCTGTTCCAGAAATTTAGCCGGTCACACGTGATCAAGCCTGGCAGCTCCCTTTTCCTGCAAGACGGCACATACGAGAGCGTCCAGGGGCCTGGGCTTACTCTGGATACCAAATTAAGTGCGCTGTATTTTTCAGCGCAGCAACGATTGCTCTTCCATAACTTCAGGACCGCCAATAGTTTCCTTCCACTCGCAGATTATTATCAGGAAGCATCTGAGCAAGAGATACGTGAGATGTTGAAGCATGAACGCTTAGCACCTGAAGATCCGGAAGCGCTGGCTGTAGATGCAAATCAGTGGTTCTGCAAACGCTTTGCCCTTCTCAAGGACTCAAAGATTCTAGATAAATACACTGCGAAACAGATCAAAACGCATTCGAAAGACTATGATGTCGATGTTCAGGTGAAGGGGAACAAGATCGTGTTTCCTGCAGAAAGAGCGGCTGCAAAACGACTACTTCAGTTCTTAAATGAAGAACTCTTCCGTGGCGCTATCACAGAAACCCTCTACGAGACGAACTCAAAGCGCGAGGCTGATTGATGTCCAGTGGTGGTGCTAGCCCGCTATAGGCTGAGGCGGACATTGGGGTTGGCATCGTAGTGTTTCCGAAATAAAAGGGCAGGCCCCTACTATGCAGTGACGGGCCCATGGCGAGATTATGGATAACGAGGGTGTGAATGACAAATAGCTACCGAGATCGCTCCACTGGGATCAAAACTCGCTAATCCTGTCTGGTCAAGCAAAGCATCACGCAGGAATTGTTGACGGAGAGAATTCGACTGGTATGAAAAGCTACTTCCGCGTGATGCTTGGTCGAAAGAGCGCCCATGCTGCTGAGTGTTTTACAGGTGGCTTTATCGGGGCCGACTTCGACATCAACGAAGACCTTAGCCGGAATCTTCCTGAGGAGTGGCGGGAGTTCAATAGGCAATTCATTCCTGTCTTCCTCGCCAAGCATCCTGACAAGACCAAGATCAGCGCAGGGTTGGCCTGCGGAGCTCTCTGGACAGTCTCGAAGGGTATCCAGAAAGGCGACATTGTGCTCTGCCCGGACGGCATGGGTTCCTATCGAGTCGGTGAAGTCATCGGCGACTATTTCTATGCTTTCGGTCAAGTGCTTCCACACCGCCGAAAGGTACGCTGGTCTGAGATAGTTATCCCTCGCGCCTCCATGAGCGAAGCCCTGCAGAACTCGACCGGCTCTATCGGGACAGTCGGTCGCATCACCGATTATCATACAGAGATTGAACGGTTATTGGGTGAAGTCTCTCGTCCCTCCCCCATCATCGCCGGCGATCTGGACATCGAAGACCCCGTGGCCTTTGCCATGGAGAAGCATCTGGAAGCGTTCCTCGTAGCCAATTGGAACCAAACGATCCTGAGTAAGGAGTTCTCGATCTACGAAGAGGATGGTGAGCCTGTCGGGCAGCAATATGCGACGGACGCAGGGCCAATCGACATCCTCGCCATTAGCAAGGACAAGAAGCGCTTACTGGTAGTCGAACTCAAACGAGGGCGTGCCAGCGATGTGGTTGTCGGTCAGGTGCTTCGCTACATGGGGTTTGTGAAGGAGCAAGTTGCTGAAGTCAACCAGGCGGTCGAAGGCGCGATCATTGCGCTTGAAGAAGACTCGAAGATGCGCTGGGCATTGATTACTGTACCATCAATCTCATTTTATCGTTACCAGATCAGCTTCAAGTTGGTGAAGGGTTGACATGAGCGACGTTGGCCAACCTGAACGCGCCTCGCAGAATCGCATCATTGCTCTCTTCCGTGACGAACTTCGCTACCGCTATCTCGGCGACTGGACTGACCGCGACAGCAATGGCTCCATCGAGGAAGGGCTGCTTACCGACTACCTCACCAACAGCGGCTACACTCCGGCACAGATCAGCCGGGCGCTGTACCTGCTAACGACCGAGGCAGACAATCATAGCCGGAACCTCTACGGTAACAATCAGGCTGTCTACCAACTCTTGCGCTACGGAGTTTCGGTCAAGATCGAGGCGGGCAAAGTCACGGAGACCGTCCACCTTATCAACTGGCGTGAGCCGAGCAAGAACGACTTCGCCATTGCCGAGGAAGTGACGCTCAAAGGCAACCATGAGCGGCGGCCTGACCTCGTGCTGTACGTGAACGGTATCGGCATTGGCGTGATCGAACTGAAGAACAGCCGTGTGTCCATCGGCGACGGTATTCGCCAAAGCCTCTCCAACCAGCAGCCGGAATTCAACGCCTGGTTCTTCAGCACGGTGCAGTTCATCTTTGCCGGGAACGATTCCGAAGGTCTGCAATACGGCACCATCGGCACGCCGGAGAAGTATTTCCTTAAGTGGAAAGAGGATGAGCAGGACAATACCCGCTTCAAGCTGGATAAGTATTTGCTCAAAATGTGCGCGAAGGACCGGCTGATTGAGCTGATGCACGACTTTATGCTGTTCGACGGCGGGGTGAAGAAACTGCCACGGGTGCATCAGTACTTCGGGATCAAGGCCGCGCAGGACTCTGTGCGCCAGCGTAAGGGCGGCATCATCTGGCACACTCAAGGCAGCGGGAAAAGCATCGTCATGGTGCTGCTCGCGAAGTGGATTCTGGAGAACAACCCGCATGCCCGTGTCGCCATCGTCACCGACCGCGACGAACTGGACAAACAGATAGAACGGGTGTTCACAGAGGCGGGCGAATCAATCACGAGGACCGGCAGTGGCCGTGACTTAATGGGCCAGCTGCGCCAAGCTAAGCCACGCCTGCTCTGCTCGCTCGTCCACAAGTTCGGGCGCAAGGACGTGGATGACTTCGACGCCTTCATCAAGGAACTGGAGGCCCAGCCCAGCCAGACCGTGGGAGAAGTGTTCGTGTTTGTGGACGAGTGCCATCGGACGCAGAGTGGCAAACTGCATCGGGTCATGAAGGCCCTCATGCCGAGCGCCGTCTTTATCGGTTTTACCGGTACGCCGTTGCTCGCGAAAGATCGGGCTACCAGTTTCGAAGTATTCGGCCGCTACATCCACACCTACAAGTTCAGCGAAGGGGTGGAAGACGGAGTGGTGCTTGATTTGGTCTATGAGGCACGGGACATCGACCAGCACCTGGGGTCGCAAGAAAAGATCAATGCCTGGTTCGAGGCCAAGACCAAGGGGCTGAACGATTGGCAGAAAGATGACCTCAAGAAGCGATGGGGGACGATGCAACAGGTGCTGAGCTCCAAGTCCCGCATGGATCGTGTGGTGAGCGATATCATCTTCGACTTCAGTGTGAAGCCGCGTCTGTCCAGTGAGCGGGGGAATGCCATTCTCGTGGCCTCCAGCATTTATGAGGCCTGCAAGTACTTCGCGCTTTTCCAGAAAACCCCCTTCAAGGGCCAGTGCGCGGTGGTGACTTCCTATAATCTCCACGCTCAGGACCTGACCAAGGAAGAAGTTGGCGCGAATACGGAAACCGACAAACAGTTCATCTACAACACGTACACGGAGCTGCTGAAGGACATCGACGCGAAGCCAGGCATGACCAAAACAGAAACCTATGAAGAGTGGGCCAAGGCACTCTTCAAGAAAGAACCAGCAAACATGAAACTCCTGGTCGTGGTGGACAAGCTGCTCACCGGCTTCGACGCACCGCCCTGTACCTATCTCTACATCGATAAATCTATGCAGGATCACGGCCTCTTCCAAGCCATCTGCCGGACCAATCGGCTTGACGGTGAGGACAAGGACTTCGGCTATATCGTGGACTACAAGGATCTGTTCAAGAAGCTGGTCAATGAGAAGGGCACCGGGGCGCTCCAAGTCTATAGCTCAGAGCTGGATCACAGTGCCGGGGGTTTGGCCCCTGACGTGCTGCTGCAAGACCGGCTGAAGAAAGGCAAGGAACGACTTGACCATGCCCTGGAGACCCTCGACCTCCTGTGCGAGCCGGTCGAGCCGCCGAAAGGGGAGCTGGCGCATATCCACTATTTCTGTGGCAATACGGAAATTCCGGCGGACCTCCAAGAACGGGAGCCGCAGCGGGCTGCCCTCTATAAAGGAACGGTCGCGCTGGTGCGTGCGTACGCAAACATCGCCGATGAGTTGGAACCGGCCGGCTATGCTGCGGGCGACATTCGCCGGGTTAAGCAACAGATGGATCACTATCTGAATGTGCGCGAGATAATCCGGAAGGCCAGCGGCGAGAGTCTTGATCTCAAGGCCTACGAAGCCGATATGCGCCATCTGATCGATACCTATATCGAGGCGGACGAACCGAGAAAGATTTCGCCCTTCGATGAGATGCCGTTACTGGATCTGATCGTGAAAACCGGAATCGGGAATGCCATCGCGGCTCAGCTCGACGGCTTGAAAGGCAATAAGGATGCGATTGCCGAAACTATCGAGAACAATGTCCGACGCAAGATCATCAAGGAGCACCTGAACGATCCTGCCTATTACGAAACCATGTCCGCCCTGCTGATCGAGATCATTGCCGCGCGCAAGGCGAAAGCGATCGAGTACGAGCAGTATCTGAAGCGCATTGCCGAGCTAGCGAAACGGGTGGACGCCGGCCAGGCTAAGGATACGCCGGAGCCACTGCAGAAGAGCCCGGCGCTACGCGCTCTGTATAACAATCTGAAAAAGGCCCAATCGCCTCCTGGGACAGACTACGCGGCGGAAACCCAGGCCGAATACACGGTTGCCGATGATCCAATATTAAACCTGGTGCTGAAGATCGATGAAGCGATTCGAAAGGTTCGGCCCGATGGCTGGCGCGGAGTTCAGGCCCGCGAGCAAGTGATTAAGCAGGCGCTGTATGACGTACTGCGGGACGTAGCTGAGGTAGAGCGCATCTTTCTCATTGTCAAAGCGCAGAGAGAATACTGATGCTGATGCAGATTCAGCTTGGCAACATTGCTGTGGATGTGGTGCTGAAGGACATTAAGAACGTCCATCTCAGCGTCTATCCTCCGAACGGGCGTGTGCGCATTGCCGCGCCGGCGCGCATGGGTCTCGATACGATCCGCGTCTTTGCCATTTCCAAGCTGATTTGGATCAAGCAGCAGCAGAAGAAGTTACGGGAGCAGGAACGGGAAACTCCGCGCGAATACCTGAATCGAGAAAGTCATTACCTCTGGGGACGGCGCTACTTGCTCACCGTGCGGGAATGGGATGAAGCCCCGTCCATTGAACTGCGGCCTCGCCGCGTTGTGTTGTGCATGCGTCCTGGAACGAGCGACGAGAGAAGGCAGGCACTGTTTGAGGAATGGTATCGGATCCAGGTCAAGGCAGCCGTGCTTCCACTCCTTGCCAAATGGCAACCGTTGATGGGCGTGACGGTCAAGCGTGTCTTTGTGCAACGGATGAAAACGAAGTGGGGAAGCTGCAACCCCACGGCGCGACATATTCGCCTGAATACAGAATTGGCGAAGAAGCCGCAGGAATGCCTGGAATACATTGCTGTGCATGAGCTGGCGCACCTCATTGAGCCGACACACACCCGCCGATTCATCGCTCTGATGGATCGTTTCATGCCGAAATGGCAGTTCTACCGCGAGGCCCTCAATCGCTTGCCTGTACGGCACGAAACGTGGGGATATTGAATTCCTGGCCCAAAGACATACCTTTCAGATAGCAGATGCAGGAGCCAAGACAGTTTGCGATTCCGCCCCAACTTGCGGGCATCAAGCTCAAGGAGAACAACAATGACAGCGCCTGTACAACCCCGCTGCAACACTAGCGTTCAAGGCTCCTGCGAACGACGTATGGCGCGAGATCTCGATTCCTGACAAAGGCAAACAAGACTCGGCCAAAGCTGCGCAGGATGCGCTCAAGAAGACACGGCTAAGCTCTCTTCAAATGCAGCATATTGTCATTCTGGCTGGAGCAGGCACTTCCATTTCTGTTGGTGGCCCGTCCATGAAGGCCTTATGAGTTGCTGCGGTTGTGCCTACCAGCGCGGCCGCGAAACTTAACCAAGGCCTTGGCTCCCTCAATATAGAAGAGTTTCTTTCCAAGGCCGAATCATATCTGTACGTAACGGAAGACAATGATGTGAAGAGATTCGTGGACTATTCTAAAAAGGTGATTTCAGAAAAGTGCTCGAACTTTTTAGATACAGGAAGGACACTGAAAAGAGTGCCACCCGTCACACCACCAGGAGGCAACGCCGGTCCGCGCCGCATGACGGCATCTTGGACCACTAGGACGCCTTTCTAGCCCTGCTCCGTCTTTTTTTAGCGGCCTCAGCACATTTTTCAGAACAATATTCGGTCCAACTGGCGGATCGGACGGAGAACAAACATCCGTCTATCGGACAACTCTTAACCATCGATTCTCCTGTCAAATCTTGTAACATCATCATTGCCAGGCTATTGAGCAAGGCCCCCGCCTGCCAATTCTGGCAAAAACCATCCCTATCCAGGACGAGTAAGGGTGCCACTGAACCCACTAGACGATTGATCCATTCCATGGCTAAGAACATGGTAACCACTAACAAAGCGCCTGTTTCACCAAGCGTGCGGCACATGAACGCAAAATTCTCCTCTTCTCGTTCGAGATCTTGCCTACCTGGCCGCACAAAAACTTCTCTATACCTGCAATAGCATTCAAAGAAATTACTCCTGTCACGCCCAGATTTTGTACCCTGCAACCAGCGCTTCGCGGAAAAAAGAGCGTTACATATTTCTTCTAGCTCAATTGCTTTAGTTAGGAATACCGCAACCGGCTCCCCGTAAGATTGGAAAAATTCGAGTGTGCCGGGGTGGGGATATTGATACGTTTCTCGATTACGTTTTGGCACATCGGGAAAAAACGTTGCCCAGGATTGTGATAGCGGTTCTTCTTGCCAAAACCCTGGGAACCCTACTATCGAATCGACTAATGCGTGCGGGCGTGGCAAATCAGTCGGCCACATTCGCTTTGGAAGAGGCTGCCCTTCGGATTTTTCACTGTATCGTTTTGTTAAAGTATGCGGCCCAAGCACCCGTCCATAACCCTGGCCCGACCATCCTCCGTTGACCCGCGTAAATCTATCAGATTGAGGGGTAAGCACTGGGGGAATCTCTTCACCGGGCTTCCTTTTCTCCATAGCAGTAGGATTGCCCCAACGAGGGGCCAAGACAGTTGAGTGCGTCGAAGCTAATAGCAGGCCGAGTAATCCGTGCTGGGAACACCACCCTACGACAGCTTGCTCAGTATTCTGATCCAGATTCATCCAGCGTTCACCATTCTTGAACGGGGCGCATTCACGGGCGATCCTAATCAGGCTTTGGTATGGCGCTTCGCTTCTTGTTCGCTTCTGCTTTTCCTCATTGAATACTTCCCATGGATTGCATTGTTCGAAAGTGGCGTCGAGACATGGCCGGATATAGCCGGAGCGAATTTCATACGCGCTAGCGCGCCACCACGACCCAGCCAGTAGCTTTCTTCCAGATGATTTTGTCCCCCCCGATGTCCCTCTAGGCATAGCGCTTGAGCTATGCCAGATTTCTTTGTGTTGCGAAATAAAAAAAAGAAACTTTACTTTCGTCTGTACGAGGAATCAGTAAGAACATGGCCCGACATCAACGGCGATTTACAGAAAAAGTGATGAGACGGTGGATCAAACAGGGACGCGGCCAGGACATCTATGTGAATTACCTTCCATGGCTCACGATTCGAGATGTCAAGTCTTGCGGGTTACGTACTCGCATTTTAGGTGTGACAGTACCACGGATTCATCACCTCATGAGTAAGATCGAACTGAGCCTGTTTTACCATCTGGAGTTTCGACACGATGTCCTCGACATTCGGGAACAGTTCCCCTTATTTCCACAGTATGAAACCTTAGCGTTAGCTGATTCACTCAAGATCGCTCATCCCCGTGACCCGATCTCAAAGTTCCCCATTGTGATGACTACCGATTTCCTGGTCACCGTATTGCGTAACAATGCATTGGCTTACGAAGCGTGGTGCGTCAAACCAGTCTCTCAGTTGCAAGACGAGCGCGTCCTTGAAAAGCTGGAAATTGAACGAGAGTATTGGTTGCGCCGCGGTGTACCCTGGTTTGTATTCACCGATCACAACTTCTCGGACGCCTATTGCGCGAATCTGGAAGTCTTTCATCCCTACCTACGACCCGATGCGCTCCATCCTTTGCAGCCGGTCATCATTGATCGGGTTTGCGACCTATTAATTACCCACGTGTATCGAGGAACGATCCTGAGTCATGCCACAACGAGGATTGACGATGATTTGGATTTGTCGCCCGGCACCGCGTTGAAGGTCGCTCGCTTTTTCTTCGCGCGCGGCGCCTGGCCACTCGATTGGTCGGTACCGTTTCATCCGAGGAGGCCGCTTGTATTCAAATCGTGACGGGACACAACACCTGTCCCTGTTCACATTGGCACGAAACCTTTTCTAGAAAACAGGCTTACCGAAGGAGTCGGTGAGATGCACAGCTGGTCGTATTCTAAGTGAGGGAATTCTATGGGTCTCGCAAAAAATGTCGTACTGGTATGGACAGCCGATCCGTCGTCAACGACGTCGCCACGTCGCGAACGGATATTGTCGTTGGAGTTTAACGGCAATCGAGTGATTTTATACAACATTGATGCTCCTAATCAGTGGCCGACAGTAGCTTCGCGGAAGATGATTGAACAGGCGTTAATCTTGAAGACGGTAACCATCCTGCACGAGGACCCCTACGAGAACCTCGTACTGTCCGAGAAAGACATAGAGAAACTAGATGGAGCGAAAAAGAACAGAAATAAAAGGAGCGAAGAGAAAGCCACCGACCCGAATCGGCAAGAGTTGAACGGTTACAGAGCTCATCGCAATAACACGTATCAGAAACTCGCACCAGCTCTGGAAGGAACGTGGGGAGACCTCCTTGATCCTGTTCAACGGCGAGAGCTCATTATTCGGCTTGTGAAACATACCGGCTGGAGCCGGCAGACCATAGCGAAATATTTGCGGCGGTGGTGGCAGTGTGGCCAGACTCCGAACGCGTTTCTTCCCCACTACAGAAATTGCGGTGCGCCGGGAAAAGAGCGAATCGCAGCACCTGGTGACCCGAAACGCGGTCGACCCAACAATGCGACAATACAGAATCGAGGAGAACGCGGCAGAAATGCCTTACCGGAAGATACGCTCTGGGTCAAATCGGTCCTCCTTCCTATATACGAGAAACGCAACGCAATCGATTTTACTGCTGCGTATAGGCAAGCGTGTAAAGAACGTTATAGCGACAACAAATTTGACTTTAACCCCGACCTTGGCCTCTTTGTCGCCAAGGAATCTTTCACCCCATCCACCCCACTCTCGATCCATCAAGCCACCTACCTTTGCGAGAAGTTCCTCGACAAAGAGCGGCAAGCGATCAAACGTCATGGCGCGTTAGCCTGGCCACTGGAACACCGCCCCATTCTTGGTGATTCCAGCTCTTTGCATATCGGGCCCGGCGCTGTTTATCAAATCGACGCAACGATCCTCGACGTGTATATCGTGAGCTCGCTTGATCGCAAACGCGTGATCGGGCGTCCCGTGCTTTATGTGGTGATTGACGTCTTTAGCAGAATGGTTGTCGGATTTGCCCTGCTGCTGGAAGGTCCAAATTGGGAAGGTGCCAAGCAGGCGCTGTTACATGCCTATGCTAATAAGACAACACAGTTTTGCCATTACCAACACAAGTATCAACTGCCTATTTCATCTGCTGCATGGCCAAGCCAATACCTACCGACGGTACTCTTGGCAGACAATGGTGAAATGAAGAGCATCCTGTCAGATGAGTTGCAGGGCGCGCTTGGTATCACGGTTCAGAATCCTCCAGCCTACCGACCAGATTGGAAGCCGGTTGTTGAACGTTACTTTAAGACCGTAGGAGGTTTCCTTAAGTTCACTCCGGGCTATGTTTACGATCAACCCCATCGCGGTGGGCCAGATTATCGACTTGATGCCAAACTTACCCCTGGAGCACTTCGAGCGTATTTGGCTAATTCCTTTGTCTGCTACAACACCACTCATCGGTTGACAACCTATGAGCTCACGCCATGGATGATAGAAGATGGCGTTGAACCCTACCCCGCCCAGTTGTGGCGGTGGGGTCTACAAAATTCGAATGCCATGCCACGGTCAATTGCGGAAGAGCGTGTCATGGCCACTCTCTTGCCATCCGACGAAGGCACCATTACGCCACGCGGAATCGAATTCCAAGGTCTTCACTATTCCTGCGCCATGGCAGAAAATGAACAATGGTTTGTGCGGTACAAACCCCGGCGCGGACGCATCCCTCTCACCTGGAACCCACAAGACCCACAGCAGATCTATCTTCGCCTCAACCAGGGTCGAGACATTGTACCATGTCACCTGGTGGATCGCGCCCGAGAACACAATGTAGCCGAAGCAGATTGGTTCGAAATTCTCGACTATTCCGCAACAAAAGCGGTAGTCGACCAAGACGCGTTTGTCCCCGATCTGGTGAACCAGCTTCCTTACGATCGCCACGCCGCTCATATTATCCAGCAAGAAACCGAGTTATCAGAGCGCGCGCAGAAGGGGCAGACCAATGCCTCGCGCTTGGGAAACATGAAGCAAGCCAAAGCCGCTGAAGTAGTGGTCGAGAAACAACTTAATCGGCAGTCCGCATTATCCTGCGGTGAGACAGCATCATCATTGGACGACGATGGGGGATACATTGGCAAGCCACAGTTTATTCAAACTCCCTCTACATCGAAGGAGACACCCAATGCAGTCTGATCAGACCCCAGAGTTAAGGTCCGGAGAGAAGCAACCTGCTGAGTACGGCTCCAGTACGAGCCTTCCGCAGCATGCAAGCAACCCATGTATCGCATGCTTACCTGCCATCCTTAATCCCTTCAAGGATGCGGAGTTGTTCGCAACCTACCCATTTTTACCTGATCAACTGGATGAGAATCCTGCCGTTCGCATGCATGAGTTAGAAGCAGCGCTACAGGATTGGTATCAACCCACCTCTGGAACCATTGAGCTCGCCGTCGCGCTCGACCAGCTTCTTCGGGGTGGATATCTGAAACGAAATCCTTTCCTCACACCATATCAAATCGGCCGAGAGGATGACCTAAAGCGGTTGCAGACCGGATTGGTTCGAGCCGGTTGCCGCTCAGCGAGCCTGACCACTCGGTTTATCGGAGCCAGCGGTATGGGAAAGACGACCGCTCTAGAAAAGATCCTGAGTCGGTACACGCAAGTCATTTATCATCAGGAATTTCAGGGACGTCCCTTTCACTTTACGCAACTGGTATGGATCCATATGGACTGTCCGTTTGACGGATCCCCACGAGGTTTGTGTTTAAACTTTCTGTCCACCGTGGATGGGATTCTCGGAACGACGTATTACAGCGAGTATTCTCGCGGTAAGCCAAACACCGACCAACTGTTGATGGCGATGGCCCGCGTCGTTCGAAACCACGCCTTGGGTCTTTTTGTCATAGATGAAATTAACGTCTTGCGAGATATCAAAACGGAAGGCGCAACGAAGCTCTTAAGCTTCTTCGTCCAACTGGTCAATACGTTAGGAGTCCCTGTTATGTCCGTCGGGACCTGTCGCGCGTCCAAACTTTTCCAGCGTGCGTTCCGACAAGCTCGGCGCGGGACGGGCCAAGGAGCGCTGACCTGGCTTCCTTTTGCCAAAAATCAGACAGACTGGACGCTCCTTTTTAACTCTCTATCTCGGTATCAGGTGATGGACGTGCCGATCACAAGTGCCAACGAGCTCACGAAACTACGCAATGTCCTTCACGAGGAATCGGTTGGCATCGTCGACATCGCCGTGAAACTGTGGAAGTTCGCCCAGTGGCGTGGTCTAGCACAGGGGCACAAATCATTAAGTGCCGCGTTAATCACATCCGTGGCGCAGGACTCATTAGGAGAAGTGCGCACCCTCTTACAGGCCTTTCGCGAAAAGCGCCTTGGTGTGGACGGCCTTGAGGATATTGCGATTTTCGATGAGAAGTCGCTCCTCAAGTCCGCGAAGGACGCAAACGAGCAGGCCGTTTTTCGTATGTTGTGCGAACGAGTCCAAAAACTTCAGCAACAAGCTCAAGAAAAGACCGAGGGCAACAGCGCCGGAACGGACACCGTCAAAGATGGAACTGTTCGCAATGAACAACCTACCCCTCAGAATTCCTCGGTTACACCTCTGGAGGAGCTCTCCAAATCTAAGACGGAACCACATCAACCCTCACTAAAAGATATCGTGGCCGAAACCGCGCGCAACGGCCAGTCCCCACTCCACGGCTTACGTGACTACGGCATATCCCCGCTCAGTGATGAAGGAGCAGGCGCCTGATGCTCGGCTGGTTTCCATATCTTCATCGGGGGGAATTACTGTATGGGGCGTGTTCTCGCCTAGAGAACGCACTCCGCTATCCCAACAGCAGCGCATTGCTCCACGAACTAACGGATGGACGGTCGAGGATGCCGGCCATTGATCTGCCTTCCCATCTGGAGGTCTTCGTTCAGGCGTTACCGCCAGAACACGCCTATACTACAAATTGGCTCATCGATAACCACACCTTGTGGCCCTACTACGCGCCCTTTCTGGATCATCAGACGCAAATCGCCGGCCGAAACCTTTTAATAGGGCACGGGGGCTCGGAAGTACGCAAATTCATCGGATCTCTGACATATGGCCGCCTCCTTCCCAGCGTACTCCGCTTTTGTCCAGCTTGTCGTGCTGCAGATATCCATCAGCATGGGGAGCCACTGTGGCATCGACTCCATCAAGTACAGGGCGTCGTCGTATGCCCAATGCATCGCGTGTTTTTGAAAGACAGTCCGGTCTTGTGGCGAGGACGACGTGGTTGTCCAAGATTTATTGCCGCCGCAGACGGAATGCCATATGTATCAGCTGATGAGCTTCAAAAAGACCGACATAGCCATAGGGTTCTGCTGGATCTCGCAGTCGATGTGGCTTGGCTCCTGGAACAACGGAGACTGGTCATCCCGATGCGGGCACTACGACGGAGGTACCGCGAAGCTGCCGAAGCTCAGGGTTTCGAGATATCCGGATCAAAGCAAGCAAGAACGGCATTACGTACAGCCCTCATGGAGCATTACTCCTCTGAGGGCCTGAGGATCTTAAACGCCACGGACCTTATCGAGGACCACTTTTGGCTAAAGAATGTATTTTGCAGGAAGTCTAAAACGGGAGGGCATCCCTTGATGCATCTCGTCATGGCCCATTTTCTCGGGCTGCGGTTTCAATCACTGGCCGCCTCGATTGGCCAAACGTGGGAGAAAGAGTCAACAGAGACGGCATGATGCTCCCATACTTTCCAGTGGCCTATCCAGATGAACTATTTTACAGCCGCTGTGCCCGCTACGCCGAGTGGGCGGGCTACCGTGTTGGGAGAGCACCTCTTCGCGATCTCTTTGGCAAAAGCTATCAAACAGTCGGGATCGGATTTCCACGACATCTTGACACGTTCATCGCTGTCCTTCCCCCGGCTTATCACGAAGACCACACGCAACTCATTAACAAAGGCTCCCTGCTTCCTTTCTATGCGCCTTTCCTTACTTCAACACGAGTGGAGCAACTTCGTCAGTTTATGCGAAATGAAACGTCGCCTGTCCGTTCCTCTGGTGTCTTAGGATGGCCCGGCAACAAATCCATTCGCCCCCTACATCTCAGACTCTGCCTCGCGTGCGCGGAACAGGATCAAGCACGGTATGGGGAATCCTATTGGCATCGCACTCATCAGATGCCAGGAGTGCTCTGGTGTCCCCTTCATGAACTTCTCTTACATCGCAGCACCACATTCGGAGTCGATCGTCTTACCACTGCTCGACAGGCGAGAACAGCCCGAATGGTCCCCGTCGAGGCTCTCCAGCCTCAGGAGCACAAGCCGCTGGTTCAATTTACTAAGGATGCCGCATGGGTGCTGCAGAACATTGATCTTCCCAGCGATCCTGACGCGATGCAGAAACGATATGCATCACTGCTGGCCGATCGAAATCTGGCAAGCCATTCGGGGCAAATACGTGAAAAAGCGTTTCTCCAGGCCATCGGTGAATTTTACCCCGCGAGTCTCTTGAGCCGCTTTGGTTGCCCAACGATGTTAGCGCAACGACGGTCACCCTTCATAAAACTCGCCCGGCCATTTCGGCATGCGCAACATCCTGCCTACCACTTGTTACTCATGCAGTTCCTGCGGCAAGAGGCAGCAGGATTTTGGGATCTGCCTGCACAACCGGGTCCGTTTGGAGCTAGTCCTTGGCCATGCCTAAACCCTGCAGCACAGCACTATCAGGAAGCGGTGGTGCACACCTGTCAGATTCAGCCATCAAGAAAAGATGGTCGGCCTATTGGAACGTTTCGGTGCCACTGTGGGTTTCACTACCAACGAATTGGGCCAGACTACGGGCCACTTGACCGCTACAGATGTACAAAGATTATCAGTGAACAGGCCGATTCCCAACTACGAGAGCAAGAAAGTCGTCTCGATGCAGCGCGCTCTGCATGGTTACGTGCCGTGCAGCAGAGCGCCGACCCCAAACAGGCTTCAGCAAGAAGCTGCTCCCCAAAGATTTACCGCTGGCTTCATCAATATGATCGAGCCTGGCTGACATTGCATCGCCCGGCCTACCGAATGCGCATCATTCGTCGATCGAGGATCGATTGGCACCACCGTGATAGCGTCATGTACGAGGCTCTCGGTCAGGCTGTTGAACGCTTGCTTCATTGGCCCGGCCGACCTGAACGACTCACCTCGAAACGACTTATACGAGAGGCACAACAGCATGTGCAGATCCGCGTTGATCTTGCGCACATGCCACAGTGCGCCAGCTTGTTAGAGAAATTTCGGGAGGACCACGATGCGTTTGTTCGACGACGAATGGACTGGGCTGCTGCTGAGTTTTATAAGGAACAGCAGATTCCCACGAGAAGCGCCTTTGTTACTAGGATGGGATTGGGCTGCTGGGTCTACAGCCGTCCACATGTTATGGATAGAATAACCAAGATAATACAAGGGCTTTCCCAGTTCACCTGATTGTGGGGGGGGGGGGAAGGATACTGATCGCCTCCATTGCCTGCGAAAAATTTAAGTATCAATAGGTGACTCATCACGGGTATCGCGAAATCAAGCGGCGTGCGATTCCGACCGTCTTCCAGTTCACGAATGGTCATCAGCAGACAGAGTTGGAATTTGCGAGTCCCAATTTCGAACACATTCCCGTGACCACGCTGGGCGAGGTGATTACCGTGAATGTCCTCCCCGCCACCAAGGCGCATGCAGGGAAAAAGTCCACGTGGACACGTATGGGATCTTCGTCCTGCCGCGGCCGTCCAGGTTGCGGATCATTCTGAAAGTCTTTTTGTTCGACGATGGCCAGCTGCAATCTGACCTGGCATTCTCGCACTGCTACTTCGAAGACACGCCGCTGCCAACGCTACAGACAGAGATGCGGGAGAAAATTCTTCCCGCCATTCATCAACAGCTAGGGAAGCAAGTCTACGTAACAGAGCACGGGATCAACATCATCCCCAGGACGCCCCATGAGGGCAAAGTTTATTTTTCACAAAAGCCATAAGGGAATGACATAGCATGAGAAACGGATGGGACGACAGAACGGTGGGCAGGTGATGCCAGAGTCCGCAGAAACGAACTACGCCATGGTATTGGAAAGCCAAAAGGATACGATGGGACGATTGCGGGGCATGAAGATCAGGTGACAGTGTGAAGAACCTATGGGAGGTCTCGGAAAGAGTTAAGAAAGACCAACATCTATCAACGCTCGCCATTACTTCGTAAAGATGCCTACATACGTTTTTTAACGGGCATCCAACTTTCGTCGATTCCATAACATACATGCTTGAGGGACGGACCATGCCAAGGGCGAGACACACCGGTTCAAGGTGATTGAACAAGAGCGTCTTGTAAGAATAAAAAACAGCTTTAGTCGCAATCAGGCGGAACCGGTCGAACTGCCAGGGGGTTAGCATCTGCTTCGAAAGCTCATCCGGCAACCTGAGTCCTATCCATGAAAGCGGTTTTTCTAGAAATGTAAGCCCCCTCACAGATTGCTGTGGGCGCTCCCCCTAGAATGCCTCAATGGCTCGTCTTGATATTCTCATTCATGGGGGATGCCTGTCCGAGCACTCGGCTCGAAGCCTGGCGGAGGAGATCCAGCACGAACTCCCGCATTGGGACATCACCGTCAACACTGCCGTAGCGGGTGATCCGGCCCTCTCCGGAGTCATAGTCTTTCCAGCCTTCTTGTTGGACGGACGCGTCCTCGCCACAGGGGTCCCGAAGAAGGATTGGCTGGTCGACCAGTTGCGCGCTTGGGACAGGGGGGAGCGATGAGGGATCAGTCTTCTGTTGCTCAACGCAGCGCAGTTCATACAGCGCCCTCCCTGCCGGAACACGAACAAGCATCGTCGGCTGACCCTGACATCACCCGCGATATCAACCTAGCGACCGTCTTTCAGGACATCACCGAGACATTCGGCATCTCGTTTGTGCCTGAATTGTTCGACCGTATGCGCCTTCGGCCGTCATATCTAGTTACGACGTGGACGCTCTTTAAAGATGAGATAAACCTGGAATGTCTGGATCGGAGAACCCGGCGTATCATTGCCTTAGCAATATCGACGAACGAGGCCGGAGCTTATTTCATTGTGGCCATGCCCGGCGCATTTCGTGTGAACGCCCTCAATCCGGCCACCTGCGACACAATCTTGTCGGCCATTCGCTTTTTCACGGTCTTCGATCGATACCTGTCGGGACTCATGCCGGACGTGGCCCCAGACACCGTCACGTTCGTGAACGATCATTTACGCGAAGAATATCTGAGTGATGCAACGACGCGGGTCAGCCACCTCACGCTCTCCGGAACAGAGTATCAAGAGGAGGCCTCTGGGATTGGGGGCCTGATCATCATGATCGCCCTGCTCTCGTTTGCTGCGGGCATCTACTGGTTCATCTGATGAGCGCTCTTCAGCCAGACCTCTTTCCCCCTACGGCTTTACGCAATACCTGCTGGCAGCGCCTCACTTCTCTACGATGGCGCTGGACTTTGTTCCTTGCCATCGATGCGATCATGATCCTTGCGGCCTGGCTGGGACTGGGAAAGACTCCGACGACAACATTCGACCTGACTCGTCACAACGTGCCGCTCAATCAAATCGTGGACGGCGGGCCGGGCAAGGATGGAATCCCCGCCATCCTTGAGCCGCGTTTCGTTTCAGCCGAGGAGGCGGCGTTTCTCCTCGATGAGGATCGGGTGCTCGGCCTCACGCTGGGACAAGCTGCCAAGGCCTACCCGATCAAGATTCTCAATTGGCATGAAATTGTGAACGACTCGCTGGAAGCGACACCGATTGTCGTCACCTACTGCCCCCTCTGCGGAACCGGCATCGCGTTCAATGCCTTTCTCCAGGGACGGCGATACACATTCGGCGTCTCCGGCCTGCTGTATCAAAGCGACCTCCTCATGTACGACCATCAGACGGAAAGCCTCTGGTCGCAAGTCGGCATGCATGCGGTAGCCGGTCCTCTGACCGGGGAGACGCTTACGCCCCTCCTCCTCGAACATACGACTTGGTCGGAATGGCGCACGGCCCATCCTGCCACACTCGTCCTGTCTACACGAACCGGCTTTTTCCGCAACTACGATGACGACCCGTATCTGGGGTATGGCGAGCGCCGAGACCTGATGTTCGACACCACGCACTTCGACCCCAGCTACCATCCCAAGGAATGGATCGTCGGAGTGGAGATCGACGGAGTCGCCAAAGCCTACCCTTTGTCGGAACTCAAGAAGGCCGGCGCACCCATCGGCGATCAAGTCGGCGGCCGGGCTATCACGATGCGGTTCAACCAGACATCCCGAAGCGCGTCCGTCATCGACGCCGACGGCACCCCTCTCCCCTCCATCATGGCGTTCTGGTTTGCCTGGTATGCGTTTCATCCGGACACGCACAGATACACGCATCCTAAGGAGCACGCCCCATGATCTGCTTGACGCGTTGGTTCGGTGAGAGGCGCCTGCGTGCCATCGAACAGGACCACGGCCGCCCGCTGTCCTATCTCCGCCACATGCTTCGTGTCTCGCCTGCCCACTTTTTTACGTTCATCACGCTCATGCCGCTTGCAAGGTTTCGGCGCGCCCTGCCCCCGGAGGCCTATCACCTGGCGCGCATCGTGACGGCACGGCACGAGCACGGCGGGATCTGCCTGCAGATGGAGATAGAGCTCGCACAGCAGGCCGGAATCAGAACCCCGCTCCTCCACGCAGTGCTCGGCGAATCTCCCTGTGCGTTGCCGCCGGAGCTGGCGGAAGTCTATTTTTTTGCCGAATCTGTCGCGAGAGGCAGCGGTGAAGACGGCCATTGGCGCGAAGCCATCATGCGCCGTTACGGCGAGGTAGGCATCATCGAGCTGGCCCAAGCCATCTCCATCGCACGCCTGTTTCCCACCGTGATGCATGTCATGGGCTGCAGGACTCCTGATGCGTCACAGCACAGACAGGGCAACGTTCCGGATCGCTGACCGGCAGTCACCACGCCCCGGTTCCGAACCTGAGCCGCTCCCATCGCATTCCCACCGAGACGATCGAGGTCGCTCCAACAAGAACGGCTCTGCCGCCGACCATCGCCGAATCACCCGGCGAATCGCTCTGTCTCGCCCCTCTCCTCCCCACACATTGTCCGCCGTTTGTAAGAACCGTCACAGATCTTCGCGCTGCCCCGCGATAGCCTGTCCTCATCCACCACCGGATAGAAAGGACCGTGTGAGACACCATGGGGAGAGTTGAGCAACGAGACACCACGATGAGCGAGGCGCGCCGCCTTACGCAGGCCGTGCTCCTTATCACCACCTGCCTCAGCATTGTGCTGTGGACGTCAACCGGGGAGGCGGAGGACCGATCGTCGTTTGACGCTCGCGAGGTTATGCGGAAGGGCACCTTCGAATTCGGCGGGGCCGTAGGATACGCACAAGGCACCACCGCAATCGGGGCAGCGGAGTCGTCGAACAGGAGCGCGGTCTTCGTGATGCCGCGCGCAGGCATGATCGTGACTGAGCCATTGGGGAGAAACTGGTGGCAGGGCAATGTCGAACTGATGATCGAGCCGGTGGTTGCGCGGTTTACCAAACCGTTTGCCGCCGAGGCGGTCGGAGGGTCGTTCGTCCTGAAATACAATCTTCTCTCGTTCGGACGGTGGATGCCTTTCTGGGACGTGGGTGCCGGCATCGTCTGGACCAATCTGGCGCCGCGGATTCCCGAACAAAGCACCCAGTTCGAGTTCGTACTGGAGACCGGTCCCGGCCTGCAGTATTTTGTGACGGACCGGATAACCTGGATGATGGGTGTCCGACTCCATCACATTTCCAACTCGAATCTCGGCGACAGAAATACCGGAATCAATGGAGTGTTGCCGTATATCGGCTTATCATTCTTGACACCCGGAGTATTCTGAGACCGCGGGCGCGAGGACATGAACATCAACACGTTCTGGATAAAGCTCGGAGCCCTTGCCGTCCTGGCCTTTGCCGCCTTGATCATGGTCTTCCGGCTCGATCTCGAAGAACTCCTCCAGCCGAACCTGATTGCGGGCTGGCTAAAGGAGGCCGGCTCGTTCGGACCGCTGGTCTTTATCGCCCTGATGGCCGCCGCCGTGGTCATCAGCCCGATTCCAAGTTTACCGCTGGACATCGCGGCCGGCGCCACCTTCGGTCCGATGCTGGGAACGGCCTATGCTGTGATCGGCGCAGAAATCGGAGCGATCGCGAGTTTCCTCATCGGCCGGGCGCTGGGCCGGGAAGTGTTGACCCGGCTCTTACGCACCAACATCGCCTTCTGTGAACGTTGCTCGGATCGCCATTTGGCAATTTTCGTGTTCCTGGCTCGCCTGCTTCCTCTCTTTTCATTCGACGTGATCAGCTACGGCGCCGGTCTGACCAACATGTCGGTCAAGGTCTTTGCCCTCGTGACATTCTTCGGAATGATTCCGCCGACTTTGGCGCTGACTTATGCGGGCAGCCAGGTGGTATCGGGCGCATGGCTGCTGATCCTGTCCGGTCTGGCGATGGTAGGCGTGATGCTGCTCATTCCCAAACTGGTGCTCCGCTATCCGACCGCACGGTGGGTTCGTCTGTTACGCGGCGAGATGCCGGCGGAGGCTCCTGTGCCGGTTCCGTCTCTTCAGCCTGCGGTTGCAGTTGAACGCCTCGTCTCACGGTGCGATTCCTGCGGCGGTCCGTTGAGCTGACACGGTCGCTCCCCCCCCACACCACACTGCGCCCCTGGCCAGCAGCCTCCCGTGCCGACCCGTCGTCGCCGACCGACCCCGTTTCCCGTTTGTCACACCACCACACCTCAAAGTGTGAACCAGCTGACAGAGTGATACGGGCCCACGTGATAGCCTGAGGCACAATCGTACAGATTCTGTCCCAGCCGATGGGATCACCATTCATGACGGGAGGTCAGACCATGGCACACACCCGGAAACAATCTGAAGCGGTGCACCCCGTACAACCGAATCAGGCTCGGTTGCAGGAGGAGATCCAGACGTTGGCGTATGAGCTCTACTGTCGGTGTGGCTATGAGCACGGCCACGATCTCGAACATTGGGTCGAGGCGGAACGGCAGGTGCGTGAACGGCTCGAAGGACGATCCACACAATGAGGATCGGGCATCGTAGTGGTGGGTGGCTGATCGCACGCTGTGAGCTCTCCCTTGTCGTAGCGATCAGCCTGGGGATCACCGGCTGCAGCACGACTCCTGAGACTCTTCACCCCAGTACCCCAGCGAATCGGTCCGCCGTTGCGGAGTCGCGGCCGGCTCCGATTGACGACGCGGGCTCCTCGGTGCAGCCCGCGTCGAATCGCGATGAATTCTTCGATCCCTTTGCCGAATCGGATGAGCCGTTAGGCGGCGAGCACGACCCGTGGGAATCCTTCAACAGCACGATGTTCGAGTTCAACCGCAAGGCGGATCGCTTCGTGTTGAAACCTGTCGCCCAAGGCTACAACTTTCTCGTGCCCGATAGGGTCCAAATCGGATTCAGCAACTTCTTCTATAATCTTCGTGTCGTGCCTCGCTTCGTGAACAATGTCTTTCAGGGGAAAGTCGCCGGGGCCGGCATGGAGATGGGACGATTTCTCGTGAACTCGACGCTCGGCATCGGCGGCTTCCTCGATATCGCCACTCAGATGAATTTGCGCACGCCGGAAGAAGATACCGGACAGACGCTCGGTTATTATGGTGTCCCACCGGGTCCGTACCTTATCCTTCCACTTCTGCCGCCTCTCACGCTCCGCGACGGGGTTGGATACCTTGCGGACATCGTGCTCGACCCCATCAACTGGCTCGTCCTGCCGCTCATCGAGATCCAGGGGGTGCCCTCAGTCATCGCTCATAAAAATCGGACAACGACCTCCGTGATCCAGCTGGGCAGACGTGTCGGAGAAATCACCAACGACCGGGCACTCAATCTGGAAACGTTTCAAGGGGTGGAGGAAGCGACGCTGGACCTGTACGCAGCCGTCCGCAACGCCTATCTGCAGAAGCGGGCAAAGGCGATCCGAGAATGATACGCAGGCTGAGGAACCATTCCGGCAGCGCCTGGTGTAGCTTGAGGAACTCAGATCGTCTTGGCGGAGAGACGTCCGGGGGAAACCCCTTCAACCAAGCAGTCTGGACAACCCTTTGAGGTCTAGAATCGTCATCGTGCGGCCGTCGAGTTGAAGAAGCCCTTCGTCGCGGAACTGTCCCAGCGTGGCACTCACCGTCTCCCGGCTACAACCGATGAGGTTGGCCATTTCCTGATGCGTCAATTTCGCCTTGATCCGAATACCACGCGGCTCTTGCGCGCCGTCGCTTTTGCTGAGTTCGAGCAGCAAATGGGCCAACCGCGCCGGGACATCCCGGAAGACCAAGTCCTCGATACGGCTTTGAATGCGCCTCAACCGCAAGCCGATCAGTTTCGTCAGCTTCACGGTGATATTCGGATGCATGGCCAGGTACCGATCGAAGTCTTCGCGGCGAATGACGCAGATCATGGCATCGTCCAACGCTTCGGCGGCGGTTTCGCGCGGCAAGCCCTCCAATACCTCCAACTCTCCAAAGACCTCTCCAGGCTCCAAGATGTCGAACGTCACTTCCTTGCCGCTTGCGGCAGTGTTGGCCAGCTTGACGCGCCCTCGTTTCAGGAGGTACACGTTGGAACTTGGATCGCCGGGAAGGTAGAACGGTTGTCGCTTCTTGACCTCTTCCATCCGGGTAATCTTCTCCATCTCCTGCATTTCAGATGGAGAAATACCGTCGAACAACCGAATGTGCTTCAGATACCAGAGTTTGTTCTGAGGAGTGGGTGGACTGTCCATTCTTGAGGCTCCGCGAGAGCGGCCCCTACCCTACGTGACTGCCGGCATCAATACAAGGCCCATTCCTCACGATCGAGCGCCTGTTCGAAACCGAGATCCATTGTTCCAGGAGAGGGGCTATCTTCATGGCCCTGGCACGCCTTCCGGCACGATCGGTGATCCGCAATCCGGACCACCGCACCCTATGAACATATACCCAAATCCCATCCGCGGAACTGTAAGGCAGCTCACAATCCTGCCTCCCCCTTGAGACGGGCTCGACGGCAGCGTATGGTACCGGCGTATCCGCCTTGAGGACGAAGCTCGTGGCCGTTCGCGCTCGCGACACCCTGCTCATTCTGCTGGTCTTCCTGCCAGCTGCCGTGCTTGCCTGGATGGTCGATCGCTACGATGACCAACCTCGACAATCCGTCGCCCTGAAGGCCTTCACCACGGCGGAGTATCCGGACAATCCCGAGAACAGGAGTCGCGTCTTCGGCGGCTATCCGCACCGGCACCTGGTCATCGAGTCACTCGGAGCAACCCGCTTTCGCTTCCTTCTGGAACCAACCGCCCCTCAAGCGGCAACGATTGAACTTACCGATGTCGATCTGGCGCATTTCGTCGCAGCGGTCCCTCCTTGGATCAAAGCCGATCCGGAACTCACGAAGGTGGGACTCATCGACCGTGAATGGAACCGGCAACAGGTTCGGTTTCCCCGAACCGCTTTTCAGGTGCAGGTGCGCGAGGGAGGCGACGGGTTCGAGTCGCGCGCACTGAGCCGCATCGATCTCGCGCGCAATTGCCTGAACGCCGGACTGTGGGAGCTGCTGTTGTTCACGGAGGAGGAGGGGGAAGAGCGGGTCTATGAGCACCTGTGGTTCACCTTCCCGCTCGGGCTCTACAAACAGCTGTTCGAGCAGGTCAACGGCCTGTCCTATTGGTCCTACTGGTGGTCGCTGGAACATTGGGTCGATCCGGCAGGAACGGCCATCCGCGTCGACCGACTGCGAACCGTGGAGCAGGAATGGACGGTCGTCGCGACGGCGCAGTGGGACGAACCGGTGCCGGCTCAAGGGGAGCAATCCCGCAAACGCCGGAATATCATGACGCCTATCGCAACTACTTATCGCGACTGGTACACCCAGCCGGTCCGCTTCGCGAGCTTTATCCCGCCTGGGCGGTACTCCCGGGCTCACCCGCGAGAGACGCAGCTTCACTATCTCGCCGAACTGACCGGCGTCACGTTTCGGCTGGTCAGGACTCCGCCCACATCAAAACCGTTAGGCGAGATTGAGCTGGCTTTTCGCAGCAGCCGAACGCAGGAAGCCACACGTCTGATCATCGGCGGACTCGATCTTGCCATGCTACCAAGAATCGATCCGAGCGAATACGATCGCGGCTGGCAGGCGCCTCTCGGTATCGGCAACCCCGGCTTCTTCGAATCATACGAACACGTCGTGGCTTCGCCGCCGATTCAGCGCACGTGGTATGGATTTCACCTCGACGCGCACAACCGATGGATCGACCACCATGCCGTCGGCGTCGATGGCCCCGTACTCCATTGGGATGCTTATGATCCGACCTTGCTGCATCTGTATCTGCTCAGTTACGAGCGGCATGCGCTGTTGAATCACGTCACGCTCGTCATACCGAATGCTGACGGACATTCGTAAGCTCGGCGAGGCGATCGGCGACACATTCGGCCGGGATATGCGCGATCGCCTCTTGTTGCTCCAGACCCTATGCACATGCCCCGCGCCCTGGCCCGCAGAATGCGCAATAAGGCCGTCCTCCTCATGCGTCGCTCGTCTCCCGTTACGGCCCGGTTGCGCCTCCCGACGAGACACGCGTCACGCTTCACGGATGTCGAGAATGCCGCTGGCGGACTGGTTCCCCTCCTGCGAATTGTGATTTGGCTCACAGAATCAAAACAGGAAGCAGGGTATCGTGGAGCCATGGTTAGACACGAATCTTGCCGACAGCGTGATTGTTCCGGAGAGCCTGATGTGCCACAGCCCCCGGCCACGGCATCACTGAGTCATACGAAGGGAGTCCCGTCCATGGAAACGCCATGTGCAGACAGACATCAGGATGACGCGCAGCATCAGATCCTCTCGTGTCATCAGAACACGTCGTCCGGCACCTCGACCAAGGAGCCGGTTTCAGGCAAGGTGATCATCACCCTCGTCACCGGACTGGCCATCGGAGGCTTCTTGTATTTTGATCTGGGGCGATTCTTGTCGTTGACCGCCCTGCAAGACCATCGAGACACGCTCCTGACCTTCGCGGATACAAATTATGTCGCCACGGTCGGCCTCTTCATTGCCGCCTATGCCATGGTCACCGGCTTGTCGCTTCCGGGCGCGGTCATTCTCACGCTCGCCAGCGGGTTCCTATTCGGGGCCGTCCTGGGAACCCTGTTCGTGAATGTCGGGGCGACGACCGGCGCAACCCTGGCGTTTTTGGCCGCCCGGTATGTGTTGCAGGATACGCTGGAACAGAAATTCGGAAAGTCGCTGAAGCCCCTTCAAGAAGGCTTTACCAAGAATGCGTTCAGCTATCTGCTGACCCTTCGATTGATTCCCCTGTTTCCGTTCTTCGTGGTCAACCTCGTATCCGGGCTGACCCGCGTAAGCGCTGGAACGTATATCGGAGCCACGGCGCTCGGCATCATTCCCGGTTCGTTCGTCTACGCCTATGCAGGACGCCAACTGGGCACCATGCACTCACTGAAGGACATTGCGTCGCCGAATGTGATCGGAGCCTTTGTCTTCCTGGGGCTTCTCGCGCTCTTGCCGGTGGTTTATAAGAAGTACGCAGCCACATCGGCATAAGAAATCGTTCATTGTTTCCCTACCTACACCGAAGGGTGCCGCGTTATGACGACACAGCCGCCTCCACACATTTCCGGAAGGACTGAACACGCGCAGTCCCTGGTGCTTCCGCAAGACGAATACAACCAGCAGCTGGTCGCGAATGTCCATCCAGCCGATTGGGTCAATCCCGAGCCGGCAGGACGCTACAACATCGTCGTCATCGGCGCTGGGACGGCCGGGTTGATCACCGCGGTCGTGGCCGCGAGCCTGGGAGCAAAGGTGGCGTTGATTGAAAAACATCTGATGGGCGGCGACTGCCTCAATGTCGGGTGTGTCCCGTCAAAGGGCGTGATCCGGGCAGCCAGAGCCTGGGCCGATCTCCGCCGGGCGACGGACTTTGGCCTTCACGTTCCTCCCGGCGTCACCTATGACTTCGGCGCCGTCATGGCGCGCATGCGAAAACTGCGGGCGCGCATCAGTCAAAACGACTCCGCTCAGCGCTACGCCAAACTGGGCGTCGACGTCTATATCGGCAGCGGGCGATTTCTCGAGCCCAAGACCATCCAGGTAGACGGACCATCGGGCCATCGCACCCTGACGTTCCTGAAAGCCGCCGTCTGCACCGGCGCACGGGCATCGGCGCCTCCGATACCGGGGCTGCAGGAGGCCGGGGCTCTCACCAACGAAACTGTGTTTTCATTGACGGAGCTACCGCGACGTCTCGCTGTGATCGGAGCCGGCCCCATCGGCTGTGAACTGGCACAATCGTTCGCCCGTTTCGGCAGTCAGGTTTCCCTCATCGAAGCGATGCATGGAATCATGCCGAACGAGGACCGCGACGCGGCCGAGATCGTCGAGCAACAGATGCTCCGCGACGGCGTGACCCTGCTCTGCTGCGGAAAGGACCTCCGGGTGGAGAAGTCCGGCGGCGGGAAACGCTTGATCGTCGATTCGCACGGCCGTCACTACGATGTGACCGTCGACGACATTCTTGTCGGTGCCGGACGGACGCCGAATGTGGACGGGATCGGATTGGAGACGGCTGGGGTCGACTACGACAAGAGCGGAATCACGGTGAACGCCCAATTGCAGACCACGAACCCCTCGATCTACGCGGCCGGCGATGTCTGCTCGCGCTACAAGTTTACGCATGCCGCCGATGCCATGGCGCAAATCGTCATCCAGAACGCCTTGTTCCCGCATCCCTTCGGGCTGGGCTACGCCAGTGTCGATGCCTTGGTTATGCCCTGGTGCACCTTCACCGAGCCGGAAGTGGCTCATGTCGGCCTGTACGAGAAAGAGGCTCAGGAGAAAGGCATCGAAGTCGAAACCTACACGTACAAGTTGGACGAAGTCGATCGGGCGATTCTGGACGGAGAAGACGAAGGGTTTGCGCGGGTCCACATTCAAAAGGGGACCGAGAAGATTCTGGGGGCGACCATCGTGGCGGCCCATGCCGGGGAGATGATCAGCGAGTTCTCGGTCGCGATGAAGGCGGGAGCAGGGGCCAAGGCGATCGCCGGTACCATCCACCCCTATCCGACACAGGCCGAGGTCAACAAAAAGGTGATCAATCTCTGGCGAAAAGCCCACTTCACGCAGAGGACCAGAGATGTCCTGATCAAGTTGTTTGCCTGGATGCGGCGGTAGAGTTGACCGGCCCAGGAACAGGAGACATCGTTCACCTCGTGGATTTCAAAGGACACAGACGATGACACCATCGACATCTTCCTGGACCGTCAGCCTCGCCTCGCTTCTGTTGGTCGGTACGATTCTCGGCCATCCGAACCGGCTGGACGCGAACTCGCAGGGCATGCAGACGATCGGCGCCTTTTCGGCGGCCGCGGCAGGAGGCCCCTGGCCCGACGGCTGGAAGCCGCTCACCTTCCCCAAGATCCCCCAGCACACGACCTATAGTCTTGTGAAAGAAGGAGAGCAGGTCGTCGTCAAAGCCTCCAGCCACGCCTCCTCTTCGGGCATGACGCGAGAAATTCGCATCGACCCCAAGGAATATCCGATCATTCAATGGCAGTGGAAAGTCTCCAACGTGCTCAGGACGGGCGATGTGGCCAAGAAGGCGGGCGACGATTACCCCGCCCGCATCTATGTCACCTTTGAGTACGACAGCGCGAAAGTCGGGCTCTTCGGCAAGGCGAAATACGAGACGGCCAAGTTGATCTATGGCCGTTACCCGCCGCTCGGCGCCATCAACTACATCTGGGAGAGCCGCGCGCCGGTCGGCACGACCGTCCCCAACCCTTTCACGGATCAGGTCTACATGATCGTCGTGGAAAGCGGTTCGACCAAGCTCAACACCTGGGTCACGGAAGAACGCAATGTCTATGAAGACTACCAGCGAGCGTTCGGCGAGGAGCCACCGCCGATTTCCGGCGTGGCCATCATGACCGATACCGACAATACCGGCGAATCGGCAGAGGCCTATTACGGAGACATCCTGTTCAAGAAGAAAGACCCCTCATCCAAATAGCGACCGGTGGACACCCCGGTCATTCGCGCGATCCGACATCCGGCCGCGGATCGGCGACAAATCCCTCACGATTGGGCATCCGGACGGTGGCAAGGGTCGTTGCGTCCATCACCGCATCCGATGGAACGATGCCGTTCTGATGCAGGAGCCAGGCGACGACGGCATAGACCTCGTCGGACGTGAGAGACTGCGGCGCGGTGAATGGCATGGCGCGGAAGATGTAGTCGTACAGGGTGGTCGCGTATGGCCAGAAACTGCCGATGGTCTTGACGGGATGATCGGAGTCCAGCGAGCCGTGGCCGCCGACTAACCGATTGTGCGGGCCTTCGACGCCGCTCGCGCCATGACAGGACGCGCATTTCCAGGCATAGACCGCGCCCCCCTGCTGCACGGTCCCTCGACCAGGCGGCAACCCCGCGCCAGTCGGACTGATGTCGATGTCCAAGGCTTGAACCTCGGGCACTGTCGCCGGTCTTCCAAAACCATACCATATCGAATCCTGGGCCAGGCCCACCCCACTGCCGAACAGCGTGATGCCCACGACGACCAATGCGGCGTTATATGTATACATTCGTCACCTGCCCGCCCCGAGCGATCTTCCACGTCTGGATGGCGTTGTAGTGGTAGGACGAGTGCACACCGCGCACGGCCACCAGCGCGGCCCTAGTCGGTTGAACGTATCCGGTCTCATCGGTGCAGCGGCTCTGGAGCAGCACGTCCTCACCCTTCCACCGCCAGCCGAACCGAAAACGAGTGTGGCACATGGGGAGGATCGGCTGCTGAAGCGTTGCCGGCTGCCAGCTCCCGCCCCCATCCATGCTGACCTCGACCCTGGCGATCCTTCCGCGACCACTCCACGCGAGGCCGCGAATCTCAACGAAGCCAGGCTCGATCCGCTGGCCGCTTGACGGACTCGTGATCACGGACTTGGCCTCCATGACGAAGGTGAACTGTCTCACCTTGCCGTCCGGCATGAGGTCCGTGTAGCGGGCGGTCTCTTCCCTCGTCATGAACGGCCCCGCACCGAGCTTGAGTCGCCGCAGCCACTTGATACAGGTGTTGCCTTCCCAGCCGGGAATGACGAGGCGGAGGGGATAGCCCTGTTCGGGCCTGAGCGCTTCGCCGTTTTGCGCGTAACAGAGCAGCGCATCGTTCAACACCTCCTTGAGCGGCAAGCTCCGTGTCATGGCCGCAGCATCGCTGCCCTCGGCCAGCACCCACATAGCATCTGGTCTGATGCCGGACTCCGCCAAGACCGTCGCGAGCGGCACGCCCGTCCATTCGCTCGTGCTCATGAGCCCATGCGTCTCCTGGACGGTCTTTCCAACCGGATCTTTCCATTCTTTGCCCGAATTGCCGGAACATTCGATGAACAGCGTGCGCGTGAGGGATGGAAACCGTGTCAGGTCGTCCATTGAGAACATCAGGGGCCGATCCACCAATCCATGAATCAACAGCCGATGACGATGTGGATCGATCGCCGGTACGCCGTTGTGGTGGCGTTCGAAGTGCAGCGCAGTTGGGGTGATGATGCCGTGCAACGATTGGTGGGGTGTGAGTGAATGAGTCGCCGTCGTAACCCGCTGCACTCGCTCGAAGCGGGAACGGACCCCGTAGGCACTCGGCGCCGCGCCGGATACGCGAGTGGGATCTTCAGGCACCGATTCGCTTGCAGCAAGAAGAGCGGGCGAAAGCAGCTCCCCCGCCGTTGTGCCGAGCACCGAAGCGGCGCCGATCAGCCAGGCGCGGCGATCGACGTACGAGTCATCGGGCGGTTCCTCTTCCGAGGACACCGGCGTCTCTTCATCGGGCACACGCATACGCCCCCTGTCGGAAGAGATCTATACCCTGCCGGCACACATTGTCCATACCCCCTGCCTCCCTGTCAGGCGCCCTGAAACGCCCGCGTTGTCGTCGAGGCCGAGTCGACATTGGCCGATTCCTGCTTCCGTCGGATGAGCCGCCGTAACAAGGCATCCACCGAGATCAGGCCAGGTCCATGGAGAACGAAATACAGAAAGCGAATCCCCCAATAGAATGCCTCCTGGATCGCGGCTTCCGACAATTGCCCGTACGAGAGCACCGCCACGATGTTGAGCCCGAAGAGCAAGAGCGCTGCCCAACGACCGGCCAGACCAATCGCCAGGA
>WBZN01000423.1_pt1 | contig 34768 bp, 32 predicted proteins | sample 5204281 | NCBI WGS metagenome assembly WBZN01 (sample SAMN12344347, study PRJNA552823) | activated sludge metagenome | biome: Activated sludge suspended growth; feature: Nitrification reactor; material: Wastewater; isolation source: activated sludge from nitrification reactor of wastewater... | reverse complement strand
GTTGCTGTCTCGTTTGGAGACACACCCGAGCCGCTGCCGACCAGTTTCACCGTCCTTATCGACTACGACCATGCGCGGGCAAGAGCGGGAACGGATCGATTTTCCACCCTGTTGAGACCGGAGGCCTTTGCCGCGTGGCCGCAGTATGCAGGCGGCGGCTACGACATCATGATCGACCTGTCGTCAGCGAGCGCCATCAAGACTCATCCCGGTCGCGTGGTGCGCCCCCTTTACGACGGGTCGTTCAAGGACTACGCGCTGTTTCACGCTATCCTGGAACAGAGGTTGCCCTTTCTCAGCGTGTCGGATTCGGTGACGCGCGATCACGTCTGGGCGCTCGGACGTCCCGCCATCGAGACGCCGTGGCGGCCGGCTTATGCGATGGACAACATTACCTCGCGCGTTGTCGAAGGGCTGGTGCGCGTTACAAATCGCATCGCGCTTGGTGAAGCTCCCCAAGATGAACTGCCTCAGGAACGAAACCCCGCCGGGCGGTCCAGCATCTTGCCCGCGGCATCGGTGTTCGCGCGCAGCTGCGTTGCCCGAAAGGCGGCGCGCATCGGCGAACTGTTCACGGGCAATGAAGCCAAATGGCATGTCGCCTGGCGCAGGATCACGCCGGCGGCCCCCACGCGACCGGAAAGCCGGGAGCTGGACCTCACCGCTTATCGAACGCTTGAAGACGGTGGCCGGCGCTACTTCGCCGATCCCTTTGTCTTCGCCCACGAGGGCATCACGCACGTCTTCGTCGAAGAATTGCCAAAGGCGACAGGCAAGGGGATCATTTCGCACTTCACGCTGTCTGAGGATGGCACGCCCTCCTCTGTCGCGCCGGTGCTGGAGAGGGATGTTCACCTGTCCTACCCATTCGTCTTCGCCCACGAGGGCGGCATTTATATGCTGCCTGAGTCGTCTGCCGCCGGTGGGCTGGACCTGTATCGCGCCAAGCGCTTTCCCGACGAGTGGGAAAAGATCACACGCCTCATAGAGGGGCGCATCCATGACGCCACACTGTTTGCGCACGACGAGCGCTGGTGGATCGCAGCTGGCAGCGAAAACTTCCAGAGTTCCAGTTGGGACGGACTATCCTTGTTTTTCGCCGATACCCTGACCGGCCCATGGCATCCTCATCCGCTGAACCCCGTGCTCATCGATGCCGCCGCGGCGCGGCCCGCCGGCGCACTGTGGCGCGATGACGCTGGACGGCTGATACGTCCCGCGCAGGACTGCACCGGCGGCTACGGCAGCAGGCTGACGCTGCGCACCATCACTAGGCTCAGCCCGGAAACCTTCGCTGAGGAAACAGTGGGTACGGTCTCGTTTTCAACACGTTCAGGAATCTTGGGTCCCCACACTCTGAGCCGTGGCGGTGGCTTTGAGGTGATCGACCTCTTCGCCCGTCCCAGCGCCCTCAGGGCTGGTTATCGCGCATGAATAACGCTATAAGCCCGCAGGCTGGGCGGCCGAGGATGCTTGCCGGCCTGTGTCGCAACAGTGTTTCCAGGCCCCAGCAACACGCAAAACCGCAGCGGGCCGGATGGCCCCCAGGCGACTTTAAATGCCGGCTTAGCACAGTGGTAGTGCACCTGATTTGTAATCAGGGGGTCGTAGGTTCAAATCCTACAGCCGGCACCATTGATTTCAACGATATACGATAGTTTTATAAGAGGCTTATCTGGGACAATGTACCAGATCTGGCTGGTTTTGCGTGCGCCCCTGGCACACGGCAGCGGATGCCCATGACCTGCCTCTCCGACTGCTCAGGAATAGGGGGACCGTGGCACATCGTCGAATACGGCGACGCTGATCCGCTCCGCATCCTCGCACCACATTCTCCTATTCGCACAGCGCGCCGTTGCCCATGTCCGTTCGCTGCTCGGAAACGGTCAACTTTGCAGCTACCTTGGGCGTTGCGAATGACCCGTTGCTGAAATTGAACAAGGTCGCGCATTCCATCCCCAACCTTCATGGTTTAGAGTTAGAGTGATACTGGAGATGTAAGACATGACCGCGCATTTTTATTGCTGGGAACCGTCAGTCGACATCGATCCAACAAGTCCGAACTTCAGAGAACAATTGATTAAGGCTCAAAATTCAAAAGACACCACAAGTCTAAGATTACTTGGTTTTGTCTCAGACCTTCTGGCCAAATATCCTGATCTGACTGAGACCGACGATACGCCATGGGCTACAGGTCCGCTTGCCGGAGAAATAACTGGCAAATTTATGAATTTCGTAGCGAGTTGGTCTTGGTTCACCGACGATTTGGTCGAGTTTGTATCTTCAACCGCCCGGCGTCACGGATTACATTGTTACGACCCGCAGCACCATAAGCATTATAAGCCAGAATGATCGCTTCGGGCCCTAAACGGACTTCCGTGTTGCGACGCTATCCGACGCAAAACCGGACCTGATACCAACTTTTGAAGTTGTCAGTCCACCATCCGTGCCAGTATCCGGCATTCTGCCACCAGCGCCGAAATCATCCGCCGCTCGGCAATGGCTTCACGCGTGTGCTCGCCATGGCGGAAGGCACCTTTACGCTTGCCTCGCGGCGCTCCGCTTCCCGCGGCACCGCCGTGCATCCGGCATCGGCGCTTACCCTTCATCGCCGGTGATTGGCACGCCAAGCCGTTCCTCGTTCTCGCTCCACACTTGCGGCATTGGCACAGTGCTCGCGGTTGGCAATTCCGCCTTTGCATGGGGTTGGTTCCATTTTTCATCATCCACCCCTCCCCCTTGGCCGCTCCCAGCGTCGCCTCTGACCACGTTGCCGACGATCGCTTGTGCGCCTGGATGCACATGCACAACCTTGACGACCTGCTCACCCGCGTTGCAGCTTGGCAAGCGTCTCGGCTTGCATCGCGAACGTGCGCAAGCACTTTCGAATTGCGGAATCTGATCGACGCGCATCGCTCGCTGCAAGACGGTCTGAGCCGCGCAGTGCGTCAACGCCATCTGCACCGCGAGCGCCGCCTGCATTTCGTTGACAGGTACAGCGCCCTCGATCATGGCCAGCTACCGGGCAGCTATGAGGATGAGGACATCAACGCCGCGACCGATAAAATCTATCAGTTTGTGTACACGCAGCCCTCGTTTGCCACCGCGTAACCGTGAATGGTAGGCATGAACCTACAGACGCTCCGCCGCACGATGCCAATTTGCCTCAAACGGCTCCCATAGCAGAAGCGTATCCACCGTTACTCGCTTCGGCCGCTCCTTATCTTGAAGCCTCAACAATGTTCTGGACGAGGGTGCGGAGACCGCTGACATGCGGACCTGTGCCAATGCCATCGCGAAGCGAAACAGCAAGCTGGTTGATCCGCGCTAGCTTCGCCTCAAGCTCGTTGATGTGCGCTAGTCTAGCCTCGTATCTCTTGTCTTTGTCGTGGTGTGCTTCCTCTAATCCGGAGACGTATTCGACCGCAAAAGCGTGATCGCGAAGGCGGTCATTGAGGTTCAAATCAATTTCACTCATCGCAGTCTCCTTTGGCCAACGTACTCAACCCCAACCGCCTTAAACATGTGCGGCGAGGCAGCGGACACTTCACGCCCCACTTTTGCTGACTGGCCCGTCGAGTGGTGCCGGTGCAATGTTAGTCCCTGGTGCCTCCTTCCGCCAGATGTGGCGTCGACGAGGGTGCGGGCGAAGACCTCATTAATAAATCGGCACTTTCGCCGTGTAAACTTTGCCGGAAGTGCCGGAACGGCGCCTCTCAACTAGGTTCCAGGGCCGGTGTCATGCCAATCGCTGAAGTGCGAACCAAACGCTTGCTTGGTGTCAGCCCGTGGACTTAAGTCTCACGACTTCCGCAGCTCCTTGTACTCCCAGCGCCTTAGCAATCGGAGCGACAACGCGATCGGCGGTGCGCTGCAACTATCCACGCTTCCGCTTCAATAAGGCGCCAGCTCTCCGCTACCGCTCACCATTCCCATGGCAGAAGCGATCTGCGAACCGATCGTGCCAGTCGCGCGGCGCAAGGGGTCGTTATCCAGCGCACCGTTGCTCATGTCCGTTCGCCGCTCGGTAGCGGTCAACTTTGCTCGACCTCGTAGTTTTGGGAGCGGTACAGGCACTCGCGGACCAAGGTACTGCCGTGGACGCGCCTGATGCGGCCTACTGGGAGCCTTCACCGAGGAGGTGCACCTCCTGGTCATGGCCTTCCAGCTCGGCGACCGGGGAGTCTGGCATGAATACGAAGACGCTGCGGTCGAGCCCGACATCGAGGGCGGCGAGCACCGTGCCGGGGGCGGACGGCGACAGTCCGAGGATGAAGTCGGCCAGATCGGCCGGCGATAGCACGACATGATCCGGCAAGGGCTCGGCGGCTGGTTCTGCGAGGATCACGCCATTGCGCATCTCGATCCGCCATGCCGCGTTGTCCCCTTTGACTTGAAGGGTGAAGGCGAGACGCCGATCGCCAGCCTTGGCCGGGTCGATCAACACCGGCAGGAAGGCGAGGTTTGCCGCCGTGCCGGCGGCGGCCAGCTCTTCGCGTCGCGGGGTGCCAAGGATGGCCCGGACTTGGGCAATCGTCACCGACTTGCCCTTCGCGAGAAGCTGGCCCTCCATCTCGAGTGCTTCGGTGATGTACCAGCCGCGGGCGTTCGAGGAGGTGGTGCGCTGGCCGAGCGCGCGAGCCGCGATCGCGCGGGTCTTGCGAGCGTCGGCATCCATCGCGTCGCGTTGGAGCAGCAGGGAGGTCAACTTGAGCGCCCATTGCCAGCCGGCAATGTCGCCCGCCGCTGCTGCGGCGGCGGCCGCCGCCCTCACCGCGATGGGCCCGCCCATGAGTGCGATGGTTTGGCGGGCCTCCTCAGCGATAGACAGAGGGTTGATGTCGTAGACATCGTTGCCGAACCAGCCGACGGTGCCGCTGTAGATTTGACGAACGTGGCTTTCGACCTGACCGTAGACCTCCCAGCCCTTGCGCAGCGCTGGTGGCATGACGACGGCCTCGGCCGCCGCTCGTCCATCCATGCCGCGAGCGATCATTCGCAGCGACTGGTCACGGATGAGCCGGACCTGATCGGATGAACGCCGGATCGCATCGCGTACTGCCTCCTCGCCGGTGACAGGGGCGGCATGCAGGTCGAGCAGCACGGCGGCGTCGTAGGACTCCATGTGGCGGAGGTCCTCGAGAAAGCCTGCAGGGTTGCGGTAGGGACCGCCGCGCAGGCTGTAGATGTTGAAAATGAAGCCCGGCACCATGAAGTTGGATATGAGAAGCCGCTTGCGAGGGAAATAGAAGCCCACGCTGTCAGAGGAGTCCGACCGGTTGGGCATGACCCTGACTTCCTCACCGGCAATGGTGAGGGTTTCCACCTTGCCATTGGTGAACAGCCGGGTGGGCGGGCGATAGCTCGATTCCGACAGCAGCTTCTCGGGCCAGAAGCGGAGATTGTTGGGGAACGCATCGGGACCCTCGTCCGGATGGAACACGGCGAACTGCGAGATCGCGCGCGCCTGATAGAAGCCGGCCAAGGGTCCCACGCCGGAGCCAGCCGTGCGGTTGCTGTCCAGCCATTCGTGGCCCCAGAGCTCGGCACCGTCGTCCAACCAGGCGGCAGTGCCATCACTGTAGTGCCAGTGAGTGAGCAGGATCGCCGCCACCCGAACCCGCCCGCCCACGGCCTCCTCGAGCTTCCGGCGCATCTCCGTCGCGGCGGTTGTGGAATCTCCGGTATCCACGATGATCCAGCCGTCCGGCGCACGGATGGCCATGGAATGGGCGATGCCCCATCCCGCGAGCAGCCAGATATCGGGGGCGACCGCGATCGCGCGTTTCTCCGTCATGGCGAGACGATCGTTCACCTCGCCAATGTCGCGGGAGGTGATCGCGCCTCTTGGGCCCGTCACAGTTTCTTCGACCAGCGACGGGCTGCGCCAAAGCGGGCCGGGGGCCGCCGTTTCCTCTGCACGTGCAACGGTGGGCCGCGTGAGCGCAGCGGGACCGAGAGCGAGAAGCGCTCCGGCTGCAGGAACGGTGGTCAGGAGGTCGCGGCGTGTGGTCATGGGTAATCCTTATTGAGCGGGCATCGCTGTCAATTTGGCGCGCTGACAACGTTATGCACGAGGTCCAGGCAGCTGGGAAGAATCCTGGTGGCTGGGAGCGAGCGGCGCCTTGGTGATGCCTACGTCGCATTTCGTCGAGCTGACGTGGGCCGGAAGTGCGTCTGGAAGTCCTGCTCTGTGGATGCCGACAGCAGTGCACGTCCTCGGTCGTTGCAACGCGCTCAGCTTAACATCTTGCCAGTCGCCCTGTTTTTCATCTGGATCGAATATTCGCGAGAGGCGTGGCAATCGTCGGCTTATGACCCCAAGCGGACTTATAAGGGCAGGTTGTAGGAATTGACGATCGCGCACCTCAGTGTTTTGCTGAGAATATGCGCTCGCTTCGATTCAATAATCCAGCAATGCAGTCCCAACTTGCTTTGGGACTAGAACAGTTGGCGCTTGGGTCCCTTGTTAAGAGTGATGGGTGGGTCATTTGCGAAGATTCACAGTGGTCGGAGGTTAACGCCATCGCTCACGCTGTTAGAAATGGCTGCTTCAAGTGGTATTTTTCTTGGTTTAAAGATGCCGAGTTAGCTGAACAATTTAAGTCCTACCTCAAAGCTAATGGCTTGCGTTTCGAACTTGAAGAGCACCGCGACGCCGACGACTACCGGCTGGTTTTCCTGCTGCCATGGGAAGACCGAGAGAAGCACAAATGTGCCGGACAACCTCCCTCTACTGATACATGCTCATTCTGCGGGAAGAAATGGTTCGAGGTCGAGCACTTCACCACATCAGCTTCAGCGGCAATTTGTGGGGAATGCGTTAGCGATATCCACCAAGCCATGAGGACCGAGTGAGTGTCACCTCCTGGCCCTAAGCGGACTTCTGTGTTGCGACGCTATCCGACGCAAAACCATAGCGGCCCTGAGCAATCGCCACTTGCGTGGTGGCAGATGACTGTCCAGCAGAGATTGTGGACATCAAGCCAATCCGCCACCTCGCCTCCGCTGAGGCCAACTTATATGTCCGCTCCGTGCGATGCGGCTGGGTGAACCCGCATTGAACCACATAGCGCTGCGCCAGATTGCGCGAGGTTGAAGCTTGAGCTTCTATCGCGCCGGCTTGGTATTCGGAAGATAAAGACGGCGCGCGGTCTCCATCTTTTCCGCCAATTCGGACTGAATCTCAGCGGCCTTGAGCGTGCCAGGCTCAAAGTCTCCCGCGAACGTGAACTCCACCGATTGAATCAGGCGCTGCGCGGCTTCGTCTCCGGTACCCGGCGCGGAGGAGATGACTGTTGTCAGCCTCGCTTTCGTCCATTGCTCGTCGGCGACAATCGTCGCTCGTGCGGTGGCGCCATTGGTGGCTGCGCGGTGCGTCATGGAGAGCTGGCGCTCGCCGTCGGCGATAAATACGGGGAGCGCGGCCAAGCTCTTGTTGATCTCCACGGCGGCATTATCCGCGCCGACGACGGCGAGCCGCAAGCCGCCGCCCTCAGGTCGCAGCTCGAACCCCCAGCCTATGCCATCGTTCATGACGCCTGCCAGCATCTTGACGACGCCGATAGCCACATCTCCGACTTCCGCCTTCAATCCCTTAAAGATCCCCGAAGCGGTGCCGTCGTTTCCGGCATCACGCTGCTTCTCGGCAGCCCAGTCTCGGTCCATCATGCCAAACAGCGTGGTTAGCTCGGCGGGGCTCCCGTTGACGACAATCCTTTGCGTCTTGAGTGTCCCTCGCCAAGGCGTCTGCCAACCGGACACGTCGGATTCTCCGGCGCCCGGTTGGACCGCCTGCGCCGAAATTCGTGCAATGGCCGCGTCGATCCGCGATATGAGGTCCTTGCAACGCGTGGTGTTCTTTGCCTGCCGCAGGAGGGAGAGAGCATCCTTGGCGCGGCCGCTCGACAGCATGGCATTTGCCTGCTGCCAAAGACCATTGGCGCTCTGCTCACGACCAGTGGCGCTCTGGAGTTCTGCCCGAAGGTTGGCCAGCTGCGGAATGTTCTCGGCGGCCAAAGCCTCGATCAACGACTCCGCCTCGGCGAATTGGCAATTGCCGACGGCTGCTCGCACGGCAGAAACCCGATCATCCTTCAATCCAGATCTCAGGCGCGCCGCAGTCTCGTCGATGATGATTCGGTATTTGTCGCAGAAGGTCTGGGACCGTGCTGCTGCAAGCTTGGCGAGCGCCGCCGCCGTGTCGCCTGCCGCGTGAAGAGCGCGCGCTTCCTCAAATAGCCCGCGCACAGCCCGCTCTCGGCTCACGGCCGATTGATAGCGCTCGGCGATCGCATCGCGCTGCGGACCCGCCGGCATGGCATCGATGGCGGACTTGGCCTTCAGGAATTCGCACAGACCAATCGCAGCATCAGCCGCAGTAACGAGATCATCGCTCGCGCCCGCCGTCATCGCGGTCTCGGCGAGCTGTCTGCACGTTTCGGCGTTCCCTGCTGCGGCGCGGGCAGCCTCCTCCATCAGCTCGGCAACGTCGACGTAGGCCTTAGTGCTCTCAGTGGCCGTTCTGAGATCCCCAACGAGCTGGGCCGGATCCTTGTCGGCAAGTATGGCGTCGATGGCAGCGAGCACCTCGCCGGGACGAGCTACAGCTTGCTGACTTGCGCCGCTCTCTGTAGTCGGCTGGGTGAGCGAGGCGAGGCACGCCTGCGCAGTGGCGGCCCATGCCGTGATCGCTCCAAAGAGTTCAGAGGCCGTTGCAGCAGCGCTCGCGGCGTCGGGATGGCTGGACCGGCTGGTCTTACCTAGAATGTCGCCATGAACGCCCTTGGCGCGGGTCGCAATCCCGCTCAGCTTTCCGGCCGCGCCCTCTGCCTTCGCGCGCGCGCGTTTCAGGCGCTCCTGGACCGCGGTGAGGCGCTCGGTGAGCGCACTGATCTTCTGGCGCGCAGCGGCAAGCTCGATGAGCGGCTGGCGCAGTTTCTCCGCTGCCTGTGTGATTGCCGTTGCCGTCTCCAGTGCCGTGGCTGCCGCCCGCCGCGCCACGGCTGCTTCTCCTGCGGCCTTCGTCGCGGCGCGAGCATCGGTCTCCACGGTACTTAAAAGAGTCTGGCGCGCCGCATTGTCGAGTGTCGCATTTGCGCTCCGCAGCTTTGATGCCCCATCGCAGGCTTTGAGCGCTGCGGCTTCCGCGTCCTTCTTCATTTGGCCGGCCCGTTCGGCGGCCGCCTTCGCCGCCGCAAGCGCTTCCGCGCTGCGCTGCGCGCTTGCACCGAGGTCGCCGCTTGGTAGCGCACGGGCTTCGCCGAGGCGTTTCAGTGCCGCCTGCAGCAGCGCTTCGCGTTCCTCGGTGATTGCCTTGATCTCTGCGAGGGCGGCGGCAGCGTCGGCGCAACCCTCGCGTGATACCTCGGACTGGCCCTGGGCCTGCGCGTGCAGCCCACGGAGAAGCTCGAGCTCCGCGCTCCAGTCGGGCTCTGCAGCATCGGCCGCGACCCCCAGATTGAAGGCAAATCGCCTCATGAAATGCTCGCCGCTTTCGGGTGGGTCGAGCTGCTTTCGACCGACTGTAACTGCCTCGCTTTCGAGGGCTCCAATCCGCGCCGTGAAGCTCGCCGAGACGTCCGGAGAACGCGTGAACAACCGCGCCTTGAACGTCCCGCTATCGCCTGCCCGTGTCACGCGGCAGAGCGAGAACTCCTCGCCATTGACAACCTTGATACTTACGGGCGCGTCCGCACACTCCGGACAAAGCGAACCGGCCATGCCCGTGCGCACGACAGTGCCCTCGAGCACGACTAGGGAGAGATCTGAGAGCTTCTTCCAGATCCCGGTGTAAGTGGAGTAGGCGCCGGTTCGCGCCCCTCCTTCGGGGAGATCGCCGCGCTTCAGGAGAATGAAGCCGAGGACATAGGACAGCTTGATCTTGTTACGCTGCTGCTGGTCCTGTTCGACTTCAGCGTCCAGCGGCATGAGGTCCGCTCTGAGTCCCGTTTCCTTTTCGAGCGCATCCTTGAAGCCTGCTTCCGAGCAGAACTGGTCGGGTTCGGAGAAGTCTTTCAGATCGCGCACGCGCTTGACGATGGCCTCAACCACCGCGTCGGCTTCCGCCCTGAGGCCAAGCAACCCAGTGCGGGGAACCGAAAGGCCCGGTACATTCTCGAGGTTGTCTTCAGCGCCATAGACCGTGTTGTAAACTGCGGCAACCGCACGGATCTTGTTCTCTTTGCCGGCGTAGGCCGTGTACCCGATGCTGGCCACCTCGGCCATGAAGTCTCGCGCCGTCTGAACGCCCGCGAGGCCGCCACCATCGGCGCGTCCAACGATCATGCGCTTGCCAGTCCAGAAGTAGAGCTGATTGGCGTCCGCAGGTTCGGTCTGGACGAATACGTCTTTCAGAAACTCGTCTTCAAGATCGACTGGGCAGGCTTGGGTTCCCTCCGGCGCCACCTTCGCGAAGGCTAGATTTTGGGGATTGAGCAGCGTGTGGGTATCGGCGCCAATGCACATCCCCTCGCGCATCCTGACAAGCTTTTCCACCTCCTTGGCGCGATCGACGGCCTCCTTCGCCAGCTCCGCCATGGCCTGCACGAGATCGCCCACCAGCCCGACCGGCGGCACCCGGCTCGACGACAGTGCGCCGCCAAGCTTGTCCAGAAGCGTGAAAGCGCCTTTCAGTTTCTCGGGATAGGTATCCGCCGTCATCGCATCGTTCAGGATCTTGGCCGTGTCCGCGATGCTGTAGGTCTTGTCGATCAGGCGGATCTGCGATTCCAGTTTTCGCAGCTTCTCCACCCACGGCCCCTTGATGCCGTACTTGTCGAGTATCTCTTCGACTTTGCTCGCCTTGGGTGCCTTGCGCAATTCCTCCTCGGCCTGGCCAAGCTTGCTGAGCTTTTCCTCCGCACCCTTCCAGAGCTCTTGCAGTCCGTCGAGGATCTCCGCCGACGAGTCGTTGGCAAGCCGTTCCAGAAGACCCGCAACCTTGGGTGCATGCACCTGCATGTAGTAGTTTACGAAGCGCTCGAACTCGGCGTTCGGATCGTTAAGCCACCGGCGGAGATACTCTTCCTTTCCCACGCGATTCCTTTCGGATTCCGGCAAGGAACCCCAAACGAAGTCCGTGAGCCACCCGAGAAAATCGTCGTAGACCGGCTCGGCCCGCGACAGGAGTTCCCCCTCAAGGCCGCTGCGCATCTTCTCCACATGGGCTTTGACGCGACCGACAATCTCGCCGCGCACTTGCTCGCAGACCGCGTAAAAGAGAGTGCGCGTCGACAGAGCGTGCCCCCGGAACTTGACGTGCTTCGTGATCCCCGCCTCGGCCTTGATCGCAGTCGCGACCACCTGACAGGGATCGGGATGCCACTCGATCTGGAGGGCGCCTTCTTGCGCGCGGGCCCCGTTGATCGGCTGCAACCCCATCAGCATGGCGAAGAATGCGAACGTGCAGGCGTGAACGAAGTGCGTTGTCATCGAGGCTCCAATTCAAGGTCCTTGTCGGACGGTAGCCCGAGATCCCCAAACGGAACTTTCCCATCAAGCGGCTTTGGCGGTGTTGGCGGCTTGGCATTGTCTTTCGCCCGCTCATCTTCTTTCGAAGCGGGAGGCGGGGGCCGGCTCAAACTTTCCTCGTACTCGAAATCCGGCATGACGTAGTCGAGGCAGACATCCGTGTACTTCTCGCCTGGATACACATCGAGGATGCTCAAGCGTACGGCGCGGTGCTTGCCCGCGGACGGCAGCTCCACGGCCGCCATGTCATGGTAATCGGGCAGCGTGACGCGCGCCGCCGGCCCGTTATCGACGCTGATCTCAAGCGTCCTTGGCCGGCTATTCTGCCGATAGACCTCGGGCGACTTGCCGTAGCCGTTCTGAACGAGCACGCGGCGAAACTCGGCACCGTCATCTATCCTGATCTCGATCCAAGGGAAGGGGCCATGAAGGCCCGACGGAGCACACCAGGCGGTTTGAGGATTGGAATCGGCTAGTCCCTTCGGCCCGTAGGCATTTCGGGCCGACGCGGGGACCTCCGCGCTGACACAAAAGGCGATGTCATTGGCAAACTGTCCCGCCCCCATGGACCAGCAGTTGTCAGCGGCGTCCGCCGAGCCGCACTCCGAGAGCACGCCGCAGCAAATGGCGACCACAAAACTGACTTTCATTATCGCCACAATGCGCGAGCACTTTCCGATATTAAAAGTTTTGATGAATATGTTAGCCCGTCTGACCGGCATAAAATTGATAAGCATCAAGGATCGAACGGGCACGTCAACATGGCTAACAGCGCGAGCTCATGGCATCACGCGGCCGTGCCGACGGCTTCTTTTGCGTCGTGTTCGTCGTCGAACGCTTGAGAGAGTATGCGGCGTGAGGGACTGGAGGCTCCGGGTCAGGTTGGGTTGAGATTTACGCTGCGGATTTGAAATAGGTCAATACGTGGGGACTACGCACGAGGCAATCACTATGGACCTAGCGACGCTTGTTATGGTCACGATCACGGGCTTTACGCCTGGATATCGCTGGCGCGAGGTCGAGGCCTTTCCGATAAAAGACATGGCCACATGCAGGGCTGAGATTGGCGGCCTCATTAAACTGACATCTTCCCCACTGGACCGAACGCGAAGCTATATGTTCTGCGTTGCCGCATCTCCCCGGATGCTCGCGGACGATAGGTTCAGCATGCAAAAGAGCATTCGGCCCTGGCGTGACCTCAAGCTATGGGTGACGCGCGATATGCTCGACAGATGCGCATGCCTGCCGGTTCCAGGGAACTACGCCACGCTATCTATGCGGGATGAGATCGCCTGGAGCGATCTCATCAAACGGAATGTGTTTTGAGCCTTTAAATCGAACATTGTCGAAACCACTGTCCCAGGCATCAAGCAATGTCGCAGCAACCTCGCTATGCTCTCTACCAGTTAATTCAAGCCGGGCTGGACGCGGATCCCGTATTCATCGAGCGCGCGGCGGTTGAGATCAGCATATTTGATGTCGTTCGTCATCTTGAGCATGTTGGGATGGCTCATCGCCGCATCGATGGAATTGGAATAGGCAACCGGGCGTGCTGCTTCCATGTTCAGGCCACGCCGGGCCAGCACAAGGCCCACAGCCGTCTATGTTATGACTCTCCTTCGAAACTCCAAGCACAACGCCGGAGATTGGCGACGGCCCGGCGACTGTCAGCGGCCAAAACTCAAACTGCTACGGAGTGCTCCCGGCTCTGCCTCAATATTTCACGGCGCCACGCGTCGAGGCGCGCCAGTTTTCGATCGCATCATTGGGCGTCAGCGCGTAGTGCACCCGTGGCTTGCGCAGCCCGGCGGACAGTAGCGTGCGGCGGATCGACGGCCTGGTACCCGCAAAGTAGACGGCCGTTCCGGCATTATGAAGCTTGTGCACGAAGCCTTCGAGTGCCTTGGCCGCCGTGGTGTCAACCAGCGGCACATCCGTGAAGTCCAATACAAAGACCTTGGGGTGCGTGCCCATGCGATCGAGAACCGAACTGACGGTTGCGGTGGCTCCAAAGAAGAACGCACCACTGATGCGGTACACCATAGCCTCGCCGTCGAAGGCCTGCGGTGTGTAAGCGGTGCGGTCAGCACCCGTTGCGTCGGCCGTGTCCTCGGCGATCATCTGACCGCCTCCCTCCACCTCCACCGCTTCAGCCATTCTGTGCAGGAAAAGGAACGCGCCAAGAGTGACGCCGACGGCGATGGCCGTGGTCAGATCTTCGAAGATGGTGAGCAGAAAGGTCGCCATCAGGACGGCCGCATCACCCCAGGATGCCCGCAGCAAACTGGCGAACTCCTCTTTCTCGACCATGTTCCAGGCAACGACCGCGAGGACAGCACCCAGGCTGGCGAGCGGAACGTATGCGGTGAGCGGTGCGGCAACGAGCATGAACAAGAGCAGATAGACCGCGTGCAACATACCCGAGACCGGCCCGTGCGCTCCGGCGCGGATGTTCGTAGCCGTGCGGGCGATCGTTCCGGTCGCACACATGCCCCCGAACGTGACAGACGCGATGTTGGCAGCCCCTTGCGCCACCAGCTCGCAATTTGAACGGTGCCTGCGCCCCGACATGCCATCGGCCACGACCGCCGACAGCAGGCTTTCAATCGCGCCGAGCAGCGCAATGGTGATGGCATCGGGAAACACGGCATGCATCTTGGCCAGATCGAAGCCCGGCCATGATGGCAGCGGCAGTGTGCGCGGCATTTCTCCGAATTTCGAGCCGATGGTCGTAACGTCGAGGTGCAGGAGCGCGCTGAGCAGCGCGGTGGTGGCGACGGCGATGAGCATTCCGGGCCACTTGGGCCGGACGCGGCGCAGACCGACGATGATGCCAACGGCAAGAATCGCGAGTGCAACCGTTGCAGGTTTGAGCGTAGCAAGGCTGTCCCGGATGGCGCCGAGCTTTGGCAGAAAGGCTGCAGGCTCATGCTGCATGTCGAGCCCGAGAAGGTCTTTGATCTGGCTGGCGAAGATGATGACGCCGATGCCTGCCGTGAACCCCACTGTGACGGGAAATGGAATGTACTTGATGTAGGTTCCTATGCGCAGATAGCCCGCAGCAATCATCATGCAGCCTGCCATCAACGTGGCCAACACCAGACCGTCGTAGCCGTGACGCTCCACGATACTGGCGATCAAAACGATGAACGCTCCCGCGGGCCCGCCAATCTGAAACCGGCTTCCGCCGAGCGCGGAGATCAGGAATCCGCCCACGATGGCGGTGAACAATCCCTTCTCTGGAGACAGACCCGAGCCGATGGCGATGGCCATCGAGAGCGGAAGGGCAACAATGGCAACCGTCAAACCCGCCAGTGCATCTGCCCTGAAATCAGCCGCCGTGTACCCTTCACGCAGCAACGTCACCAGCTTTGGCGTGAACAACTCGGCAAAGCTTGGCGCAGGCCGCCTTGGGTCTCGTGCAATGGTCGTTTCCATGACACTTCTCAGCTTTGCTTTGCGCAACCCGCGGCGTTCGAAGTTTGGGCAACGAACGCGGCTGGAGCAGCCAGGATGCTGACAGAGCGGCGTCCGTCGCGCCGAACACGCGCAGTTCAAGTTGGCCGGTCACGAATGTTCGAATCCGGCCTACAGACCGCAGTCCCTCGACGCCGTTTGCCGAGCTGAGGTCCCGTCGCTCCCCCAATGAAACAATCACGCAGGGTCGATACTAGCTGCTTCGCTGCTTTACGCCAGCCGTACTTGCGGCGCGGTTCTAGAAATGCACAGCAGCCCGCCGCCCTCAGGCGTGACGCCCGCGAGGCTCGATTTCAAAATCGCCTCTTCATCAACCCGTCGCCTTCAATCGATTATCTGTCGCCTGAATGGCGTCGGGGCGCGAACTGAGCCAGCGCAAGGCGTTAAGCGGAATTATCGTCTGCCAAATTCTATTCAGTATTCTGATAAAAATAATGGCGGGTGTGGGCGTGAAATTTTGCCGGCTTGGCCCTCCCTCAATCACGGGTTACGCGCCAGACATAAAAAACGCACGCCGGGATCGGACGGAGGGCTCGTCGATCCCGGCGTGGTGTCAAACGCTCATGCGCACACTGCCGCCGTGGTGTTTGTTAGCTTTTTAGCCAACGGTAGCGGGCAACGCGATGAAGCGCTGAGAGTTCTCGTGCTGAACGAGCGCGAGCGTGTGCTTCTTGCCGTTCGCCCCGGCCTCCTTCAGCGCCTGCTTGAGATCCTGCACCGAGGAGATCGGCTTGCCGGCGATCTTCAGGATGACGTCTCCGGCCTCGATGCCGGCATCGGCTGCCTGACCGTCGGGATCGACGTTGAGCACCGCAAGGCCGGCATCGCCTGCACCATCGACGCTTGCAGCAGGTGCAACGGTCATGCCGAGCTTGACGGCATCTCCTTGCTCGCCCTTATCGCTTTGCGCTTCGGCGACCTTCTCGTCCTTGTACTCGCCGAGCGAGACGGAGATCGTCTCGGTCTTCTGGTTGCGGATCACGGACAAGGATACGTCCTTGTTGGGCGCGAAACCTGCGATCATCTTGGCGAGCGCGCGCGCATCCTTCACCGGTGCACCGTCGACGGCGGTGATGATGTCGCCCGACTTCAGGCCGGCCTTTGCCGCAGGTCCGCCCGCAACCGGTTCGGAGATCAATGCGCCGGTCGCGTCCTTGAGACCGAGGCTATCGGCAATTTCCTTGGTGACAGGCTGGATCTGAACACCAAGCCAGCCCCGCTCGACGCGCCCCTTCTCATGCAGCTGGGCCACGACGGTTTTGACGGTTGCGGCCGGAATGTCGAAGGCGATGCCGACGGACCCGCCGGTCGGTGAAAAGATCGCGGTGTTCACACCGACAACCTTGCCCTGCAGATTGAATGTCGGACCACCGGAATTGCCGCGATTGACCGCCGCGTCGATCTGGATGAAGTCGTCATAGGGTCCGCTGCCGATATCGCGCCCGTGAGCCGAGACGATGCCGGCGGTGACCGTGCCGCCCAAGCCGAACGGATTGCCCATGGCAACAACCCACGAACCGATCGCAGGCGTTTCGTCGGCCAGCTGCACATAGGGGAAGTCGTTGCGGCCCGAGACCTTCAAGAGAGCAAGATCCGTCTTGCTGTCGGTGCCGACGACGCTGGCGGGCAACTGCGTGCCGTCCTCAAGAACGACTTCCACCTCGACCGCCTTGTCGACGACGTGGTTGTTGGTGACGAGGAAGCCTTCATTGGAGATGAAGAAGCCCGATCCCTGCCCCTGATTGAACTTGGGCTGCGGGCCGTTGCCACCACGATCACCTTGACCGTTGCCGTTCTCGCCGAACTGCTTGAAGAATTTCTCGAACGGCGTGCCATCGAATGGATTGCCGTTTGGAGAGCCGTTGGGGAAGTTCACCATCTGCTGATCCATTGGCGCCTTCACGCGCACGGACACGACAGCGGGCTTCACGGCCTGCACAAGAGAAGTGAAATCGGGCAGGTTCGCGGCCGCCTGACCGGCCTTCTGCGACAGGTCCGAAGCTTGCCCCGTCGTCTGAGGCCATGGCTTGTTTGCTTCGGCGCGCACATCCCAAGCCGCAGTCGTTCCAATGATGAAGGCGCATGCGGCCACGCCCATGAGCAGCCGCGTCGCCAAGGCAGCTCGGGGCTTGCCTGCGCGCGCCGCCGGCTCGTTCGTGTATGTCATATTCGCAATCTCCTGATCTTTGAGGATCTATCCAAGCGCCGGGGGGCTTTGCATTGGCGCTTCGTGGAGAAAGGTGTCACGGCGAACCTCTCCGCAACATGGAGAACAGCCTAAAATTTCGTAAGACATCGCGCGCGGCGGTGAGTAGACCTCGAGCGTACTTCTCTCTTTGTCATCCCGGCCGAGCGCAGCGAGCGCCGGGACCGAGGAATGCCTGGCGTGATGTTGCAGTCCGCCTTTTAGCTTCGCACTGATGCCCTGGGTCCCGGGGTCGGCGCGGCGCTGTCTCTGCTTCGTCGCCGGAGACTCTTCAGAACGTATAGGAAGCAAGTGAGGGAGCTGCGGCGCAGCTTCGCCACGGCTCCCATTCGTCAACTGATAAAGAGGTCAACGCCGCGTCTTTGCATCGGCATCAGGCACGGCGTCGGCCTATCGCGCTGCGCCCGTGTCGATGCGCGCAAGCCAACGTTCGAACGCCAGCCTCAAAGTCTCGATATCGATCTTCAAACCCTCGCGGACCGGCGCAATCCTGGCGCCTTCGCCGATCTGAAGATGGCGCAGCTTGAAGTCGGCGGCCGCCTGCCGCGCGGGGCCTAAAAGAGCGCCCTGCTTTTCCAGTTCCGCAATCCTGTCGCCGATACGTTTTCCCAACTCATTGAGCCGGCCCAGATCATCCGATTGAGACTCTGGCATGATAGCCTCCATTGACTATCCATTAGGTGGTTCCAAGAACCATGCAACGATGACGTGGTGACAATCCGCACGCAAGGCAAGACCGGCACCACTCGGCCAATCTCTAATATTAACGCATCCGGCACATCGCATCGAGCATCTTGCCCCCCGCGGGGATGAGTGCGGTGCCAAGGGACAGGCGGCCAATCTCAGGCCTTGCCTGGTTGACGGCCTGGATGCTGATCGCATGACGGCCACGACGGTGGATGATACGGTCTCCGTCACAGTCTGGATCGACGTCTTTGGCACTTCGCCTTGGATGGCGGCGCACCAGGAGGCCCAGGACTTGAAGATTACGATCTACCATAATCCGGCTTGCGGCACCTCGCGCAAGACACTGGCCATGATCCGTCAGTCTGGCGTCGAGCCCGAGGTCATCGAGTATCTCAAGAACCCCCCGTCGCGCGAGCAACTGGTCAAATTGATAAAGGCGATGGGCATTTCCCCGCGAGATCTTTTGCGGCGCAAAGGCACACCCTACGACGAACTTGGCCTAGACGATCCCAAATGGACCGGCCCGGAACTCATCGATTTGATGATCGCCCACCCCATTCTCATCAACCGCCCCATCGTGGTGACACCAAGGGAAGTCCGGCTGTGCCGGCCGCCGGAATTCGTGCTCGACTTGTTGGACGACGAGAGTGCCCCCCAGGAATGACAACTTCACCCTGTCATCCCGGCGCGCGCTGCGCGCGGCCGGGATGACAAGAGAAACATGTGCTTGGCCAAGAAGCGCTCCGAGGCTCGCTACTTTACTCGATGCACTCATAGTAGCGGTACTTCCACGTGGGATTACCCGTCTCCAGCCAGCGCTGCCACAGCCAAGCACAACCGCCGTCGCTATAGCTGTAGGAATAGAAATCGTCGTAATAGTAAGGCAACGCGTAGCCGTAGAAGCCGCGTGGATAGTAACGGTGCCTGCCGTGATGACGGTGGCCCTTGCCACCCCAGTTGCCGCCGCTCCAGTGCTTGCCACCAGGACCCTTACCGCTCCAGTTACCACCGCGAGGACCCTTACCGCTCCAGTTGCCTTTGCCCTTATAACCCGGGTTGAACCGCGGCGCGCTGGCGCGCGGAGCCGAGAATTTGGGTCCTGACGCGCGCGGGCTGTACATTCGCGGCGCCCCGCCGCCGCCCATGCGCGGGCCAACGCCGACAAACGGTCCGCTGCGCACACCGCCGCCCATACGCACGCCACCGCCACCCATGCTAGGGCCGACACCAACGAATGGCCCCGAGCGTGCAGACGCACTGTTTGCTATTTCTGACATCGGCATGACCAGCCCTAAAGCCAGCAACGCACCGGCCGATGCCCTCCAAAAGCTCATCATTGCGACCTCCTGAACAAATCTAATGCGCCACCCCAGTCACGATCCGCTGCTAAATGCAGGCGCATCGCGGGGCCTCAGGCGCGCGACATGTTTGCTGATATGGGGATTGCCCTGCCGTTTTTCAGAAGCTCGAAGCAAATGTCGCAATCCCAACCTCAAGCGCGGGCGGGCGACATTGCAGCAGCGTGTTCAGACTTAGCTGGCCTTCGGCGATCAGTAGGGCTTGATGATCCGGTGAACGACCGGGCTCAGGAGGGCGCTGTTTTGAGCATAAGCGCTGAAGCTGGAGCGCGCGCTGGCCAGAAGGCCCGACGGAGTCGGCATCGCCGCCATCATCGCCAGGGTCGAGACGAGGCTGAACGCAAGATTGATCAGCAGCGACCGGCGAAACATTTAAAACTCCAACGCCCACATTCATACTTTTTTAATGAAAGCACGAAGAACTCTAAAGCTGCAAGCGCTCAACCGCGCGTGGCACGCGTTTTTTTGCAAGATCCGAAAGTTAACGGCCAGCTGGGGGAGCTGATGCAAGGTTGGCTGCGCTAAGCCCCATCGATGGCACCCGCCAGGTAAGCCCGCTGGCAACCCGCGTGCGCGCCCTGAGTGCGGGACGCTCGACGAGCAGCCAGGACACGAGTGCGGCGGGCACCGTGAGGGCGATGGCGAGAAGGATCAGCTCCACAGCGCTCGCTTCAGGGAAATGCCCGATCAGTAGCTGCTGGATGGGGCACGCATAAATATAAATGCCAAACGAAATGTCGTAGCGATTGGAAAGATCGCGCAGCGCGCCGAGCGGCCAGCGCGCCACGTAGAGCGTCGCGTAGCCAAGAAATGCGGCGGCGCCGGGCACGCCAAATGGCGTTCCGGCCGTCGCAACGAAGAGCGCAAGCAGGACGGCAAGAATGCCACCATGGATCACCAACGCGCTCCGCATCAGATAGGCCAGCACACCTGAGGCAAAGAACACCGCGAAATAGCGCATGTTATCGGCGGGCGTGTAGAGCTCGACGCTCTTTGCCGGTTCGATGAATAGAACGGCCACGAGAACCGCAAGCCCCGCAATCGCATAAGGCCTCAAAGCCGTTTTGAAGAGACCGGCGCATGCGGCGAGCGCCAACCCCGCGTAGCACATCACCTCATACTTCAACGTCCACAGCGACATGTTGACGAGACCAGCCGCCGGCACACTTTCGAAAACCCCCGGCAGCGTGGCTGAACCCGTCGCAAGCGACACCGTCCTCAACACGTACCTCAATACGTCCGGCGAGGTCAGGTACATGGCAAGAGGCAGGCTGGTTGCTGCGGGGCCGATGACGAAGGCGGCGATGAACACGCAAACGATGAGGCCGGGAAAGATGCGAAGCACGCGCCCCGCCGTGAAGTCGAGCATTCCGGCGCTGCGATCGAAGCTCTGCGCAACCAGGATGCCGCTCAGAAAGAAGAATACCTGAACCGCGTGCTCGCCCAGGGAATAACCCGTCCAAGTAACGAGCGGCTCCGCAGAAGGCGTGCCCGTATGGAGAAAGAACCCGTGCGAGATAAGCACCGCCAGCGCCATCACGATCCGCACCAGGGTGAAGTTGTTGGCGCGAGGCTCCAGCATGCTGTCGAGATGCGGAGCCTTGGAAGCCCGGCCCCGCGCGTTCATACTCTGTCTCGTTCTGAAATAGGCAAAGTTCATCATCGCGTGCGGGCAGCAAGCGACGTGCCAGGGCGTCGCGCAAACGGCCGGCCTGTCGGGGCCGGCCGTTCGCGTGGGTAATGAACTCTTAACGATCCGGTTGCGCTACGCGTCGGCGGGTTTGGGAGCCTTGAATTTCTGGCGTTCCGCCTCAAGCGCGACCGCCTGCGAGGGCCAACTCGCCCCGATCCAGTCGTCTGTGCCAAACAGCCAGTACCAGAAGCGGTTGCGGCGATGATAGCGCTCGATCATCATCTTGTTCATGTTGTCCATGTGAACAGACAATGCGTTGAGAGTCTCGATCGGGCGTTCGTTGTCGCGATCGAGATTGGTCAGCCGGTTGGAGATCACCGACAGATCGCCAGCCGCATCCGCGCGCCACTGATCGATCGAGCCCGCCAGCGTGTGCTGGTTCTGATTGAGCTTCATCAGCGCTTCGTGAACTTCGGACAGATCGCGCGTGTAGGCCTGATGCTTCGTGGCGGCCGTCTCGATCTCGGCGGCCAGCGCGCGCTCCACGCCATCGAGACGTTCGATGACCTTGCCGAGCGTCTCTGTTGCAGCGGCTTGCTGGGTCTGCGCGGAGGCCACGACGGATGACACCCGTTCGACCACCGGCTGCATCAGTGAACTGATCATCTCCCCGCGCTGGCGTTCGAAGTTGCCGAGGAGGCTTTGCAGATGGTTGACGCCGCCGGCGTTTGCGCTCAACGCGCGCGACACCTCCGTCTCCAAGGACTTGAAGCGCTCTTCCAGCCGCCTGGCGCCATCGCCATCGTCCTTGCCGCCGCCCGACAGCACGGCCTCCTCGATAATGTCGAGACGGTTGGCGATGGGTTTGAGATCAACAACCGCGCGCAGACGATCCATGAGGTCTGCAGGAGCACTGCCCGACAGCGGCCGGTCGCGCACGGCGGTCTCGAGTGCGTGGAGGCGGTCTGCAAGTGTCGACCAGGACCGGGAGATGCTCTCCAGCTTCTGTTCCAGCGTGCTTTCAAGCCCCACGAGTTGCTCGTTAAGGCCTTCGCTATTGGGGCCACGCACTTGGGTCACGGCTTGCTCCAATGTGCTCAAGCGGTCGGCCAGGGTCGTCTGGAGACGGCCCTGATCGGAGCGCTGCGCCTGGGTTTCCTTGCTGAGATCCTTGAGCAGACCCGAAACGATCTGGCGCTCGCTGGAAATGTCGTTACTCAGAGCACGCACCATCTGCTCCAGGGCATCGAGGCGCGAGTTCTGGATACTGTCTGTTGGCGTCCCCGTCAGATCGACACGGTACGAGCGGGCCGGCTCGGCGGCAAAGCGGGCATCCTGCGCGGACCTCCCCCGGTCTGCCGTGACGTAGCGCGTCTCGGCGAGGTAGCGCGGCAAAGGCGCCACCGGCTCCGGCACCTCGCGGATGGTGCGTACGGTATGGCGCGACAGCAGCGACAGGCCGGGCAAATCATTGCGCTGGTCAAACAGCACAAACAGCAGATCCTCGATGCTGGCGGGCGCATTGCGGCGCGCGGCGTTCGCGGCCGCCAGACGCAGGACCTCTGCGAGTTCGTCGGAGCGGCGCGGCGTGCCTTTGCCGTTGGGCAAGCCGACGGGAATTTCACTCGCGATGATGGTTGCGCTTTCACGGCGCAGGGCTGCAACGCGCACGCCGCGCGCTTCCAGCGCCTCGGCAGCGCCCTCGATTCGAGTCAACGCGTTGAGAAGGTGTTCAAGGCGCACCTCGCCGGCGCGGTGCGCCAATGCCGCGTCGAACGCGTGGTTGGTGCAGGCCAAAACCGTATCGTCCACCCAGATCGGACCAACGCGCGTATTGGCGCTGCCGATCTCGCTTGCGCTCAAGTTTTGCGGCGTACGCAGATCGAGATCCTCACCCCTGTAACTCATCGTGTCCTAGTCTCCTCGCGGCATTCGACCGCCAATTCCAACCGCTGAGCGCGGCAACTGAGATGCCCGCAACGCCTGTCCCCTCGACCTCTCCCGCGTCCGGGAGCCACCAGCCTCAAGCACCGCTTTTCCCAAGCCCAATAAAGCCTTCTAAGAACGGATAACGGCAAGCTGTTGACTATCCCACCATATCGGCGAATTGAGCCGCCCGCGAGGGGCGTTGCGCCTTGCCTTGAAACGTGGTCAACGGAGAAATGCGGTTTTCTTTCAGTATGTTAGGCTGCGCACGGACCCCGCGCGCTGCGCCATGGGGCTTTATTCCATGCGCCAAAGACCCCCTCAAAACAAGGTCGTGCGCACCGGGGTCTGCAGGCCGGGACCCTCATTGCGCGGATTATTGAGACGCCTGTCGATCTCGATATGCTCGAGCAATCCCTCCGGCGACGGCTTCAGAAGGTCTCGAACCATATCTGCCGTGCCCGGTTTGCAATCGAGCCAGCGATCGAAGTCCTCTGGGGCAAGGATGACGGGCATGCGGTCATGGAGCGCGCGGACATCACCGTTCGCCTCGGTGACCAGGATGGCCATGGTCTCAATCTCGCTGCCGTCGGCGCCGAGCCAATGCTCCCAAATGCCTGCCAACGCGAATGGCGCGCGATCCGTGCGGCGGATGAGGTGCGGCTGCTTTGCGCCGCGCCCGCCCGTCCATTCATAATAGCTGTCCGCCGGCACCAGACAGCGGCGATGACGCATTGGCCCGCGGAACGAAGGTTTGTCGATGGCCGTCTCAGCGCGCGCGTTGATCAGGGTCGAGAACCCGCGCGGATCCTTGACCCACGAGGGAATAAGCCCCCAGCGAACCAGGACCAGTTCGCGGGCACCGCCCATCGCACTGTTACGCACGATGAGCACAGGGTCGGTAGGGGCGATGTTGTATCTCGGTGGAAATCCTTCCCCTGTCGCGACGGCGAACAACTTGCCTATGGCCTCGGGGGGTGCGGTGAGACTATAACGCGAGCACATTCGTCTTTGACCTAGAACGTTGACGCCGTGGCGGCCCTGCAGCCTTGTGCATGAATTCTGGTGGCATGCGGGATCTTTGAACTACGAACCCGCGCATCTTGCCACGTGAACGCCGGAAAGACGTGACAGGGACCGGATTGGCAATGTGCCGCATGGCGCAATGCGTGGACGACAGGGAACCGTTGAAATGCGCCGCGCACAGGCCGCACTTTTCTCAACCATTATGGCCGGCTGGATCGCATGCGCAACCCCGCCCTGTGTCCTCGCCGCACCCGCGGCCAAGCCTTATGACGACAAACTGATGCGCCTGTCGGAAATTCTTGGAGCGATCCATTATCTGCGCGAGTTGTGCGGTGCGAATGAGGGCCAGTACTGGCGCGAGCGCATGCGAGAGTTGATGGAGGCCGAAGGCTCCTCCGCTTTGCGCCGCGCACGTCTTACGCAAGCATTCAATCAAGGTTATCGCAGCTACAGCCGCACCTATAACACCTGCTCGCCTTCGGCACAGACCGCCGTCACCCGCTTCATCACCGAAGGCGCGGAATTGTCCGACGGACTGGTCAAGAGCTTCCCGCAGTAATCGCACTGCGCCTGCACCGCCACATAAACCCAGTAAAGTGGCAGTTTACTGTGAATTGTTGTCTGGGTCACCTTTCGCTTGAACGCATGCTAGGTCAAACATCGGGAGGAGGCGTCTTATCGGCGTGGACGTGCATCTCTGAATGAACAGGCAGGGGCCAGCCTGGGAGCGTCGGGTAGGACGATGAAAAGCGCATTGCCAGTTGGGGTGGGGAAATTCTATGTATTCATTTGAAGAGCTTGAAGGAGATAATCCCTCTCTTAAGGCGCTGGATCTCATTCTGGCCGCCTGGGATGAAGGGGCCGATACCGGCGTTGCGCCCGAGCAGATGGCCTATGCCGCCCTGTTCACGGCGCTGACGGATCTGGTCTCCATCTACGGCGAGGAAGCCGTGGTGAAATTGACGCGCGGTTTGGAACAGCGCATCGATTCCGGTGAGTTCACGCTGAAGCGCCGCCACCAGTAGCGCCTTGACGACGGCACGCCTCTCTGGGGCAGCTTCGACCGATTGAGCTGGAAAACGGCCAGCTGCCTCCCGGCGCCTCAAAAGCCCGCCGTTGTGCGGGCTTGATATTTCCAAAGTTCCCGCGCTCAGAACTGGCCGCCCTTCCAGATCACCTCGCCTAACAGCAAGCCCCCGAAAATCGCCAGCAGAACCCCGGCGACGCGATTGATCGTGCCAAGCCGCGCCGCGTCGATGCGATGGCGGTGACGGCTTATGAGGTTGGAAAGGCCAACCCACCACAGCAGGCTGCCGGTCATGATGGCCGCGACCATCAACAGAACATCGGCTGTCGAATGCACCTCGACGAATGTCGATACGCCGCCGAAAATGGCGATGAGGCCAAGAACAGCCCCGGGATTTGTGATTGTGAGAAAAAAGGTCTGAGGAATGTCCCAGACAAAATCGCGCAAGCTCGTCTCGCTTTCGTGCACGCTGGAAACAGCGATCCGCGGCGTTGCGTAGTAGAGCTTGGCACCAAAGGCCATCAGCGCCAGACCCCCGACGACCTGAATCACCGCACGATAGTGCTCCACTGCGCTCGAAATTGCGCCCACGCCCATGCCGGCGGACAGAGCGATCAGCCCATCACCCAGCATCGAACCAAGCCCCGCGGCGATACCACCCCAGAAGCCGCGTTCGATGGCGCGCTGCACGCACAGAACATTGACCGGTCCCACGGGCGCAGCCACCAGGACACCGATGAACAATCCCACCGGAATGATGAAGGGATTGGGAATGTAGTCCATGATCACGCGTTTAAGTCCCGCAATGGTCCCCGCACCGTGCCTGAATACACCCCAGACACATCCAACCGACGCGCCCCTCGCGGCGTTTGTTCCGTCTACCACGTATCACGCGGTCTCATGAACGTATCGCGTATGTGGCGAATCCTCTGTTGCATTCTAGTGGTAGATGGGCCTTAAGCCCTTGTCTAATACGCACGATTACGCGCAAAAACCGGGGACGCGCCAAGGCCGCCACCCCGCATGCCCCAGACGCGTGCCGATGAAGGGTCAGCACGCAACGCTCTTGCCCGCCCATGTGCCCGCCGGCGAGCGGGCAGGCTGAGCACGAGGAGCCAAAATGGCGCAGGGGCATGGCGTCGCCTGTGGGGGACGGCGCCGTGGTTGACCCCGGGAGGGGCTGGAGCGTTCTTAAACTCCTGGCATGTCCTCCAAATCGGGCGGCCAGAGCCGCAAGCCCGATCGTTGGCGAGGCGCGCGAACCCTCCCCACGGCGCTCTTGAAACAAACTGTTGTGATCAATCTGAAGCTGCATGGTCTGGCCAGGACCGCAGGAGTGTTGTTAAGTGCGGTCCTTCTTCACAGTTTGAGTTAATCCAGGAACCTAGGATCATGAAGAGATTATCGCTTGTTGTGGCCGCGGTTGCCATCGTCGGTGCAGGCAATGCCGAAGCGTCGGAGGGCATCTACGACCAGTATGGGTATCAGTCGCCCAACAAGTACACCCGGCCTGCAACCCAGGCGAAAACGCAGCCGAGCAAGATCTTCAGCTTCGGAACGCCTCCTAAGGCTTCCAAGATGAAGGCCTATTCGGCGCAGAACGGCAACATGAGTGGCGGTGCGCGCCCCAGCATCGCGCCGACGTCTCCCCCGAAGGTCAACTTCCACAGCGGTTACGGCGCCGGCCAGATCGTCATCGATCAATCGGCGCGCAAGCTCTACTACACCGTCTCATCGTCCAAGGCGTACATGTACCCCATCGCTGTCGGCAAGGAAGGTTTCAAATGGACGGGCACTCAGAAGATTTCCAAGAAGGTCGATTGGCCGGATTGGCGTCCGCCGGCTGAAATGCGCGAGCGCAAGCCGAATCTGCCTGTGTCCATGACGGGCGGCGTTTACAATCCGCTCGGTGCCAAGGCGCTCTATCTGGGTAACACGCTCTACCGCATCCACGGCACCAATGATCCCAAGAGCATCGGCACCGCGGCCTCGTCGGGCTGCATTCGCATGTACAATGGCCACGTGGTGCATTTGTCCAGCATGGCGGGCGTCGGCACAACGGTTCACGTCGTGAGCAGGCTGCCTAAGACCATGGCCTCGAATTAAGAGGGCAAAGGGGCTCGTTATCAGACGAGCATCCAATACAGCAGATCGTGAAGCGGAGACGGCCCTGGCATCACGTTGATGCCCAGGGCCGCTTTCGTCAGATAGAGCGCGGCAATGCCAACCATCGCGACGGCGGACGTGGCGCCTGCCAGCAGGAACGCCTGCCCCCACGTCAAATCGGATTCAGCACAAAGGGCGTTGCGGTAGGCGGAGGCGAGCATGTCATTCCGGCACGGTTGTTAAGATTTGCCGGAGAATTGCACTCCCCATGCCACGGCCGTTAATGCAGAGCGCCTCTAGCGCGCGCCTTCGAGAAAGCGAACGGGTGCGCCGTGGGCAGACGCCGCAATCTCGCCCTCCCACATCACGCGCCGCCCGCGCACGAACGTGCCGACCGGCCAGCCCATGACACTCACCCCGTCATAAGGCGTCCAGCCGGCACGGCTTTCGATCCATCCGTTCGTAATCGTCTGGCGGCGCTTCATATCGACAATCGTGAGGTCGGCGTCGTATCCCGCCGCAATACGTCCCTTGCCGCGGATGCCGAACAGCCGCTGTGGTCCATGGCTCGTCAGATCGACGAAACGTTGCAGCGACAGCCGTCCCGCGTTGACATGATCGAGCATGACCGGGACGAGCGTCTGCACACCCGTCATTCCGGAATGGGACGCGGGATAGGCGTGATCCTTCTCCTCACGGGTGTGGGGTGCATGGTCGGAGCCCAACACATCCACGACGCCGTCTGTCAGCGCGGCCCAGATGGCCTTGCGGTGGCGCTCATCGCGAACGGGCGGATTCATCTGCACGTAGGTGCCAAGCCGCTCGTAGCACTCTGGTGCGGCCAGCGTCAGGTGATGGGGCGTCACCTCGACACTGGCATAGTCCTTGTGATCCTTTAGGAACGCCATTTCCTCGGCCGTCGAAACGTGCAGCACATGGATGCGCTTGCCGTGCGTCTCGGCCAGACGCACAAGCCGCGTCGTAGCAATGAGTGCTGCCTCCTCGTCACGCCACACGGGATGGGAAGACGGATCACCCGCCTTGCGTTCGCCCATGCGCGCGATGAGACGTGCTTCGTCCTCGGCGTGAAACGCGGCGCGGCGCGAGATGCGCGCGATGATCCGGTCGAGCGAACTCTCATCATCTACCAGCAGGTCGCCGGTGGACGATCCCATGAACACCTTGATCCCGGCGGAGGCTTCGAGTTTTTCGAGCGCCGGGATCTCACCGGCGTTCTCGCGCGTGCCACCGACGTAGAAGGCGAAGTCGCAGTACATGCGGTTCTTCGCCAGAGAGACTTTCTGCGCCAGAAGCTCCGCCGTCGTCGTCAGCGGCTTCGTATTCGGCATCTCGAATACGGCCGTCACGCCGCCCGCGACAGCCGATCGTCCGCCGGTCTCCAGGTCCTCCTTGTGGGTTAAACCCGGCTCGCGGAAATGGACCTGCGTGTCGATGACGCCCGGCAGGATGTGCAGCCCCTTGGCGTTGAGCGTCTCGGCAGCCGCAGCGTTCCGCAAATCGCCGAGACCGGCGATGCGCCCGTCCTTGATCGCGATATCGCGCACCCCTTCCCCGTCGTGATTGACGACGGTGGCGTTCTTGATGAGGAGATCGAATGCATCCGCCATGGACTGCCTGCTCGAAGCTTGCGTTCACGATCCTTCCCGCATACGTAACTTGCACCTCCAATGCAACCGGCGCGGACGGCAATGCTCAAGAACTTCGTGACCCGGCTCGACGATCGCGGCGCGGTCAGCGTCAGCGGCGCCGACGCGGTGAAATTCCTGCAAGGGCTCGTCACCAACGACGTGGCGGCCTTGGGCCTGCCTGACGGGAGCCGCGCCTGCGCCGCGCATGCCGCGCTCCTTTCACCGCAGGGCAAGATCCTTTTCGACTTTCTCGCCGCGCGCACGACGTCGGGCTTCGTGCTTGATGCCGCGCGCGACAAGGCGGCGGAACTCGCCAAGCGTCTCGCGATGTACAAGCTGCGCGCCGACGTGGTAATTGCCGATGCTTCGAATAGCTTCGTTACTCTTGCGCTGTGGGGCGAAGCTCCTGTGTCTTCGGGTGAGACTGAAGAAACCGTCTCGTTCCGCGATCCCCGCCACGACGGCTTAGGCCTGCGCATTCTCACCGAGGCGCGCTTTGCCGGCGACATCACCGCTGCGACGAACGCGACGGAGGTCCCCGCGCGCTATTACCATGCCCATCGCATTGCGCTCGGCGTGCCCGAAGGCGGCAAGGACTACGAGTTCGGCGACGCCTATCCCCACGAGGCGGATTTCGACTTGTTCAATGGCGTGTCGTTCTCCAAAGGGTGCTACGTCGGCCAGGAGGTCGTCTCCCGCATGCAGCATAAAACAGTCGTGCGTAAGCGCGTGGTGCGGATCTCGGGCGAAAACGACCTCACACCGGGCACCGATGTCGCGGTCAAAGGCATCGTGATTGGCCGCACCGGCTCAGTCGATGGCAGGCATGGCCTCGCCCTGATCCGTCTCGACAGGTACTCGGACGCCATCAACGCCGATGCCCCCGTGCAAGCCGGCGAGACGCGCATTCGCATTCACGAAGCGGACGTGGCACGCTACACGACCTCCGTCTCCACGCGCGAGAAAACGTGAGCGCCCTCCCCCATCCGCTCGGAGAGCCAAAACTGGCTGTCAATCCTCCGCGGGCGCTACGGCCTTTGCTGCGTCCTTCGCGGCTTTGATCTGGTCGAAGGCCTCCACCGCGTGGCTTGCGTACATGACGGAGGGGCCCGCGCCCATGTAGATGGCGAGACCCAGCGTCTCCATCACCTCCTCGCGCGTTGCGCCCTGATCGATCGCGGCCTTGGTGTGGAAGGCGATGCAGTCGTCGCAGCGCGTGGCAACGCCGATGGCAAGCGCAATCAGCTCCTTCGTCTTGGTGTCGAGGGCGTTGGTCTTGAGCGAGGCCTGAGCCATGGCCGAGAAACTCTTCATCACGTCGGGCGTGCCAACCCGCAGCTCGCGCAAATGAGGCGAGAGCTGCTTCATGTAGTCCTGCCAATCCATGATCATCGTGCTTCTCCTTCGGCTCTGCTTTCTCTGGCTGGCTGCTGCGCCCGCGGCATGAGGCAGCAAATCACCCGGCTTGAAGATATTAGATCTATCTAATATAACAAGTCCGAACCGAACTGTGGCGCCACAAACCGCTGTCAAACCCGTACTGCGTCGTGGCGCAGCCGCCCGGCGGCAACCCGCCGCGACACTCAGCGATTGCAAGGAGACGCAAGACCATGGCCTCGATGCCAAAGATTTCCCCCCGTGACGCCAAAGCGTTGATCGACCAGGGGGCGGTCCTCGTCGACATCCGTGAGGGCGACGAGCGCGCCCGTGCCCAGATCGCAGGGTCACACCACATGCCGTTGTCCAAGCTAGGCTCGCTTGGTAACGTGCCAGCCGGCAAAGGCCAGGTGGTCGTGTTTCACTGCAAGAGCGGCAACCGCACGCTCGTCAACGCCGACAAGCTTGCCGCCAAGACGCAGTGCGAAGCTTACATTCTGGACGGTGGCATCGACGCATGGGTGGCGGCCGGCCTTCCGATTTCAGCGGCCCCCCAGAAGCCGCCCATGGAAATTATCCGCCAGGTTATGATCGTCGCGGGCTCCATGGTGCTCGCCGGCGTGCTGTTCGGCATCTACGTCTCGCCCTTGTGGTTCTACCTGTCCGCGTTCGTTGGACTGGGTCTCGTTTTTTCGGGCGTGACGGGCTTCTGCCTGATGGCCTATATGCTGAAGCGGATGCCCTGGAACCGGGGCTACGCATAAGGGGCGAACGGCGCAGCACCCGCGCCGTCGCTACGCAACACTCGTTTTTATGGCGATGGCGACAGCGCAGACTGACAGTTCCGGCAGCGGGAAAAGCGCGGTGGCCCGGTGTCCGTGGCCGGGCATCGCCGACCCGCTCTATGCGCGCTATCACGATACAGAATGGGGCGTACCGCTGACGGACGACCGCGCGCTGTTTGAAAAGATGGTGCTGGAGGGGTTCCAGGCAGGTCTCTCATGGCTGACCATTTTGAGGAAGCGCGACAATTTTCGCGCAGCTTTTCATGGCTTCGCGCCCGAACGCATCGCCCGCTATGGCGCCAAGGATATTGCGCGGTTGATGGATGATCCCGGCATCGTCCGCAACCGGCTCAAGATCGAAGCAACAATCGACAACGCACGCGCGTATCTTGCCTTGAGCAGGCACACGCCGTTTTCACACTTCATCTGGTCGCAGTTGGATGGACCGCCCCGGCAGAACAAACTCGAGCGGCTTTCCGACGCCCCGGCTGAATCGGAGCTTTCCAAGCGCATTTCGAAATCCTTGAAGGCGGAAGGCTTCCGGTTCGTCGGCCCGACCACGATCTATGCCTTCATGCAATCCTCGGGCATGGTGAACGACCATCTCGTCTCTTGTCCACGCCATGCGCCCTGCGCAAGGCTGCAGCGCGCTCTCAAGATCCCGGGCAAGTCCTGACATGACGCAAAACGCAAATCAGAAGCCGCGCGCCTGGCAGCGCATGTTATCGGGCCGGCGCCTCGATCTGCTCGCCCCCGATCCCGCCGACATCGAGATCGAGGACATCGCCCATGGACTGGCGCGTGTGGCGCGCTGGAACGGACAGACCAAAGGCGCGCACGCCTTCTCCGTCGCCCAGCACTCGTTGATGGTCGAAACGATCGTGAAGGCTCAGAACCCGGCGTTCGGCGCTAAGGATCTGCTGGCAGCACTTCTTCACGATGCTCCCGAATATGTGATCGGAGATCTCATCAGCCCGTTCAAGGCCGCCATAGGGCTCGACTACAAGGCCTTCGAGAACCGCCTGCTGGCGGCTATTCATCGCCGCTATGGGCTCTCCTTCGCAGAGGGTCCCGCGTTGTCTGCGCGCGTCAAGCACGCCGACCGGGTCGCTGCTTATTTCGAAGCCACCGTCCTTGCCGGCTTTGCCGTCGAGGAAGCGCAGCTTTTTTTTGGACAGCCCGATATCCCCGGCGCTCTGGCCCGCGAGTTCGCGCTGCTCGAGCCGCTTTCGGCCAATCACGCGGAAATTGCCTTCCTTGACCGATTCAATCAGCTTTGGCCCAATTGATAATTGCGTCCAAAAAACGGCAATAGATCGCCAATTCCGAACGTCCAATTCCGAAAATAGCCATGATCAGGTCTTAGCTCGCCTCTTGGGGAGCACGGGGAGAGATGACCTATGAACATGGAATTTGCAGGCCGAGGCAAACCGTCGCCCGATAAATTCAAGCATATGATCGCGCAGGATCATGATGGGCTGGCGCCGTCCGCGGTGGAAATCGGGCTGACTGCGGCGATTGTCGCCGTGCTCGACAACGAACCCGTCGCGCTCGTCGTGCGCGGCGATCCCGACAGCGCGGGCGCAACCGACGGCCTGCCGTTCGGTCCCTTTGAACCGCGCCAGCATCGCACGCTGGAGGCTGGCTTGCGTTCGTGGGTGCGCGAACAAACGGGGCTGGACCTCGGTTATGCTGAACAGCTCTACACATTCGCGGACCGCGGACGTCACGCCGAGCAAGATGACACGTCTCCTCCCGTTGTCTCCATCGGGTATCTCGCGCTTACGCAAGCGCGTGGTGGGAGTGACCTTTCGAGCGGCGTCTGGCGGCCATGGTATCACTACTTTCCCTGGGAAGATTGGCGCCGAGGCCGTCCCGAGATCATCGCCGCTGAAATCGAACCGCGCCTGAAAGCATGGGCCGAGCGCCAGGCCGATACACCAGCCGCGCAACGCCCCATTGCGCGTTCAGAGCGTATCCGCATCTGCTTTGGTCTCGACGGCACGGCTTGGGACGAAGAAAAGGTGCTGGAGCGCTACGAACTGCTTTATGAGGCAGGACTCGTGGAGGAAGCGCGCCGCGATGGCCGGCCAGCGACGCTGGTGGGTTCTTCCGATCTGCCCCGCCTGGGACACCCCATGCAATTCGATCACCGCCGGATTCTTGCAACCGCCATCAACCGCACGCGCGCCAAGATCAAGTACCGGCCCGTGGTGTTCGAGCTGATGCCGGATGAATTCACGCTCTACGAATTGCAAAAGACGGTCGAAGCCATTCTTGGTCCGCATCTGCACAAGCAGAATTTCCGCCGTCTCGTGGAGGGCGCGGGCCTCGTTGAGCCTACAGGTGAAATGAAGACTCGCACGGGCGGAAGACCCGCAAAGCTGTTCCGCTTCCGGCGTGAAGTTCTGCTGGAGCGTCCAGCCCCCGGCGTGCGCGTGACAGCGCCGCCGAGCCGCGCGCAATAGCACGCGTGACCGATCGGGCTTTCGTTGGTGGCATGCGAAAGATCCTAAGGACGATGGGCGCAGGATAACGATCCTGCGCCCCTTTCTTGCCAACAACCCCTGGAAATCTGCGTTTGCATACATTACGTTAAATGCACAACCGGAGTGCTCAAAGCGAGCATTTTGGGTGGGCTCGTCCGGCGGCAAGGCCGGCCTTCTTTGGGCTCATAAAATGCTCTAGTAGAGCATATGAGAACGAGAAGGCCAATTGACGCCTCAAGGCTTCGAGGAGGCATTCGCATTGGCATCCATCTCCAAAACGGCGGCTCGTCCGGCCAAAGGTGTCTTCAAGACCGTCGCTCAGTCCACGACAGCGGCGGTTGGAAGCACGGCCGCGGGCAAAGGTGCGGTGGGCAAAAGCGCTGCCGGGTTCGCGCCGCTCGCCAATCCGCCGAAATACGAGTGGTCGGCAGCCCTGCAGGCCGAGATGGCGCCGATGTACGAGCGCGTAAAGCACGTCGTCACGCCTATGGAGTGGCCACATTACGCGCCCCTCATCAAGGCGATCAACGAGCTCAAGAAAGTCCGCAATGCGGTTGTGCTCGCGCACAACTACATGACGCCTGAGATCTTTCACTGCGTCTCCGATTTCCGTGGCGACAGCCTGCAGCTCGCCAAGGAAGCGGCGCGTGTCGATGCGAAGGTGATCGTCCAGGCCGGCGTGCACTTCATGGCAGAGACCTCCAAGCTGCTGTCGCCTGACAAGACCGTGCTCATCCCTGACATGCGTGCGGGGTGCTCGCTGGCGTCCTCCATAACGCCGGAAGATGTGCGCATGCTGCGCGAGGCCTATCCGGGCGTGCCGATCGTCACCTACGTCAACACGTCTGCCGCGGTGAAGGCGGAGTGCGACATCACCTGCACGTCCTCCAACGCCGTGAAAGTCGTCGAAAGCCTGGGCGCGCCGCGCGTCCTGTGCATCCCCGATCAGTATCTGGCGAAGTGGGTGCAGAGCCAGACCGATGTCGAGGTCATCGCCTGGAAGGGCGCGTGCGAGGTGCACGAGCGCTTCACGGGCGCCGAACTCGATCAGATGCGCAAGGACGATCCGGGATTGAAGATTATCGCACACCCAGAATGCCCGCCCGATGTGATCGCGGCGGCCGATTTCACGGGGTCCACGTCCGGCATGATCAATTGGGTGAAGGACAAGCGTCCCCACAAGGTGATGCTCGTCACTGAATGCTCGATGGCGTCCAACGTCGCCGTGGAGGCGCCCGACGTCGAATTCATCCGGCCGTGCAACTTGTGCCCGCACATGAAGCGCATCAGCCTGGAAGGCATCTACGACAGCCTTGTCAACATGCAGTACGAGGTGACCGTGGATCCCGACGTGGCCGAGCGTGCGCGGCGCGCCGTGGAGCGCATGGTGAACCTGACGAACTGATTGCAAGCGCGAGCCTGAGTATCAGCAGCGGAGCCGCACGGCGATGGCCACCAGAACGACACGTTCGAAGGCAAGGGGCTTCACCCCGGCGAACACAGCGCCAGGGCCAGGAGATGTCGTCATCATCGGCGCGGGCCTCGCCGGC
>WBZN01000422.1_pt1 | contig 34799 bp, 44 predicted proteins | sample 5204281 | NCBI WGS metagenome assembly WBZN01 (sample SAMN12344347, study PRJNA552823) | activated sludge metagenome | biome: Activated sludge suspended growth; feature: Nitrification reactor; material: Wastewater; isolation source: activated sludge from nitrification reactor of wastewater... | reverse complement strand
GATCATCATGTTAAGTAACGACGCTTTGCAGCAATCACGCCGACCAAAGCAGGCGAGTACCAATCCTGAAGTTCATTAATAATTTTTGATTAATTTGGAGAGTAATCATGAATAAGACATCGAAGTTTATTGACCATGGAATCCTTACGCTGCTCGCTACTGCAATGTTCACTTTAAGTGGATGTGCAATTGAATCACCAAAAAAACCAATCGGTATTGAACAGAAGATTCAAAGTGCACACACGCGTGCGGAACATGAGGAAATTGCGTCGGAATACGAAAAACAGGCCGAAGTCGACAAAACCACGGCCAAAGCGCATCAGAACATGGCTCAAACATACAGGTACTACTCCGGGCCCAAGTCAACCAATCCGGGTGCTATTGCGAGTCATTGCAATAACCTGGCGAAGTTATACCAGCAGGCTGCCGAAGAGAACATTGAACTGGCAAAGCTCCATCGTCAGCTTGCGGCAGATATCAAGTAATAAATGGTTCAGCATGTTTAGCAGAGCTTTAATCGATAGATGCTTGGTTGTATGAAAGCCTTGTTGTCGGCGTACGTGATTGCTGCCGGACTGGTGATAGGTAATGCACTGGCTGAGCAGCCGACCATGAGCGCTGATGAATCAGCTGGAGGGATGAGTTCCGGACATCCGAAGCATATTCCGCTGCGCGGCCAAGGTGCCATGGTCGAGCATGGTTTTCAGGAGCGCGCTCTGTCTTTGCGTGCCCATCGCCAGGAGCTCATTGCGTCGAACATCGCCAATGCGGACACACCCAACTACAAAGCGGTTGACATCGATATTAAGAAAGCACTGCAGCAATCCCCATCCGCAGGTATGGGAGTCAAGATGACCAGTTCCAATCCAAATCATATACAAGGCAAAGCGCCACATCTTTCTCCTGCGGCTCCACTGAAATATCGCGTGCCTCAGCAGCCGAGCATCGATGGCAATACCGTGGATATGAACGTGGAGCAGGCACAGTTTTCGGAAAATGCGCTGATGTACCAGTTCACGCTAGATCGTGTTGGAGGTCACTACAAGATGATGAATGAATTGTTTAATGGTTTAAGGCCATGAGCTTGAAAGCGATGTGAATGTAGTGGAAATGAGTTCTACATGTTTGATGAGCAGTTGATTTACTTAACTTAAGGAGATAAAAAATGCACGTGAAAATTCTTGTGGCTGTATTGCTGGTAGTTTCTGCATTAGCGGGCTGCACTTCGACTGGTGGCTCTTATTCCGGAGGTTCATCGGGCGGTAGCTCCAGTCACTCTCATTGATATGACCGCTCAGGAACCCAATTGGAAGTTTGGAAAGTGCAGTTGTTTTTGAAACCGTTTCTGATAGCGATATTCAGGAAAAGGGGTAGGTATGCAACAGCCGGAGCATGATCTCAGGGAGCTTTCGGTGATGGAGAGTCAGCAGATCGAGGACGAGCATACGCGCTTGAAGCATTTCCTGCAGGATCTGCGAGAGACTTGTTGCAAATTTGATGGCTTGGAGGATTGCTCGGGTTGCGACAGGGAGAAAAATGCATCGTGTCAGGGGCGATTGTTCTCGTTTGAACAAGACTTTCTTGATCTCGTCGTGACGCACTTCGAAAACGAAGAAAATATCATGGCAGCGATTTCGCTCGCTCAGGCCACTAATGAGCATTTTCGGCTACATCAAAAAGAGCACGCCAAACTGTTGCAGGAAATGCAAACCTTGATGCAAAAAGTGTTGGTCATGAGTAGACAAGGGTATACGGCTACAGCGATCCGGGAATTTCACTTCAAGGTTGCAGAATCTTTTTTTGAGCACGTTCGTACTTTCGACGCTCATCTCACGCATCAACCGAAAAGTGGCAAGGGCTGAGAACCGTTCAAGCAGCAGAAAAGCAAGCCCGGATGTTTTGTAAATTAACTATTAAATAAACTGGAGATAACAAATGCCTGAAATCATTCCCAATCTGCACCCCCTGCTGGTGCATTTCCCTATCGCACTGATCAGTGTTTCAGCGTTTTTCCATGTGGCGGCACTATTAACGCGGAGTAAACCAGCATGCGCTGTCCATTGCAATATTCTTGCCCATACCACGCTGTGGTTGGGTGCGCTGGCAGTGCTCCCGACAGCCTTCTTCGGCTGGCAGGCTTCTAATAGCGTGAATCACGACGAAGTAAGCCATGCTGCCATGATGATTCACCGCACTTGGGCAGTTGGAACATTGGCCGTACTGGCAATCCTGGCGGGTTGGGATGGCTGGCGAAATAAAGTGGATTCTTCTCCGGCATGGTGGTTTGTGGTGGCCATCATTGGTGCATGGGGCTTGGTCGCCACTACTGCCTGGCACGGTGGGGAACTGGTTTACCGTCACGGACTTGGGGTAATGGCCTTGCCGGCAACAGAAGAAGTCGGAACGGGACATGACCACGGTCACGATCACAGAGCCATGTCAGAGATGGAGGGAAAAGCCAATCCTGAGGCAACTCCCGATGTTCAGCCCCATGAGCATTCTCAACAGGATCATAAGCACTAAGTTATAACGGGAGAGAACCTTATGCAGTTATGGAAAAAAATGTTTGTTTGGGTGATGTTGTTCAATTCGGCTACTTCACTGGCAGGCACGGCAGTGACTCTCTACAAGAGCCCGACTTGCGGCTGTTGCGAGAAGTATGTCGATTATCTTCGGCAAAACGGCTTTGTGGTTAAAGCCATCGACCAGAATGACATGGATAGCATTAAGAAACGTTATCACGTTACTCGCGTAGCAAGTTGCCACACCGCACTGATTAATGGCTACGTGGTCGAGGGGCATGTACCAGTGAGCGCCATCAACAAAATGCTCAAGGAAAAGCCTGCGATCATTGGCATTAGCGCACCAGGCATGCCCAAGAACTCACCAGGAATGGGCGAGATGAAGAAAGGCACCTTGACGATTTATCGCATACCAAAGAAACAGGATGCCCCATCGGTTTATTCTGTCGAATAGAAATTGAAATGACTTTATTCGGAGACGCCACTTGAAGCTTACTGCGCACTCGCTAAAAATGATGCTTGCCAAGCGATTGCTGCTGGTTTGGCTGGTGCTTTCCGCAGCTTTGGGGGGAGGGGCCTATTATTTTGAGTCACGCCAGATTGATGTTTTCGTATTTAATCTGGCAGCTGACGCTGCGAAGCATTTCAACAGCCCGGAAAACGAAGCCGCATTTATGGGGGACGTTTCACAGCATCGAGACGTAGTCGAAACCTTTCTCAATCGATCAAGATTCGCAGGCATCCGCCTCTTTGGGCGTGACCAGAATCTCAAACTGGAATCCTGGAAGCCAGGGATCGGAACCTTGCTGAACCAGATTGAGAAACACCAGCACTCTTTTCCCGATACTGATGGTCGACATTTCAACAAGATTTTGGACGGCGAAAATCTCTACGTTCAGGTTGTCATCCCGTTGCTATCGACGGACAAGAAAGTCTATGGCTATTTCGAGGGAGTTTATGAAGTTGACAAAATCACCATGGAAGCAATGAAGCAGCGGGTTCTATATGCTTTAATTAATGTGGTGATCATCATCGGTTTAACCAGCCTCACACTGTATCCGGTTATCTTGTTTCTTAATCGGGAAGCGACCGGCCTTTCTGATGAGTTGCTCCAATCAAATCTCGAGTTGCTCCAATCACTGGGCAGCGCCATCGCCAAACGAGATTCCGATACAGACGCCCATAATTACCGTGTCACCCTTTACGCTATCCGGCTTGCCGAATCGATGAGCATTAGCCATGCGAGCATCGAGTCACTCATTGTGGGTGCATTTCTGCACGACGTAGGAAAGATTGGCATCTCCGACCAGATTCTTCTCAAGCCAGGGAAGCTTACGCTGGAAGAGTTCGAGGTGATGAAAACCCATGTCATCCATGGCAGCGAAATTGTCCAGTTCTCCAACTGGCTCCATTGCGCCCATGATGTCATTCTCTATCACCACGAGAAGTTTGATGGTTCCGGCTATCCGAATGGGCTCAGCGGGAATGCCATCCCACTCAATGCACGCTTGTTTGCGGTAGTTGATGTGTTTGATGCATTGACATCGAAGCGTCCGTATAAAGAACCCATCCCATTCGCCGAGGCAATGGACATCATACGCGGAGGGGCAGGCAAACACTTTGATCCCGTCATCGTCGGCAATTTCGAACTTATCGCTCTCTCGTTATATGGTGAGTTTTGTCAGGCCGATCTGAATCATTTGCAGCGCATCCTGAAAATATCTGTGCATAAATATTTCCGGACTGCGCGACGAAATTTTTAGGCAGGGATGGGGATGGGATGCAATCATGGAGTCCAATGCGGCTAGTTGATGACGAGAAAAATAGAGGAGAGTACAAAATGAATGCACAAAACAATTTTTTTAGAAGATCAAGAGATACATTGACCGCATGCTCCATGCTGCTACTTGCCGCATGCCATCAGGAGTTCATCTTGCGGGATGCGAACAACGCTGTTGTCGGGCAGGGTTCTATTGAAACGAGCGTTGAATACCCTTCTCCCGTGACTGCCGTGGTGAACGGGAAGCAGTTTGCTGGCACATGGAGAGCCTCCAAGGAGTATGAACCTGAGATGGCAAAAATGCATCGCCACCTGAGTACACGTTCATACGATGAATACATGCGTGGCGATTCAGCGCATCAGCTTAGGCATGGCACTGCAAACCTGACTGCCGAAGATGGCACCCAACTGGAATGCGATTTCTATTACCGGACTGAACCGGAATCAGGTGATTGCAGCCTTGACGGAAATACCCTGACGATCAAATTTTCAGATGGAATTCATTGATCCAAGATTTAACTGGGCAGGTGTCCACGTCCGCTACCAGTCCAATGCGTTTACTGTAAAACTGCGGAGCAACTTGTTCTACTGGGTCTAACTGAGAGACGCGATGAACATATATAAACGCCGCAAGTTTTTTTGGCCGTTTTTTAGTATTTTTATCTTACTTATTGGCCTGACGATATTTTGGCCCATCGAGTCGGATATTACAGGTACCCGTCTTGATGCCAAGGATGCCAATCTCGTAGACCAAGGTAAAAGTATTTATGCCATGCATTGCGCGAGTTGTCACGGAGCCAAACTGGAGGGGCAGCCCAACTGGCGTGGCAAGGGATCAAATGGGCGTTTTCTGGCCCCACCGCACGATAATAGCGGTCACACTTGGCATCATTCAGATATGAAACTGATTGAGATAGTCAAAAACAGCTTTAACTCTGTGTCAGGCTATCAGAGCGACATGCCAGCGTTTAAAAGCACTCTTACTGATGCGCAGATCATTGCAGTGCTGAGCTTTATCAAAAGCAATTGGTCGCCAGAGCACCAGGCAAGCCAGGAAAAACTAAATCAATTGACGCGCTATTAAATGAAAGGGCTCCAAGAATAAGGCCTATAGAATTTATTGAATTACAGGCTGATTAATTTACATATTGCAGTCCCAACTGCAGAAATTACAGATTTGTAATCTGGCTGACAGCTATTGGTAAATAGGCTAATCGGATAATGACATTCGTTGGAATCTCATCATGTACACCTCAGATATTACAAATGGCGTATAACCGGTAGCACGAGATAGACAATGCCTCAGAAAGACCTTCATACCGATTTTTTTGTGAGCCACGTTATTGCGCTTGAACATTTCAGTTTTGCCAATGACGTGCTCAATGAAATCAGGCACCAACTGCCTGGGCTCAAGAAACTGGAGTTGGATAAGAGGAAAGGCGAACTTACCGTTGAATACAATTCTGCGGTGGTTTCATTTTCAATTATTCTGGCAAAACTGGTGCAAGCAGGTATTCGCCCCATCGATTCCAGATGGTTCAGGGTAAAAGCGGCATGGTATGGCTATACCGATCGGAATGCAGCCGAACAGGCACATACCAGGCTCAGAGGTTGTTGCAACAAAGTTCCAAAAGGAAAATAAATGGGATATGAACTTACTTTAGGCTCTGCTGTGGCGCATCCTCAACCGTCTCAAGTTGCTTCTTACCAATATCCGTCTTCTAGCATTGTAGTTGGCTGCCTTACCTGGTGGTTTAGGGGGTGTTATGCGTGCGACGCGGCATCGCGCAATCTGGCATGATCTATCCGAGGGCAACTCAAGCTTCGCTGATTTCTTTGTCCGAACGGGACGAGGAAAGGTTTTTGGGTGCTAATGAGCCATCATCGAAGGCAATCCAAAAGTTGGATGGCAAGATGCCGGTGTTATGACCAATACGCAACATTCAACCGGTGTTCCCGGAGTCATGATGTATGCGCTCCTACTCGCTGTTTTTATTGTGTCAGTTGGCTATGGTGTGGTCCTTCCCTTGCTGCCCAACCTGATCGAACGGCTATTGGGTACGGGCGCCGAGATCTCACTAATCTCTCGACACACCGGATTGCTGACAGCCGTCTATGCGCTAGCGCTTTTCCTGTTCGCCCCAGTTTGGGGCCGGTTATCCGACAGGCATGGCCGTCGCTGCATATTGCTATTTGGACTGCTCGGCTTTGGTGTCAGTATGCTGGTTTTCTCTTTTATCGAGAGTCTTGCTGCGGTGTATGCCGAGCGTTTCCTGAGCGGTATGTTTGCCTCGGCGGTGACACCGGTTGTAGCGGCCACTATCGGTGATTTTACGAATGAAGAGGGGCGTGGCCGTCAGCTTGCATACGCTAGTATGGCTGGCATTACCGGTTTTCTGCTCGGACCCATGCTGGGACTTTTTGTCACGCGATTTTCAACGAACTATCTCGTTACGGCCATGCCGGTGGGTTCCGTCGCCGCCCCGCTTACGGCAACTGCACTGCTCGCATTTCTCGTGGTTCCTGTTGTCGCATATGCCATTTCCGGTGGGCGGAGTTCCAGTCCGGCAAAGAACGTGTCGATAGTTTCAGACGCTACGGATACATGGCTTGTACCGAAGCTGCTAATGCTAACTTTCATTGTTTCGACCAGCATTGGAGCCTTCGAGGTCGGACTTGCGCTACGTGGTAAAGAAGATCTCGGTTTGGCCCCGTATCAGATCGCAATAATGTTCACTGAGTGCAGTCTTGTCATGCTTGTAATGCAAGCGATCGTTTTCTCGCCTTGGGTCAAACCGGATATGACCCGCTGGTTTATTTCGCCCATGCTGGTCACGCTAGCAGCAGGATTATTTCTCGTGCCATGGGCATCGGATTTTTCCATGATGCTGGGGGCGGTCGGCGCCGTCGCCGCCAGTGCTGGTGTTCTTTCGCCGATTCTGACCTACTGGATTTCAGCGAAGGCTGGGGGCACTCAGGGCTGGGAACTTGGCAAGCAAACGTCGGCTGCCAGCCTTGGGGTTACCACGGGCTCAGCAGCTGGCGGGCTACTCCACAACTTTGCGGCTTTGCCTGGTGCGTCATTCTTGCTGATCACCGTACTTGTGCTGCTGGGCTTCATGCTTAGCCTTGGATTGCCACTTGTGCTTGCGCCAAACTCTTTAAAGGGTAAAGTGTTTTGATAGCGGCTTCTATCATTGATGAAATGGGAAAAACATGAATGATTTAGTCCAAGACCCCGTATGCGGCATGCAAGTTGATGCCGGTCAGTATGCCACTGAATATTTGGGAGGGCACTACGCCTTTTGTTCGCTTCAATGCCAAGAACGTTTCTTGGCCAATCCTCACCTTTACATCGGATTGCCGGGCCAAAAAGCACTCAAACAATTGGGTAAGGAGGTGCTGAAGCAGAGGCGTCTTCGCCTGACAGAGGCGTTGGCTGCAAATCGTGCAGACAAGGTCATGAAATCATTACATACAATGATGGGGATCAAGTCTGTATCGATTGAAAGTGTCAATGTTGAAATCGTTTACGACTTATTGCAGGTCACAGAGGAGCAAATCGAGTCAAAGCTATCTGAAATCGGCGTGCAGCTAGGTGAGGGGTGGGCAGAGCGCTTACCCCGTGCCTTTGTGCGTTATGAAGAGGAACTCGAGGTTGGCAGTCTCGAAGTCCGCAAAGAAAAGAACTCACACTCACATTAGGCCAAGCTAATTGATTAAACGATGATCCACAACGAAAGGTAGACATCATGGCTAATCCGAATGAGCCCAATATTCACGGGGATCATATTGAGCTTCCTGTCAACGGCATGAGCTGTGGTGGCTGTGCGCAAACAGTCCAGCAAGCGCTATATGCACTGAATGGTGTCATTGCCGCCAGGGTGAACCTTGCGGACGGGAAAGCGCAGATACATTTCGAGCCGTCACAGGTAAGCGTGCCGCAGATTCAGGAAGCAATCCGCAAAGCAGGCTATCAGGCGGGAGAGCCCATCGCTGCCGGCAGCGCAGCCAGCGGGTGTAAGGGGCAGACGAGTAGTGCTTGCTGTTGCGCCAAAAAATAATTCTTAACCGGGTAGGAGAAACCGTATCATGGATCACTCCCAGCAAGCAGCATCCCATGAGCGGCATGGAGAGCATACTGAAATCGCCATTGGCGGGATGACGTGTGTGCATTGCGCCAATAAGATTCAGGAAGCCCTTTCCGCCCTCACAGGCGTCATGCATGCGACGGTTAATCATGCCGAAGCCAAGGCCCATGTGCATTACGATCCCCATCAGGTCACAGTCAGCCAGATGAATGACGTCATCCGGCGCGCTGGCTACCTGCCCGGTGCCGCGAGTCTTAAAATCGGCATCAAGGGTATGAAATGCGCTTCCTGCGTCAAAACGATTGAGGACTCGCTTTGCAATACCCGTGGGGTAATCTCGGCTAGCGTCGACCCGTCTTCGGCATCCGCCAAGGTCGTGTATCAGCCGGAGGTCGCCGACCATCAGGCGATTACTCGTGCTGTCGTGGATGCGGGGTATCAGGTGGGCGAGCCGCCGGCCGCGAATGAAAGTGAGCTTGAGCGGCAGGAAACCGAGCAGGCTGCGGAATATGTCAGCCTCATGCGTAAGTTCTGGCTGGCGGCGATCATATCGGTTCCGGTGTTGATTTTCAGCTATCCGGACCTCATTCCCGGCCTGCGCGACTGGATGCCGATGGGCAGTCTAGAGCGACGCATCGTGTGGGGGATACTCGGTCTGCTGGCGCTGCCGGTGATGATCTGGTCCGGCTCCCAGTTCTATCAGGGCATGTGGTCAGGCTTGAAGCATCGCTCGGCCAACATGCATACCTTGATCGCGTTCGGCATCACTGCTGCCTACCTGTATTCCGTCGTGGCTGTTTTGTTTCCACAGTGGTTCCCGAACATGGCGTTAGCCGAGGCGTTCTGGGACGTGGTGACGGTGGTGGTTGCCCTGGTCGTACTGGGATTGGCGCTTGAAGTAAAAGCCAAGGGCCGTACGTCCGAGGCCATCAAGAAGCTGATCGGCCTGCAAGCCAAAACAGCGCGCGTATTGCGAGATGGCAGTGAGATGGATATTCCGGTTGAGGAAGTGCTGGCCGGCGATATCGTCATCGTGCGCCCGGGCGAAAAAATTCCGGTAGACGGGGTAATTATCGAAGGCGCCAGCGCCGTAGACGAATCGATGATTACGGGCGAATCCATTCCGGTCGAAAAGAATGCCACTGATGAAGTGATCGGTGCCACCTTGAACAAGACCGGCAGCTTCCGCTACCGTGCTACCAAGGTCGGCAAGGATACCGCGCTCGCCAACATCATCCGCATGGTGCAAGATGCACAAGGATCTAAGGCACCCATCCAGCGCATCGTCGATGCCGTGTCCGGCTATTTCGTGCCCGCCGTCATCATTCTCGCCATTCTCGCATTCGTGGTTTGGTACGACTTTGGGCCGGAGCCGCGAGTGGTGTATGCCACGATCATCTTTGTCACCACGCTCATCATTGCGTGCCCTTGTGCGTTGGGATTGGCTACGCCGACATCGCTGACCGTCGGCATCGGCAAGGGTGCGGAGAACGGCATCCTGATCCGTTCCGGCGACGCCCTGCAGACCGCCAAAAAACTCAATGCCATCGTGCTCGACAAGACCGGCACCATTACGCGTGGAGAGCCACAGCTGACGGATGTCGTTGCAATTGCCAGCTTCGATGAAGCCACGGTGTTGCGCTTGGCGGCGGCGTTGGAACGTGGGTCGGAGCACCCTTTGGGGGAGGCCATTGTCGACGGCGCCAAGTCTCGCAAACTTGCTCTGGAGGATGCCATCGGATTTGCTGCTATTCCGGGCCAGGGTGTGAGCGGTGCGATAGGCGGTAAAGCCGTGCTATTGGGCAATGCCAGGCTCATGGAAGTCCGCAACATCGATGTCAGCACGTTGATTGGCGACTGGCAGCGTCTGGCAGAGGAAGGCAAAACACCCATGTATGTTGCCATCGACGGCAGTGCTGCGGGCTTAGTCGCCGTCGCCGACACCATCAAGCCGGACTCCAAAGCCGCGATTGCAGCTCTCCAGAAATTGGGCATCGAAGTGATCATGCTCACCGGGGACAATCAGCGCACAGCCGACGCGATTGCGAGGCAGGTCGGGGTAGACAGGGTTTTAGCCGAGGTCGCACCTGAGGACAAGGCGCACGAGGTACAGAAGCTGCAACTAGAGGGCAAGACGGTCGCTATGGTGGGTGATGGCATCAATGATGCTCCGGCACTGGCTCAAGCGGATGTCGGTATGGCTATCGGTACCGGCACCGATGTCGCGATCGAGGCCAGCGATATTACCTTGATTAAAGGCAGCCTCACCGGTGTCGTGACCGCCATCGAGATCAGCCGTGCCACGATGCGCAACGTCACACAGAACCTGTTTGGAGCCTTTTTCTACAACATCCTCGGCATTCCGGTAGCCATGGGACTGCTATACCCGTTTTTCGGCCTGCTGCTGTCACCGCTGATTGCCGCCGCCGCGATGGCGTTCAGTTCAGTCACGGTGGTCACCAATGCCAACCGCCTGCGTTCTTTCAAACCCAAAGGAGTCATTACATGAGCCCAGACCGTTGGATTATCACGATATTTGGCCTTGCTCTCGCTGGAGCCGTCGCATGGTTCTTCTGGCTGAAAAAATCCAAGGGAGTTGCTGCCGTTGCAACCAGTAGCGGCATCCAGGAAGCCATGATTCTAGTAAAGGGCGGCTATACTCCAGATGTGATCGTGGTACAGCACGGTAAACCTGTGCGCTTGATGTTCCGCCGCGAAGAAACGGCTTCCTGCTCCGACACGGTCGTATTTGCCGATTTCAATAAGAGCGTCAAATTGCCGACAGGCGAGACGGTGCCTGTTGAATTTGTGCCGGACAAGCCGGGAACCTATGAATTTGGCTGCATCATGGGCATGTTCAAGGGCAAGCTCGTTGTCGAATAATGAATTGGCGCGAATCAGATAAAACAAGGAGACCATCGTGACTGATGAACACGAAGAGCATCACATTTCCAAAGGGTGGTGGGTTTTTTACGGGTTTCTCGTGATTGGCGGGGTGCTGCTATTCACAGAACATCGCGCCCATGTGCTGGGCATCCTGCCATATTTGTTCCTGTTGGCCTGTCCTCTGATGCACATTTTCATGCATCACGGGCATGGTGGCCATGGTCACCACAACCACCATTCAGATACCACAGAAGGAGAGAAAAAATGAGTGCACCGTCACCTGCCTATGGCCTGTGGTCGCTGGTCATCATAAACTCCCTGGTATTCATCATCTTCGCCTTCAGTTTCGCCAAGCCGCAAAGCAAGCGCGACTGGCGTTCCTTCGGCGCTTTCTCGGCCTTCATCGTGGCGCTGTTCACCGAGATGTATGGCTTCCCGCTTACCATCTACCTGTTGTCAGGGTGGCTGAGCAACCGTATCCCTGGCATCGATCCGTTCTCGCACGATGCCGGGCATTTGCTCGAGGACCTGTTCGGCTGGCGTGGCAATCCGCATTTTGGGCCATTCCACCTTGTCTCCAACATTCTCATCGTGGCCGGGTTTTTCCTGCTGTCTGCCGCCTGGCGGGTGCTCTACAAAGCACAGCGTCGACATACTCTGGCGACAAAGGGGCCTTATGCAAAAATTCGCCATCCACAGTACGCCGGGTTTGTCATGATCATGTTTGGATTCCTGCTGCAATGGCCGACTATTATCACGACGATTATGTTCCCGATTCTGGTCTATATGTACGTTCGGCTGGCTCGAATCGAGGAGCGGGAAGCGCGCGCCGAATTTAGCGAAGCATATAAACTCTATGAAAGTGATGTTCCGGCATTTTTTCCAAGACTCTGACAGTGAATCAAGGCGAACTTGTAGTTCATGATCAAACCAGCCGACACGGGAGACGTTTCGTACTCATCCGATTGCAAACTTTACTCAGAACGGGCATGCTGAACTAGCATAACTAAATAGGTAGTTTCAATCCTCTTCATGAGGGTTTAACTTCAATGACGTGACACCTGATTCCAGATGGAATTTCAAGAAAAAAAGCTACCACGTTTTACGTTTGAGATTTCAGACCCTGACCATAAAGCTTATAGATGCATTATGGCAGGCGATGCTATTTTTCATCGCGTCAAGGATATGGATGAATTCCTTGAGTCACTAGGGTACAAAAAAGAATTTCATGTTTTTGACCACATATTGCCAGCCGAATTTATCAGCAGGAAATATACCTGCAACAATGCAACGGAACATCCCGAGTGCCTGCAAGCAAACATTATCCGTTACTTGCAGTTACACTCGGTCACCTTCAATGAAATTTACGGTGACTTAACCAACGATTGGCATAACCGATGCGAGAAGGCGTATAAAAAACCCTCAACCAACTGCCCCGATTGCGAACTGCACAAGCCGTGAAATTCTTTACAAGAAAGCTGTCGCAGTCGGTAAAATCAGAATTTCTCTTTTTTTCGTAAAGCTATGGCCACTCTCGTCACTTGGACACCAGCTTTGAGCGTAGGTCATAATTTGCTGGATGCTCAGCACCAAAAGCTATTTTTATTGTGCGATCGAATTGGTGCTTTATCAGACAAATCAGGGGCAGATTTATCAGATGCCTTCCATCTTGCTCTCAACGAACTCTGCATTTATGCAGAAGAGCATTTTTCAACAGAAGAAAAGCTCTTGGATAGCTTCAATTTCCCCTTCATTGAAGAAATGCGAAAAGAACATAACGAGTTCATTACAAACTTGTCCGAGATTCTTTACGATGCGACAAGAGGCATCGTGGACTCCAAGAAATTGTATGCTTTTGTTACTGATTGGCTTGAGAGCCATGTCATGAAAGAGGACATGAAATACAAGAGCTATTTGGTAGCACAACAATAAACCCTGTTTGCCATTCTAAAATGGCATGCCAACTTCCTAAGTTACAGTCCATTAAAATCCGAGACTTTCACCAGCACCCATCAAGGTAGCAACACCCAGAATTGCAAAAATAGATGCGGCGGTGGCATGAACAAGCCTGACTGGCATGCGTTGAGCAATATTGTCTCCCAAATACACTGCTGGAACATTGGCAATCATCATGCCGAGCGTCGTGCCTGCAACTACATAGAAAAATGCGTGATATTGGGCAACTAATGCCACTGTTGCCACCTGTGTCTTGTCTCCCATTTCAGCAAGAAAGAATGCAATTAGGGTGGTGGTGAATACGCCATATTTGGCGAGCTTTGCATCATTCTCGTCAAACTTATCTGGTATCAGTGTCCAGCCAGCCATGGCAATGAACGATACACCAAGCACCCAGCGCAAGGTTTCAGGCGTCATGAGCGACGTAATCCAGGCACCTATCGCACCTGCAAATGCATGGTTGGCGATGGTCGCGACCAGAATGCCCAGCACAATTGGGACTGGCTTGCGGAATTTGGCAGCGAGAATAAATGCCAGCAGTTGTGTTTTATCGCCGATTTCAGCAAGAGCGACAATACCGGTAGAGACGAGGAAGGCTTCCATTTTTAAATTCCAAGGCCGGACAAGTTACCAATGATCATGCCACTCCTCCGGCCTATATGGAGGCAGCACAATCAATGGTCTTGCCAAGTTCCTGGAACCGCTTGCACCATGACCGAATGGCCAAGTATGTTGACGCAAGCCCCTTCTCGAATCGGAAGGGCAGCTACTCCCCAATGAGTGAAAGAATTCTACATTCCCCCCATTGAATGCGTCCACCAGTTGTTCATTTAGCCAAAATCCGGGGACGGTCAGTTGTACGCATTCGTAAAAAAAACAGCGCTGCAGGCAGCTACCTTCCAGCCAAGAGACTTCGCCGGTTGATTGCCAGCTGATCCTTTGTTCTATAGACTTCTGGCTTATGTCTCGGTTTTTCCGCCAAATTGCTTTACTGCTGATGCTTGTCTTCACGGCAAACGTACAGTGCTGGGCGTTCAATATTGGCGACGAGATGTCTCATGATCTTGCTGGTCAATCCCCGGTTATGAAGCAGCATACGGGACCTGCGCAGTCCGAGTCGCACAATTGCAACCAAATGGGCCACCATTGCTGCCATGCCTTGAATCATTTGCTGGGTCAGGTCAGCGATGATTTTTCAGTTGGTCAAGGCATCACACCTGCAAAACCGTTTTCTTTTTTAGCCGAAGACGCAGTATCGCATTATTCGGAAAACATCTACCATCCTCCCCGCACTTCTTCTCTGACCTAACCTGATTTCCGGTTGTGTTCCCGCGCAGGCGTTGTCCTGCGCGGCTGAGAAGGAGTTTCAAAGTGTTTGACTTTACTGGTTCTGCCAGCGTGCAACGCACGTTGGTGTCGGCGCACCATTTATTTGGCATAGCGCTATCTTTTTTCATCCTGCCCGCCATGGCTGCACCATTGACACTGGAACAGGCATGGCAAATCGCCGAGCAAGCCAATCCGGCGTTGCGGGCAGCGCAGGCCAATATCGGCGCTTTCGAGGGCGCCGTGACGGATGCGAAGGCAACGTTATGGAATAACCCCCAACTTTCCGGCGGGGTTGTGCACCGCCGTATTCCTTCATCGCAGAATGCCAACGAATGGAATATCGGGATCGCCCAGACCTTCGAGCTCGCAGGCCAGCAAGGCTTTCGTCGCGAAGCTGCGCGGCAGGAACTTGAAGCGGTCAAGGTTGGCTATGAAGAAACAAGACGCCAACTTCGCGCCGAAGTTGCACAGCGCTTTGTCCGGGTTCTTGGGTTGCAATCGCGGATAGGTATTGAAGTCGATACCATCCGGTTGATCCAGGGGGCTTCGGAAGCGGTACAGAAACGGGTTCGCGTCGGCGAGGACACCAAGCTCGAAGGCAATCTCGCTTCCGTCGAAGTCGGGCGCGCCAACAATCAGATCACCATGCTCAAGGAGCAGCTGATCCAGGCGAAAGCCGAGCTTGCGACCTTATTGCAGTTGCCGCCGGATAACCTGCCGGAAGTTGTCGGCGATCTGCAAGACAAGCCTGCGGCTTATACATTGAATGACCTGCTGACCAGTGCAGCCAATCGGGCGCAACTCAAGGCGCTGGATCATCGACGGGAAGCCGCCAATAAACGGTTGGCACTGGAACGTGCCGCCGTCTACCCCGATGTCACACTGGGCCTGAGCGCGGCACAGGAAGGCCCGTCCGGTGCCCACGAAAACCTCACCGGACTCAGCGTCTCAATTCCACTCCCGCTATTCCGTCGCAATGCCAGCGGCATCAGTCGTGCAATGGCGGATTTGACCCAGACCGACATTGAGAAGGCTGCCGCCGAAAGAGAAGCCAAAGCCCAGGTTATCGCACTCTGGAGCAAGTTGGAAAGCATGCGGGCGCGGGTCAAAAACATTAATACCATGATCCTGCCCAGCCTGGAAGAAAACCAGCGCCTGGCAACCAAGGCGTTCAAAGCCGGAGAAATCGGTCTGGTCGATCTGCTGGTCGTCAGCCGCCAGGCGATTGACGGCCGCCGTGACGGACTCGATGCACTGGTGGAGTTTGCACAAACCCGCGTGGCGCTGGAGCAGGCCGCAGGCTGGCCCAATGCGACAGCCCCGGAGAAACAGGATGTCTTGCCGGAAACCCGGCCCAAACCAATGACGGAGCAACAACAATGAGAATTTCGAACCAATATTTTGCACTGGCATCGGCTGCCTGGATGGTTCTGGCCGTTGCCGGATGCAGCAAGACCGAACAGCCGCAACCAGCCCCTGTCAAACAGGAGGCTCCGGCGGCATCCCGTGAAAAAACCGCGCCAGCCTCCAAAACAGAGGAAGCCAAGACCGCTGAAAGCAATATCCTGAAGCTGACCGATACCGAGATGGAAGCCGCTGGCATCAAGGTCGAGGATGCCGACGAACAGGACGTGCATGACCATATTTCGGTCACCGCCACGATCCAGCCCAACCGCGACAAGCTGGCGCATGTGGCGCCTCGCGTATCCGGGCGCCTCATCAAGGTTAACGCAAGTCTTGGCCAGCAGGTAAAGCAAGGGCAGGCGCTTGCCCAGCTCGACAGCATCGAACTCGGAGAAGCCCACTCCGCCTACCTTCAGGCAGCCAGCGAGGCGCGCCTGGCGGAAGCCAATTTCGCCCGTATCGATAACCTTTACACCGAGCAAATCGTCACGCAGAAGGACTACCTGAACGCGCGGGCCGAGAACGAAAAGGCAAAAGCCGCATTGCGGGCCGCACGGGACAAGCTGCGCATGCTGGGCGTCGCCCCAACGGAAAGTGGTTCTGCCGTGTCCGGCTTTGCACTGACGGCACCGTTCTCCGGTACCGTCATCGAGAAGGAGGCTGTCCTTGGCGAACTCGCCCAGCCGGACAAGTCGCTGTTCACTGTCGCCGACCTGTCGGTGGTATGGATCGAGGCTGACCTGTACGAAAAAGACTTGAGCAAGGTGAAGCCCGGTGCAGAAGCCGTCGTGACGATTAGCGCCTACCCGGAAGAAACTTTCAAGGGGCACCTGACATACATCAGCAGCACCGTGGACAAGGAAACGCGCACCGTGAAGGCACGGGTTGAAGTACATAACCCCGATGGGCGACTGAAGCCGGAAATGTTTGCCAATGCGGCCATTGCCGCTGCATCCACGAGCCATGCCATCGTTGTCCCACCCGATGCGGTCGTGCTGATGCAAGGCATCCCCTCCGTATTTGTACACGGCACCAATGGGTTCGAGCCGCGCAGTGTCGAACTTGGAGAAAAGCTGTATTACGGCGTCGTCGTCAAGTCCGGCATCAAGCCTGGCGACCCCGTCGTCGTCAAAGGCGCCTATGCCCTCAAGGCACGGGTGCAGAAGTCGTTGCTCGGCGAAGGCCACGCACACTGAGGCCCCGGACATCATGCTCAACAAGATTGTCGATCTATCCCTGCGCTACAAGCTGCTGGTACTGGTGGGCTTCGTGCTGCTGGTCGTCTTCGGCGTGCGCGCATGGCAGCAGGTGCCGGTGGATGCGTTCCCGGACGTCACCCCGGTGCAGGTGAATATTTATACCGAATCTCCAGGACTGGCAGCCGAGGATGTCGAAAAGCTGCTGACCTTCCCGGTAGAGACTGCGATGGCCGGGTTAGCCGGGGTGGAGGAAATCCGCTCCGTGTCGCTATTCGGCCTGTCCTACGTCAGCGTTTATTTCAAGGATGACGTGGATATCTACTTCGCCCGGCGACTGGTGGGAGAGAAGCTGCTGGAAGCCAAGGAACGCCTGCCTCAAGGCTACGGCGAGCCGGTGCTGGGCCCGAACACTTCCGGCCTCGGCCAGGTGTTCTGGTACACCATCGAATCCGCCGATAAAAAGCTGTCGGCGATGGACCTGCGTAGCTTGCAGGACTGGAATGTACGCCTGATGCTGCGGACAGCTCCCGGCGTGGACGACGTGATGTCCTGGGGCGGTCAGGAGAAGCAGTTCCAGGTGATGATTGACCCGCAGAAGCTCATCAAATATGGACTCACCTTCAAGACCGTTATGGAATCCCTAACCGCCAACAACAAGCAGGTCGGCGGCCAATACGTGAACCTCGGCCAGGAGCAGTATCTGGTACGCGGGCTGGGACTGGTGGCGGACAGTCGCGACATCGGCTCCATTGTGGTGGCGCAACGCGAAGGCACGCCGGTGTATGTGCGTGACGTCGCCCAGGTGCAGGAAGGTCCGGCGCTCCGCTTCGGGGCGGTCACCCGTGACGGCAAGGAAGTGGCGCTCGGCATGGCCCTGTCCCGCATGGGCGAAAACGCCCAGAACGTCGTCGATGCGGTCAAGGCCAAGATCAAGCTCGCCCAGCAGGCGCTGCCGGCAGGCGTGTCCATCATCCCGGCCTATGACCGCACGGAAATCGTGCAGAAAGCCGTCAAGACGGCCGAGGATGCCTTGATGGAAGGCTCGATCCTGGTTGCCATTGTGTTGTTCCTGTTCCTCGGAGAACTCCGTTCTGCCGTGGTCGTGATTGTCACGCTGCCGCTGGCCATGCTGATTGCCTTCCTGCTGATGCAGCACTTCGGGCTTTCGGCCAACCTCATGTCGCTGGCGGGGCTTGCCATCGGTATCGGCATGATGGTGGACGGCGCGGTAGTGATGGTGGAAAACGGCTTCCGTTTGTTGTCTCATCACGGCAACAGGCCGGTTGATCGGACGCATGTCATTCTCAAAGCCGCGCATGAAGTCATCAACCCGATTGCGTTTGCCATCCTGATCATCATCGTGGTGTTCCTGCCGCTGTTCTCACTGACAGGGTTGGAAGGCAAGCTGTTCAAACCGATGGCACTGACCATCACCTTCGCCATGGCAGGTTCGTTGCTGCTCACCATGACGCTGGTACCGGTGCTGTCGGCGCTGATCCTCAAACCCAAGGAAGAGAAGGACACCTGGCTGATACGCGGTGCCAAGCGCATTTATCTGCCATTGCTCGACTGGTCGCTCGACAACAAGAAAAAGGTCGTCGTCGCAGCACTTGCCCTGCTGGTGGTGTCTGCGGCGCTATTCCCACTGCTCGGCAAGGAATTCATGCCTTCATTGCAGGAAGGCGCGATCATGTTCCGCGTAACCAGCATCCCATCCACCTCGCTGGAGGAATCCATCCGCATCTCGCAGCAGATCGACACCGTGCTCAAGAAGAACTTCCCGCAAACCAAATCGGTGCTGGCCATGATCGGGCGGGCGGAGAAAGGCGAGACTGCCGACGTCAATTACATGGAAATCCTGGTCGATGTGAAAGCCGCAAAAGAGTGGCCGGAACAAATGCCAATGTCCGAGTTGTCGGAAGCCATGCAGCATAAGCTGGAGCAGGCCATCCCGACCGTCGTTCTGGCCGCGACCCAGCCGATCCAGATGCGGGTGGAGGAGCTGATTTCCGGGGTGCGCGCGACGTTGGCGCTAAAGGTCTATGGTACTGATCTCACGACACTGGATCGCCTTGCCGCAGAGCTGCAAGGCGTATTGGGCAAAGTGCCCGGCGTCGCCGATCTGTCACTGGAAGCCAATAAGGGCAAGCCGCAACTGGTACTCAAGGTCAATCGCCAGGAAGCGGCGCGCTACGGCATCAACGCCGATGAGATTCTGGAGGTGGTGCAAGCCGGTATCGGCGGCAAGGCCGTTAGCACGTTGATCGACGGCGTGCGGCGCTTTGATATTGCTGTCAGGCTGGATGCACCATTCCGCGACAGCGTGCAGGCGATTTCCAACATTCCCATCCGTACCCAGGGCGGTGCACTCGTACCGTTGTCGCGCGTGGCATCCGTCGAAATGGACGAGGGTTACTCCTTCGTGCGGCGCGAGCAGTTGCAACGTTACGCCGTGATCCAGATGGACGTGAAAGGCCGGGACGTTGACGGGTTCGTGAAGGAAGCCGAAACGCGCATCCAAAGCCAGGTCAAGTTGCCCGACGGCTACTGGATCGAATGGGGTGGTGCTTTCGAAAATCAGCAGCGGGCAATGAAGAGGCTTGCTGTAATCGTGCCTCTGACCATCGGCCTTATTTTTATCCTGCTCTATACGGCATTCAACTCGCTCACCCATGCCACGCTGATCATCGCCAACGTGCCTTTCGCCATTGTGGGCGGGGTATTTGGCCTGTTCCTGACCGGGCAGTACCTGTCTGTGCCGTCGGCCATCGGCTTTATTGCCGTGTTCGGGGTGGCCATGCTGAACGGCATTGTGCTGGTTTCGTTCCTCAACGAGCGGCGAAGGCAGGGCTTATCCATCCGCGAAGCCGTGCGCCAGGGAACGGCGCTACGGTTGCGCCCGGTGCTGATGACGGCGTCGGTTGCGATCCTCGGGCTGATTCCGATGCTGTTGTCGCAAGGTGTCGGCGCCGAGACCCAGCGCCCGCTGGCCACCGTCGTGGTGGGCGGATTGTTCACTTCCACGGCGCTGACCTTGCTTCTGCTGCCGCTCATGTATGAGTGGGCGGAAACACGGCGCGAACAAAAACAGGAGACCACTGCTGGCTGATGGAGCGGCCGGAGTTAGCGCTCCGGCCAGTCTTCCCATGAATGGAGAAAACATATGAAAGAGATCAAGGCATACATCCACAAACACCGCATCGCCGACGTAATCCAGGCACTGAAAGAGTCCGGCCATCTTGACGTGGGGGTTGGCTGCAGTTGCCACAACTTGTTTGTCCATGCGGGGCATGGCGTATTGAAGTCGTCGAATCAGCAGGAGCAGCACTACTCAGTGGATCTGGCCGAGTCGGTCATCGACGAATACAAGCTGGAGCTGCTGTGCGAAGAGGATCATGTGGATGACGTGGTTGCCGTCATCAGACAAGCCACCCATCCGGGAGGTAACGACGCGGGCTGGATCGTTGTAACAGAGGTCAACGCCGCCATTTCGCTCCCATGACGCTAAGAGGCCCGAAATGAATATCTACAAAACCCTCACCCAGACAGGGAAAGCCATGCTGGCTGTCGGCATGCTGCTGACCCTTGCCGCATGCAAGCAGGACTTTACCTTGCGTGATGCGAACAACGCCATTGTCGGCAGCGGTACCCTGGAAGTCAGCGCAAATGCCCCTTCTCCTGCGTACGTCGATATGAACGGCAGGAAGTTTTCGGGGAATTGGAGCGCGACACGGGTCTATGAAGCGGATGTGGCAAAGCGTCACCGGCTCCTTGGCACCCGTTCCTACGAGGAGTACATGCAGGGAAATGCACGGGACCAGTTGCGGCACGGCCAAGCCAATCTGACAGACCAGAACGGCACGGAGATGGTCTGCGATTTCTATTATCGTGGACAACCGAAATCCGGCAGTTGCAACCTTGAAGGTGCAATCCTTAAACTCGAAGTGCCAGCAGGAGATGAGATTACCCCATGACAACCCCACCGCTACGGGCTACCGGCACTTGTTGTCGGCCTGAATCTATTTCCGAGCAGACAGGTTCATGCGTGGCGACCAGCAACACTGCCGACGACCACGCCGATCAATGTTGCACCTCAGTCTCTCAACCCGCCGGCATTGAATCGCCAGCACCACCGGAAGCAGGCACTGTGCGGATACGCTATCGCATCGACAAGATGGATTGCCCGACAGAAGAAAGGTTGATTCGTAACCGGCTGGAACCGATGCCGGGGATAGACCGGCTTGAATTCAATCTGCTGGAACGCGAGCTGTCGGTGTATCACCGGCTGGAGGATGCACAAGCGATCACGGCTGCATTGGAAAGGTTGGACATGTCGCCGCAGTTGCTTGAAGCCAAGACGCCAACTGTCGCTATTCCACCGGCATTGAGTCCCCGGCTGAAAGCGATGCTGGCCGTCAGCGGCATTGCGGCAACAGGCGCTGAGATCATCGCCTGGACGACCGGTCGGGAGGCTACTTGGCCGGTGATGGCGCTGGCTGCCATCTCCATTCTGAGTGCAGGACTGCCTACCCTCAAGAAGGGCTGGATTGCGATCAGGAATCTGACCCTCAACATTCATTTCCTGATGTCGCTGGCAGTGGCTGGCGCCCTGGCCATCGGCGAATGGCCTGAGGCCGCGATGGTCGTGTTTTTATTCGCTGTCGCCGAGGCTATCGAGGCATTATCGCTTGAACGGGCGCGTCATGCGATCAAGTCATTGACGGCACTGGCCCCGGAAACCGCCGAAGTTAAAAACGGTGATGGCTGGAAGGAACAGCCTGTGGCCAGCATAGCCATCGGTAGCCATATCCGTGCACGTACTGGATCGCGAGTCCCGCTCGACGCTCGCGTCGAAACCGGCCACGCCGCGCTTGATCAGTCCCCCATTACCGGAGAGAGCCTGCCGGTGGACAAGCAAGTCGGCGACGCATTGTATGCCGGTAGTATCGTCACCGATGGTGTGGTGGAGGCAACCGTCACGGCAACGGCAGGCGAAAGCACCCTGGCCCGTATCGCCGCCGCCATTCAGGACGCTCAGGCGCAACGCGCGCCCACCCAGCGTTTCGTCGATCAATTCGCCCGATATTACACCCCGGCCATGGTCGCGCTTGCTGTTGCCATTGCCGCTCTTGGCCCCGCATTGTTTGGAGGCACCTGGAATGATTGGCTATACCAGGCATTAGTGATGCTGGTCATCGCCTGTCCCTGCGCATTGGTCGTATCCACCCCGGTCACCGTGGTAAGCGGGCTGGCAGCTGCAGCAAGTCACGGTATCCTGATCAAGGGCGGAGCCCATCTGGAGGGCGGCCGGCTATTGCAGGCCGTGGCACTCGACAAAACCGGTACTCTGACCAAGGGTAAACCGGAACTGACCGATGCCTTGCCATTCGGCAATATCACAGTCGAACGGGCACTGTTGGTTGCAGCCAGCCTCGACGAACACAGCACTCATCCGGTTGCCCAGGCATTAGTGGCCGGATGGCGAGAAAAACAGCCGAATGTGTCGTTGTTGCCGATCGAGGATTTCTCTGTACTGCAAGGGCGTGGCGTCAAGGGCAGGATAGACGGCGCATTATGGCACTTGGGCAATCACCGTCTGGTAGAGGAGTTGGGTGTTTGCTCCCCCGCCTTGGAAGCAAAGCTGGCAGCGCTTGAAAACATTGGCAGGACGGCCATCGTTTTATGCAACGACACCGGCCCGCTTGCAGTGTTTGGCGTCGCAGATACCATCAGGCCGGAGAGCGTTCAGGCGGTGGAGGAGCTCCGTGCGTTAAATGTCCATGTCGTCATGCTGACCGGCGACAATCCTGCTACGGCTCGGGCGATTGCCGATCAAATCGGCATTCGGGATGCTCGCGGCAATCTGCTGCCGGAAGACAAGCAGTCCGCTATCGCCGAACTTAAAAGTCGTTATCGGGCGGTAGGGATGGTCGGCGATGGTGTGAACGATGCGCCAGCCTTGGCTCGGGCCGATATCGGTTTTGCCATGGGTGCGGCTGGCACAGCCACCGCGCTGGAGACGGCCGATGTAGCCATCATGGATGACGATCCGCGCAAAATTGCCCGCTTCATCAACCTCAGCCGTTCGACTTCAGTGATATTGAAACAGAACATTACTTTGGCGCTCGGGATCAAGGGCATATTCTTTGTGCTGGCATTGACTGGTCATGCAACCCTCTGGATGGCCGTATTTGCAGATATGGGGGCCAGCCTGCTCGTAGTTGGAAATGGTTTGCGATTGCTGGGGCAGCGCGGATGAAGCTCTGAACATCCAGAAAGCGATTGCCGTTCTCGGGCTGACCCCGATGTTGCTGTCGCAAGGCGTTGGTGCCGAGCCCCCGCGACCGCTGGCTACCGTGGTGGTGGGCGGAAACACTGCGTGAACAAACACAGGAGGCCACTGCTGGCTGATGGGGTGGCCGGAGTCAACGCTCCGGCCAATGTTATACAGACACTGAAAGACGTATGAAAAGGGTGGCTACTGCTATTACCTATTCGTCCATGCGGGGCATGGCGTTTTGAAGTCATCGAACAAGCAAGAGTAGTGCTATTCGGTGGGCTTGGCCGAATCAGTGATTGATGAATGCAAACTGGAATTGCTGTATGACGAGGAGCATGTGGATGAAATGGTCGCCGCCATCAGACAAGCCACCCATACGGGAGCTAGCGATACTGCCTGGATCGTCGTAGCGGAAGTTATTTCTACTGTAATAGTCCAATAGAATAAGGAGTCCAAAATGAATACTATGAAGATGGTTCCAATTGGGAAATCTGTTCTGGCAATCAGTGTCATGCTTTTCCTGACCGCTTGTAAGCAGGATATTGCATTACTTGATGCTGATAACAAGATTGTTGGTAAGGGAGTGCTGGAAGTCTCTGCCAATTTTCCTTCGCCTGTCAAAATATCCACGGGTGGTAAGGAGTTTTCCGGGACCTGGACCAGAAAGAAAATTTACGAAGAGGACGTGGCGAAACGTCATCGGCTTATCAGCACTCGCTCCTATGATGAGTACATGAGAGGAGATTCAGCTGACCAGCTTTACCTCGGACAGGCAGTTCTGGCGGCAAAGGATGGCGCCGCAATAGCCTGTGAGTTTTATTATCGGACTCAACCCAAAGAGGGGATATGTAAGATTGATGGGGCGGAGCTAAAACTCACCTTGGCCGATTGAGTCCTTTTTCGTTCAATGTTATTTGACTTCTGTAGAATACAAATAATCATTTCAAAAATAGGGAGTCAATTATGAGTAAGAAAGTATGGGGCGCATTAGCTTTGTTTCTCAGCGTGTCTGCACATGCCGTTGCGGAAGAGGAGACAAAGAAGATCGCGGACAATTCTTTCCTGCTGGAGGAGGCCTACAATCAGGAAAAAGGTGTTGTTCAGCACATCCAGAGTTTCATGTATATGCATAAAACCCATGATTGGGCTTATACATTCACACAGGAATGGCCGTTCTTTGACGAAACGCATCAACTCTCATATACGATCCCTATTAACCGTGTTTCCGACCCCAGCAGAACAACAGGCCTCGGTGACATTCTGCTCAACTATCGTTATCAGGCCATCCTGAAGGACAAGGTGGCCTTCTCCCCTAGATTGTCTATCATTCTTCCTACAGGGGACTACAAGGATGGACTAGGTACCGATTCTGTTGGAATTCAGGCTAATCTTCCGCTCAGTCTGGAGATTGGGGACAATGTCGTGACGCACTGGAATCTTGGCGCCACATACACTCCTAACAGCAAGGAGCCGGGGGGGGCTGAAGCCAATACCCTTGGATGGAATTACGGAGCGAGTGCGATTTATCTGGTTTCGGAGAATTTCAACTTGATGCTGGAGATGGCGGGCACAACCAACGAAACGGTTAATCCTGATGGAAGCAAGGGGCGGGATCATACTTTTTTCATCAACCCCGGTGCTCGGTTTGCAATCAACTATCCATCCGGGCTTCAGATTGTCCCAGGATTCTCATTCCCGATAGGTGTTGGCCCTTCAGCGGGTGAGTATGGCATCTTGGCCTATTTGTCATTCGAGCATCCGTTCAAATAGCAATTGTAAAGATGGAGCACGACCATAAGGATCATTCACATGGCCACCATAATCACGATGACGCCAATCATCATGGTCGTGCATTCGTCATTGCCATTACTCTCAATTCAGTATTTGTCGTAGTTGAGTTTGTATATGGACTGATAGCCAATTCAACGGCGCTGATGGCTGATGCCGGACATAATCTCTCGGATGTGCTCGGATTGCTACTCGCATGGGGTGCAGCAACGCTTGCCACAAAAGCACCCAGCAATCGTTTTACCTATGGGTTGCGTAGTTCCTCAATCCTAGCCGCGCTAGTAAATGCCATGTTCCTGCTGATGGCTTGCGGGGCTATTACATGGGAGGCTATCCAGCGTTTCTCGGAACCGCCAGTCGTGGCAGGTTTAACGGTGACGGTAGTGGCCGGCATCGGTATCGTCATCAACGGCCTCTCGGCATGGTTGTTCGTCAAGGGCCGCCAAGGCGACTTGAACATTCGTGGTGCGTACCTGCACATGGCGGCCGATGCGGCGGTCTCGCTCGGTGTGGTCGTTGCCGGTGTTGCCATGATGCTCACGCATTGGTACTGGCTTGACCCGGTGATCAGTCTGGTGATTGTGTCCGTTATTCTGGTTGGTACTTGGGGCCTGTTACGAGAATCGGCGCAACTTGCCTTAAGTGGCGTACCTGGCCACATAGACGTGTCAGCCGTCGAAACCTATCTGCGCCAACGCCCCGGCGTTACCGACATCCATGACCTGCACATCTGGGGCATAAGTACGACCGAAAGTGCCATGACTGTCCACTTGGTGATGCCTGAAGGGTATCCTGGCGATGGATTCATGGATGACATGGTGCAAACTTTGAAAGAGACATTCTCTCTCCATCACAGCACATTGCAAGTGGAGCAAGGCACGACGAATCATTCATGCTCGCTGCAAACGAATGAGGTGTGAATGAGCGACAATATCAAACAGCCACCTCGGTTTGCATTCGTGCTATCCAACCCAAGTCACAAGCATTTCAGGTGCGTTGTTGTCGGCGATGACTGTATCCACAAAATTGACGATGTAGACAGATTCTATGAAGCGCTTGGCTACACTGAAGAAATTCGCCGCACAGGGGTTATGCCAGATGAATTCATCTGGCAGGAATTCACAAGAGACAATGCCGATGCATCACCATGTTGTCTGCAAGCCAAAATTCTGGAGTATTTGATTGAGCATTCCTACACCTTCAAGAAAGAATATGGTGCAGAAATAAACGTGTTGGAAAAGGCATGTAAATCAAATAAGATTGGGACGCTCAATGATTGCCCTAGCTGCAAATTGCATCCCTAAAGCATCCAAGTTCCTCCCATGGCCGATTGCTGTGAAAAACATTTTCTGTACGCCGATGCACTGGTAAAAAAACGGAATGCAGAGGGTGTAAATAACGGGCCTTTTGCCATGTGGCATTTATCTGGCCGAACAGTTTTTTCAAAGGATAGGGTTTGAACAGTTGGAGGGTGGGATTTTTTCAGGCTGGCGTTCCAGCCGCATTGGGAGCCGCATTGCTGTTTGGTGCAGGCACTCCACTGGCAAAGCTTTTGCTGCATTCTGTCAGTCCCTGGTTGCTGGCTGGCTTGCTCTACTTTGGCTCCGGAGTTGGTTTAACTCTCTATCGTCACTTCAGCGGTGCTTTGGTTGTGAGACTTTCGCGAACGGAATTGCCATGGTTCGCTGGGGCTGTTGTCGCTGGTGGAATGGTTGGCCCCGTACTTTTGATGTTTGGACTCACAGGGATGCCAGCCTCGGGGGCATCCCTGCTGCTAAATGCGGAGGGAATTTTTACGGCATTGCTGGCATGGTTTGCCTTCAAAGAGAACTTCGACCATCGTATTGCGCTTGGCATGGCCGCAATTGTTGTGGGTGCCATTGTCTTGAGTTGGCCCGGTGAAGCCCGATTTTCGGGTCTCTGGCCCTCACTGGCGGTACTGGGGGCTTGCCTTGCATGGGGGATAGATAACAATCTGACACGCAAGGTATCGCTGACAGATGCCACATGGATTGCGTCAGTTAAAGGTTTGGTGGCAGGATCAGTTAATCTGGCGCTTGCTTTCGGGCTTGGTGCAACTTTGCCACCGCTCCCCAATCTGGCTGGAGCCATGGTGTTGGGCTTTTTTGCCTATGGTGTCAGTCTGGCCTTGTTTGTTGTGGGGCTGCGTCATCTGGGTACGGCACGTACAGGTGCTTATTTTTCAGCAGCCCCGTTTTTTGGTGCTGTGTTGGCAATCGCATTGGGGGAGCCAGTGACACTGACGCTGCTCATTGCTGGAGCCTTCATGGCGGTGGGCATCTGGCTACACCTCACCGAGAGCCATGTTCACGAACATCTGCATGCAGTTATGGAGCATGAACACGAGCACGCCCATGATGAGCACCACCAGCACCAGCACGACTTCTCCGTTGAGCCTGGGGTGAGGCACAGCCATAAGCACAAACATGAAGTGATACGGCATACACATCCACATTTCCCTGATGTGCATCACCAGCACCAGCATCAGCATCAGCATTAAGCGCTGCTAATTTCTATGGCCGCTTAATTTGCTGAACCTCCCACTGCGAAGGTCAACTTTCTAGCATCGAACTCTTATTCATGAATGTTGCAAAGCGGCTGTGGTTACTGACAGCCGAAATATGAAATAAATAGACATGGGGTAATGAAGTGATGATGTCAGTAGCTAATAATCCTAAACATCGTTAGCGAACGCGCCCGGAAAAGATCACCGTGCCACAGATGATGGCATCGTCTGGCAGTGGCGTGATGGTGTTAGGCCAATTCGGGTTTAAAGCCTTAAGAAATCTACCTTCCTGCGTGATTATCATCCTTCGAAACAGGGCCGTTTGACCTGTGGCTAGGATGATATCCTTGCCGTGGCTAGGCGCCACACCAGGATCGACGAAAATAACATCCCCTTCATAGTATCCGTCATCGCCGCACATTGCCTCGCTAGGGACGGATAAGGCGAATGTCAAACTGCTATGAGCTACAGGGCAAGCCATCCAGTCAGTTTTAAGCCCTGAAACGCTGTTGGTCAAATCCTCCCAATTCATTACCGGCACGGCGCCGTACGCCATCATTCTGCTAGGGATAGGTTCCTGGCCAGTGAGCTGACCAGGCGTTACCCCAAGAACATTCGCTATTTTTTGCAACGTGTCCTTCCTCGGCGTCTTTGCCCTGGAGCGTTCGTTGAGAATGCGATTAATAGCTGGCTGTGAAACACCGGAGCGATTTGATAGCTCGGTTTGGTTCAGCCGGTGCTTGTTCATCAAGACCTCGAGGATGTCCGCAACGGGATTGTGACTAGAGGTTGATATTGTGTCAGCGTTAATCATAATTTATGCGTTTCAGTGTTGTTCGTTCTGCTTATTGTAATATAAAATGCTTTTACGTTACTACAATAAATTACTAACGATCATGGAAAAACGCGACATACTCAAAATCAACAGGCAGTTTTTGTTGCTCACCCGCCAGCTGGCAATGGATGGAACTGCGGCAGAATTAATGACTGGATTACCACGTTCAGTCATCGACAGGATTGCATCTCTCGACATGGATGAAATTGATGAACTGGCGGAAACAATAGGCGTCTCGCTATACACGTTCAGATTGACGGATCCTGCCTTGAGCCGGCTGATTCAGATGCCCCGAAATGCCAAAAGTACTTATGCTGAGGCGACACTGTTAGGAAACAGCCGTGCCGGCTCTACTTTCCCCTGAGGAACTGGAAAACAGCCGGGTTGCCCATGAACTGATACGTTTAAGGTTGCGGGTACCCATTGTTCATTACCTGACGAATATCCATTCAAAACCACTTCGGCTACGTTGGCGGCAGCTTCATAATGAAAAGCCGCCCAACGGCAAATTGCCAGAATCGGTACGGTCGTACATTTGCGATGCCATGATGTTGGCCAATCTCTCGAGTTTTGTTGCCATCTACAACCGGGTGGATGATAGCGAGAGCAAATCAATTACAGCCGCAATGCTGCTGCGGGTATGGAAAATGCATTGCCGAATCGGCAATGACAATTTGGATATTAATGCTGCCTGGTATGCCATCAGGGATGTGAGGTCCAAGATCGTTGGCTGGCAGCGTTGCAATCGCTGCCAGACCATGTTTATCTACGAACCCAACGAGTCACATGCCAGGTCATGTCCATTCTGTGCCCTGAGTAAGAAAAGTTAAGTTGTTTTCTAGTCCTGAAGCCCTGTGCTTAATTTTTGTATCAGCCTAGAAGCTGCTGAACGTTCAGGAGTCCTGGCTGGCTGCTCACCTAATGCGTCACCGCTGACGCTGAGATGGATTGCTCTCTGCCCAGAATCGCTCAGGTTAATGAGCCCAATCATGGCCAATAACCTCATGCGTTCAGCGCGCTCACGTGGACTGACCTGGGTCAGGTCAGCACACAATTCCGGATATGTACCAGACGGAATTTTCACAACAATCCTAAGAGCCGTCATTTAACCTCCCATGCGCCAGAAGCCACGGGCATTCGCAAACACAGGGGTGTCTGGAGTCGTTACTTTGAGTTGCGGGAAGGCCTCTTTTACAGCCGTTTCAAAAAAACCAGCCCCTCCACCGACAAGAAGCACCATGTCTGCACTGGCATTTTCCTTGCGCAAGGACTCACGCAATCTAGTTGTCACGATAGGTCCGACTTTCGCTGCTGCCTTTCTTAAGTAGGGCTCTATTTCCACTTTCTCTCCAAAAAGGCGGACATGCTCATGACCATTACGAATGGCGTGCTCTAGTCGTTCTCTCCCGACATTTCCTCCGAAATCCTCAGCAATCATTCTTACGGCTTCATCAAGCACTACAGAAGAAGCTTCCAGGCTTGTGCCACATGACTGGCGTCGCATCTCACCGTTACTAATCAAAACCCAATCCACAGAAAAGAACCCAGGATCCACCACCAGCACTCGGCTATCTTCTATTTCAGCGGCATCCGGCAGATTCCATACATGATCGACGAATCCACCCACAGGCTGAGGAACGACTTTCACCTTGTTGACGACGATTTTTCTGCGCGGGGTGATCTGGTGTTCCCCCTTCATTTGCGCAGAAAGGCGATCTCGCAATTCTTGATTCAGGTACTGGCTTACCGGCAAACCAGTGACCACGAGATCTACTTCCTCAAACTCTGAAAGTAGTAGGCCAGTATGGAAGAGGGCACGGTAAGAGTCGGTCGAAGTGTAATTCTCATGCAGTTCTCTACTCCAAAGTTCGGCGCGGTCAGGAGAGAAACCTGCCACAAAGGGCTCTCCATTCACCAATACCCGCAAGAAGTCTTCCTCACTAGCGCCGCTGATTTTCTCGCCCATGCGATCAGCCGGAGCGGCTCCGGCAGGGCGCAGTAGTACTTTGGGATCTGTTCCTTTCGGTCCATAAGCCAGTTTTAGGTTGGAATAGCCAATATCAATGCCTAGAACATTCATTTCAAGTTCACTCCAGTCTCACTCAATCAAATATCGCGCCCGGGATTGGGCCGCAATATCTGGCAGTGGCACTTCAAGGATGCTGAAAAGACACTGGGTGAATTTCATCGCTTTTCTAACCTTGCGTGCACCGCCAGAGCACCTGATCCTATTGGGACGAGGAATGTCTTGGCGTTCGAAATGTGACTTAAAAGGACGCATTTCGATCTCACGAGATGCCTCATGAAAATTACGATTGCACCAACGAATCCTTATGACAAAGGGCTTCATTACTGTGCAGCCTTATGTGGGTTGAAGGCCGTGATTGCCAGACTAAACACCAGTCAATTCGAGTAATTAGGTATTGGTTCTACATGACAATCGATGTGGCTAGGACGGTCTGTGACGCATTAACCATGGATGAATTATTCAGAAGGATTCAGTGGCTGCCGAATCCTGATCTTTAATAGGTGGTACGAGCTACGTATGGATAACTGGATTATGGAAGTCAAATCTTTGCTTCAGGAGCAACTCAACGAAGTGTTTGAAAATGCCAAAGATCTTGGAAACCGTTACCTTCAAGAAGTCATGGATGCGAACAGGAGTAAGGACTGGAACCAAAAGAATACGCTGCAGTTTCGAGTTCGCAAGCGTGGTAATGCGATCGCTATCGAGTGGTATTCAATCAGCTGGTATGGCAAGCAGGAGAAGGATCGTAAGCTCCGTCGCCAATACATTCATAAGCGCAACAAGAGCCGACGTCGGGACGCGACAGTATTCTCTTACCACATGGACGATTTATTCAGACACACGTCAGGATGGGATAACCCCTTGGTGGCCGAAGTTGAGGCTGAGGCTAGCCAGTATCGGCGCCAAGCACATTACATATCCGACATGCTGGTAACGCTTGGTCGTCTTGAGCGCTTCACGGCCTTATGCATGGATGGCTCACTGACAGAGGAGGGGCAATGAGAATGCCACCTCGTTACCTGGTAAGTGATCGTTTCGACATCGGTATCCTCTCATCTCTGACGGCTGCTATTACCCTGACGGAAATCACCTTGGAAGAGGTATGCCAACGCATAGAGGAGTCAGAGCGTGAGATGAAGCTTGGTCTTCATGGCGGTTGGGTTGATGCGGTGAATAGCAGCGAAGCTTTAACGTTGACGCCCAATGGTCCCATACTTCTTGTAGCTAGCCCCGTTCAAACCGATCATGGAGCAATCATGAAATGGGTTCGGATCGAAGTTACTGCCTGATCAATTACTCCATTCTGATTAAGATATGTTGCAATATTTAACTCATGGTTAAATAAATTGTAAATTCATCGGACACATTTCTTGCGGTGATGTAGAAATGAACGTAATATTGCACTATGAGTTCAAATTTACGTCATTCTTTAATCAAAGGCCTTCAGGCATCTGCACCACGTGGACGGCCGATGGACTTGGCTATGCTGGATGAGCAAGGGGTTTCCGCATTCCTGGCAGCCAAGTATGCACGCAGCGGCTGGCTGAAGCGACTCTCCCAGGGAGTCTATGCATTTGCGGGAGATACGCTTAACCGCGATCAATGCTTGTTGTTCCTTCAAGCGCAAATCAAAGGGCTTCATGTGGGTGGAAAGACCGCGTTGGCTTGGCAGGGTGTGCGGCATAACGTGACAGCTCGAGAACACCTGACCCTTTGGGGTGATGATAAGCGAGCTAAATTACCTAAATGGTTTGTTGAAGAATATCCTGCAACCTACAGATTTACATCACTTTTTAAGCAAGAAGGACTTGTGTTCGGCATAGGCACACCGCTCGGACTGCTGAGCGGGCTCCAAGTCTCAGAACCTGAACGCGCGGTACTTGAGATGTTGTATGAGGTGGGAAAGTCTCAGGATCTGGAAGAGGCTCGAAACCTTTTTGAGAGCCTCCGGGGCCTACGCTTTGAAATCATGGGCGAACTGCTGTCCCAATGCACCAGTGTCAAAACTGTGCGCTTATTTCTGCTCTGGGCCAAGGAGACAGAGATGTTGGATGTCAGCGCGCTTCGTGAAAAGTATCCGCTTTCCGTTGGAAGCGCGTCCCGCTGGATGGGGCGCATGGCTGATGGCACTTTATTGAGCCTGCCGCATGATTGACCAAGGTTACATCGACACTGTAAGGCTTTTGCTGCGAGTAGTGCCGGATGTCTTCAGGAATGACATATTCGCCATGAAGGGTGGTACGGCGATCAATCTGTTCGTGCAAGACATGCCGCGACTCTCCGTAGATATCGATCTGGTCTTCGTGCCACGTGAACCAACGAGAGAAGAAGCGCTTCAATCTATTGCGGAAGAGATCGCGTCTATTCAGCGACGCCTGGAAAAGCTCGGAATGACGGTGCGCATCAGTAAGCTCAACGCCGAGAGCGAAACCAAGCTAATTATTGACGATGGCCGGAACCAGATCAAAGTCGAGGTCAACGTAGTATTCCGTGGGACGATTTTCCCCGTCGTTACACGTTCACTGACATCAAAGACAGCAACGATGTTCAGCACTACTGTGGAAGCGCCTGTTCTGGTCAATGCTGAGCTCTATGGCGGCAAAATTGTTGCTGCGCTGGATCGGCAGCATCCGCGGGATCTTTTTGACGTGCTCAAGTTATACGAGCAGGGCGATCTGACGCCTGAAATCAAGGAAGCCGTGGTGATTTATCTGGCCGGGCATAACCGTCCGACTCACGAGGTGCTTTTTGGCAATGACAAAGATATCAGTTCGACCTATGAGAACAATTTCGTTGGCATGACGTTCGAGGAATCTCCCAGTCTCCAATCCCTGGAGGATGTGCGAGCTAGATTACGTGCCGATCTCGCCAAGGGACTGACTGATCGTCATAGGGACTTTTTGATAGGCCTGGCTGAAGCCCAACCTGACTGGTCGCTGCTTGATTGCGCGCATGCTGAAAGCTTGCCTGGATTACGATGGAAGTTGCTCAATCTTCAGAAGTTTCAGAAAAGTCGACCAGCTGACTTTGTTAAACAAGCTGAAACCCTTAGGGTTCTTCTCGGCAAATAAGCACCTGTGGGCCATGAGCCGGAGCTTTGCGGTGCATTCGACAGATACTGCAGTGTAACAATCTTGGCAACCAAGCCGACTCCGTACGCCCTAGTTTGACTGGCGCATGCCTAGAGTGAACCGCGCGCACAGATACAATCCACATCATCCTTACGTCTTGGTATTTCGTGAAGATATCTATCGTCGAAACGTGACTTAAAAATTCGTATTTCAAAGGCTGGATGATTGACCACGATGATAAAAATCGTGCATGTCCGTCAAATCTCAATCATCCCCTGGTCAGGGCTCCGTTTACTGGTCCGAACAAGTTGGAGCCTGCCCGTGACGGCTCCTTCACGGGTTGGCAAACTGATTGCCCTGGCGTCCGAAATCAACGATGTTGAGGTGGATGCAGGATCTCTTGCATTTATGGGGCAGGCTCTGGTCCAGACCACATTGCCACACAGTGACCCTGGCGCACCATACTTTGAACGTACAAATGGTGCCGTGTCGTTGTCCATCATTGCCAATCCCAGAATTGGCCTGCCTTTTGGCACCGTTCCAAGGCTGCTGCTGGCTTGGATCTGTACGGAGGCGGTTAAATCCAAGTCTCCTATGTTGGGCCTCGGTAAAAGCCAGAACGAGTTCCTGCGTAAGCTTGGAATGAGAACCGATGGCCGCGATTGCCAACGACTTCGTGCCCAGTCTCTCAAGCTATTTTCATCAATGCTGTCTATTACCTATCAGAACCACGGTAAATTCGGGCTGAAGAACATGCCGATCGCAGATGAAGCGTTCGTGCTTTGGGATCCTCATCGACCGGATGATCGAATGTTGTGGGAAAGCACTCTAAAGTTATCAAGCGAGTTCTTTCGAAACGTTACTGAGTCTCCGGTACCGATTGATATGCGGGTCTTACGGGCAATCTCCAAATCGCCATTAGCGATGGATGTGTATGCCTGGCTGGTTTATCGGATATTTCTGCTTCGAGTGACCAATCGACCAAGTGTTCTCATCCCCTGGCAGTCATTAAAGCTTCAGTTTGGGGCGGATTATGGCAACACGCCAAGAGGGCTGCTCGACTTTAAAAAGCGCTTTCTGCAGCGACTGAAAGAGGCCTTGT
>WBZN01000418.1_pt1 | contig 34972 bp, 54 predicted proteins | sample 5204281 | NCBI WGS metagenome assembly WBZN01 (sample SAMN12344347, study PRJNA552823) | activated sludge metagenome | biome: Activated sludge suspended growth; feature: Nitrification reactor; material: Wastewater; isolation source: activated sludge from nitrification reactor of wastewater... | reverse complement strand
GGAGCAAGCCTGAGCGAGGCAGACCTGCGATGGGCATACCTAAGCGGAGCAAGCCTGAGCGGGGTAGACCTGAGAGGGGCAGACCTGAGAGGGGCAAACCTGAGCGGGGCAAACCTGAGAGTGGCAAACCTGAGAGGGGCAGACCTGAGCGAGGCATACCTGAGAGGGGCAGACCTGAGCGGGGCAAACCTGAGCGGGGCAAACCTGAGCGGGGCATACCTGAGCGGAGCAAGTCTGAATGGGGCAGACCTGAGAGGGTCCGACCTGAGAGGGGTAGACCTGAGAGGTGCTAACCTGATAATAATCACTTGGCATCCGTGGAATGTATATATAACCACAGATCATATAAGGATAGGCTGCCAATCTCACTCTCTTCAAAAGTGGAAGAACTTTTCTGACGAAGAAATTTCTGGAATGCACGAAAACGCTCTTGAATTTTGGAAGTTAAACAAAGAACTAATAATTGGTTTGTGTGAGCGATTTAATCAAAAAAATATCGAGGAGTGACATGGAATATGCGGAAAATTTATTTGTATCAGCAACTCTTGCGATATCTGTTGCATTGATTTCTTTCTTTGTCGCAATTGCGGTTTGTAAAGTTTATTCACTTATTTTGAGAGTCTTTAAATCATGATTGATTACAAAAACTACAAAGCACCCGAAAAGTCAACATTATTTCGTGATGCTTTTTTAACCGTTGCAATTATTGCAACGGTTCTATTGCTGAGTCACTTAGACAACGAAGAACACGAAGCAAGGATAGAAAAAATTAAACAAGCGAGGATGAAATGAGTAACTGTACAGATTTTAATGGTTTGGTTGCACATTTATCTGCATACATTGAGAAGCACGGGGCTTCAAATGCCGCAGCAGCCATGTCTCAAGTATTCGAAGATCAGCTAGAGATTGACGAATACGACCGTCCCGATGATTGGTGCGAACAGGCTCTAATTTATCAACAAAGAGTATCTGAATTTTTTTATGAAGCAATCGACGTCAGATCAGATCGATTTGATAGAGAAGATGTTGTAAAGAAACTAGATATTCTTATCTACGACATTAAAAAACTGCATGATTTTTTATCTACTACAAAGGCTCTCATGTCATGAAATACATTAAAAAATTTATTGAATATAGAAGATTCGGATTAAGTATCAAAAAAAGCATTCAATTTGCTTTATTGCACTATAGATTCGACAAGATTTCAAAAATAACAAAGATCGATCGTGATTTGTTGGTGAGTTGATATGAAAAACGTTTATCAATTAATAGCTGAAGTTTCTCTTGAGCTTGCAAAGGAAGGAATAGAAAAAGGAAGGAATAATCAGCAGCAAGGTTATAAATTCCGTGGAATAGACGACGTTTATAACGCTCTCGCTCCTGTTATATCAAAACATGGATTAGTAATACTTCCAAGAATTCTATCCAGATCATTAGCAGAAAGGTTGTCGATTAAAGGGCTTCCAATTTTTACTGTGACCGTAGAAGCTGAATTTGATTTTGTAAGCAGTCATGACGGATCAAAGCACACAGTAAAAACATTTGGTGAAGCAATGGACAGTGCTGATAAGGCAACAAACAAAGCAATGAGCGCAGCGTACAAATATGCAGCATTCCAGGCTTTCTGCATACCGACAGAAGGAGATAACGACGCTGATGCTACTACTCATGCTGTTAAACCAGAAACAAAACCAACTAATATAGCAAAAACAAAGCCGGTTCTTACTCCAGAAAATAAGGAAGAATGGCAAAAGGCGATCAATAGTTTTATTGAGAACGGCGATTTAAATAAAGTTCTTGCATATAGAACAATATCTGAAGAACACAGAATACAGATTATTAATGAAGCAAAAAAAGAGGACGTTCCGCAATGAGCATATTATTTTTTGATATCGAGACCATACCAACAAACAATCAATTTTTAATAGCCGATCTTGAAAAAACAATTAAGGCTCCTGCAACATATAAAAAACAAGAATCAATTAATGCTTGGTTTGTCGATAACAAAGAAAAAGCACTTAATGAATTAATCTCAAAAACTTCATTTGATGGTGCTTACGGTTCAATAGCTTGTATTTCTTTTTCTCTTAACACTGATGATGAAATTTCATATTTTTCTACGGAAATTGCGTCAGAAAAAAATATGCTAATAGCATTCTTCGGATTTATTAATAGAAATAATGTTACACAATTTTGTGGACATAATATTCTTGGATTTGATCTTCCATTCATAAAGCACAGATCAATAATTAATAACGTAAAACCACCTGCTGTTTTAATTGACGCATTTAACGCAAAGCAATGGTCAGGAAATGTGTTAGACACAATGCTTATGTGGTCGCAAGATAAGCAAAAAATGATATCTATCGACAGGCTATGCAGAATCCTTGGAATCGAATGTGAAATAGATTTTGATGGATCAATGGTTGCAAACGAATGGATCAATGGAGACAAACAAAAAGTTATTGATTATTGCATGAAAGATGTGGATATCACTAGACAGGCATATAAAAGACTATCTTTTCAATCGGATGCAGCATGAATCCATACGAACTAATACTAGGTCGCGTCAAAGTTCCTAAACGTTTTTATGAAAAAAACGAAAACGCTTCTGTTTTCAGAAAACAGAAACAATTTGAAGTTAAAGAACAAAACTGAAATAAGGAACAAAAGGTAAAAGACTTAACAAAGAGAAAAAAGAGAAATTGCAAAGAGATATAGCGGAATTTTTATCTAAAGAAAAAACTAAAACTTCGGTAATTTATGATTTTTTACTTAAAAATGAAATGGTTCCAAGCGCTAACGGAATAAATCCAATCTGTATCAAGTGCTTTTCAAGTTACGTGACAATAGTTAGAAGAGAAATGCTTATTAAACAAAATAAGGTGAAAAATGGCTAGTGTGAATAAATGGATAGGAATAGGACATTTAGGTAAAGACCCTGAAACTCGTTACCTTGCTAACGGAGATGCAGTATCTAACGTTTCTATTGCTTGTTCAGAATCATGGAAAGATAAGAATGGTGAAAAGCATGAACGAACTGAATGGGTTAACGTTGTTTTTTACCGAAAACTTGCTGAGATAGTCGCTGAATATCTTAAAAAAGGCAATCTCGTTTATGTAGAAGGAAAACTCCAAACAGAAAAATGGACAAAAGACGGGATTGATCGATATACGACAAAAGTTATTGGTTCTAATATGAAAATGCTAGGAAGTAAAAAAACTGATTCTTCTCAAGAGCAATCGAATGATAGTGAGAAGAATCCAAATAATGATAGCGGTGGATTCTCAGACATTGAAGATGACATTCCGTTCTAGTAACTAATTGGATTAAATTATGAAAACCACAATAGAAATATATATTCCTGATGGATATGAGTTTGTACGTATTGGTTCTGTAACTTACGGAGAAAATTATGTTGGAGATAATGACCAAATTTAGATATCACAACCAACCGAAGCCTTTAGCCATAATACCTGCCAAACCAAGCGTAGTTGCGATGACAGCTCCAAATAAAAGCCGGAAATCAAAAGCATGTTCTTTGCGAACAGAAGAGAATTCTTCTCGCATTACGCTTTTTATATCACGGATATCCATTTTAATTTCAGAAATATCAAATTGGATATGCTCAGCACTTGCTTCGAGCCTAGCTACTCTCGATTCTAAACTCATATCAGGTGGTTCTCCGCTTCCTAAAATATTTTTTTTTATTAATCAAAAATAGAGAATCTCAAATGACTGAAGAAGGATATAAATTCCCAATCGATGTTAATTCACGCAAATGGGCTATTGAACAAGCAATCACAAACAGAAGCAGCGATACATCTATGATGCAAGCTGCAATAGAGTATGTTGAAACTGTTGAGTATAGAGAAGAAAGTTTTAATGGTTTTGTATGAAACACGGAGGAAAAAGAGCAGGAGCTGGTCGAAAGATTGGCTATTCGGCAGCAGTAAAAAAAAAGAGAGTGTCTTTTGCGCTCGCGCCAGACTGTATTGAGTATCTTGATACAGTCAAAAAACCCAAGGTTCAAGTGATTGAAGAAGGGTTGAGGATGCACAAAGAAGAGAGTGAAAAAAAGACTGATGAATAGCTACAAAAACACTTGACGACTTCGCAAACACGAAGCATAATTAATCATAGTTTCGAAATTGGTTCGAAACAACTAAAAGGAGAGACAAAATGAAACAACATACGATAAAACACATAACAGAAGAATTGAACAACGTGTGCGTCGTAAAGTTTTAATCCATTATTAATCAGGTCATTAGTTTAAATCTAAATGAACAATAAAGAACTACAAGCGCTTCGACGCTTGTTTTTTTTGAGCACTTCAGAAGCGGCTGAACATATAGGCAATGTGTCAACCAGAGGATGGCAGCACTGGGAAGCGGGAAAATACAATATACCCGCAGATGTTGAAAGCAAAATGAATGCGCTGCTCGATCATCGGTTAGCTATGATAGAAGCATGCGAATCACTAATGAATGCACGCGATGACAAAGACTGGATTGACATTAAATCGATTAAAAACGAAACTCGTCACGATATCAATGAAAACGATGATGCAAATGGGATTAAAATTGAATACTATTTGTCATTTGATGAATATAAATCTAACCACAATGAAGCCAGAATTATAGACTGGAGATTATCTCAGAGTGTTGCTGCGTATTTTCTTGTAAATAATTTGCATATATCAAATAATTGGATTTTTCTTAAATCAAAAAAATAAATAACTAAACTGTCAAAATTTATTTGACAGTTCAAACCACTCTATTCAAAGAATCAAGATTCTTGCCGGCCAAAAAATCAGCAATTTTAAGACCATCTGTATACTGACAATGCAGTAATTCTTTGAATGTTACCCAATGACCGGCCCATTCAAGACCACATAATTCAGCGATCTCACCGCATTTCGTAATTAATGCAATATCATTCCACTGCGCCTTACCGTTGACAATCGGAACAAAATCAAACGCTACTCGATGATTGTGAAATGAATAACCAGGCTTTGCATTTGTGACTTTATTGCCTTTTTTTGTTCTTCCAATCGCATATAACTCAGCCTGGCTTTCATAATCTCGATACGTGCTAGTAATTAGCACGTCAATTCCTTCTTTACGACATTCGCTAATAAAGGATAAACACTTTTCCTTTACTAGCGGATGAAGATCATTTAATTCTCTTGAATTAATCACGATAACGTACCAATAGTACCGTTTCCGTCAACTCCTGCGAATCTAAATTCAAACGGTCCTGTCGTTAAATTGATAGCTGAACCAAAATCTAAAATAGCTGCGCATCGTTTATTAACATCTGTAATGTTGTATTCGTCATTTCCTGGAGTAAATACTCCTGAGTTATGATCGATATAACTACAATGAACGGTTATCGTAGATACTGCTTGTCCTGTAACTACTCGAACAATGTCATTAACACTTGTTAGAAGTAACATTTTTTACTCCTAATAATTTTTGCAATCAATACGCCATGCGTTCAATGACAGATATTTCTTTAAAGTGTCATGATGAATTGCGTTCTGAATTGGACAAAACTTGGCAGGATCACCCTTGTATTCAATGCCAAACACTGGCTTTCCTGAACTGATTACAGAATCGTAAGTATTACATTCACTGTACTGTTTACATTGCTCATTCACAGCGAAATCCATCAAACTCAACACATTCGGAATCATTTCCATTGAGTTTTTAAGACTAATCGCCAAACCTCGATTATGTGCTTCCGTTGCTAATGCTGTGAAATATGCTTCTGAATGCGACCGCGTTATATTGAATCCAGAATTATTCGAATATGCGTCCATATTATCTGGATCAACAGCATCGCAACCTTTGCTGACTGCAACGTCCATGCGCGCCGTCATAATAGGCATTAATATAGATAACTGGCGAACGTCAACCCATTTCTCACCTGCCCAACCAGATAAATTGTTTCCTTTGATGCTCGCCGGAAATTTCCAATAATCTGATCGCCAATTTTCAGCACTTCCAGCACTGAAGTAGCAAATAATCTTTTGCCCATTCGCTTTCATTTGATTGATTAATGACTGCGACGTATCTTCTAGATCAATATTACGAACTTGTACATTAAGATTTGGATTGATCGTGCCTTCATATTGAATATCCCATGTCAATCCTTGAGAAGGCTGCCAATAAGCTTGAACGTTGATTGAAAATAATACAAATAGTGCTAAAAATAATGATTTCATGCTTTCCCCTGCGTCTCTCGACGTTACGTTTAAAAAATCCAGGTAGTCTCACGACTATGCCGGATAACTGCTACTTCAAATCAAATTCACGTTTAACTGCTTCTACTAAATGCTTACAAGAAACCTCTCCAACTCCAACATCATTTATTATTTCTCGAATATCTTCTGCAGTTTTTCGCTCGATTTCGACTCTGAGAAATTCTCCGCGTCCTTGACTATCTGCTTGCTGATTACCGGCTTCGGACTGCACGGAGTTTCGACAAGCTTCAGGCTTTTTGGCTGTGATTGACATGCTGCGAGTGTTATCAATACGATCGTGCAAAGACTTAATTTCGTTAGAATATTCAGTGACCATTTCGATATAAGCATTTTTTCTTTGCTCCTGTAATCTTTGAATTTCGTGATTCTTTAACGATAGATATGATTCTGCTTTTCTATCAGCTTCTGCAGCTCGCTTTTCATACTTAGCAATCATTTCGTTTTCTCCCTGCTTGAAAACAGAATGCTCCCAGTATTTATATGCGCCAAAAACAAGCAATACAGCACCAATCCCACCGATCAACTTGGCTATTGGAGTTATTAAAAAACTAGGTATCGGAATCATTTATCACGTCCTTCCCAATAGAGTTTAGATATGTACCCAATTACCGCATAAGAAAGACCATAAACAGCAGTTAATAACCCTGTTAACGTTAACAAATCCCTATCATAAGTTAACGCTAACGTTATGATAGAAAATGAGTTTTCCGTTACAAAGTAAGTTAACCAAAGAACATAGAGAGCAATACCTCTTCTAAATCCTTGGTACTTTTCAAAAAGCTCGAATATCCAGACTTTAATTTTTTGCATAAAAAAAGCCGGATATCCGGCTTGGTCATTACAAGATATTTAAAACTTACACGACAGGATCTGGATTCATGTCATCGAGTAACTGTGCAGCCGTTTTAACATCAGCCAATGCAGCCTCAACATTTGCGTTAACAACACCCGCTGCAGCGATTGCCGCTTCAAGAGCAGCTACTTTTGCAGTAATTTCACCAGCAACTTTACCTAGTTGATCTTTAACTGCGCTTAATTCTTCTGCTAATTGAGTCATTTCCATTTTTAAATCCTCTATTTGGTTAGCTTGTCGAATAACCATTCTTTGCAACTCACACAGACAAGCTTGTGTGATTTGTTCTTGTGTATTTTCCATTTCAATATCCTAAAATTTTCTCAAAAAATGTCATTATTACCGTTGCACCACACATTGCAGCAACAATAAACGATAGAAACTTTGAAATCATTCGTATCTTGCAAGGCAAAGAATCCCACCATGCGAAAACCCTGCTCGTGCGCTCAACTGTCGCATTCAAAGTGTCAAATTTATTATTTGTTTCTGTCATTGTTGAAGACAATCTTTTAAGATCATCAGAATGATTTTTACTCATATCAGAAATCATTCTCATTGTTTCGATATGATTGTTCTGAATCATTTCCCTGTTTTCATGCACCATTGATTGAGTCCTTTCAAGATTACTCTTAAGTTCCGGGTGTTCTGAATAAAGAGCGCATCTGTCCATTACGATTGGTTTTTTTGTTTTTGCAACCATAATTTTCTCTCAAGAGTTACAGCCAGTTTGTTGGTCTCGGAGCCAATCCAGCATTAGCGTCCGCGTTTACTTCAGGATTTGTTTTTAAGAAATCGATAAAACTTGGTCTTGTTCCAGGGAAAATGTGGGTTTTATTTGTACCGTCATACATTTTAAATGATTGCTGATAAACACCACCATTCCAGAATGGCTGCGTTCTTTGTGCAATAACGATATTTGCGTTCAAAGTGTCGCGACATCTTCTATGCAAAGTAATGTATGCAGGGAAATCGTATTCAGCATCAACAGCAGTCCAATTCGGTGGATTCTGCTTCGCAAAGTCAGCGGCCCTTCTTCTTGCGTCAATTCCGTATGTTGAGTAGTAATCATCACCTTGAATCTCAGGATTTAATACGATAAGTCCTGGATACGGCTGACCGTCATAAAAATAATTCAATACACCTGGGTATGCGCTCTTTATAATCAAACCGTCTGCGTAATTCATATTCGGCGTATTACAACCTATGCGTAACCCAGGTAATTTCGGAAAATTTCTCGCGCAATTAGGCTTTGTGAAGTTCAAGCACGTAGCAACCATTGTTCGAGCAAATGACAATTTCATTCTTTTATTCAGCTCAATGATCCCGTCTTCGTGCTTTTCTAGCGTGTAATCTGGAAAGTCAGGGTCAAATGGTGTTTGAGTTGAACTTTCAAGACTAGATATCATGCATAGATAATCACCAGCGTCTATAGTCTTACCTCCTGTTCCAGGAACGACATAGTTTGCTAATTTCTCGCAGAATGACTGAAATCTATTAAGTAGCGTGTAGTCACCTGCTGTTACCCAAGCTTTAATGTGATATCCACCGCCACCGAACAAGGCGCCTGCATTTGGTACCCACGGCCAAGCGTACTTATATTTTGTATATGTCTTAGAAGAAGGATATGTCCCAGGAATTCTAATGTCAGGAGGCAATAACCCACCTATTCCGCCTGACTTAAACGTCAACGCTAGCAACAAGTATTTTTGCTTTCCAGTGCGGGTTTTAATTTCGTGCAATCTTTGAATGAGATAATTAATTATTCTCATATCCCAGTTCGCTGGATTATCGCCAGTATCAATATCCCCCCAGCTAGTAGCCCACTTGATACCTTTCAGAACTGGTGTATCTTCTAGTTCTTGAAAAATTGTATTTAAATCATTAGGTGCGGCGCCAGAAATTTTCGGAGTACCATCCGCTTTCAAAACTTGCCACGGCTCAAGTTTCACCCCGTAACCAGAAAAATATTTATCTGATCCTGTTGGAGGCGGAGGTGGTGGAGGTGGCGGAGCGGTATATTTTTTCGGGAAATACCCCTTGTTAAATGGATTATTTAGGCTCATTTCTAGCCCTCCACGTAACAAGTAATGCGTCTAACACCAACAACCTCATTTGCAGTGACAGCAGATACAACAACCGTTATTGTTGAAGAAACTGACGTGTCCTCAGTCATTTTTACAATAGATGCAGATGTGCTTGTCTCTGCTTCTAATGCTGAAAGAGCAACTGTTGATTCCTGCTTATTTTTTGCTGCAATGTTTTTGAATCCTGTTGTCGATCCTGACAATATTGATCCAGTCGAATTTATTGTTATTTGACTGAAAGTAGTTGCTCCAAGCTTCGTAATAATATTCTTTGCTGTTACACTAGCAGTCAAATCATAGAGATATCTTAAAGTGACTTCTGAATAATTATTAAGCGGCGGCAGAGAAAAAGTAATCGGAGTATTAACTTGAGTATTTTTCAGAGTTACCGTTGGCGTACCGTTTGCTGCGTTATAATTCAGATCGATTGTGTACTTATCGACATCGTCAACACTCAATATCTTGTACCACCCTGCTACTCCTGTTCCTGTCCATGCTGAAACATAAACAGATATTGGCTCTGTAGCATTCACAGCAACTCCAGCAGTTAACAAGTGCGTAACCGCTGTTAATTGAGTTTTTCCGCCGTTATTGAGTACTGCTGTTACCTGAGTATTCGGAAAAATTGCTTTGAAGATTGGATGATCGTCATAAACCTTCTGCCTACCATCCGCTACCCATTCAGTTCCATTGCTGACATAACGAATACCTCCGCCTCGAACGCCAAAGTTTGTAACATGATAATATTCTCTCATATACCCAGCAGCAGACAATGCAGCCATTGCTGCATAAGTACCGCTCATTACACCGCCGATAATATTTCCATCTTCGTCGATAATGTTATTCCCAGTATCTCTACGAAGAACTTTGTTCTTAAGAACCTCCTTCAAACCGAACACTTTTGCGAAATTCATTGTGTATTCTTTGAGTGCAGTCAAAGAATTTCCACCTTTGTACTCGATTGATATCGTGTACCATGCTCCTGAATCATTCGCTGTAACACCGATCACTGCGACATAAAGAATCTCAGTTCCAGTCGTTGCAGGCTGATACATCAACGAATCATCAATGTTGAGAGAAGCAAGAACATCTATAATATTTTGCCCTTGCTTCGTCGTTGAACTGACATAAAACTCAGTTAACGTGGTGAGACCAAACGTGGTGGAATTAAACCTCATCCATCCTGGTCCAGGATTTTCTGCAACAGTGCTAGCACCTAGCATAAAATTAAATCCACCTGTTAATCCTTGATCTCCCTTAAGATTAACTCCTGTTCCCCATCCGATAGCTGGGTCCGAAGATTTGTCCCACCAAACAGTGCTAGTCGTCTTGTTTACATACGTGTCTCCAGGATTCCCAATCTCAAATGTTGGGTCAACGTCACCATAAATAATTCCATTTCCTGGTGGACCGTCCCATTTATGCCATTGGCCTACGAAATGCTCAACTGTCGGGATTGTGTCCGGAGGAAGCGAAACGATTGCTACATGAGAATTATTACCTGGAATATCAGTGAATCCAGTACCGGCTGCATCAGTCGCATATCGAATGAATGCTGTGTTCCCATCAGTTCCGTTGCCACCACCTGGGCCTGGTCCTAAAAGTATCGAACTGGCACTAGCAGTTGCAATCTGGTTGCTGTCAGAAATGTCGGCAATTCTAAGTGTTTTATAAACTATTTCAGGCGTTGTTTTTCTAGCGAATTGAAGTACTGTAGTTGCGTCTATCGGAATATTTAATAGTGAATCTGATAAAGCGTTTATTTTTGTCTCAAGTCCTTGCGATATAACTCCAAATCTCAATGAATTATCAGATGTTATCTGTAAAGAAACTCCTGATATATCAGATGTTAGATTACTGTACCAAGATAGATACATCGTATTTGTGTCTATCAGTGCTATAGAAGGTGTTACATTAGATGCTATGTGATTAACGTCAAATTTAATTGGCTTTAATACAGATGGAGTGAGTCCGCTTGTATCGATAAGATTTAAGTACATCGTCTCGATATACGAGCTTGCTGCATTCACAAACAAACCCACGTTAGAATTTATTGCGCAATAATCGAAACTTGAGACAGCCTCTCCAGAAAACGGGCTTATTGTATTAATTGAAGTTCCTGTTAGAGCTGTATCGCTCATTAACTGCATTCCAACATTACCATTTGATCCATATCCGTGCAAAATCAACAGTTTCGTTGCTGACATCTTTTTAACAGTGAACCTTTCTACATTCAATGCGGTGCTTGTAGCGGCTCCACCTGAAGACGGTGTGCTTCCGGTTATAGTTATTGCTCTAAAATATAGAAGCGGAGTTGCTCCAGTGATCCAATAATAAATTGCTTTTGTTGCAGTTGAAGCAACTATTTTTATTTTGTGTCGAGAACCTGTAACTGCAGCATCTACATCAAATGTTCCACCTGTTGACAGCGTATCATTAGTAATGTTCACAACAACAGATCGAGCGACAGTAGCAGACGTTTTATAAGCAATAATTACTTGAGTAGATGACAGTTTATCTACGCTGATATTTGAATTAGCATATAAACTATCTGTACCGATTTGAGTCTCTTCTCCTAACGCACCTTCGTAATTAATCGTTCTAGCATACAGCTTAGAGTCGCTGTCCTTTCGGTATGCAAAAAACAATTTTGTGGCAGTTAATGCGACAACATCAAATGTTTTTGATGCTGCATTGAACAGTTGTAGCGGAGCATTTAGATCATAGATATTCTGCAAATTCTGACCAAATACGTGCCATTTTCCTGCTGCTGTTGCTGAACTGGTTAAGTTCAAGAAGACTGTTTGACCTGGTTCTACAAAACAAACAAATGACGTGTCACTCTTAGCAACATGGAATCGATACGTTCCAATGTTTTTAATGGCGAATAGTACGACGCCTTTTTCCAGCGCAGTTGTTGAAGGAAGGTTAACTCTCATTCCGGCCGCAGTCATTGTAACTGCTTGAAAACGAGAACTAAGATTCGTTAATGTAATGTCTGTTGCACTTACAGGAAGTTCAGCTCCGCCGAATGAGGATTTATTAGTTGCCGCCCAATTAGTTGGGTCGTTGCTTGGGTCAATCGTCCCACCGCCATTTGTTTTTCTTCTATAACTACCAAAATCCGCAGGGCTCCAGCGAACTTGTCCTATGGTATATATCTCACCAGACACCCAAACAATGTTTGCCAATGCCTCAACATTCGCGTTAACGTTTGCCTCAACACCTATCATTCTTTCACCGAAATCAACCAGTGCTTTTCCAAATTTTGGGAGTTCAGAAGAAAAAATATTAACCCTTTCTTCAAAAAATCTTTGATCTTGCGTTCTTGAATCTGGAGTTGGCTCTGAAATAATTAAGTCTGACATTTTTATGAATCCTTAGAAAATAGAAATTCCGCAGTTGTCAAAACCTGCTTAAAACTTACTGGTGTTTATTGATACTGAAGTGACTAGATGCCTTCGATATAAAGGCTGGTTAATGTGTATTCGTTATGCGGTATCTCAATGTTAAAATCTCTTACAAAGCCGAAAATAATTAGCGACTCTGTATATTCGTAATCCATATCATCAAGCGCAGACCATACCGCTGCTTTTGAACCAACATCTTCTCTGAACTTTCTTAAAACATTAACTCTATTTCTGTTAGATACAATCTTGTACTCATTTTTTGGAATGCTCTGGGCAGGATAAAAAGTGGCGCTTGCAAATCCATCTCTTACTACCTTGCTGTAATTGTCCATATCCAAAACTGGACTAAATTGTGTTACTCCTAAATCTATAGAAAATCCAATTGGTAACCTGAGTATTTCATTTGAACCGTCGTTACTTCTTACAGTTAATTTAATTATTGGATCTGATACAGGCTGTATATCGAAGACAACAATTTTTTTTTCATAAACGAAAGGAACATAGAACCATTCATAAAAGGTTGAAACGTTCCTTTTTAGGAGGCTCTTGCTCATTTGATAAATCACATTATTACAAGAACCATCAGTAACAGTGATATCAATATAGTCAGCTTGTAATTCAACCATTAGAGAATTAATTCTCTGCTTTGGTCGTATGATTATCATGTCTTCACTTGATCCAACACTAGGATCTCTTTGATTCCAGTCGAACATGCGAAAACGATTTGTTTTTCCTTTTAAAAACCAGTCGTCTTTTGATGTTGCCGGCGGTTTATTTAAATTTGTTCGTTTTGCCGTATAAACCAAATGACTATTGGTTTCAATGACACTAACTAATTCATCTTCAGCATAAGTTTTCGTGCTACTCCATAATGGTTCTGTTTCGCTTGGTTCTGATATGGTGCTGCTTACTAAAATATCGTCTGTAATGTCTATTGGAATGAATGCTTTCATACTGCAGGTGTAGTTATTAAAGAATTACCGCCTTGTGTGACGTTTCTTAGCGTTCTAGCGAAACTTCTGCTTTCTTTGTATGATCCTTCCATTAATTCATACAATCGACCAATAGCTCTAACAATATTGTCGTTGTTAAACATTTTAAGCATTTCTTTATTAGAAATAATATTGCTAGGACCTGTGAATTCCATTTCCGGACCTTTCTCACCTACGATCCTTGCTCCTCCAGAATGGAAACCTCCAGATTCAAATGTTGGTAAACCTTTTGAAGCAGCCCATTTATATAAATCTTGAAGATTTTTACCAGTTGCTTGAGCATATTGCTCAAAAGAAACGCCATATTTTTTTGCGGCGTTGTAAATGTCCATATCTGTTCTTCCTGGAGCATTTGCAAAATCAACAATTTCTTTATTTGAAATGTTTGCATTTCCTGAAACGTTTCCACTTCCTATTAAACCTGTTCCTGCTTGAATAGAATTTCTGTTGAAATTACCGATTGCCTGAACAAGCGTAAAAATACTTTTATCTATACCAGACAATTTGTCTATTTGATCTTGTGCTTTTTGAATGATCGAATCTAATTTATTCATCTCGTTCTTGTAGTTATCTTCAAGAATTTGCTTCTGATCATTTAATACTTTTAACTGTCTTTCTTCGTTAGTTAACTGACCTTCTGCACTTATTCCTAACTCTGAAATTAATGTTTCAGCTTTTGATTTTGCAAGGTTATAGTCATAGCTATTTGTGAAATTTTGCGTAGGGATATTTTTCATGCCCCCTATTGCGAACTGTAATTCCTGTGAATCGAAGCTTTTCTTCTTGATAGCTTCGTTAATGACAGATTTAGCCTTATCCAATTCCATAGGCCGCATGTCATTAACTGTGCTTTTTATGGAATCAACAAATGACCTTAGTTTCCCAATAGAATTGGTAAGAACATTTATTCTCTCGTTATATGAAGAAATGCTGTTATTGAAGTTTTTAGTTAACTTATCCCTTTCACCTTGAACTGTTCTTTGCAGAATTGAAAAAGCATTACTCAGATTAGTTTTTGCTAGTTCTAGTGCTTCTTGCTTTAATCGATTAAGTGCTTCTGCACTATCTTTTAGCGGCTGCGTAGAACCATCCAGGGCTTTTGTTGTTTCTGCTAGATAATTGTTAACAGTCAGAAGGACTGGAGCAAGCTCAAGTAATCTAATTCGAGTTTCATTGCTTGTATCTAATGATTGAATAATTGCTTTGAATTGATCGTTTGTAAGACCTGTTTGAATACCTAGTGCTTTTAATCCATTTTGTAGTCGTTCATTAGCCTGACCAAATCGCTCTTCATTCGTCAAGAAGTTTTCAGCAAAGAATCCAGTAAGACTCGATAGTCTTTCAACACCGCCGGCCATTTCAACGATGCCAGTTCTTTGCTCAATCGATAGTTTTGATACAAGATTTGTCGCATAACTAGAAGTTGCACCCAAATCCATGACTGCATTTTCGAGAGAAACGAACTCGTCATTAAGTCTTCGCAATGTTGCGAATGAGTCTTCTCCAGTTTTTCTGAATGTGTCTACAATAGGCAAGACATTCTTTGCAATGTCATTACCGACACCGTTCAACATGTTCTGTATTGACTCAGCAGTTAACTGTTGATTTTTCTCAGATTTAATCTGAAATTCTTTCGTAAATCCATCAACAAGATCAACGTTAAGACCAAGCTTTTGAGCGAATGAATGTGCAGAACCGTAGAATGCGTCGAGTGCTTGATCGAATACGTCTTGTTGGTCTTGAGTCAATCCTTGACTGACTGATTTATGCTTGTTTCCTACAAATAGCCCGCCTTTCGCGCGATAGACATTCGTAAAATCACCATCAAAACCGTCAATACTTGCTGTTCCTTGCAAAGATTGTTGACGGAATTTCATTGGACCGTGTCCAAATAGTGCGTTTATTGTTCCCGCCAATACAGCACCTACCGGACCACCAAAAGCAGCTCCGATCATTGACGTATTTGTTCCGCTCAAGCCAAACATTTTCTTGTCGCCAGCGATAGAACTACCGATACCGATACTGGCCATTAATGCCGCCGCAGCACCAGATATGGCGCCAATTGATGTTCCGCCAAGAGAACCTAATCCACCAAAAAGTCCACTTGATTTAGTTGCTCCACTAGAACCCCATAATCCAAGCGCACCTCGCTCAGCAGATAACTGCGTAGCTGATTTACCAAACCCAAACAAGCTATTTAAAGTCGCGCCACCGCTAAACAGAGATCCGACAGATGCGCTGCCTGACATTATTTTATCTAATCCAAGGTATTGCCCGATCTTCAGCCCTGCGAATTCTGATCCAATTTGAAGAACTGCTCTTTTAACACTATCGACAAGTCCCTTTAACCCGTTATCAAAGAACATAAATATGCTATTTGATAACGTTGTTTGAATGTTACGTACAGACTGAATCCATAGTTGACTTACCTTATCAGTCGTTTCTCTATTTATTTCTTCTGTGTTTATTAGTTCAGACTGAATCTGTTTTTGTGAATTTACAGCCAGTTCGCTTGAATTAACATATGCGTCTGATTCTTTATTAATTGTTAAAATATAAGACTCTGCAAGCTCTGTTATTCCAGACTTTGCTTCTTTAAGTTTACTGATTTCAATTGCAGCAATACCGGCAGAATCAGCTTCTTCAATTAAAATTTTAGAAAACCTTTCTGATTCTGAAACAGCTTGTTTTTTTACTCTTGTTTCTCGCTCGTATTCTTCTCTTGCAGCAGATAACGCCCTATTGAACGTTCCTTGATCAATTGCTCCTGACTTTAATACTTCATTTAATTCTTTTTGTTTATCTGTTAGCTTTTTTAACGGGTCCTGATATGTTTGTGCTATTTGAGCTCCGCGTGATATTAATTCTTGCTGTTTCTTAATGGTTTCATTGGCTTCTTTGTTTGCGTTTGTTTCCCTGTTTATCGCAGGAACAAGCATTTCTTTCTGAACAATCTGCGCTTCTACCATGTCCCTGAACTCTGAAGTCATGGACATGTTTTTATTGAATTCCTTGCGCATTTGCGCGTTCAGTGCAGATGCTTCTCCGAAGTTTCCTTTTGCAAGCTCTATTCCTTGCATGATCAATGATATGAACGAGTCATTTGCCGTCTTAATCACAAGATATGAAGACCTAACGACATCCGCCATAAACGCGAATCCTCTAGCCACACCAGCAGACCAGTTAACCAATGGTGAATTTGTTAAGTCTGTTACTGCGCTATCTACGTCTTTTAATAGCTTGTAATAAATTGATACCGCTAATTGTGCAGTTTGATCGAATAATCCACCGATCTTGACCTTCATATCTTCAACAATGCGCGTAGTTGATCGCATTTGCTTGCCAGCATTATCCATTGCGGCTTCATAAATACCAGACAGTTTTGTCGCTTCTTCCATCACAACATTAACCCTGGCTTGCATTTTTTGCTGTTCTGATAGAGCGCCTGAGGTTGTCCCTATTTCTCCTGCAAGTTTCTTATAAGATTGTTCGAAATTAACATTAATACCGATCGTTCTTAATACCTCTACTTGCGCAGAAGTAATGCCATGAATCATTGCATCCAACGCTTGAGAAGAATTCAATTGACCAACAACCGCAGCATCTTGCGCTAGTCTTGCTAGTTTCGTTGCGTTCGATAAATCTATTTGCGCTGTTACTAGCTTTGTCACAATCTGACGTGACTCAATCATAGTAATACCGGATTTCCTTACCGCATCAGCAACACTATCGACTTCTTTTGCTGACAATCCAGCATTCTTACTGACCATCGCAAGCGTTATTCCTAACTCCTGATAACGCTGATTCAGAGATATTGATTCTTGCAGGAAATCTTTAATTTTAAGACTAACAAAAGCGCCGGCAAGAAGCTTTGTTACACTTACTAACGATTCTACGTTTCTACTTAATCCTGTTACCGCTTTTTCAGCATCTGAACCGGATTTTGATAGATTATCTAGGTCTTTGGACGCATTCCTGACTTGCGAAGAATCAACCGCTATTCCTAATTCTGCAATATCAATCATTTTGATAACTCATCCAAAGTCTATCTAACTGTTTTATGGCACTAACTTCCCAAGGTTCAAGAATTACCCTTGTTACCATGCACCAATCTTTTATCGCTGTTGAATTGATTCTATTTGGCGTCATACCGTTGTGACCGCGCTCATTGTGTAGATCGACGAAATATTCCCAAACATGCTCTGCGTCTCTTGGTAACTCTACTGTCACGGCTAATTGCTCTGGCATTACTCCAGTTGCTTGAAAAGCCATTTTAAGGTGTTGCCTTAAAGTTGCTCCGTCTTTTTGACGTTTTTCAAGTTTGAAGTACTGTTCAGCGTATTCCAGCAAATCAGCAATTAGCGCTTCGTAAAAAGCTTAATATCAAAAATTGAATCACCCAACGTAGTTCTTATTGTCAGATTTTCCAAAACCTTCATCATGTTTTCGTTTGAGAAAGTCATTTCTTCCCCACCGCAAATAATTGTTTCTGAATCATTCATTCTCCATCCTATAGTACATGCTGCTATAAGACTTATAGTTTCATGTTCATTTTGCTCTAGTGTACTTACCTCAACATCTCTTCCGCGCCTTCTTGCCATTGCTTCTTTTATTCTTTTTGATTCTTCCGTTTTCTTCAAAAAGTTACGACAAACATCTGAATCTTTTCCTAGTATCTTAAAGAACAAACCAGAACCCTGATCGGTATAAGGATCAATTATTTCCACCTCTATACCTTTGTTACATGCCAATCTGGTATCCAAACTTGAAATATCAAATAATTTTTTTTCTTTATTCATTAATAACCTCGCTAAGTACTATTGATTAAACGTAGTTACTGTCTTGCATCCAGTAAGAAGTTGGGAAATTGTTTGTTACAGCAGCACCGGAAATATTTTCTTTCGAATAGAAAGGCATGGTTGCTGTTAGACCTTTTTCACCGTCATCTAGGCTCGATCCATTAAGCACTACCCTTGGGAAAACATGGCTTTGAAAATCTGAATTTGCTGTGTTGTTTGTCGTAAATGCCGCTACGATTGAAACTTCAGTTTCATCTTTGAAGTAATCTCGCATTGTCGCGTCAGTGAATAGCACTGACATATTTCCTGATATATCGAATGCACCTGGGAAGATATCAGGCTCGATATTTGATCCAACAACACCGCCGATAGTGGTTGCATTACCATTGATTGTGAAATCAAGAGAAGTTATCAATGCAACACGCACACCTTGAACGTATACCGCGCCATTTACTGCCGCTAATACTGAACCACTTCCTGCTGCTGTTGGTGAAGTGAAATATGCTGACGTGCTTGTTTCCATATTTCTACCAAGCACAGAAAAATCAACTGTAGCCATACCTGTTGCTGGCAATTTAATGTTTGCGCTTCCGATAACACAATCAACGAACTGTTCAGATTGAGTAATATCCGAATAATGGTGCTCAAATGTCCAATAATCTCTTGTATGACCGCTTTGAGGTATAACGATATGCTTACCAACTTCTGCACAAGTAACAGAATCACCTGCTGCCTTCGCAACAACTGGATTTGCGTCCAACATAACGCCTGTCATTACTAATGCAGATAAATTTGTAATCAGGAAATTATGTGTATTATTTGCAGTAGCAGGTGTCGTCCAACCAGTAAATCTAACCACCATACCAACACGGAATCCGTCAGTGATATACGATCCAGCAGAACGTGTAAAAGTACCTTCTGCACCTGTAGTTACCGCAGCAGTTATGGTAGTTAATGCTCCAGTAGTAACAGCCGTCGATGCAGGAGCGCGCATTAAAGATTCTAGGAAACTTTGATAAGTACCGCATGACAATTCGCCATTGATACTTCCATTGACTGACCTTACGCCATGACGATAATCTGATCGCATCATGGAAGGACGAATTTCGTTACTTTGGTATGTTTGTTTCTGAAGGTTTAATGTAGAAGTTACACGTCTGTACGACTGCGCTCCAGAAGCTGTTGCTTTAACACCTAAACCTGATTGTTTTTTTCCTACTAGCTTTTTAAATACACCTGTAGCAATTTGTGGCATTTTGCTTTCCTCATAAAATTCGAGGGGGCAAAATGACAGTCGTTACTAAGTGCGGACTGTCGCGTACTCGTTTAGTTTTTAAACTATTGCGACTTTAACCAATCTTCCCATGCGCTAATCATTCCTTTGATCAGCCTTATTAGTGTTTCGTGCAGCTTTTTTGTTTGTGGACTCATAAATCTGCGAAATACGGAATCGATACTGTAAGTATGTACAAATTACCTTCATTCATTGCTGGGGAAAAATAAGGTGTTCCGTTAATGATAACTTTCACGTTATTGTAAATAAGAGTAAGACCACGATAAAACCATGACCTTATTTCCTCACCTTGTAGAATTGCTCTTTCTGTTCCTTCCCCAAATGGAGCATAAATACTTATCTGAAATATTCCGCTTTCTCTATACAATGAATCGCCGAATGTCGGATTTTGTGTCGTTGACGGCAATAAATACGCTCTTTGATAAATTTCTTCAGGTGGATTAAAAATAACGTTTTCCCACGCTGTTGGTATTTGAGCATTCATTGAATCAAGCCTTAGCTCAAGTGCTGCCCTGATATCCTGATAACTCATCTTGAACTACGCGCCGCTTTTTCAACAAAACTCTGAAATTCATTAATCGATAGCCTAACCATTCCTTGTGGAGATTGCTTTGAATATCCGTATTCGAGTCTTTTTATGTAAGGAAGATTATTGACCATATAAACAATACCGCCAGACTTTGTGCTTGATACTACAGCTTGCATAGCATTCACTGAAGACCTTCCAGTTTTATCGAATGCGTCAACTGTAATTGTTCCAAATGATCCTGCACTAGCCGTCCAGTTAGCCCTTGCCATTCCGGTATCAACTGGTGTTTTCATAATCACGCTTTTGAATAAATCAATAGTTACCTTTTGAACTACTAGATCAACTCTTCCTTTTGCACGTTTTATTAACGCAGTAAGGTCAACAGTGAACTTCCCAATCATGTTCTAGCTTGTAATGTATAGAGAGAAACTTGCTCACCAGACCATGTTTCAAGAACTCGTACAACTGAATACACGACACCTTCAAGAATTATCTTGTCACCGATAGAAGGCTTGTCTATGTCTGCTGCTGCAATGCTGAATTTCTTATCACCGGATAATATCAATCCAGGCTGATATGTCTCACCGGATGACTGAAGATTAAAATCTGAAATTATTGCTTTTACCTGGACTGACGTTTCTGTGTTGATCGTACTTCCAGTGCTTGGATCGTAACCGCTATGATTTACCTTTTTTACAGTTACCAGCTTTCCGTTTTTGTTGATTAGTCTTACAGAAAGAGCGCGAAATCTGACGTCAAGTTCTGTCATGCCCTAACAATACTGACATTTAATCCATTCGATTTAAGATACTTAGACAAAAGCGAATTAGTAAATCTGTTTTCATTTTGCGTACTAACATTTCCTTGAAAATACGACACGCTAAGGCTATCAACTGTCTCAGAAGAAACTTCACGACTTACATCAGGAAGTAATGTTGCCGAGATAGATTTAAATGCCAACTCGCAGCATGCGTTAAGAACTTCTGAAGGAATAATGTTGTTTGGCAAATATTGCTCTATAGAAGAAGATTTAATCGGCACTTCCTCTCTCGGCCAATCCAAAGCCTGAGAATACGTTGCTTTATAACCGGACCACTTTTCATGATAAACAGCACTTAAATAATCAGTAGCCTTTCTTAACGCCTGTTCTTTCTTATCTGCATTTAATGCAGACCAAGCAGAATTACCGCGATTCAAGTGGTAAAGGTCGGCATATGCAACACTTGCATAACTTTCGCTGTTAGCAATACCGCTTCCGTCTTCAACAATCAACATGATTATTTATCTTGTTCTTTTTTGTCTTTTTTAGGCTTTTCTTCTCTGCGCTCACACTCAACCCATCCAAGGTTCTTAAATTGACTAATAACGTTTGGATGAACTTCCATGTACTCTTCACCTTTTTGCATTGGAATTAATTCCATTGTGATTTTTCCTTATAAAATTACTGCGACTGGACAGAATTAATACTAATGCGAATTACAGCCTTGATAATTGTAGATGGATACCACAACAAGAGAATCTATATAACCGTAGAAATACAGTCATGATTACCTATCAAGGAATTACTAAATCTCTGATTCAATGGTCAGAGGAAACCGGTATAGAACGAAAACTTCTCGCCAAAAGAATTTGCGAGCGTAAATGGACACCTAAAAGAGCGTTTACAACTCCTGTTCTTAGCAAAACAGAATGTGCGAAAGTTGCAAACGCCGCCAGTCAGATTAAAAAATCATCACCCTAAAACTAATGCAACATGCTCACCCTGAACTACACGGAATCCCCATGCCAAGTGAAGTTCCCAAGTGATTTGACCGTATTGAGCTATTTGAACTAACAAATAAGTCATTCCACGGTCATCACTAATGAGCATTCGTTGAATAGTTGGGTTTTCTGGGAATATAGGAGGACGCATAATTCCAACCACTGAAGATCGTTCAAACGCCATGTTTGGAACATAATTATTTCCAATGGTCATTGCATTTGCAGTTGGTATTGTCATTCTTGCGCCTGGACGACCAATTGTTAATGTGCCTGGCGCAGTTAAATTGCTATTACTGACGTATTTGTTTGTAGTATCAGCAGCAAAAGTAACAATATCACCAGGTAATACAGTTCCAGTACCTGTCGTTAGAACAATGTCACGAATACCTGCTGCAGTTGAACCACTGGTTACATAGGCAGAACCAGTTCCCTTAGTATGCAATTGAATACCTGCTGACTCATTGATCTGAAATCCGAACTGACGAAGAAAATTACCTGATCTACGTTCTTGATCACTACCAGCTTGATAAGCTTGCTGGATAATGCCAAGGTTGCGTAGATTCAAACCAGCACTGGTATCTACTACCATTTGCAAATCTGCCAATGGAGCGCCATTGTCTTGCAGAATCTTTCTGACGTTAGTCAGCGCCTGTAAATCTGTTGCAAATGGCGTTGTACCAGCAGTTCCATAAGCTCGAGAAGCTCCTTGTTTGATAGCTGAACAACAATCCTGCTCGGCTAAGTTTCTTAATCCACGCATACCTTGAGCAATTAATTGACGCGCCCATTCTGCTGATTCTGAGCCATTATCAAGACTACGAATTTGCTCGCCAGTTAACACCCAATCAACTTTCTTGGAAGCTGTTATCTTTACATCAATGTTTGTTGCTGTTGCATCAGTTCCGGTTGACGACGTGTTATTAGGCGTGAAGTCAGTTGGTGTACGAGTTGGTGCAACTGGTACTTTTACAGTATCTCCCAATGCAACACCTTTATCATCAAACGTTGTATTAATTGCCGATACCGCGCCAAAAGGTTCATTTGATACTTCTTGCGCTGCACTGAAAAGTACTGGCGCCAATGCTGTTAAATTATTAGCCATTTCTATTTATCCTTTATGATTAATCAATAACTTTTGCGCCATTTTTCATTGCTTCTGCGCGTTCTTTTGGACGCATAGCATTCAAATCAGAAAGCTTTATGATTTTTTGACCTGATCCACCGCTACTAGGTGAAGAACCAGTTCCAGTTGATCCAGTGCTTTTCAATATGCTGTCTTTATATGGGTATTGATCAATGATTGTTTCAAGCGCTTCGTCAAAATCAGCTAATTCACCAGGTCTAGCACGGCTATAAATCTTGTTGCCTGATTGGTCATAGGCAACCGTCTTGCCTTCCTCGATCTTGAATAAATTACCGAATCTTGCTTGCACTAAATCAGAAGGAATTGCCAGCTTGTCAGCAATTAGCTTTGATCGAGAGAAACTTCCGCCGATTTTCTCGCTATAAAGCTGTTGTTCTAGCTGTTGATTTTTCGTAGTAGCATCCTTAAGCTGTGCTTCAAAAGCCTTGCTTATTTCTGCTTTTACTTTTTCAACCTCACCACTATCAATTAGTTTCTTCTGATCAAGATTTGAAACAACGGACAATGCTTTAATTGCGGCCGCAGGATCGGTAATCCCATCGAATGCTTTTAGAGCTTTTTCAGCAGCTTCAGCGCGTTCACGGTGAGATTTTGCTTCACCATTTAAGCGTGAAATTGATTGAACAGTAGCTTGTACATCAAATGGGATTTCCTTCCCATCGTCATGAATGTAAACAGGCTTGCTATCTTGTAATACTGCGTGTCCTTGATCATCCATCTTTAATTTCATGCTATTTCATCCTTTTGTTGAGAAATCCTTCCCGAGCACCTGTTTCAATCCTGAAAACAGGCAAACAAAAAAACCGTGACACAATCCAGCATCACGGCTTTCGGTATTACTAAATCTTATTTAAATTCTATTTTTTAATCTTTTTAGTTTTAACAATTTTGATTGTTGGAATCATTGGAGAATGGATTCCTTGCATGTGGCAGTGATAACAAGCATTCTTATCTGTTTTTGTGCCACCAACTTTACGCCCATTCTTTAAAAAAGCACCAGTAACTGTATTCATGATCGTGCGACCACCGCATCGATTGCATTGAATCATTCCTTCTGGTTTTTTAATCGACTTAATGTCTAAATAGATTTTCTCTTTTAGGTTAAGTTCTGTTTTTTCTGGAATTGTAAACTTAGGCATAAAGAATTGTAAACTTACAGCACTGGAATTGTAAACTTAGTAATAAACACAATTATATACCAGCCTTTTCAAACAATTCCTTCCTGCGTTTTCTTAACTCATCCAATGAATAAACAACACCTTTGTTGTTCGTGAAGCTATCTATTTCCACCTTATTCGATCTAAACAATTTACCTCTTGTCGCTCCAAGCACCTCGTCTTGGAATGACGCTGGTTTTTTTCTCAACCAATCAGAATACGATAAATTTTCAGGAACCTGTCCGTCTAAACTTGCTCTTGTTGATTGATCAATTTCGTCGATGTCAATACCAAGTTCACGCCATGATTTTGTAACAGGAACCGATCTGCTTCGGCAATTAATATGTAATGGTGGCATTGGACCTTCACCAATTTTATATACTTTAGAATCTAACGAAGCGCAAGTAACGCTCGTTCTTGAATCTAGTGTTGCAACGAATTTCCATCCTTTGATAATACTTTCGTTTGCTTTATAGAAACTATTTGCAGCATAGTTAGACATGTGATTTATTGCTGTTCTAACCATTCCCTCTACATGGTGCCTTGGTGCTTCTAGCAAACCGTCGGCATAATTATTTGTTTTTGTTCCAATGATCTTTCTTACTATTTTATCTAAAGTATCGCCGGACACATAACCCAATCTAACAGCGTCACGAATTGCCGACGCCCTGCTTTCTTCTAATCCTGATAAATAATCTTTTAATGGAACCGCTCCGTTCTTTGATAACTGAAATGGTCTTGATAAGGCCGCTGCATAAACGACTTCCGGCGTGACCGTTGTAACTGAAACTGACGCTGGCAAAATAGCCTTAAATTCTTCATGATTAATTTCCAGTTCGAAAGCAACCAATTCACTCAGGTTTTTTTCTAATTCAGTTCCTATTGAACTATAAGCATTGCCATTTAGTTCTATAACTGACTTTAATAACTGATTAATTCTGTTGATATTGAAACTATGACTATCGAAGTCCTCTAATGCAATTCTTAATTCTGCTTCTAGCTTCTTATCTAGTTTATTAAGAATCCCGATCACCTTTCTTGCTACGTCGTTACTATATCCCTGCAATAATATTTGGTGTGCAACAGCATTATTCATCAATACTTCGTTTGCCGAAGCCATAAACTATATTACTCCTAATGGCGGACCTTGATCGCTCACTCTTTGTTGTTCTTCTTCAGCTTTTATGTCTTGTGATAGAACATTCCTTCGTTTAAGCTCATTAATGAACGTTACGTCACTGATTTTTCCAGCTGTGTTTGCGCTCAATAATAATTGAGAACTTGCATCGGATAAGTTTGAAACGCCGAAATCTTTGAATAACTCAACACTTCCGCCATCTCTTTCACCAATCCAATCAGCCATGTACTGTAGGCATTGATCTAATGCATCCTCAAAGTTTTCAGTAATTCTTTGCAGATCACATTTATTTGCTTCGTTATCACCGAATACCTGTGTTGCGGTTACATTTCCTGGTCTGATAACAAGCAATTCCGCTCCTGTTTGACGCATGCGTTCTTCTAAATCTATTAATGACTGCCTTCCTGCTTCGATCGCAGCACCAGAATGTTCAACAAAAGACATTGAAGCATTTAATGGTAGATTTATTGCTGACGCTGAACCAACTTCTATTTTTGTGTCTGCATCTGCTCCAACAATAGTTAATATCGGAACTCTAGCAACATGAAGTATCGTTCTCTGATCGCTTGATCCTTGATAGTGCTCTACATTCAAGTGAGCCAGTTCAAGTAGCGGAGATTCACCTTTAAAGAATCCTGTTCTCAATCCGTAAAACGGAACGAAAGGTATTGCCTTTAGGCTTGTTTCACCAAAATCAAACCTAAACCATTTGCCATCTTTTTCGTTTTTTCTCCAAATTTCCCATGAACCAGGATATAAAACACGTACCTGCTCTATACTTTTTTCACCGAATTCACCATCTGGCTCTAGTGCCATTTCTTTCAAACGCAGTTGAGTTAATACCTCAACGCCATTTAGTTTTTCTGACCTAAATCCAAGAATACTATTATGTTCGTAATGAACAAAATATGGTCTTACTCCTAACTGTTTTTCATCAGCCACCGTTTTAACTCCGATAGCCTGAGGATAATCCACCAACACACCAGAAATTCCGTGTGACATGCAAGATTGAAACACATCAGAAGCAAATGACTGTAGGTTTCTTCCTTGTAAATCGATATTGTCTGACCAATCAGCTATTTTAGAAGGAACGTCATCAGACAATTTCAAAGCTTTACTAAAAGGCTTTGCTGCAAGAATTGAAACTGTTCTTTTTAACGCTGGATAAAGTGTCGACGTTCCAAGTCGTTTTTTATAGGATTCAGAGGTCTCATTCGGCCATTTTGGTAAATATTTTTCACCAGCTGCGCGAATAGCAAACGTTCCACCCATTAAGGTGTCGATCAAGTCCCATGATTCGGACATAGAATCGATAATGCTGGATGTTTTTGCTACTTCGTTGCTCATATGACTAAATTAGATATGACCGCTGTGCGTTTAACTACAGGGTATCTGTAAGAAATGAAATATCCACCTGCGTCTACAATATGGTCCAAACCAGAATCTTTATCTGGCTCTCCATTTTTATCGTATGCCTGCTTCTCTAATGACTCTACAAATGAAGGACACTTATCAGTATTTACCCTCATTCTCCGATCACCATTGCAATGAATCATTGCGTTCATAGACAAGATTCTGTCTTTTACAGCAGGATTTGATGAATTGACCATTACATTGAATCCTGCAGAAGACAGTAACGACAGGTCACTCACGCTAGCGTTATTTGATCTTCTGGACTGACCTGACGCATCAGGATATACAAATATTCTGTGATTCGGATAACGTGACTTAATCATTGCTATCATTGCCGGGGTATCAAAAACACCAGTGAATTCATCGACTGCATATGGGTTTTTATCTCTCTGAACAAACACCACAGCAGCCATATGAGAAACATTAAAATCCATTCCGATATGGAGAATATCTTCAGGTTTTACTGTTTCTCCAGTGTCGTTTAGCTCTCGATTAAACTCACTATAAACACTTCCTGACGTCAGGTTAACGAACTCTCCATCAAGGTACGCAGCAAGCAAATTACTAGGATACGTGTTCTTTAAGTTGTCAATATATCCTTCAGGTAAGTTTGCTTCGTTATCTGAAGTTTTTGCCCTAAATAACACATAACCAGGCTTAACATCTCTTACCCACTTCTGCCAAACAAATCCAAATCCTTCTGGCGTTGTTGCTACCGATACTGTATTTGGAAACGGCCTGTCCATTTTTTGCCTATTTCTGGCAATTACTTTGTTCCATACTTCTTGCGCTTTATGCGGCTTTAATGTGTCTAATTCATCGAGTATGCTATGAGCAACCTCGTAACCAATAATCCTCTCAGGATTTTCCATTGTCCGAAATACGATTCTTCCTGACCCTGGAAATTCGATGAATGCCGACGATTTGTTAAGTTTATAAGCAAAGCCTTTGCGCTCGCATAGCTCAGGGAATCTCCTGTAAGCAATGTCCTCAACCAAAGGATAAGTTGGCAAGTAATAAGCCACATCACAGGATTTGAATGCAGCTTTTAGCCCCATAGCCCTAGCTATTGCAGCAGCACTTTTTCCGCTTCCATATCCACCGCAAAAGGCAGGGAATGGCGCTCTGCTAATAGCAAATGCTTTTTGTTTCGGAGTTAAACTCACACGAATTCGTCTATGCTTGAAGGAAGCGGCTTGTTTGTTAAATTAGCTTCAATTTTCTCAACATACAATCCAGCCGCCTTACCTCTAGCTATCTCTGCGTTTACAGCAACCGCATATTGATTAGATTTTGCGGCCAGATTTCTAAGCCCCAACAAATCATTTAGGTGTCCATCAAGCGTTAATTGCGATTTCTTTATAATCGGCTCTCGCAAAGTTTCAACCCTACCCTTGATCTCCCCGTTTGCCATAAGCTCTGATGCACGCTTGTGAATTGTAGAGTCCTTCATTTTTGAAGCATTAAACGCTTCACGATATGCGTCAGCCTGTGTTTTACCACTAGCTATTGCTTGGCAAAATTTTTCTCTTTTTGGCGTCAATGTAGACATTATTTAACAGCAGCGAATACCGCTTCAGAACTTACATAGTTTTCAAACTCAGCTATTTTCATTCGTTTTATAAAAAAACCGTGAATGCACACGGCAAACACGGTTTATGATTAAGTGGTAACGAAATTGGTTTCGTTACCACAAAATTACACTACTTCAAATTTTTAAGCCCAGACATCACATTTCTTTGTGTATTTAATATCACCCTGCGGCGTCGGATAATTAAATATCCAATCAGTTTCGTCATTAGCTATTCTGTGGATAAGTGAATCATCAACATCAAATAACTTAAGCTTACCTATAATCTTATCAGGACGAACAAAACTAACCGGTTCAGTAACCCATGCGAAAGCATTATCTATATAATTGCCGCAGCTTGCTTCATCATCAGCCTTTGTCATTTCTCTCACATCAACTAGATTAACAATGCCTATCATGCATCCTGAGTGCATGAGTCTTTTTATATCGTCTGTCTGGTCATGCCAAAAAACATTTTTAAGTGATGCGCTTGCACATATCAATAGTTCGCCGCGGTAATCTGTTTTCCATGATCGAACTTCAATAGATTTAACGCCCTCTACAAGCAAACATGCCCAAGGCTGCTTAACTGAAATAGCTTTCATGATACACAAGCACCAAAACAAAAAAGCCCGCACAAATTTTGTGTGAGCTTTTGAATGTATAAATTACCGTTGATTATTGGACAAATTTTACAATATGTCAATAATCTTATTGAAGATTTATTCATTTTTTAAATCGCTATAGAAATTCTCATGTGACCCATATGCCATCAATACAATTTGTTCTTTTTGTATTGTGTAAGCCAATAACTTTATTTGATTGTTAAATTTATATTTAATTACTCTAATATCAGATAAATCACCTACTTTCAATTTACCAGACTTAGGATTATTCAGAATTAATCTAACAGCATTATCGAGTTCAATCTTCTCATTTTTAGATAATTTCTTAACAACTCTAGAAAACCTGCCAGTCTGAACAATTTTCATTCGAATTTATATTCACTAACATCGCCTGACTCTAATTCTTTTTGACTTAATAAAATGTCTTTTAAAAAACTAGCAGGCAAGTCTTGGTTTTCTTCTGCCATTTTTCCGATAGTAACCCAGTATTCAATTTGTTTAGGTACTGACCTATGCTGAGCAGATGCAGCAACCTTAACACCTTCTAAAAATTTATCTGATAATTTTATAGCTGCCATTTTAAGTCTCACTTAATAATTAACCGAATGTTGCAATATACAACCTTTTGTTAATTCTGTAAACTATTTAATTTACGCGGCTATGACATTCTTCTCAGAAAGAGCATTGTCTAAATCAATCAATGCTAATTTGTGTATTTTTCTTATCTTTTCTTTCATTTTCGCAAGCTGTTTATATGTTGTACTTCTGCCTAATGAATACTGCCTAGAAATACTATCAATATCTAGTCTGCCACCACATGCCGCAACTTTCACAATCATGTGCCTTACCTTTCTGTGCACACCTTCTAATTCATAACAATGTGATAATGCGTCAATAGCTGCATTCCACTCGTCACGATAAATATCTTGACCGCAGCATTTGCACTCTACTTTTGACCTGCAATAACTTGCTACGATTACGTTATGCCTATCATCTTGTAGTCTGCATACTTCAGCTAAAATCATTCCTGCTTGTGCAGCGGCATCATACCCTGACAATCCCTTTCCAGATCCCAAAAAAGCACCTTCAATCTTTGCCGTCAGACTCATTAATGGCGTTTTAGGTGACTGACTTCCAAAATACTCAAATGCGAAACGTAAGGCATGGTGCGTATTATCGAACAAAACTTCTGATTGCATTAGACACTCCACAAAAATTGTCAATCGATTTCGTATTTGTCTCTACGTAAACTACCCACCCACGCATAGCGATGGGGTGGGCTTTAAACCTGAATAAACGTGAGCGATAGAGCAACACATATCATTCGATTTTTCAACGTGATTTACTGCACGTCCAAGCGTAGCGATATTCAGCGATGCGTTAACATCTGCATCCATATCGTTACCGCAGTTGTTGCACTTAAAGTGCTTATTGGTTCGTTTCCCAAGATGTTTACACACATTACAGGTTTGACTCGTATATCGAGGGTCAACAACCACAACAGGGACTCCGTAGAGCAATCCTTTATATTCCAAAAAGGAACGAAGTTGTCCGAAAGACCATTTACCAAGTTTTGTTCTGAACTTTTTGTTTCTACGTTTAGAAGTAAACCTAATGTTGGACAAATCCTCAATAGCAACACCTTTACCACATTCTTTGGCAGAAAGAATAATAGATTTTGCAATAGTATGATTAACAATTTGGGTGTGAGTTCTTTCTTTGCCTTGAAGCCGTTTAGCCAGCTTCCTACAATTCCTTTTTGTGGAACGCTTAGAAGTGTCTGCCTTTGCTTGGATAGAACTCCGAACCTTTTGCCGATGTTCACGGTATTTGTTAAGCCCATCAGCAGAATGCTTAACACCTTCAGAAGTTACAACTATATCGGTCAAGCCGAAGTCGCAACCAACAAACTCTTCTACATCCTCAACATCCTCTTCGGGAACATCAACGGTTTGGAAAAGGTAAAACTTGCCTTTCTTATAAACCAAATCAGCTTCACCTTTGATGTAAGGAATGTAATCAGGATTATGGCAAACAAAGTTAATCTTCTGTCTGCCACCTATACACCACAAAGAAACCACGTTGTTAGGTTTGTAGGTCATTATTCGACTATCATAAGCAATGCTACCAAGTGGTTTGAAAGCACGCTTTGTTTTCTTATCCAACTTATAAGCATCAGCAACCTTAGCTATTTGCCTTATAAGCATTTGAGAAGAAAGTTGAAAAGTAGCTTTATACGAATGATAAACTTTGTGATGGAGTTTGAAGTTATTGAAAATCTTCTCTTGCCAAGCTACCTCAGAAATAGCATTACAAACAGTATTAGCTTCCTTCATCGTTTCGAGAAGCAAGCGAGCCTGTTCATCAGTAGGCAAAAGTTTTATTTTCAGTGTCAACTTCATATACTATATATACGCACAAAGATACAAAAAAGTTTCATATATCAGAAAATATTTTTAAATTTGTTTAACTTTAAAGGCGTTAGCGTGTCGCTTACCCCCCATCCACACTACGTGATGAATGGGTTTCACGCTCCATTATTATGAAGCGCATGCGCCATTTACCAATCTTTTAGAATATTCCCCACAAGACCAGCAGTCTCCAGGATTGCCAGCAGGTATCTCAGCTGCATTACGTCTGGCATTTAAAATAGCTGCATTATTGCTATCAGATATTAAATCATTTGCTAAATCAGCATCATCAGGCATTAGTATTCCTTTATATCCCAACCTGTAACACTCTTTCTATTCGGTATTGCAACGAAAAATTTAAACGGATAAATAGAAGAAGCTACTTTTACTTTTACCTTAGCATCATCAGCAAATATCGCAGCAGCACCTTTTACCTCATGTGCTTCTAACTCACCATTTTTATTCATAACGAAAAAATCCGGTGAATAAAATGTATTATCTGCAAGACGCAACTTTAAGGATTCAAACTTAAACCAAAGTATTTCCCCGGCATTTAATAGCAATTGAAGTCTTTTCTCATAAGATAATTCAGTATCATTACGAAAACCAACTTTCTTTCTTCCTAGCGCGTAAAGATTCTTTTTTGATTTATTGAAGTACATTTTTATTCTTCAGACAAAACTTTCTTTGCTTCTTCTAATTCAGCCCATGCAAAATTATTACCAGTTCGTTGTATATGTTCTTCAACAATTTCCACAAGTTCTTTAAGAGCTTTTTCTAAACTATTTATTCTTTTTTTTGATTGTTCTGTCTCTGCTTCATATAACCTAGATACAGCAGAAAGTACATTAGCAGCAGCTTCAAATCTATTCATAATTATTTGATACCTCCATAGCTATTTTTAATACCTCCACGGCTATTTTCTATACCTACATAGCTAAACTATTTACTCGATATCTCAACAGCTTCATTGTTTCTGAAGAACTCTTTTTTACTCACAACACTAAATCCGCATTCACTACATATAACTTGTCTGCACTCGAATCCTGCTTGTAACAAATGTACGTTATTCAAACATGAACACACTTGATATCCGACGTCTAGTTCTTGCTGTGTTGGTGAAGGTATGTTTTTCATTCTGACTTGTGAACTGGCATTGGAATCCAACCTAATAAATCTTCTTCACATCCAAGATGTGATCCCTCATATGAACAAAATCCATATGGGCTTGAATAAGCTGGAATGAAACGCATTACACCATGAGGTAATCTTTTTAATATCAAAACATTCCCATGTGTTTTTTCATTCATACTATTTAACTCAGTAACTTCAATCGGTTTTGTCATTTTTCTATTAAATTATCAACTTCTATATTAATAAATTCAGGTTCTTTAACTTTCAAATAAATTCTAGGAACAGCAACTTCTATTTTTGCCTTTAATACATTATTTTCAATATCTATTTTTCCTATTTCAACAGACAAAACATTTTTTAATTTTTCACCATTTACAAATACTTCAGTGTCATAAGAATTACCATTTGACTTAATTAAAACCGAATAATCAGTCAATCCTGTATCTACATTTTCTTCAATTTCTTCCATCATATGTCCATAAAAATGTAATTCGTGTACACGTTTTTGTTATGTGCAGATTGTTTATTCATGTTTTAACAATTCCTTTTTCTACTAAAATCTTCAACGATCTTAAGTGACCTTCCATAAAACATAACTGCACAAACTCGAATGATAGATTTGTTTTTACTCGTCTATCGTAAACATTATGGCAATCAATGCAGCCATAACTTCCTGCGATATCTATCGATTTAAACCCTATTCCACGTCCTGACGCTAAACCGTTTGCATGACACCAAACTACTGTTTCATTGTTTCCGTTGCATATCCCAGGTAATCTAATCTGGCATTCCTCTCCTCTTGCAGACTCAGTTATTCTGCTCATTCGTTAACCGCATACTTTTCAGAGTAGTTATCTGGCTCACTCCAAACAACACCATGTTCTGTTCCAAAATAATAAATAAGCTCTATCATTTCTGAGAACATTTTCTTTCCCATTTTGCTTGTTCTACCACCGACTGCTATGAATCCAGTTCCTTCCATGTTTGGAACGACTTTTTGCTTCAAAATTATTGCCGAGAAAAAATCCTTCCACTCTTCTCTACTAAGCCAATTCTTGTACCACTCAACTTGCTTTGAAATGTCGTCAAGCATTGGCCAAAGCTTAGAATTCTGTTCGATTGTCCTTGTTGCTTCCTTAAACTCTGCTATCGATCCTTCTGGTGCTGTCATACAATAAGCGGCAGCACGTCTACGCGCTTCAATATGTACGAATCTGAATACTTGCTTGTCTGACATTCCTATTTTTTATTCCAAATCTCTAAAATACTTTTCATTAACCGATCCGCAGAAATCTTTCCTCGTTCTTTCTGAACACCTTCCAAATATCTAACACGGTCAGACTTAAATTTCATATTAACAATCATTCTTACTTCGCACTCGTGTCTATATTGTTCTGTGTAGGTGTATCCTATATCTTTCAATTAGTTATGAACTAATAATGCTAGATGCTACAAATCAATAACAATCCAATTACAATAATCAAAAAATAATTAATATAAATTTCATCAGATCCGTTCTGTCTCAACGGCTGGCGTTACCCGCAGGGGCGAGAACGCAAGACCATAATGTTATTCAAAGTTCTCAAATTTTGGCGTGACCTGCCCCTGTCGGGTACACGCTGTGTTAGAAGGCGTAAGGAACGACGGCTGAAAGACCGCCGATTTTATGCGCTTCTCTGCTATGGAAAAATACTTTGCATTGACTTCGCAACCAGTGAACGGGATACCCATTTGCATACATGCGACACCCGTACTTCCTGACCCCATGAACGGATCAAACACAGATTGAGCGGATGAAATTTCAATGAACCATTTCATAAGTGATATAGGTTTTTGCGTGGGATGTTCTACCCTTTCTTTGAGCATAGCGGCTCTTGAATATGTGTAAATTCTTACAGCCTTATCGAGACTTGACCAGGCTAATTCGCCATCGGCTAAACTGAAATCACGTTGACCCTTATCCCACACCAGCCACTGTTGCGAAGGTGGTAAAAGATTTGAGAAGTAATTACCGCCCCAAATAATTACCTTGTTTGATATGCGGAACATTTCATCAAAATATTCTTTTGTTGGTTTCCACTTATCCCAATCGCCTTCGCCGTCGTAAAAAGTGCGCCAGCCGTTTGCAGGATTGCGACCACCACCATTTATGAAATTGATACCATAAGGCGGGTCTGTGATGACGCAATCAAACGCCTTGACTGGTAAAGACTTCATGTATTCGAGACAATCGCCGTTGTGCAAAGTGAACATTGTTTTAGCCTTCTAACATATCGTTATGCCGGAAACTGGTCCAGCGTAATGGTTAGCTGGCCGCTGCTGTGGTGCTCTTGCAAAGTCCCGGTCACGTCCAGGGTGAAGTTGTTTTCAATCACCACCTTTGTTTCG
>WBZN01000417.1_pt1 | contig 35002 bp, 23 predicted proteins | sample 5204281 | NCBI WGS metagenome assembly WBZN01 (sample SAMN12344347, study PRJNA552823) | activated sludge metagenome | biome: Activated sludge suspended growth; feature: Nitrification reactor; material: Wastewater; isolation source: activated sludge from nitrification reactor of wastewater... | reverse complement strand
CAGGCAGCCGGATGGATACTGTTGCCACTCCAGAGCAGACTGTTGAAAAAACAAACAATTCCGGACAGAGTGGCTTGTTGGATAGCTTGGGGAATCTCGGAGGTCTGGGCGATCTGCTGACGGACAAGCCCAACAGGCGAGGTGGAGCGCGACGCGAAAGCGTGGTGGAAGCGTTTGCCAAAAGTGCCGCACGCTCGGTCGGCTCATCACTGGCGCGCGAAATCACGCGTGGCTTGCTGGGGTCGTTGTTGGGACAGAAACGACGCTGATACGCGATGCAGTGATGGGCCGGTCAGAGGCAATGCGATGCCGGATGGCACGTAGCGTGACAACGCACTGGTGTTCCTCGGCATAATCCTGGCACTTGCCGGAAAAATGGAACCAAGGATTGACGGATACAGACGGATACTGATTTTTTATTCCTCAAATCACTGAAAAATATCCATGCACGATATGTCCTTCTATCAGCAGTTATTTGAGGCCAGTCCCCATCCCTATTTGATTTTAGGAGTGGACGACCGTTTTACCATCTTGGCGGTCAATGAACGTTATCTTCAGGTTACGGGTACACAACGTGCAAACATTGTCGGCCGTGGTTTGTTTGAAGTGTTTCCAGACGACCCGAAAGATCCACAGAGCACCAGTGTCAGTGATCTGCGTGCATCGCTTCGCCGCGTCAGCAGCAGCAGGCAAGCCGATGTGATGAGTGTGCAACAGTACGATATTCCTGATCCGGATGGTGGTGCCGATTTCCTGCGCAAATACTGGAGTCCGGTCAATACGCCGATGCTGGATGCGCAAGGCAACCTGACCTGCATCATTCATTATGCCGAGGATGTGACCGAATTCATCCTCAGTCGCGAGCAGTCACATCAGGGTAATCAAGATAAACAGGCCCGGCTGCATACCGTGTCTGCAAGGGCGGAACGCATCCAAGCCGAGATCATGCATCGCACTGCGGAAGTCAAGACAGCCAACCGCGTCCTGAAAGAAGACATGCAGGAATTGTCGCGCCTCAATCTGCATTTGACCGAGTTGGATCAGCTCAAATCAAAATTTTTTGCCAATATCAGTCACGAATTGCGGACACCTTTGACATTGATTCTGGCACCTCTGGAGAAAAGATTGCAGCAACTCTCAGGAGATGATCAGGCCGTTGCGGAACGGCGTGAGGTCGAGCTGATGCTGCGCAATGCCCGGTTGATTTATCGGCACGTCACCGACCTGCTGGAAGTGGCCAAACTCGAGGCCGGTCGCGTCAAGCCACATTGGGCCCGGTTCGATCTGGCGAAACTGGTGCGCACCACAGCCAGTCATTTTGAATCGCTGGTCAGTGATCGCCAGATTGTCTACGAAATCAGCGCAAACACGACGGTGATGATCGAAAGCGATAGCGAGAGACTGCAACGCGTGTTACTGAATTTGCTGTCCAATGCCTTCAAGTTCACACTCTGTGGCGGCCACATTACCGTTTGCCTGGTGTCAGAGAATGACCAAGCTCGATTGATGGTGCAGGATGACGGACCTGGCATTCCCGCAGAATGGCGGGAACATATTTTTGAACCTTTCATGCAGGTCGAGGGGGCAAACGAGCATCATCAGAAGGGAACCGGTCTGGGACTGGCCATCGTCAAGGAGTTTGTCGAACTGCTTGGTGGCCAAATCGAATTGCGGGAGTCACCCCAAGGGGGAGCATCATTCGACATCGAATTGCCACTCAAGGCGCCTGCCGGTACGGTTTTACTGGATACCCCATCTGCGCTGGATGCCATTTTGTTGCATGAAGCCATCGATGAACTGAAACTACAAGAAACTGCAGTGGTAAAACCGGTATTACCCGCGACTGATGCGTTGCCGCGGGTACTGGTGGTGGAAGACAATGCCGATCTGAACCAGTTCATTTGTGAGGTATTGCAGCCGCATTATCATGTCATGTCGGCCCGGGATGGCCGGCAGGGGCTGGAACAGGCGCTCGCCGTCACACCCGATTTGATCCTGACTGACATCATGATGCCGTACATGAGTGGCGATGAAATGGTGCGGGTTATCCGGCAGCAAGCAGAATTGTCGGATGTGCCGATCGTTGTGATGACGGCCAAGACCGACGATGAGCAGCGCATCGAATTGCTCCGAAGCAGCGTTCAGGATTACCTCAGTAAACCCTTTGTCGTGCCAGAGTTGCTGATGCGGGTGGACCGGTTGATCGCCCAACGCCAGCGTATCAGGGAACAATTGTTCGAGAGCGAAATGCGCTTTCAGGCCACATTCGAGCAAGCGGCCGTGGGTATTGCCATCAAGTCACCGGAAGGGCACTGGATGAAGGTGAATCGCAAATTGTGCGAAATCGTCGGGTATAGCGCAGAGGAATTGACCGGCTTGAATTTCCAGAATCTGACACATCCCGATGATCTGGGCATCGAACTGGAACAAATCAAGGAAATACTGGCTGGTACGAGGACGTCCTATGCACTGGAAAAACGCTATTACCGCAAGAACGGGAGCTGGATCTGGATCAATCTGACAGCTTCCTTGGTGCGGAAGACCGATCAAACACCAAATTATTTCATTGTCATTATCGAAGACATTCAGGACCGCAAGGAGATCGAGGCTGAGTTCAAGGAAGCCAAGCGTATTGCGTATCTGGGGCATTGGAGATGGGATTTGCGCACGAATGTTCATACCTGGTCCGAGGAGGTGTATCGCATTTTCGGTCGGGATTTGCAGTTGCCACCGGCAAGCTATGAAGAAGTGCAGCAGTATTATACCCCTGCCAGTTGGCAGCATCTTGCGGTGGAAGTCGAAAACTGTCTCACACGGGGAGTGGCGCTACAGTTTGACGCCGAATGTATCCGCTCAAACGGTGAGCATCGCTGGATTACGGTGCGCGGAGAAGCCGAGCGGGATGCCGCAGAGCATATCGTGGGATTGCATGGCACGATACAGGACATCACCGGACGCAAACGGGCGGAGATGGCTTTGCAGGAGAGCCGGGAGCAGCTCAAGTTGTTTATTGAGTATGCTCCCGTCGCTCTGGCCATGTTTGACCGTGAAATGCGCTATCTGGCACTGAGTCAGCGCTGGCGTAGAGATTTCCAGCTGGGTGATGGGGAAGTGTTGGGTTTGTCGCATTACACTATCTTTCCGGAAATCGGCGAAGCCTGGAAGGATATCCATCGTCGTGGTCTGGCAGGCGAGATCATACGGGCCGAAGAAGATCTTTTTGAACGTGCCGATGGGCATTCATACTGGTTGCGCTGGGAAGTGCGGCCTTGGTACCAGGCTGAAGGCAGTGTGGGTGGCATCGTCATTTTTAGCGAAGACATCACGGTGAAAAAGGAAGCTGAAGTCGCCATGCGACAGTTCAATGCGACGCTGGAGCAGCGCATTGTCGAGCGCACTGCCGAACTCAGTGCGCTGAATCAGTCGCTGGAAAGCTTTGTCTATCTGGTTTCACACGATCTCAAGGCGCCGCTGCGCGGGGTCGAGGGTTACAGTCGCCTGTTGCAGGAAGATTATGGCGAGCAACTGGATGAAGAAGGACGGTTGTTCATTCAGAACATCCGCTCCGGGGTGGCACGAATGAATGAACTGATTACCGACCTGCTGACGTATTCGCGCATGGAAAGGCGCAAGCTCGAACCGACCATGCTCGATCTGGTTGCGCTGGTCGATCAGGTCTTGCAGGTCTGTGCTCAGGAAATCGCAGCACAAAGGATTGAGGTTGTAAACCAGCTGCCAGCATTGAGCGTGTATGGCGACCGGGAAGGTATGTTACTGGTGCTGCGGAATCTGCTGGAGAATGCAATCAAGTTCAGCAAGCATGCGGTGCATCCACGGATTGAACTGGGCGCTTCCCATGATGATCAATCGGTTACGCTATGGGTACGGGACAATGGTATCGGTTTTGACATGAAGTATAATCAGCGCATTTTTGAAATTTTCGAACGCCTGCACCGGCAGGAGGATTATCCGGGTACCGGGATCGGATTGGCTCTGGTCAAAAAGGCCATGGAACGAATGGGCGGCGCAGTCTGGGCGGAGAGCACGCCCGGGCAGGGAGCAACTTTCTTTTTGCGGCTGCCGGCCGAATCACAAATTCAGAACTGATTGAGAGGATGAGTAGGATGAGTACGTATCCGCCGATTATGTTGGTTGAAGATAATCCACTGGATGTCGATCTGACGCTGCGCGCATTTCAGCGGCGCAAGCTGGCTAATCCGGTAGTGGTGGCGCGTGACGGTGAGGAGGCGCTGGCCTGGGTGGCACGCTGGGAAGCCGGAGAAATGAAGCCGGCCGTCATTCTGCTTGATCTCAACATTCCCCGGATCGATGGCCTGGCTGTATTGCGCACGATGAAAGCGCATCAGACCCTGCGGCGTATACCGATCGTCGTACTCACCACTTCCAGCGAGGATCGGGACATGCATGCCGCCTACGATCTTGGGGTCAATTCGTATATCGTCAAACCCGTCGATTTTGATAATTTCATGGATGTGGCGCAGCAAATCGAGATGTACTGGTGCGCTCTGAATGACCTGCCCAAGTGATCGACATGCGCGTACTGTATATCGAAGATAGCGAAAGCGATGCCGATCTGACCCAACGCATTCTGGCGCGTACTGCCCCCGAAATCGAGTTGCGTGTTGTGACTTCGCTGGCTGCAGCACTGTGTTGTCTCGAGCAGGAAAATGATTACGATGTCGTGCTGACTGATCTGTCATTGCCTGGTGGTTCCGGTCTGGAAGTGCTGGCTCTGATCAGGGAACGGCGACTACCGGTGGCGGTGGTGATTATCACTGGCTCCGGCGATCACGATTCTGCTGTGGCTGCGCTGCGTGCTGGTGCCGATGACTACCTGATCAAGCAGGATGATTATCTGGAACGGTTGCCACGCACCTTGAACGATGCGTTGATGCGGTTCCGCAACAGCAGTCCGAATCATCCCCATCAGGTGTTGCAGGTACTGTGCGTCGAGCACAATGCCTTTGATGTGGATTTGATGCTCAGGCATCTTGCCGTGCATGCGCCACATATTCACCTGACTGTCGTCGCCGATGCGCAGGCAGCGCTGAGTCTGCTACGCAACCGGGATTCGGACAAGATTGAGTTCGATGCAGTGCTGATCGATTACCATCTGCCCGGAATGGATGGTCTTGAATTGGTAACGGTATTGCGTAACGAACTCAAACTGGGCACACCGATCGTGCTGGTGACGGGACAGGGTAGCGAGATGGTGGCGGCGCGTGCGCTGCATCTGGGTGTGGACGAATATCTGTCCAAACATGAAGGCTATTTGTTCGAGATACCGGCTACCGTGGAGAAAGCGCAGCGGCAGAGCGAGCTTGCCCGTGAACGCGTCAATCTGCAGCAGATCAGTCTGCGTCTGTCACGCCTGATGAATGCCAGTCCGACCATTCTGTATAACCTGAAGTTTATCGATGGCACGTTACAGGCGGTTTGGGTCAGTGAGAACATCGAGCGCCTGATGGGGTATGTCCCCGAGGAGGCCCTGATTCCCGGCTGGTGGGATGCGCATGTGTATGCAGATGATCGCGAAACCGTTTTGACCAGGCAGTCGATCCTGATGACTGAAGGTCAGTTGAAGCATGAGTACCGTTTTACGCATCGTGATGGCCGGATCGTCTGGATTCTGGACGAACTTCGACTGATACGCGATAACGCGGGTGCCCCTTCGGAAATCGTCGGTGCCTGGATGGATATCACCGAGCAGAAGCAGACCGAGATGATCAATGAAGCGCGTCAATCCGCCTTGAGTCATATCGTCACGCAGCACTCGCTGAGAGAAGTCCTGAATGACATTGCACAGCATCTGGAGGCGATCAAGCCGGAAATGCTGGTGTCCATCCTGCTGCTCGATGCGCGCAGTGGCCGCATGAAACATGGCGCCGCACCCAGTGTGTCCGCTGACTACATAACGGCAATCGATAATTTCCAGATTGGGATGGGAGTGGGGTCATGTGGTACCGCTGCGTGGCTGGGTGAGCCGGTCATTGTGGCCGATCTGGATCATCATCCCTACTGGCAGCCGTTTCTGAATTTGACGCAAAAGGCCAATCTGCATGCTTGCTGGTCGGTACCCTTCAAAAGTGAAACCGGCGCCGTACTGGGTACATTTGCCATTTACCATCACACTCCACGCGAACCTGCACCGGCTGATCTGGCGCTGATTCACGAATTTGCCTGCCTGTCTGCACTGGCGGTGCAGAAAGTGCATGCAGCCGAGACACTGCGGCAAGCGGCTGCCGTGTTTGAATCCACGCGTGAAGGTGTCGTCATTACCGACTTGCAGCCACGTATTCTGGCGGTCAATCGTGCTTATACCGAAATCACCGGTTACAGCGAAGAGCAGGTGCTGGGGAAGAATCCTAAAATCATCCGCTCCGGACGTCATGATGAAATCTTTTATCAGGCGATGTGGGCCAGCTTGAAGAGTGTCGGGCACTGGCGCGGCGAGATCTGGAATCGCCGCAAGAATGGCGAAGTGTATCCGCAATGGTTGACCATCAGCACCGTGCGTAATGAAATCGGTGAGCCGAGTAACTATGTCGGTGTGTTTACCGACATTACGCAGATGAAACAGTCCGAAGCGCGGTTGACGCACCTGGCGCACTACGATCCACTCACCGGCCTGCCCAATCGCTTGCTGGTGCAATCGCGCCTGCAGCATGCCATCGAGCGGGCACAACGGCATCATCACCGGGTGGCGGCATTGTATGTCGATCTGGATCGCTTCAAAAATATCAACGACAGCCTGGGGCACCCGGTTGGCGATGAGTTGTTGATCATGCTGGCAGCCCGGATGAAGAAACGCTTGCGGGAGGAAGATACGCTGGCCCGTCTCGGTGGGGATGAGTTTTTACTGATGCTGGAAGATATCAAGGAACCCCGCGAGCCGGCCAAACTGGCACAGAATTTGATGAGTCTGCTGTCGGTGCCGTTCGCTCTGCCCAGCGGTCATGAAATTTTTGTCAATGCCAGTATCGGCATCAGCCTGTTTCCGGATGATGCCAGCAGCGTCACCGAGTTGATCCAGCACGCCGACATGGCCATGTATCAGGCCAAGCAGGAAGGGCGCAGTACCTACCGCTATCATACCGAAGCGCTGAGTATTGCTGCCAATGAGCGTTTGCAGATGGAAACACGGTTGCGGCTGGCTCTGGCCAGCGAGGAATTCGTGCTGTATTACCAACCTTTGATCGATGCGCGCAGTCAGCGGGCAGTTGGCGTGGAAGCGTTACTGCGCTGGCAACCACAGGATCGCGAGGACATGGTGGCGCCCGGAAAATTCATTCCGGCTGCTGAAGAAACCGGTTTGATCGTGCCACTGGGAGAATGGGTGCTGCGAGCTGCCTGCATGCAAGGCAAAGCGTGGATCGATGCCGGTCTGCCACCATTGGTGATGGCGGTGAATCTTTCGGTACGGCAGTTCCAATCGGAGAATCTGGTTCGATTCGTTCAGCAGGTGCTGGCCGAAACCAATTTTCCAGCAGCCCTGCTGGAACTCGAACTGACCGAGAGTATGTTCATGGAACATGCCGAGCAATCCATCGACACTTTGAGAACACTCAAGGCGCTCGGGGTGAGTCTGGCGATCGACGATTTCGGCACCGGCTATTCATCACTGACTTATCTGAAGCGTTTTCCGATCGACAAATTGAAAATCGACCAGAGTTTTGTGCATGGACTGGCGGAAGATCTCAATGATCGTGAAATTGCCGCGACCATCATCGCCATGGCACGTGGCCTGAAATTGAAAGTGCTGGCAGAAGGTGTGGAATCGCATCAGCAATTGGTGTTTCTGCAACAGCATGGCTGCGATTATTATCAGGGTTATCTGTTCCATAAACCTGCGCCCGCATCCGAGCTGGAAACTTGGTTGCGTGATGGGAAAATCGTCAAGTAGACGGATCATCAATTTACATGTGCCTGATGGAGAATCATGTCAGCGTTTAGTCGTCTGTTTTATATACACGACCCGATGTGCAGTTGGTGTTATGCCTTCAGCCGGAGCTGGACTGCACTGCGCCGCGATTTGCCGGCGCAGATCGAGGTAGTGTACGTCGTTGGGGGACTGGCGCCGGATACCACGGAGCCCATGCCGCCGGCGGTACGTACCATGGTGCAGCAGGCCTGGCAACGTATCGAGCAAACTGTGCCCGGAGTCCACTTCAATTGGGATTTCTGGTCCAGTGCTACCCCGATGCGTTCGACCTATCCAGCCTGCCGGGCAGCTCTGGCTGCAAAACGGCAACGTGCAGATTGTGATGCCGAGATCATCGGGGCGATTCAAATGGCCTACTACCAAAAGGCCATGAATCCTTCCTTGGTGGAGACCCTGTGTGTTTGCGCTCATGAAATCGGCCTGGATGTCGAGCAATTTCGTACCGATCTGGCCAGCACGCATGTCGAAGCTGCCTTGCAGCGTGATCTGCAACTGGCGCGTGAGATAGGGGTGCATTCCTATCCGTCGTTGCGGCTGGAACATGGTCAATCCGTGGTGCCGATTACAGTCGATTATCTGGATCACCGATCTATGCTCGATGCAATCGATGCGTGTTTACGCACGAAGCCATGATGGATTCTGCGAATGCGTCACGAGTCGAACACAATGCTTACTTCAATGATGGGTCGTATGAGCGAGCATGCGCAGATCATTTTCCCAGCTTTTCAACTTATCCCGGGCGTGATGGCGCTGCACGGTCGTGGTGCTGTTGTGCACTTCAGCAATGAAGGCGCAGTTGTAATCGGCTAACTGTGTTTGGTACGCGCGGTATGGCGGATGGCTGGAGCGTTCGAGGTGTTCGATCAAAGTGCGCAAAACCGCTACGATGGCGTCATTGTCGTCGGGTTCCGAAACAAGCTGGCGCAACGATTGTAGCGTTTCTTGTTGACGCCGCTGGCGCTCATTAAGCCAGGCCTCGGGGTCGTAAGGCGAAGCCTGGATGCGAGCAGCAATGAGCGCGTGCTGTGATTCGCTGATGGGGCCATAGATGTTCTCGACGCGTTTGACGGTCCGCTGGATCGAGGCCTGCAGGCGTTCAGCGGGCTGCGGTTGCAGGAAATCCTGGCGGAATTCTTCGTTGACCTTGGCATAGCGGCGTTCAAGGTGATCGAGTTGCACGGATTCGAGTGTAGGAATCAGCGGCGCACCCAGCGTCAGCATACGATCCAGCGCGGGGGCAATGGTCTGGCGGAACGATTCGACGGTCGTGCAGATCTGCTGCGCAGTGACCAGATCGTCTAGGTTGTGGCGCAAGTCGGCCAGCCATGTTGCATAGCCTGCCAGTTGGGTGCTGCGATGCCAGCGGAACCACTGCTGGATCGCTTCCTTGACCTGCGGCGTTTGCTGCGGATTGAAATCGACATAACTATCGAGCCACCACCAGAACAGATGCGGTCCCTGGCCATAACCCAGGCGCAGCATGCTGCAACTGTTGAGCAGCAGGACCAGGATGATCAGGACAAGCCTGGTGTGCCATGTGGGCTGGTAATACGGTGAAGCGTGTCGCGCTGACGATCGAAGGTCAGCGCGGCGTGGCATCAGGACGGGCATACCGGGGAACATGCATCAGGCACCGGAAAAGAACCGTCTGATCGCTGCCATGAAACCACCTGTGTCGGTTGCCGTATCGGCTACCTTGCTGCGCAGCAATTGTTCCAGTGTGCGCTGGTAGATTGTCGACAACTGTTCCAGATCGCTGACTTCGACATGCTCGTTGAGCTTGTGGATAGTGGCATTGCGTGGTCCGAATTCGATCACCTGCGGGCAGATGTCGGCTATGAAACGCCCGTCCGAGGTGCCGCCGGAGGTGGACAATTGCGGCTCGATCGATGTGACTTCGGTGATTGCAGTGCACAAGGCATCGGCCAGTTCGGCTCTGGGTGTCAGGAACGGTTTGCCAGACAATTCCCAATCCAGGTCGTACTGCAAGCCGTGCCGGTCGAGAATTTCATGCACCCTGCTTTTCAGCGCTTCTACCGTGCTGGCGGTGGAAAAACGGAAGTTGAACAGCAGGTTCAATGTTCCCGGAATGACATTGGTGGCGCCGGTGCCGGCATTGATGTTGGAAATGTGCCACGTGGTCGGTGGAAAATATTCATTGCCCTGATCCCATTCGGTCTGCGCCAGTTCGGCAATCACCGGTGCGGCCAGGTGAATGGGGTTTTTGGCCAGGTGCGGATAGGCGATGTGTCCCTGAATGCCGTGCACGGTCAGGTTACCCGACAGTGAGCCACGGCGGCCGTTTTTGATTGTGTCACCCAGTTTGTCGGAACAGGTGGGTTCGCCAACAATGCAGAAATCCAGTAATTCGTTGCGTGCTTGCAGTGTTTCCACCACCTTGACCGTGCCATCGACTGCAACGCCTTCTTCATCGGAAGTCACCAGCAGGGCGATCGAGCCTTGATGGTTGGGATGCTGCGACAGAAATCCTTCGATGGCGGTGATGAAAGCTGCGAGTGACGATTTCATGTCGGCAGCGCCACGGCCATACAGCCGTCCGTCGCGGATGGTGGGGGTGAATGGATCGCTATCCCATTGTTCCAGCGGACCTGCCGGCACGACATCGGTGTGTCCGGCAAAGCACAGCACTGGGGCTGTTTCGCCGCGTCTAGCCCAGAAATTGTCGACTTCCCCGCAGCGCATGCGCTCAATCCGGAATCCCAGTGCTTCCAGGCGGCCAATCAGGATTTCCTGGCATCCGCCATCGGCTGGAGTCAGCGAGCGACATGAGATCAGGGTTTGGGCAAGTTCTAACGTGTCATTGGACATGGTTTGTTTCCTTTATGCGTGAAGGCGAGTGACGGTAGTCACCATCTGGATTGCACGACAGGCAAGTCACCCAGCCTCGGGATTGATGAAGGATATCAGCGTACTCGCAAGTACATTTGAAACTGTCAGTTTGTTGAGCAGATGATGGATTGTACACATCTGATCGAAGTCTTGCACTGTGGGTACAGACTATGTTTAACTTGATCTGGTTCAACTCATTACGAGGAAATTGATCATGCTCGAATTTCTCTTCACTGTCATCTTGTTTTTGGTTGTAATCGCCGGTGTGGTTCTGGGAATTCCCATGATTCGCCGGTTTCTGGTTTCCAATCATATTCTTAAGCTGTTCCGCACAATGCTTCCGCAAATCTCGCAAACCGAGCAGGAGGCACTGGATGCAGGTACGGTTTGGTGGGAAGGCGACTTGTTCAGTGGCAAACCCGACTGGAAGAAGTTGCTGGCTTATCCAAAACCGCAGTTGACCGCTGAGGAACAGGCTTTTCTCGATGGTCCGGTAGAACAGTTATGCGCCATGCTGGATGAATGGAAAATCACGCACGAGCTGAAGGATCTGCCGCCGGAAGTCTGGCAGTTCATCAAGGACAAAGGATTTTTCAGTCTGATCATTCCCAAGGAATATGGCGGTTACGGTTTTTCGGCGCTGGCGCATTCCGAAGTGGTCATGAAGATGGGTTCGCGCAGCGGCACGGCAGCCGTAACGGTGATGGTGCCCAATTCGCTCGGCCCCGCCGAGCTGCTGCTGCACTATGGTACCGAACAACAGAAAAATCACTATTTGCCGCGACTGGCCAAAGGGCTTGAAGTCCCCTGTTTTGCACTGACCTCGCCCGAAGCCGGTTCGGATGCTGGTGCGATGCCGGATTTTGCGGTGGTATGCCGTGGTGAATTCGAAGGGCAATCCGATGTGCTGGGGATGAAAGTGACTTGGGACAAACGCTACATCACACTCGGACCGGTTGCTACCCTTCTCGGACTGGCATTCCGGCTGCACGATCCGGATCGCTTGCTGGGTAGGGAAGTGGATCTCGGTATTACGCTGGCGCTGATTCCCACGCGCACTCCAGGTGTCAATATCGGACGGCGGCATTATCCACTGAATGGTGCATTCCAGAACGGGCCCAACTGGGGCAAGGAAGTATTCATTCCGATGGACTGGGTCATCGGTGGTCAGGAAGGCGTCGGCCAGGGATGGCGTATGCTGATGAACTGTCTGGCAGCCGGGCGCGCGATTTCATTACCGGCTACCAGTGTGGGTGCAGCCAAGCTGGCGGCGCGCACGAGCGGAGCCTATGGCCGGGTGCGTACACAATTCAAGACGCCGATCGGGTATTTCGAAGGAGTCGAGGAAGCGCTGGCGCGCATTGCCGGCAATACCTACATGATGGATGCCGCACGTGTGATGACGGCAGGTGCAGTCGATCTGGGCGAAAAGCCTTCGGTGGTTTCGGCAATCGTCAAATACCACCTGACCGAGCGCGGTCGTCAGGCTGTCAATGATGCGATGGACGTGCATGGCGGCAAGGGGATCTGTATCGGTCCGCGAAACTATCTGGGGCGCACCTATCAACAGATTCCGGTCAGTATCACCGTTGAAGGCGCCAACATTCTGACGCGCAACATGATCATTTTCGGTCAGGGTGCGATACGCTGCCATCCATTCTTGCTCAAGGAAGTCAACGCAGCACATGACCAAGATAAGGATCGTGCATCGCTGGCTTTCGATGAGGCCTTGGTCGGGCATGTCAAATTTTCGCTGCGCAATACATTCAACAGTGTGTTTTACGCCCTGTTTGGCGCCTACCTGAAAGATAATTCACCGGAGAACTGTCATCCCGAAACGACTGTGTACTATCGTCAGCTTGCGCGGTTTTCCGCCAGCTTTGCGTGTATTGCCGATATCGCCCTGATGATCCTGGGCGGATCGCTGAAGCGCAGAGAGAGATTGTCGGCCCGACTGGGTGACATACTCAGCATGATGTATCTCTGCACGACGACGTTGAAGCGTTTTGAGGACGACGGTCGTCCGGTCAGCGATCTGCCATTGCTGCATTGGAGCATGCAGGATGCGTTGTATCGCCTGCAGCAGGCTTTTGATGAATTTCTGGTCAATTTTCCCGGACATGTGGCATTCAAATGCGTGCTCAGGGCACTGGTGTTTCCACTGGGTAAACGCTGCCAACCACCTACGGACAAACTGTCCCATGATGTTGCCCGGATTCTGATGGAACCCGGTGCCGTGCGTGATCGGTTGACGTCCGGTATTTTTGTGCCTGTTGCTGACGGAGAACCACTGGCCGATCTGGAACAGGCGCTGCAGTGTGTTATCGAATGTGCTGTCATCGAAGCCAAGTTGCGTGAAGCCGTCAAATCGAAGCGTATTCCTGCTCAGGGTGATGAACAGATTGCGCAGGCGCAGCAACAAGGCATCATTTCTGCAGCCGAGGCCGAGCAACTGCACAAGCTCAAGGAACTGCGTGGCCGTGTCATCAAGGTCGATGATTTTCCGGCGGATCTGGGCAATGATGCACAGCAGCGCTCAGGAGGACATTCCGGTGGCGAATCTGCGAGATCTGGTTCCATCGATGCCGGCAGGCGAGACGAGCAGGAGATGACCAGGGTCAAGGCGACCGAGGCTGATGAGGAAGCTGAATTGGCCCATCTTAGCCGGGAAGATATCTCACAGTACATTACGGCGCAGCCGTAACGTGCATTTCTGTATTTTCAAGGGATAGCCAACAACATGACACACACCGAGCCACAGGCGCTACCCAATATCATATCGGTAGAAGCCGCGCATACGCTGGACGGACTGTTTCGCGAGCGCGTCAAGCGGTCTCCGCACAAGGAAGCCTACCGGTATTTCAACTGGATCAGCGAACAATGGAGCAGCTACACCTGGGAGCAGATGTATCAGCAAATTGCACGCTGGCAGGCGGCACTGGAGAAAGAGTCGCTGGTGGCAGGCGATCGGGTGGCGGTGATGATGAAGAGCAGTCCGGAATGGGTCATGTTCGAGCAGGCAGCGCTTGGGTTGGGACTGGTCGTGATTCCGCTGTATACCGATGACCGGGTCGAGAACGCAGCCTATATTCTCGGCGATGGTGGTGTCAAATTGCTGTTGCTGGAAAATATGCGGCAATGGCAGGAATTTCTGGCTATCCACGAACAGATCAGCAGTCTGCAACGTGTCGTCATTCTGCGATCCTTCGATGCCGGTCATGAAGCTGTGCAGAATCATGACTGTGTGGTAGCAGCGCGTGACTGGCTGCCGGCGCATGCCGGGGCGGTCAAGCACTGCAATACCGATGCGCACGCTCTAGCGACGATCATCTACACATCCGGTACTTCGGGGCGTCCCAAAGGGGTGATGCTGAGTCATCACAACATCCTGAGCAATACTCATGCTTGTTTGCAGGTGATTCCAGTGCTTGACGATGATCTGTTTCTGTCTTTTCTTCCGTTGTCGCACACGTTCGAACGTACATCCGGGTATTACGTGCCGATGATGGCTGGCGCCACCATTGCTTATGCGCGTTCGATCCAGCAATTGCAGGAAGATCTGCTGCATATTCGTCCCACACTGCTGATTTCGGTACCGCGTATCTACGAGCGGGTCTATGCCGGGATACGCACTAAGTTGGCCGATGGATCGGGTTTTGCGCGCTGGCTGTTTCATTTCGCAGTGGAAGTCGGTTACAGCCAGTTTGAGTGCCAGCAGGGCCGGGGTTACCGGCGTTTGTCGCATGTGTTGTGGCCGCTGCTGCAGCGGCTGGTGGCTGACAAAGTCATGGCCAAACTGGGTGGGCGGTTGCGTTTCGTCATGAGCGGCGGCGCGGCGTTGTCCGCTGAAATTTCGCGTATTTTCATCGGTCTGGGTTTGCCCATCCTGCAGGGATACGGCATGACCGAAAGCAGTCCGGTGGTCTGCGCCAATCGCCCGACGGACAATGTTCCGGCGAGCGTGGGGCGGCCGATTCCTGGTGTGCAGGTCAAACTGGGCGAGAACAATGCCCTGCTGATCAAGGGCCCCAATGTCATGCTCGGCTATTGGAATAATCCCGAAGCCACGCGCGCGGTGATCGATGCCGATGGCTGGCTCAATTCCGGGGATATTGCATCGATCGACGAACAGGGGCACGTCAGCATCACCGGGCGATTGAAGGAGATCATTGTGCTGTCTACCGGCGAGAAAGTGCCGCCAGCCGATATGGAAGCAGCGATCCTGCGTGATCCCCTGTTCGAGCAAGTCATGCTGATGGGCGAAGCGCGGCCTTACCTGAGTGTCTTGGCTGTGCTCAATACGTCACGATGGCAGAGTTTCTGCGATCAATATGGACTGGATGAACGTCTGGATGCTGACCAACAAAGACAGCAAATCGAAGAAGTGCTGCTGGACAAGATCACCGCGCAGACAAGCGAATTTCCCGGTTACGCCAAGATACGTCGCGTGGCCCTGATTCAGGAACCCTGGACGGTGGAAAACGGTTTGCTGACGCCGACACTGAAACTCAAACGCGCCAAGGTGGTGGAGAAATACCAGGCGGAGATCGACCGGCTCTACGCCGGGCATTGAGAGTGCGGCTGGCTAAATCGGATCGGGATTGACGACAAGGAACTGATGAATGGCAAAAGATACCGGCAAACTGGACAAAGTAGTGATGGAAGCACGTCGCAATGCAGAAAAGCGTGCACAGGGCTATCGCGAGCAGGCACTCAAGCTGTTTCCGTGGGTATGCGGCCGGTGTGCACGTACTTTTGATCACAAGAACCTGCAATTGCTGGAAGTGCATCACAAGAACAGTAATCATGATGACAATCCGCCCGATGGCAGTAACTGGGAACTGCTGTGCACCTATTGTCATGAAAACGAGCATGCCAAGCTGAGGGATGCCATGGGACGAACGGACACGGGGCAATCGACCCAGACCGCCACATTCAATCCGTTTGCCGACCTGCGGGACAGGCTGAAAAACAAGTCCTGATAGCGTAATCAGACGCTCACGGTGGCTTGCCGTCGCGAAAATGGCGGCTCAAAGCTGTATCCGGCTAGCAAGGGGTTCGAATCGATTTTTCACACTAACAGGAGTCTGGTCATGGTCAAGCTAACGGATGTCACTGGAATCGGTCCTGCAACACTGAAAATACTCGCGGAACACAAGATCAAGACCGTTGAAGCACTGGCGGCGTTGAGCGTGGCCGACTTACTCAAGCTGCATGGTTTTAGCGATGTCCGTGCCCGTGCGGTCAAGAAAGCCGCTGCGGAATGCCTGCGCAAGGCCAACTCATCCGCGACTGCTGCTAAAAGCATCGCCACTCCGATTAAAAAAATTCCCGTCAAAAAACAAACTGGTGCCAAGGTAATAACTGCCGCCAAAACAGAACCTGCCCAGGCGGTTGTGGAAGAGGTGGTGAAAGACAAGGCCAAGGTTGACAAAAACAAACCTGACAAAACCAAAAAGAAAAACAAATCCAAGGATAAATCCAAAGATTCGGCCGACGCCAAGAAAAAGAAAAATAAAGTGAAGGAGAAAAAGAAAACAAGGAAGAAAAAGCATAAAAAATAATATGTTACCAATCCAAGTCTTGGATAGTGAAATATATTAAGGGGGGAATAACAGTTCCCGGCTATCATTAGTTGGAAATTAAAGCTTGCATGGATACTAAAACTAGTTAGTTATATATTACAAAAGGAGTTCTTTGTTTCAGTACAACTTTGCTTTTTTATGATCTGATCGAATAGCCTTGGCATCCACCTTATGTACTAGTAAATCGTTTCCACATCCCGAGATGTTCCTATTAATCTATGAAACTTCGTTACAGTAGATGTTTATCGTGAATTTAAGATAGGTTCAAATTTTTTGAGAACGCTATGTCTGACAAGAAGGATTCTTTAGTTCTTCAAATACGCAATATACTTAAAATATCGCTAAATTGTGATGGGATTTTAACAATGCCGACTTTGCTTATTTCTGATGTGGAAAATTCAAAGCTAAAGAGTAAACCGGCTGCTGATAAGGCAATAGACTATTTCAATGAAGCTGGATTTGATTGTGATCGTAGTAGAATGAACCTATATGGTTATCCAGGCCTTCTTCGAAATTTGGCTGAGCCACCACCATGGATTCACGTAGAAATGGAAGATGTGATTGGCGAAGTTTCTTCAGTGAGAAATGCTGAATTGCGCACATTACTCGATTACATACATTCTACTGATGCTGCATTGCTAGATGATCTCTTTATTACTGACTGGAGACAAAATTTTGAAGCAATTTACAGGCAATCATCCATAACGGAATGTGTTGCACCGTTAAGTGACGAATCAAAAGAGTTTATGGAAGTTGAAGCTCATAAATCGTTTTCTAGGCTAGTTAATTTTGGTACTGCGATGACCAATCAGGAATTTTGTAGTATATGGGGTGCGATATTTGATTTTGATGAATTTGCTTTGTATCCTGGGGTGCCAGACTTACTTGTTTGGATATCGAACTCCTCAGTTAGCTTTTGGTTCTTTGTTGAGGTAAAAGCTCATGGGGACTATTTGTCTCGCAAGCAGAAAGAATGGCTTCGTTCCAACTGGAATCTCGTTTGCGGGCATTACCTTCTGTTGTTGATTGAATGAATCTCGTTAGATAACTCCTTCGGCCTAACCAAACACTCAAGCCACGCCTGCCGTTGAGCAAAAAAATCGTTGCAATTGTCGTCATAACCAAGTACCGAAATGGCGGCGGTGGTCATTAGCTTGCCGTTTTGATCGCAGGGCGGTGTGTCTTTGGACAGGTAGCACAGTAGCTGATCCAGTCCCGGGTTGTGGCCGATCAGCATCAAGGTTTGAGTCTGCTGAGTGTGTTTCTGTAGTATGGCCAACAGGTCGTCTGGCGAAGCCTCGTACAAGCTGCTTTCGAAAATCATGTTATCGGATGATAAGCCGAGTTGTTTGCAAATGCATTGTCCGGTTTGCTTGGTTCGTAACGCGGGTGAGCATATAATGCGATCCACATGGTAGTGCTGGTGCTTGAGCCATTTTCCCATGCGTTTTGCTGCTTTTCTGCCCCGTGCTGCCAGAGGGCGCTCAAAATCGGATAGATTGCCGTCCGACCAATCGGATTTGGCATGGCGCATCAGGATAAGTCGTCGTTTCGGCATAAATCAGTTTAATCATACAGGATCACCTTTCAATGCTTATCGTATCACTGCAATGATGTCCACCGTAGATGAATCTTATGCTGCCGTGGATTTGGGGTCCAACAGTTTCCACATGATCGTGGCGAACTGGATGGATGGCCGCCTGCAGATCATCGACCGCATGAAGGAGATGGTGCGGCTGGCCTCCGGACTGAATGACAAACAGGAATTATCGGAGGAGTCGATGCAGCAGGCGCTGGAATGTTTGCAGCGCTTTGGTCAGCGCATCCGAGAGATTCCACGCAGCAATGTCCGGGCGGTAGGAACCAATACCCTGCGTCAGGCGCGTAACGGTGCGGTTTTTCTGGCGCAGGCGCAGCAGGCCCTGGGGCACCCCATCGAAGTCATCGCAGGGCGCGAGGAAGCCAGGTTGATTTACTCGGGGGTGGCACATAGTCTCTACGATGAAGTCAACAAACGACTGGTGGTGGATATCGGTGGCGGGAGTACGGAACTGATCATCGGGCGCGGTTATGATACCTATTGCACGGAAAGCTTGTACATGGGGTGCGTCAATATGGGGCAACGCTTTTTCGAAGATGGCAAGATCAAGGCCAAGAAAATGCGTAAAGCCGTTCTGTTCGCCATGCAGGAGCTGGAATCGATGGAATCAGCTTACAAGCGGCTGGGTTGGGATCAGGCGCTGGGTTCATCGGGAACCATTCTGACCATTCGCGATGTGGTGCAGGGTCAAGGCTGGTGCGAATCGGGAATCAGTCTTTCGGCATTGACCCGGTTGACCGAGACACTGATCGCAGTCGGCGATAGCGCATTACTCGATTTTCCTGGTTTGTCGGAACGTAGGAAGCCGGTATTCGCGAGTGGCGTAGCCATTTTGCAGGGGGTGTTTGAAATTCTGGGCATCGAGAATATGTCCCTGTCTGAAGGCGCTCTGCGCGAGGGGCTGCTCTATGATTTGATCGGTCGTATTCATAACGAAGATATCCGGGAAAAAACCATTACCGCGCTGGCGCAACAATACAATGTCGATATGGAGCAGGCGAACCGTATTCGCCAGACCGCAGAAAACTTTTTTCAGCAGGTGGGTCATGACTGGTCGCTGGATCAGAAGAATGATCTCAAATTGCTGGTGTGGGGCGCGTTGATTCATGAGATTGGTCTGTCGGTCGCGCACAACCAGTATCATCGCCATGGTGCTTATCTGACCGCCAATTCCGATCTGGCGGGATTTTCACGTCAGGAACAAGCGCAACTGGCGTTGCTGGTGCGTAGCCACCGGCGCAAGTTTCCCCGGGAAGAATTTGAAACGGTCGCGGCGTCGACACGGGATTCGATCATCCGGTTGAGCATACTGCTGCGCCTCGCCGTCGTGCTGCATCGCAGCCGTTCCAATTCAGATCTGCCGGAGATTCGCCTGGGTGTGAACCAGAATCGCATGCAACTGGATTTCCCTGCAGATTGGTTGGACAAACATCCATTGACACTCGTGGATTTGAGTACCGAACAGGGCTTTCTGCAAGCGGCCGGCTGGGAACTGTCTTTTGCTTGACGAGTTGTTCTGATTTCATCGGGTAACCGGGTCGGAAACGCTGTTTTTTGCTTCATCCTGCATGTAGTCTGATAAAGTTGATTGAGCTATTGACATCCTGCGAGCTAAGGATAGACTGTCATCGATTGTGTAGAATTCTCTGGTAGTTAGTCCCGGTTTGACATCATTCGACAACTTTTTCGATGTGCGATGTGGCAGTCGTCGCAGGTTCAAGGGGTGCCATGCAATTAAGACGTGTAAATGGTGTTGTCAGTCGTTACTGTTTGTGGATTGTCTTGGCCTTGCTGGCGGTCGTGTCGACGACAACCCTGGCAGCGGAGGAATGGCGCTATACCGTACAACCCGGCGATAATCTCTGGAATCTGACACAGCGTCACCTGAAGGGCATGGAATACGTGCCCAAACTGCAGCAACTGAACAAAATCCACAACCCCTACGTCGTTCCACCCGGAACCCAATTGCGTATTCCCATTGCTTGGACGCGTTATTACAGCAGCGCATCGGCAAAAGTGGTCGGTGTGCATGGCAACGCACTGGTCAAACGTCCGGACCGATCCGAAATGCAGGTCGAACTGGGCATGCAATTGACGAGTGGCGATGAGATCATCAGTGCGGAAGACTCGTTCGTCATGATCGAATTCAGCGACCAGTCGCAACTGCGCGTGCAGGAAAATACCCGTTTGCGTCTGGAAAACATGCAGATACTCGGTGACGAAGGATTGACCGATACGCTGATCGAATTGCACTATGGACGTGCGGAAAGCTCGGTACCCAAGAGAACGGACAAGAGTTCGCGATTCCGGATCAAAACGCCTTCGGCGACCAGTTCCGTGCGCGGCACCGAGTTTCGCGTGGGTACTACCGAGCACAGGTCGATGCACAGCGAAGTGCTTACCGGTTTGGTCGAAGTCGAGGGAAAAAAACGGCAGATTCAGGTTCCCGCAGGTTACGGTACTTTCGTGGTGGGTGATTCCGCGCCGACGCAGCCTGTCAGGTTGCTGGCGGCACCGGATGTGTCCACCACGGCACGTTATTATCAACGCCTGCCGCTGGTTATCAAGCTTCAGCCCGTGCCAGGTGCGCAAGCCTACCGGGCGCAGATTGCCACCGATCGCGAGTTTCGCAATATGTGGAGCGAATTCACAACCTCCAGCCTGCCGTTCCGCGATGGAGACATTCCCGATGGCGACTACTGGCTGCGGATTCGCGCCATCGATGCTTCCGCCATCGAAGGCAAGGATGCCGTCATGCCGTTTGCGCTGAATGCGCGCCCGGAAGTGCCCTTTGTCATTGCGCCACAACCTGGTGGCATGGCGGAGCCTGAAAATCAGCAATTCAAATGGGCACGCCAGTCCGAAGCGGCGCATTATGCTGTGATGATCAGCCGCGATGAACAGTTTGCCGACGGCGTCTATTTCAATCCCGAAGTTACGGACAACAGTTTGACATTGCCCAATTCGCTAACACCAGGGCATTATTTCTGGCGACTGTTTTCGGTTTCGGCCGCAGAGGGTGCGGGGCCGATGAGTGATGCCATGGCTTTCAGGGTGCCTTACCCGGCGCCGGCAGTCGGTGATCCGCAGATGGATGAAACCACCATGACTTTTGCCTGGCGGGCGCCTGAAGAGGGGCAGAGCTTTCATTTTCAGTTCGCCCGGGATCAAGAGTTCGCCGAGTTGCTGCATGACGAGGTGACTACGGCATCGCGGATCGACATGTCCAAACCGGAAAGCGGTACCTATTATCTTCGTACCAAGACCATTGAAGCGGATGGTTTTCAGGGGCCCTGGGGCGCGCCCCAGACCATTGAGGTGCCACGCGGTATTTCGCCCTGGTTCATGTTTCTGATGCTGTTACCCCTGCTCGTATTGCTATGATGCCATTGCGCAATCCGCCGGGCGGGCGACAAGTTTTCATGGTGCGGATGCTGGTGTTATTGATTGCGGTAATGCTGCTGGCTTATACGGAAGCGCTGGAGCGCTTCGATTTTATCGTGTATGACAAGCTTTGCCTGTTGCAACAACATCAAATCCGGAACGGCGACGTCGTCATCATCGCCATCGATGACGAAAGTCTGACGACGCTTGGGCCTTGGCCATGGTCACGGGCTGTACATGCCGAGCTGATCGACCGGCTGGCCTCGATCGACAACACAGCCATTGCCCTGGATTTACTGTTCATGGAAGCCCATGACGGCGATCCCGAAGCCGATGCGCTTCTGGCATCGGCCATTGCTGCGCATGGTCGAGTCATTTTGCCGGTGACGGCAGTGTCTGATTCCCAATCGGCGACACTGAGACTGGCTCAACCACTGCCGATGTTTGCGCAGTTTGCCGCACTGGCACATACCGATATCGAACTGGATAGTGATGGTTTGGTGCGCCGAGTTTTTCTTTTTGCGGGTCTGGAGGAACCCTCCTGGCCTACCTTGGGACTGGCATTGACCGATGTGACCGCTGCAAGGAAACTGCGTCACGATTGGGAGGTACGGCAAGCATCGGTAACACAGCCGAGTCATTGGGTACGGGCGCAGCAAAGATTGATACCCTATGTTGGTCAGCCCGGTACTATTCCGAGCATTGCGTATGCTCGTGTGCTGTTCGATGATCAGGCACTTGCCAGTCTGAGCGGCAAAACACTCATCGTAGGCATGACTGCTGCTGGTATGGGAATGCGCTTTGCTACGCCAGCATCCCCATCGAATCGTCAACCCATGACCGGGGCGGAATGGCATGCCAATGTGTACTCGATGATGACTCATCAACGTGCAATCCAGCATGTTTCACCGGGCATGACAGCCATTGTCTCAATAACCTGGATCTTGATCCTGATCGCCTTGATGGCGAGGCTGCGCAAGGATCTGACCGTGCCGCTGTTGCTGGGGGGGCTGGTATTGACGCTACTGGGCTGCGCGCTGCTGCTATTACTGGCCAACTTGTGGTTGCCTCCGGGTGCGGCCTTACTGGGAATCGTGTCGCTGTATCCGTTGTGGAACTGGCGACGAATCAATCGTTTTTTGCATGCGATGTGGATGTCGACATTGCATTCGAGCACGGCACTGGAGTCGATCGACGACGGCGTCATCATCACCGATGCCGGCGACCATGTCATTTACATGAACAAGGGAGCGGAGAAGATTCTGTGCACCGAACTGGACCGCATCAAGGGCCGGCTCTGGCGTGAAATCCTGGATTTCTACACGCAACCGAAAACACTCGCGATGGCGCCAGTGGATTCGTTCCTGCCGAGTGTGCACACCATGGTGCCGGAAATGATCGAGTGTTCGCTCAAAACCATTCATGGCGATGAGCGCACTGTGCGTATTACCCGCAATCAGTTGATGGACGATCATGCCGGCGTCATGGGAGCAGTGATTGCCATGACCGATATCACCGATCGTATCGAGTTGTCACGGCAGGTCGCGCACCAACAGAGCTATGATGCGTTGACCAAGTTACCGAATCGTACCCGTCTGCTGATGCAGTTTGACAACATGATCAAGGTCACTGGGTCTGCCCAGACTATCGTGGTGTTGCTGATCACGCTCGACAATTTCAAGAAAATCAATGACGCCATGGGGCATCATGCGGGCGACAAGCTGCTCAGGATGGTGTCCGACCGATTGTTCGATATTGTCGAGGCGGGTGATATCGTGGCGCGTTGGGGTGGCGATGAGTTTGTGCTGTTGTCTGGCCGTTTGAATCAGGAAAGTATGGTAACCGATACTGCGCAGAAAATTCTGGACAGCATGCAGCAGCGATTCGAGATTGATGGTTTGGACATATTTGTGTCGGTCAGTATCGGTATAAGCCAGTATCCGGACAATGGGATGACCAGCGAGACCGTGCTGGCACGGGCAGGTACGGCAATGTATGGCGTCAAGCAGGATGGTGGCAACCAGTATGCGTTTTATTCGCCCGAGTCTACCGTGGTGTGGACGCGTGACCAGTTGGAACTGGAACGGGAACTGCGCGTGGCGATCAAGAATGATGAGCTGCTGGTGTTGTTTCAGCCGATTGTCGATGCCAAGACACAGCAGATCGTGCGCATGGAAGCGCTGGTGCGCTGGTTGCACCCGAAACGCGGTTTCCTGTCGCCAAGCGAGTTTATCCCATTGGCCGAGGATATCGGGCAAATCGAGCAACTCGGTGAAATCGTGCTACGCAATTCCTGCATCGTGGCGCATCGGCTGATGCAACTCGGATACCCCGTTAAAGTCTCGGTCAATGTGAATCCCCGACAGCTTCTGAACCGCAATTTTTCACAGACGGTTTTTCAGATCCTGCGTGAAACCGGGTTGCCGGCCAAATCGCTGATTCTGGAAATTACGGAGAGTGCCATTGTCAATGACATGGCACGTGTCAGCAAGGTGCTAGAGGAAATAAGACAGCTGGATATCCTGATTGCCCTGGATGATTTTGGCACAGGTTACTCGTCATTGACGCTACTGCGCGAATTGCCGATCGATATCCTGAAAATTGACAAATCCTTTGTGCGCACACTGGACCAGAACTTGAACGATCTGAAAATCGTGCAGGCCATTATCGGTCTGGGCAAGAATCTCGGTCTGACGATCATTGCCGAAGGAGTGGAGACCGAGCAGCAGTCGGCATTGCTGTTGCAGCACGAGTGTTATTTTCATCAGGGATATTATTTCAGCAAGCCCATATCCTACGATAGCCTGTATGAGATGATGAACACATCCGTACATTGATGTACGTGCACAATGGCGTGGAGCTTGTTTCATCGAGCGTCAGGCCAGATCGCAATAATGTTCGAGCAACATCTGCTGTGCACTGCGAGGTTTGGCGGCACCTGGTTTCAGGCGTTTGTACGTGCCATCGCTTTGCAGCACCCAGGCTTGCGTGTTGTCGGAGAGATAATTCAGTAATCCGAATTCGAAGACGGTATCACTGGTGCGCTTTTCCTCGATAGGAAAACATACCTCGACGCGATGATGCAGGTTGCGTGTCATCCAGTCGGCACTGGAACAAAATACTAGCTCCTCGCCACCGTTGTGAAAATAATAGACGCGGGTGTGTTCCAGGAAGCGACCGACGATCGAACGCACGCTGATGTTTTCCGATACGCCCTTGATGCCAGGGCGCAGGCAGCAAATACCTCGGATGATCAGATCGATCTTGACGCCAACCTGGGATGCACGGTATAGCGCCGCAATGATTTCAGGATCCACGAGTGCGTTCATTTTGGCAATGATCCAGGCTTTTTTGCCGTCGCTGGCGGCGGCGATTTCCCTGTCGATGTGGGTCAGAATTCCCTTGTGCAGGGTAAATGGGGACTGCAAGAGCTTTTTCAGTCGACCGGCGCGACCCAGTCCCGTCAATTGGTGAAACAGTTTGTTGACATCCTCGCCGATGGCCTTGTCGCTGCTGAGCAATCCATAATCGGTGTAGATGCGCGCCGTGCGGGCGTGATAGTTGCCAGTGCCTAGATGGACATAGCGACGCAATGTGCGGCCCTCGCGCCTTACCACGAGAATCATCTTGGCATGGGTTTTGTAATTGACTACGCCATATACCACATGTGCACCGGCCTGCTGCAATTCAGTGGCCAGTCCGATATTGGCTTCCTCATCGAAGCGAGCCCGCAATTCGATGACGACGGTGACTTCCTTGCCAGCACGCGCAGCGATTTTCAGTATCTCTACCACGGCGGAATCGACGCCGGTGCGATACAGCGTTTGCTTGATCGACAGTACATTGGGATCCGCTGCGGCCTGACGCAAGAAATCGATGATCGGAGCAAAAGACTGAAACGGATGATGCAACAAGATATCACCATTGTGCAGGGCATCAAAGATATTGGAATTTTTTAGCAGCCGTCGCGGAATGTCGGGGGTAAAGCCGCCATATTTCAGTTCCGGGCGATCGACCAGATCGCAGATGGCCAACAGACGTCCCAAATTGACCGGGCCATTGACCTGATAGAGGTCGCTTGATTGTAGTCCGAATTGTTGCAGCAAGAAATGACTGAGATTATCGGGGCAGTTGTCGGCAACTTCCAGCCGTACGGCATCGCTGAAACGGCGCGATGGCAATTCGCCTTCGAGTGCGCGTCGCAAATCGTCGATTTCTTCATCGTCGATCAGCAGATCACTATCTCGCGTGACCTTGAATTGATGACAGCCGGTGACACTCATGCCCGGAAACAAATCGCCGACATGGGCGTGAATGATCGATGACAACATGACAAAATCATGATTGCCGCCACTGGATTTTGCTGGAATCTGGATGATCCGTGGCAATGAGCGCGGTGCCTGTACAATAGCCAGTCCGGAATCGCGGCCAAATGCATCCTTGCCTTCCAGCGCGATGATGAAGTACAGATTCTTGTTCAGTACGCGGGGAAAAGGATGGGCGGGGTCCAGTCCGATCGGACTCAAAACCGGCAGCACTTCATTCTTGAAATAGCGGTGAATCCAACGACTGGTTTGCGGTTTCCACTGGGAGCGGCGCAGAAGCCGGATTTTGTCCTTGGCCAGAGCGGGAAGGATCATATCGTTCCAGACGCTGTATTGCTCCTCGACAAAACAGTGGGCGGTTTCACTAACCCGTGCCAGCACATCGGCGGGCGACAGATTGTCTGTACCGGTTTGTGTCGATCCATACTTGACCTGGTGCTTCAAACCGGCGACACGGATCTCGAAAAATTCATCCAGATTCGTACTGGCAATGCACAAAAAACGCAACCGTTCCAGCAATGGCAGATTCTCGTCCTTGGCCTGTTCGATCACGCGCCGGTTGAATTCAAGCAGACTCAACTCGCGATTGATATATAGCGCAGGATTCTTGAGATCAATGGTTTCCATCGGTGCGTATCCAGCCTGGACAGGACGAGTGTTAAAGCGCTTTATTCTAGCCTACTCGACGCTGCCAAGCATGTTTCATGACGACCGGGAACGGGGAGTGTTGTATTTAACTCAGTGTTTGGGGATGAGTTTCAACAGTTTTCCGTTTTCATCGTCGGTCAACAGATAGAGTGCACCATCGGGGCCTTGTACGACATCGCGAAAACGCGTGGTTTGCATGAGTAGTTTTTCTTCGCCCAGAATGCGCTTGTCATCGGTCGAAAGCCTTACCAATTGCCGGCCGGCGAGAGCACCGACGAACAGGCTGCCACGCCATCCCGGAAACAGACTGCCGGTGTAAAAGGTCATGCCGGATGGTGCAATGGAAGGTGTCCAGTAGTAAATGGGTTCTTCAAAACCCTGTTCGGCATGTTCATCCTTGATCGGTACGCCGGAATAATGGCTGCCATAACTGGCCTTGGGCCAACCGTAGTTTTTTCCGGGTTGGGGAATGTTGATTTCGTCTCCGCCCTTGGGACCATGTTCATGTATCCATAATGCTCCCGTTTGCGGATGAATGGCCGCACCCTGTACGCTGCGATGTCCATAGGACCAGATTTCCGGTTTGCCTTGTTTGTTCTGGACAAAAGGATTGTCGGACGGCACCGAGCCATCCGGGCGGATACGGATGATCTTGCCGAAGTAATTATCGGTGAATTGTGCCTGATCGGCATAATCCCCGCGATCGCCCAGCGTGATGAACAGATTGCCATCGGGTGCGAATACCAGGCGTGAACCGAAATGTACACCACCCTCGGTTTTGGGGAGCTGGCGGAAGATGACCTGCAATTTTTCCAGGCGGCCATCGTTCAAACGAGCCCGGGCAACAGCGGTGCCGGCCTTGTTGCCATCCGGTTCGGCATAGGACAGGTAGACCAGGCGGTTGCTTGCGAAATTGGGATCCAGTGCAACATCCAGCAATCCACCCTGCTGCTGGACAAATACGGTTGGTACGCCTTGGATGGGCTCGGAAACGCGCCCATCGGGCGTGATCGTGCGTAGTTGGCCTACTCGCTCGGTGACCAGCATATTCCCATCCGGCAGAAACGTCATGCCCCATGGGAATCTCAGGCCACTAGCCAATACTTGCACTTCGAATTCGCTTTGCAGGCGTTGAGCCGATGCGGTGCAGGAGAGGAAAAAAATTATCAGTGCGATGCCGTAGATGTTCAATGTGCGCTTCATGATGTGCCGGGCAGGTTGTCGTTCGAGTAGCAAATGTAGCACTCCTGATCGCTCATCTCAACCGGATGGCGGTCATGCCGGCTTGTTTGTTGTCATTGCGATTGCAACAGATTGAGAATGGATGTCGCAGCTGCACGGGGTGACAAGTAATGATCGAACAGCGATGCATTCAATCTGCTCAGTCGCTGGTTTCTCTCGGTATCGTCGGCAAGCTGAATGGCCTGCTGGATCAGCGTATCCGGGTCGGTATGGCCGAACTGTTCTTGCAAGTGCGGATAAGCGGTTTGCATGTCGGGATTGTTTGCCAATGGTTCGCCCACTGCTGGAATGCCCAGAGCCATGGCTAGGCCGAATTTGGAGGACAGGCAGTTTTCCATGCCCTGTGTATAGACGAATACCTTGCAGCGTGCCAGTGTTTCGAGATAGGTCATCTGATTCAGGCGACGTTGTGCCCGGTGAGCGTATCGTGCCGGTAAGGTATGGTTGCTGGCAAATCCAATCACGCTATGGAAACGGGGGATGCTGGCAAGCTTGTCCATGACTCGAAAGCGCTGTTCCATGACCGTGGCATGACGAGGATGATTGCGGTAGCTGGTGACATAGAATATGTCGATGTCCTTTGGGGTGTCACGAAAAGCGAGTATGTGCTCCAGTGACAGGAATTTCTTCAGGTCGCTCCGGCGATAGCGGGCAGCTTGCATATGGCCATCATAGGGCTGGTTGTGGCCCAATCCGGGTTTGTAACCAACCCATGAAGAAGGAAGAGCGAGTCGCAAACCGAGCTGTAATCGGAACGGTGGCTGAATCGGAAAGAACTGGGCGATGCTGTGGATTTTGTCGCGATACGAAAGAAGTGCCGGGGTTTGCGACAGTGTGTCTGAATTCAGATTGACTTTGAAATAGGCATCGACTGCCTGCAGCAAGCGCAGGTGATAGCCACCGATGCGTGTGTTTACATCAATGGCTTTGTCATCGTGTGTGTCGATACAGAAATACAGAACTTTGCTGCCTTGTTGAAACCGGCATAACACCATGGCAAACAACAAATGCTGCCAGTCGCTATCCTGCACTGCGGTTTTCAATTGTTCCGGCAGGGATTGGGCAATGTGCACCCGTAATCCGTGGCTTTTTATCAGTTCATCGAATCCTTTCAGATAATAGCTGGCGTAATAAAGTCGCGAAGTATCGTAAAAAGTCAGAGTGATATCATTCATCGCCGCTCAGCATGAGGCAAGGCTAGGTTTCCGGTCTGCACTTAGACCACCCAGCCAGAAACTTTGGAACGTAGAGCGATCAGGGCGGCTTGCTGATCCTCTTGACTGGCTGTATGCCAGCGATTCAGTGCTGTCCGGGCTGCATGCACTTCCGCCGTCAGATCCAGGCTGTGAAAATCTGGAGAGTAAAAGACGCGTGAAACCAGTGCGCGCGTCGCACCCAGGCGAGGATATTGTGCGTAGATCAGATCGCTAGGGATGGGAAGACGGGCATCATTGACTCGGCCGATACCGGCGAAACCAAAGGGGATTGTGGTTTCCGACATGATTTGTGCGAGCATGTCCAGCAGGCCCGATGTCAGTACCTCGAAGTGATTGGATAATTTCATGTCGAGATAAAGATCGTTCAATCCAAAATGGATTTCGTCGATTCCGGGCAATTGGATGATACTGCGCAGGCGCATGGCCGCAGTGGCAGTCTCGACCAGCAGCGAAACCTGTGCGCGTCTGTCGACGAGTTCGATGAAAGTGGCTGCTTCCTTGACGCTTCTAAACATGGGAAGCATCAACACATCGACACCTTGTTCGATGAGAAGATCGATTTCCTGCTTTAAGCCAGGGTGGACAGGATTGGTGCGTGCAAACAGTTCGGCACGGGTCAATTGTGCCTTGACCGCGGTTATCTCCTCAAATTGATGATCCGAAATCCAGGCCTTGCCGGCATCCTGGCGATGGGCTTTGCCCATTCTTTCCAGATCCAGACCGATCCGGTTGATGCCCGCGGTGTTTGCAGCCTTTGCCAGATCCGGATTGTTGGTGAATAGTGTCAGTACAAAGTTGCTGCCATAATTTTGCATTTAATCTGCCCCTGTAGCGTAAGTCAGATCAATATCGGCAAGCTGAATTCAAGATTGACTGGTAAATCAAAAACGATAAGGAATGTTGTCGGTGTCGACAGGCAATCGCCATTCATCCGGATCATCATAACAATAAGGGCGGTCAAAATAATTGATGAAGCTGCTTTCAATGCTGTCGATGTTTTGCAGGCCGTGCCAGATTCCCGGCGGAATCGTAATCAACTTGGGACGCAGCCGGCTGAGATAGAGAACATTAACTTGCCCTCGCGTATTGGAAGTTTCCCGATCATCGAACAATACGAGTTTGATCGATCCCTGGGTCACAAAAAATGTATCGGTCTGGTGTTCGTGCATGTGCCATGCGCTGATGGCTCCGGCACGCAGGATTACATGGATCATGTGTCGTATCTGATCGGGGCCTACGTCCCATTCAGGACGGTAAAGCTCGGTGGTGATGCCGTTGCGGGTGACGATGTTGGGAATTTCCATTTGCGTTACGCCTTCCAGAAGCGTATGCGTTGGTTTTCCATCTGAGGTGATCGTCTGTCGGTCTTTACTGGCGTCCTTTAGCATTGGAGCATTTCCCATGTGTAATTGATCAATATGATGATTCTATTGTGAATAAATGAAAAAGAAGAACTGGCACTATAGCAAATCTGGAGATTGGGGACGTAAAAAATGTGTTGGGGTGTGAAGGGAGACATATACACGGCTTTGAAGCATGATAACGGATCATTCGATAATAAAATCCCAATCGATGGAGGGAGTATCGATTGGGAAGTTTGCTCATGGCTAAATCAAGAGGGGGGTATTAGCTCATGACACTGACATCATCCCAGCTGACTTGATCGGGTTGTACGCCAACCAGGGTGATTGATACATTAGAACCAAAATTGACGATGAAATTCTGGCCGTCATGATGACTGTCGGTAATGTACTGGGCCAATTGCTCACGCGAGGTGAGTCCGAGTCCGGTATCGAAAATCAGCATGTCATGTTCCGATGAATGGAAATCCTCGATTCGCAGATGATCTGCTTCGCGAAAAATGAAATCATCTGATCCGCTGCCGCCATGGCAATCTTCTCCACCACGAACAGCGATGTGATCATCGCCACTGGTGCCAAAATAGCTGATCGGTCCGGTGAATTTGGGGATGGCGCCGTTGGCGTTTGGCGAAATTTGCCATTGCTCGGAGACTCGTAAATAGAGACCGTCGCCGTCGGTATCCGAATACCGTGTAATTTCCGTGCCGAATGGCTTGATTTCGGTACGAATCACATCCGAACCATCCACGGTGTAGAATTTTCGACCATTGTCATCGAGTGACTTGCGATCCAGTTCACCGTTTTTGAGTTCGTATACAGCGGTGACCTGATTATTGGCAATTTCAAATTTGAAAGCCTTGTGATTTCCTGATGCGTTGTCGTCATTACTATGTCCACCGTGGTCGTCGTTGATGTCATGAAAAATGCCATCGTCATTACTGCGTGAGCTCATTGTATTTCTCCTGTAATCATGGGGGTTGAATTGCATAACTTGCGTTATTTTTTATTTTGCGTGTTATGTTGGAGAGAATTATATGTGGGAAAAAATCCCATGTCAATAAAATGTGGAAAATTTTCACACAATTTAAATGGGATTTTTTGTAGGTGTGAAAATACTATTGGATTTATTGAGAAAAGATGAAAAAGGGAATGTGATGCTCGAGAAATTAGAATGCAACAACCCGTATGCGCACACCGCCAAACACATTGAGCGGTAGTCCGGGTTCATAATATCGTCCCAAAGCTGCATTGATGCGAGTGTTGGCATTATAGTGCGCATCAAAAACATTATTGATGCCCGCAAAGACTGATCCTTCGATACCGTTGCGTTTGAGTTCCCACCCTGCTAGGAGTTGGCCCAGGTTATAAGCCGAATTGGAAGCCGTATTGGTGTCATTGACATAGAAATCACCCACGCGATGCACATGGATCTGCCCAAAAAATCCAAGCGGATGCGCGTAGCGTACCAGCCCTTCCCAGCGGTGTGTCGGGATGCCAGGCAGCATATTGCCTTGCAGGTTGGTGTCGTTGGTGATGTATTTTTCGAACTCGAAATTGGAATAGGTATAACTGATTTCGCCGCGAATTCCTTTCCATTCGGGCGTAGCTAAACGAGTTTCGACACCGATCCGGCGCGATTGTCCGGCATTGCGAAAAAAAGCACGGCCGGGTGAACTGGCGAGTTCGAACGGAATGATTTCATCCCAGGTGCGAATGAAAAATGCAGCAGCGTCATACTGGAAACCCGCCAGCCTGCCGCGTACGCCGATTTCATTGCTGAGTGATGTCTGGGCGTTCAGCTGAGGGTTAAATCCGCCTTTCCCGGCTGGGTTATTGAGTAGTTCGGTTGTGGTTGGTGCTTCGAACACCGTGGCGACATGGGCGTATACCTGCTGCTGATCGGTAACATGGTATACCAAACCGGCCGATCCACTACCTTGGGAAACCAGACGCGAGCCCGATTGGTTGCCGTCACGCCTGAATTTGTCTTCGACCTGATAGTGCAACCAATCCCAGCGGCCGCCGATGACCAAATCCCATTTGTTGGCAATGCGCCATTCATTGCGCAAGAAGGGGCCGACACTTTGCACACGCTCGATCTGGCTAAGATTCAAAGTTTCCCGAGCGCCAAAATTGTTGTTGAAACGCTGCCGGTCGTCATTTTGCACACCGTAATCGACACCCAGCAGAAACCGGTTCGGTCGGCTTAGCAACTGATGATCGTTGACAAATTGCACCATCAGACCTCCTACCAGGCGATCAAACTGCACTTGTCCACCCTCGAAAAATTGCTGTCGGCTATTGAAATCGCGATGCAGCATGTGTGCCGTCATGGTCAGTTCCTTGCCAGCAGATGGTCGGGTACGAAAACGTATTCCCATTTCTTCCTGACGGATTTCCTCTCCAGCACGGTATTGCACATTACGCGCCGAAGCTTGCCGGGGATTGTACTGCACTTCTGCTGCGGTTAACGTCCCCGGATCCTTGGATAACGGAGAATAAAACTCGCGGAACACCCACATCAGATCGGAGTCGTTGCCAGTTTTAATATTGAGCTTGGCTTGCGTGAAAGTGTTCTGCATGCCGCTGAAATCTCGCCAGCCGTCCTGCTGCAAATGTGAGCTGTACAGGCTGTATTGGACATTGCCTTTGCTACCTCCAAAGAACAGTTCGGATTTCAGATAACCAAACTGGCCAATCACCTGGCGGGGCATGATAACCAGTTGCTCTGAAGGCGCGGCACGCGTACTGATATCGATCAATCCACCGGAAGCATTACCATACAACGCAGCCGATGGTCCGCGGACGATATCCATGCGCTCGATTAGCCCTGGATCAATCGAGTCCAGTTGTGTTTGCCCATCAGGCAGTGTTGCCGGAATACCATCCACGCGCAGTTGAATGCCACGCACACCGAACGGTGAGCGCGCCCCAAAACCACGGATCGCAATGCGCAGATCCTGTGTAAAGTTGAACTGATTCTGAAAGAATACGCCCGGTGTACTGCGAGCAAATTCATCCAGCGTTGCGCCGGGTTGATAGCCTTGCTGCGGATCGCGAGTGATCTGCGTGATGCTGTTCGGGATCTGCTCCGGCGAGCGTTTGCTGCGTGTGGCGGTGACGCTGATAGGTTTGAGCAAGATGGAGGCGGCTGCATCGGCGTTTTGCGCCCGCACGGGCGTTGCAACAGCCAAGCTACTCAGCAAAGCCAGAATGAAGGGATTTATCCTGCACATGCGGTCAAGAGAGGGTAAAACGGAAATCTGCAGAACTAAAACGATTAGCGCACGCAAGTGTATCATCATTTTTTATTGCCCTGTCCAACCCAGAACAGCATCCTTACCTAGAACGGCGGATTCCAAAGGCTGGTCGACAATTGGAAGAAATGCCGTGATTGTGTGATGTGCTTCGTGCTTGCGTGCAGAATATGGGCTTCGGCATGGAAAAAGGCTAACATGCGAATTCAGCCAGTATTCTATATTTGTTAATGATCTATATAACCCTGTGTGGTGTCTGATAATCCTGCTGTTTTTACCAATCGCTTCATCCTGCTCGGTGCCAGCAATCTGACGTTATCGCTGCGCCTGGTCATTCACCGGTTGCAGCAGCGCTTTGGTGGACCAAGCGAGGTGCTGGCAGTGGTGGGGCATGGGCGAGCGTATGGATTGACGAGCCAGGCATTGGGGCGTGGATTGTCTGGCATTACCGGCAGCGGGATATGGCATCAGTTGAATCGGTTACCCATGCGACCGACTTATGCTTTGCTGACGGATATTGGCAACGATATTGTATATGGTTCGACACCACAACAGGTCTTGCAGTCGGTTGCATGGAGCGTGACGCAGTTGCAGCGACATGGGGCGCAGGTCGTGGTTACGAATCTACCGCTGGCTGCTATCGAGCTCCTGACGGAGCGTCGCTACCTTTTTTATCGCAGACTCTTTTATCCATCCAGTTGTTTGTCCCGAGACGAAGTACTGAGTTGCGTGCAAGCCGTTCATCGGGGACTGGATGAATTGGCTCTTCGTCAGGATTTCCAGTTATATGAACAGCATCCCCAGTGGTTTGGTGCCGATGGCATTCATGTGCGCTATTGGCGGCGCTCGCAGTTTTATCAGGATATTGTTACTCATTTTCCGCAGTCGAATAGCCTTTCAATACAGCCTACTGGTTACCAGAATGGTATTCAGCCCTGGTTGCAACGAGCGCAGTTTGCGCACAAGACTTTGCTGGGGCACGAGATGCGTTGTGAGCAGCCTAGCGGCAAGCTGGCGGACGGGTCGATCGTCTTCAAGTATTGAGCGAGCACAAGCAATAATTCAAGCATGACACCTTTTCAGTAAATGTTTCGCGGGTTTGACAGTCCATGCGGCTTTCAGTATATTCGCTGCAATCCAATAGTAAGTTTATTTTCCTCAATCCTGCCTTAGCTTTCTGCTCACACTGAACTAATATGCGCGTCGTTGTTACTGGAATGGGAGTCGTTTCACCGATCGGTACCGGCATTGATCAATTCTGGGATGCAGCAACTCGAGGGAAGAGCGGTATCTCGAGTATTCAATGTTTTGATGCTTCCAATCAGCATTCCCGGGTCGCCGGCCAGATACACGAATTTGACCCCACGTCGTTCATGTCGGCCAAGCAGATCGAACAAACCGACCGATTCACGCAACTGGCATTGCGGGCAGCTGGACTTGCGCTGGAGGATGCCGGTAGTCTCGAAAGCTACGAGCCGCGACGCCTGGCTGTCAGCGTGGGATCGGGAATGGGGGGATTTTCAACCTTTGAATCTTCAGCAGCGCGTCGATTTCAGAACAAATCCGTACC
>WBZN01000416.1_pt1 | contig 35204 bp, 27 predicted proteins | sample 5204281 | NCBI WGS metagenome assembly WBZN01 (sample SAMN12344347, study PRJNA552823) | activated sludge metagenome | biome: Activated sludge suspended growth; feature: Nitrification reactor; material: Wastewater; isolation source: activated sludge from nitrification reactor of wastewater... | reverse complement strand
GTAGTATGCCCACGTGGTAAGCTCGGCCACCGGGTTGGGGATGATCTGCAGGCGCTGTTCCATCAGCTCGCTGGAACCGGTGCTCTGCTTCGGTGCCGCGCCATCTTGCGGGGCCATGCCGGGAGTGGCGGCGCAGCATTGCTCCACGCGGGTTTGGAGCTGGGCGATCTGCGCCTGCTGCGCCTGGAAACCCGCGATCAACAAGGGGATCAGCCCCTGATAGTTCATGGCCTTGAAATCGATCGCCGGGCTCAGCTCCGTACCGGCGCTGTCCGCCATGGCCGGCTGATGGATGGTGGTGACCAGCTCGGGCACTACCGCTTCCACCTCTTGGGCGATCAGGCCGTACTGGTGCTCGGAGGGCAGGTTCATGTAGCTGAACGCTGCCTGGTTGAAGTCGTAGGTCTTCGGGCTCAACTGCATAAGCTTGTCCATGGCCGCATCCGCCGGCAGCTCCTCGATGTTCTGCTTGAATTGTTCATCGCTTGTGCTGAACACCGTGCCAGAAACGTACGTATTCCCATCGAAATAACCGGCCCACTTGGTGTGGCCGCCCGCCCCGCTGGTGTCCGGTCCCGTGGTGCGCCCATACACCCCGTAGCACACGGTAGTGTCGTCATCCGCCCGTGCAAGGCCGTACACCCCGGTGCGCTGGCCGGCAGGCACCGGTATGTTGCTTTGGTTCCCGGCAACGCCGATCACGCCCACATTGCTTGTTGCCGTGCCCAAGCTGTTGCCCCGCACACCCCAACTATAGTTCACCCCATTGTAGCTTGCTCCTAGCACGCCGAAGGAAGTGCCAGCCACTTCATAGGCATGGAAATCCCCGGCGATGGCCACATTGCAGGTGCCGTGCGTAAGGGCTTGCACCCCGCGCGTGCTTTGGCCGCCGCCGCCGGTAACGTTGAAGCGGGCACCGAAGGCCCAGGTGCCGGCCCCGCTGGCCGTGGAGGCCGCCTCCATGCCGAAGGCCGATCCGCCCGTGCTGGTAGTGGTGACCACCAGCCCGTTGGCCAGGCCGGATTTGGTGACATCCACCCGCGCCCCGGCGGACATGTTGGCATTGCCATTGGTGTTGCGCACGTTCAGGCGGGCGGGTGCCACGCCGGAGCCGAGGTCCACGCCCATGCCCACGGCATCCACCACATCGGGGCAGTTGGCGCTGATCGGGCCAAAGGCCGTGGACACATTATTGAACGGGCCGGGGTTCAGGGTCCACTCGCAATCCGCCGCGCTCGCGATCGCCGAGGCCGGCACCCATTTCACTACGCCGCGTTCGCCGCTGGGTTCCGCGGTCGTATCCACCACCATCACCACGTAGTCGCTGTCCGCCGGGGCATCATCGGGCAGTTGACGGATGCGCAGGCGGCCATCGAGCACGTCCAGACGTTCGGTGGGGTTGGCCCCTGCGGTGAACCAGTCGCCTACGCCCAGGTACCCTTCGTTACCACTGGTGTCAGGTACCAATCGCGCCACTTCCAGTCCATCAAGGGTATTGGCCACGCTGGTGTTGTTCGGTGTACTGGTGAACACAAAGCTCAGGGGATCCGGCCCGGCATTGTCGTCATCGGACCAGTTCACCACGCCCTGCGTCTGGGTACCACGTAAGCGCATACCGGTGTACAGCCCGTCGGTGCCTTGGGTGAAGAAGGCACCCACCCGCATCCAAGGCCGGTAGCCCACCGTGATGCCATTCAGTGAAGCGCTGTTCACATGCAGGTAGGTGAGCGGCGGGTTCGGCACAGGATTGCCTATGCCCAGGTGCCCGCTGAAATCCAGATTGTTCTGCTGGTACCACGCCCAGTTCTGGTTGACCAACGTGGGGGACAACTGCATCCGCTGGATGCTGTCCGTGTACCACTGGATCGGGTAGTTGCCGTTGTGGCGCACTTCCAAGGGTACCGTGGTGGCCCCATTCCAGCCCACAAAGTTGTTGGTGCCGAATGGGAAATTGTTGGGGGTTGTCACTTGTGCCTGAATGTGCCCAACCGCACACACAGCAATAATCAGGGTACACGCCCTGAAGAAACTTCCTGTTCTCATGGTCTTTCGTGCTTGTTGTTCAACCGAAAGACCGGACAGCAGCTACTCGATCAATACGAACTTGTACGAACGACTCTCCCCGGAACGCACCAACTGCAATACGTACATCCCCCTTGACCAGTCCCCGACATATAGGTCCACGCGTCCATCCGAGGATGTTCCTGTCCACACGCATCTGCCCACCGCATCCAGAACGGAAAGGTGGATCCCCGTGGCCACTCCGATCAAGCTGAGCCTGTCCCTGGCGGGGTTCGGATATAGGTGGGGTGCTTCAACTTCCCAATCTGGCATGGATGCTGAGAGCGGACAACCCGATGGATCCGTGCTCACACATACATTGTCGACCAGGGTATACGCCAGTGGGTTCCACGGGAAATCCGCGAAGTGCAGCGTGTCGGTACCGGCATTATTGAACTGGTTTCCGACCATCACGTATTGGTAGGCACTATCTGCCACGAAACTGCCGCTCACCAGCATCCATTCCACTGTATCCGACAGGATCGCAGGGTAGTGGACCTGTGCATGCCCAACCCCCATCGGCACCGGATCACCCACTTCCCATTGCCGCGCTTGCATGGTGAACAGCAGGCCAACCCCGCTGCTTGCCAACCATAGCTGGGGATAGGTTTCGCTACCGCCCCAGCCCGCGTTCGCATAGAAGCTGGCGTAATAGGTCTGCCCGGGTATCAACGGTTCCACCAGTTCAGTCATGAAATACTCCCGGGCACCGTACATCTGGTCGTAGGTGATCACCCCTGCAAAGGCTTCCCCATCCTGGGGGGACTGATAGCAGCAATAGCTCAACGGGACGCCAAAGGAAGCTCCACTGCCTAAGCACATTTGGTAATAGTCGGGGGTCCAACCGGCAGAGAACCATCCCAATGGTCCCGTATCCGGATAGTGTACTTGGTTGAGCCCGGAGCACGTGTCACGGATCTCGAAGGAATGGTTCGGTACCAAATTGCCCTGCGCTTCGCAGCGGAGGGTTGCAACAAACCCCAAGCAGCCCAGTAGCCAGGCAAGCCCGTTACTGTGTCGCTTGAAGTTCGTTGCACGAGAGTTCATCGTTCGTTCGTGTTGACCGGGGTAGCATGGCCCGGTCCGTGAAAAATACAACGTAACACACGTTCAACGCGCGTGCGTGTCTTCCCTTGCGGCGGCCGGGAGGGGCCTGGGCAATCGAATGAACAGCAGATCAGACGATCAATGCCCCGCGCTCCGATGGAGCGCACCTATTTATGGAAGGGTGGTGCTTGCTCCATGGTGAAACGAATTGAAGCCCTCACCCCGGCCCTCTCCCGAGGAGAGGGGGGAATGCAAATGCGGGTGGGCGGTGGAGAGTTCTGTGGAAAACACAAAAGCCGCAACCCATAGGGCGCGGCGAAAAGTCGTATCTTGTTGCGATGGAAAACTACCTGTGGCCCTGTGGCCCTGCTGGCGCAACGCGCAAGGCAAGTAAGAAGCTCCTGATCAATTGCGCGTTCATGATGGAACGAATGTAATGGAAATTATAGGGCGTGCAAACGGTGGTGGAAAGGTTGAGCCGCAGGGTCCGCTTTTGGCCAGAGGTTTTGGTTGGCGAGACCCTGCGGGAGTGGAGAAGGCCAGCATCCTGCACGACCTGAAGTACGAGCTGCGCAAGCCGTTCGGGAACAACGAGGAGTTGTTGTATTAGGGGCGGAGGGCGTGGTTCGTAGGGTGTAGGGTGTGGCTCTCATCCCTCCACAGGGCAACCGCCGACCGCTGCCATTTCCCAGCGGGCCATGGCATAGGATCCCGTTGCGATGGCGTGAACCTTGAACCCATGCCCTGCGAGCAGCGAACTCCCCGCCCCTCCGTTCCTTTCACTCAGGTACCGTTCCCCGGTTTGCGCCGGTAGGTGGCACCGCTCCCCTACCTTAGCCGCCCCTGCAAGGAAGCCCTTCCTCCATGACCCCTACCGTACTTCAACGCCTGGTGCTGGTTTGTGCACTGGTGCTGCCCCTGTCCCTGCTCGCGCAAACCGGCACCGTACGCGGTTTCGTGTACGATGAATCCACCGGTGAGCCGTCCATCTTCACCCCGGTATCGTTGTGGGGCACCACCAACCACGGGGCGCAAACCGATGTAAACGGTTACTTCTCCATCAGCAAGGTGCCCCCGGGCCATTACACCCTGCGCATCGTGTACCTGGGTTTCGACACCTTGCAAAAGGAACTGGATATCAAGGCGAACCAGATCATCACGGATCAGCTGTACCTCAAAAAAGGCAGCATCCAGATGGACGTGGTGGAGGTGACCGCCGAACAGCAGAAAGCCAAGGAGAACGTACGGGTGGGCATCACCAAGCTCACGCCCAAGCAGATCGAACGCCTGCCCGCCGTGGGCGGCCAGGCCGACCTGGCGCAATACATGCAGGTGGTGCCCGGGGTGGTGTTCACCGGTGACCAGGGCGGCCAGCTGTACATCCGCGGGGGCTCGCCGGTACAGAACAAGGTGCTCATGGACGGCATGGTGCTGTACAACCCCTTCCACAGCATCGGCCTGTTCAGCGTGTTCGACAACGACATCATCCGCAACGCGGACATCCTCACCGGCGCCTTCAACGCCGAATACGGCGGGCGCATCAGCAGTGTGATGGACATCACCACGCGCGACGGCAACAAGACCCGCCTGGGCGGCAAGGTGAGCGCCAGTACTTTCGCGGCGAAGGCCCTGCTGGAAGGCCCCCTGAAGAAGCAGACCGCCCCGGGCAAGGGCAGCAGCTCCTTCCTGCTGAACTTCAAGCACAGCTACCTGGACCAGAGCAGCAAGTCACTATACACCTACGCCGATTCCAACGGCATCCCCTTCGCCTTCACCGACCTCTACGGCAAGGTGTCCCTCAATGCGGCCAACGGCAGCAAGGTGAACTTCTTCGGGTTCAACTTCAGCGATGCCGCCCGCTACCGCGGGGTAAGCGACCTGAGCTGGAACAACTGGGGGGCGGGCACCAACTTCGTGCTGGTGCCCTCGGGCAGCGCCGTGCTGATCGAAGGCGTATTCGCCCTGAGCAACTACGATGTGGAACTGCTCGAAGGCAACCTGCCCCCGCGCAGCAGCGCCATCAGCAACTTCAACGCAGGCCTGAACTTCAAGTACTTCCTGGGCAAGAACGAGATCCGCTACGGCATCGACGTCACCGGCGTGAACACCGACCTGAGCTACTTCAACTCCCTGGGGTACGAACTGCAGCTCCAGAAAGTGAGCACCGAGCTGGCCGGATACCTCAACTACAAGCTGCGCGCCGGCGATTGGGTCTTCGATCCCGGCATCCGTTTCCAGTACTACGCCACCTTGGCCGTAATGAGCCCCGAACCGCGCTTCGGCTTCAAATGGAACATCACCGACCGCTTCCGCTTCAAGGGCGCTGCCGGCATGTACACCCAGAACCTCATCGCCACCAACAACGACCGCGACGTGGTGAACCTCTTCTACGGCTTTATCACCGCACCGGACGACCTGCCCAAGACCATGACCCTGGCCAACGGCGAAGTGCGCGACATACAAGACCCGCTGCAGCGCGCCAACCATGTGGTGGGCGGCTTTGAGTTCGACCTCAACTCCAAGACCAGCATCAACTTGGAAGGTTACCTCAAGGACTTCGACCAAGTGACCAACCTGAACCGCGAAAAGCTCTACAACGACACCCCGGAATTCATCAACAAGCCCGACGAGCTGAAGAAGGATTTTATCGTGGAGAGCGGCAAAGCCTACGGCGCGGACATGCTGGTGAAGTACGAGGACAAGGGGCTCTACCTGTGGATGGTCTATTCGCTGAACTTCGTGGACCGCTTCGACGGCAAGCGGACCTACAACCCCATCTGGGACCGGCGGCACAACATCAACCTGGTGGCCAGCTACAGCTTCGGCAAGCACGACAGCTGGAAGGTGAACGCCCGTTGGAACTACGGCTCCGGCTTCCCTTTCACCCAGAACCAGGGCTTCTATGAGCGCCTGCCCTTCACCGGCGGCATCGGCAGCGACATCAACTCGGCCAACGGCGACCTGGCCGTGATCTACGGACCATTGAACGGCGGCCGCCTCACCGACTACCACCGCCTGGACCTGGGCGTGAACAAGACCTGGAAGCTGGATGAACACCAGGTGCTGGAAGCGGACCTGAGCGTGACCAACGCTTACGACCGCCAGAACATCTTCTACCGCGACCGCATTACCGGCACCGAAGTGTACCAGCTGCCGGTGCTGCCCAGCCTGGGGGTGACGTATACGTTTTAGGGCGAAGTTCGTAGGGTATGGGGTGTAGGGCGTAGTTCGTAGGGTGTAGGGCGTAGGCCTCCCTGCCCACCTAGGCCTACGAACGATCATCGGCACACTTCGCTCCGAACCGCCGGTCCCGGCAGCATTCCATGCACCCAAGGGCTTTGGCCGAAAATGAGGCCCCGCAGATCCCCTTCGTAGCCCTCCGCACCCTACCTTTACGCCCCGTGATCACCATCCCCATTCAGGGCGGGATCAGCTTGTGATGACGGGTTCCACCAAGTACATTTTTGTGACCGGAGGCGTTACCTCCAGCCTGGGCAAGGGCATTGTAAGCGCATCCCTGGCCAAGTTGCTGCAGGCGCGCGGCTTCACCGTCACCATCCAAAAGCTCGACCCCTACATCAACATCGACCCCGGCACCCTCAACCCCTATGAGCACGGGGAATGCTATGTGACGGAAGACGGCGCGGAGACCGACCTGGACCTGGGCCACTACGAACGTTTCCTGGACACGCCCACCTCGCAGGCCAACAACGTCACCACCGGGCGCATCTACCAATCGGTGATCAACAAGGAACGGCGGGGCGAATACCTGGGCAAGACCGTGCAGGTGATCCCGCACATCACCGACGAGATCAAGCGGCACATCCAGGCGTTGGGCCGCAAGGGCATCTACGATTTTGTGATCACTGAGGTGGGCGGCACCGTGGGCGACATCGAGAGCCTGCCTTATGTGGAGGCCATCCGCCAGCTGAAATGGGAGAAGGGACGCGATGCCCTTTCCATCCACCTCACCCTGCTGCCTTACCTGAGCACCAGTGGTGAACTCAAGACCAAGCCCACCCAGCACAGCGTGAAGGAACTGCTGAGCTTGGGCGTGCAGCCCGACATCCTGGTGTGCCGTACCGAGCACCCCATGCACAAGGGCATGAAGGAAAAGATCGCCCTGTTCTGCAACGTGGACAAGCGGGCGGTGATCGAAAGCGCAGACGCCAGCACCATTTATGATGTTCCCTTGTTGATGCAGCAGGAGGAACTGGACGTGGTGGTGCTGGAAAAGCTGGGCATTGCCCACTTCCCCGAAGCCGACCTGGAGCAGTGGCGTGAATTCCTGCGCAGGCACAAGGAGCCCAAGCACACCGTGGAGATCGGCCTGGTGGGCAAGTACGTGGAACTGCACGATGCCTACAAGAGCATCAAGGAAGCACTCGACCACGCCGGGGCGGCCAACGAGACCAAGGTGGTGGTGCGCTGGGTGCACAGCGAAAAGCTGAACGCCAAGAACATCGCCAAGCAACTGGGCGGGCTCAGCGGCGTCCTGGTGGCGCCCGGCTTCGGGAACCGGGGCATCGAAGGCAAGTTCGAGGCGGTGCGCCATGCCCGCGAGCACAAAGTGCCCTTCCTGGGGATCTGTTTGGGCATGCAATGCGCCGTGATCGAATTCGCCCGCAACGTACTGGGCCATGCCCAGGCCAACAGCACCGAAATGGATGCCGCCACCCCGTACCCGGTGATCTCCATGATGGAGGAACAAAAGGCCCTGGTGGACATGGGCGGCACCATGCGCCTGGGCTCCTACCCCTGCAAGCTCACGGAGGGCACGCACACGGCACAGGCCTACGGCAAGCTGCAGATCAAGGAGCGCCACCGGCATCGCTACGAATTCAACAACACCTACCTGGAGGAATACCGCAAAGCGGGCATGGTACCCGTGGGGGTGAACCCCCAGACCAAACTGGTGGAAGTGGTGGAGATCAAGGACCACCCCTGGTTCGTGGGCGTGCAGTACCACCCCGAATACAAGAGCACCGTGGCCAACCCGCATCCGCTCTTCACCCGCTTCGTGCAGGCGGCCCTGACTCACCAGGCGCTCAGCCAACCCGTCGCGGCAGCGCAGGCTTAAGCCCTCCGGGCCCGTCTTGGTTGAGCCCACCGCCGGACTCCCGGCCGCCCTTCGCACATCCGGCAGCCCGCGAAAAACCCGGGCCCGGCAGCGGCGCTCGGGCTATCTTCGCCCCCTTTCCCACCCCATCCTGCGCTTGTGCACAACAGCATGGACCGTAATTCGATCATCGGCATCCTCCTCATCGTAGCCATCCTCTTCGGCTACCAGTACCTCACCATGCCCAGCGCCGAGGAGCGCGCGCGCATGCAGCAGGAACAGGACAGCATTGCCCAAGTAGCCATCCAGGAGCAGGCCCGCAAGGCCGACGCCGCACTGGCCGAACAGCAGCAACAGCTCGCCGCCGCCACACTCCCCGACGCGGCCGATACCACCGGCAAGGACAGCCTGAACACGGACAGCGTGCGCAACGCCCGCCTGCATGGCCGCATGGGCATCTTCGCCCAGGCGGCCCATGGCACCAACGAGGTGGTGGTGATCGAGAACGAACACCTCCAAGTGGCCATCAACACCTTTGGCGCACGGCCCAACGTGATCCGCCTCAAGGACTACAAAACCTACCACGGAGGCAAACCCCTGCTGCTGGCCGTGCCCGACACGGGCGTGTACGAGTACAACTTCTTCTTGGGCAACCTGCGGTTGAGCACCCAGGACATGAACTTCACCGCTGAAAAGCTCGGCACCACCGGGGTACGGCTCAAGGCGGCCACCACCGACCCCGCGAAATACCTCCAGATCACCTACCAACTGGACAGCGCCAGCTGGTTGATGAACGTGAACACCGAACTGGTGGGCCTGCCCGAAGTGGACCCGCGCAACGTGATGTTCCACTGGAACCTCACCGGCTTCCACAATGAAAAGCACCGGCCCACCGAGCTCCAGTACAGCGGGGTGTACTACAAATACCTCAACGACGACCGCAACTACCTGAGCGAGACCAAGGACGACGCACTGAAGCTCGAGGCCCGCACCAACTGGGTGGCCTTCAAGCAGGACTTCTTCACCGTGGCCATGGTGAACCCCGACGGCTTCTCCAGCAGCGGATCGGAGATCGCCATCACCACCCTGCCGGACGACACGCTGTTCTCCAAGCGCTACGAGGCCAAGCTCTTCTTCGCCCAACCGCCCAGCGAACGCGCCAACCTGGCCATGAAGCTCTACCTGGGGCCCAACCAGTACAACACGCTGCGCCAAACCGGCATCCCCGAGTTCAGCCGCATCATCGACCTGGGCTGGGGCATCTTCGGCTGGATGAACCGCTTTTTGGTGATCCCCATCTTCAACTTCCTCAGCCAGTTCAACCTCAGCTACGGCATCATCATCCTGGTACTCACCGTGGCCATCAAGCTGCTGCTGCTGCCCATCGCCTTCAAGAACCAGAAGAGCAGCCTGCGCATGCGCGCCCTCAAGCCCGAGATCGAAACGATCAATGCCAAGTACGGCAAGGACGACCTGATGAAGAAGCAGCAGGCCACCATGGACCTCTACCGCAAGGCCGGCGTGAGCCCCGTGGCGGGCTGCGTGCCCATGCTGCTGCAGCTGCCCGTGCTCTACGCCATGTTCCGCTTCTTCCCCAGCAGCATCGAACTGCGCCAGCAATCCTTCCTCTGGGCCGACGATCTGAGCAGCTACGACAGCATCCTGCAACTGCCCTTCAGCATTCCCGCCTACGGAAGCCACGTCAGCCTGTTCACCTTGCTCATGGCCGCCAGCACCATCATCTACACCTTGGTCAACAGCAAGCAGATGCCCCAGCAGCAGGGCATGCCGAACATGAAGCTGATGATGTACCTCTTCCCGGTGATGATGCTGTTCTTCATGAACTCGCTGCCCTCGGGCCTGAGCTATTACTACCTGCTGGCCAACGTGATCAGCATCCTGCAGATGACCGTGATCAGCCGTTGGTTCATCGATGAGGAAAAGGTGCGGGCCCAACTGCTGGCCAACATGCAGAAGCCGCGCAAAAAGAGCAAATGGCAGCTGCGCATGGAAGAGATCCAACGCCAGCAGCAGCAAGCCCGCAAACGCCGCTAACTTGCACCGGCCCGGTGCGGCCCCACCGGCGTTGGCACATGCAGGACCTCACGCGCGGCTTCCACGGCTTTTTCTCCGCCTTCGGGTTCATGCTGCGCCACCGCATGGCCTGGATGTTCGCCGCCCCCGTACTGCTGTGGGCACTGTTCGCCTTGGGCTTGTTCCAAGCGGGCACGGCCATCTCCGGCACCGTGGAGAACTGGGCCGCCCAGTACTTGGACCTGCCCGTGCCCGCCACGGAGCGCACCGGCTTGGCGGGCCTCTGGGACCAGGCCAAGGCCTTCCTGAACGGGGCCCGCGAGGTGGTGGTGTGGATCGCATTGAAACTGGCCATCATTGCCCTGGTGGCCCTGGTGGGCAAATACGTGGTGCTCATCCTGCTCTCGCCGCTGCTGGCCTATGCCAGCGAACGTGCCGAAGAGATCCTCACCGGCAGCGGCACCCCGTTCAATGTGGCCCGCTGGCTGAAGGAAGTGGGGCGCGGTATCCTGATGGCCCTGCGCAATGGCGCCCTGGAGACGACGATCAACGTGGCGGCCTGGGTCATCACCCTGTTCGTGCCGCTGCTGGCGCCCATCACAGCGATCTTCCTTTGGTTGGTTTCCTGCTGGTTCTACGGCTTCTCGATGTTCGACTACATCCACGAACGGCAACGTCTGGGCATCGGTGCCAGCGTGCGCTCCGCGCGCAGCAGGCAAAGCATGGTACTGGCCAATGGCTTGGCGTTCAACCTGCTGATGAAGGTGCCTGTGGCAGGCCTGATCATGGCACCCCTGCTGGGCAGCGTCGGGGCCGTGCTGGCGGCCGCACCGCCACGCCGTTGAACTTTGGGCCGGTCCGTTGCGTTGCAACGCCATGCGCCCCTGGTTGCTGTTCACTCTGCTGCTCCCCGCCCTGCCGCTAACGGCCCAACAAAACGGGCCGTTGCCCGCAGGCAAAACCGCGGGCCAACGCATCCAGCTCATCGGCTCGGTTACGGACCAACTGACCGGCAAGCCCGTGTATGATTGCCTGGTGGGCTATTACAACGCGGACGGCAAACGCTTGATGGTGACCCCGGTGAACAGCGATGGCCAATACGCCCTGTTCATCCCGGACCGGTTGCCGTTCGAGCTCCGGGTGGAACAGGAGAACGGCTACCTCGACCTGCACCGGCAGGTCATGGCGCTGCCTGAGGGAGATCCGCAACCCCGGATCGACTTGCACCTTCAACCCCGATAGGCAGGCCCGGGAAAACAGGCAGGCCGCCCTTGCGGGGCGGCCTGCCTGACGTTCCATGAGGGGCCGATCAGGCCTTCTTCGCGGGCTTCTTCGGCGCAGGCACCTCGGCGGGTGCGGCCTCCACGGGAGCGGGTGCCATCACCTTGGGCGTGGTCACCAGGGTCATCTCGTCCACCAGGTGTTTGGCACCGGCAAACTTGTCGATCACCCACAGCACATAGCGGATGTCCACGCTGATGGTACGCTGCAGCTCGGGCTCGTACGAGATGTCGCCGCTCATGGCCTCCCAGTTGCCATCGAACGCAATACCGATCAGCTCCCCGTTGCCGTTGATCACCGGGCTGCCGCTGTTGCCGCCGGTAATGTCGTTCTCGCTGATGAAGCACACCGGCAAGCTGCCGTCCGCATTGGCATAGCGGCCGAAATCCCTGGCCAGCAGCAGCGCCTTCTCGCGGGCCGGCACGGTGAACTCGTCGCTGGTGGGGTCCTCTTTTTGCAGGATGCCCTGTTCGGTGGTGCGGAAGTCGTAGTGCACGGCATCCGCAGGGTAGTAGTCGTTCACCTTGCCGTAGGTCAGGCGCAGCGTGCTGTTGGCGTTGGGATACCACATTTTGCCGGGATCCATTTCACGCATGGCCGCCACCATCAGGCGGTAACCCCGGTTGATCTTCGTTTGTGCCTGATCAATGGCGGGCCCCAGCACGTTGCGGTACTGGTTCAGGCAGCTCTGCGTGGCCTGCATGGCCAAGTCTTTCTGCAGCACCTTCAGCGTGGGCTTCGCCAAGAAGGCCATCAGGCGCGTGCTGTCCGTGATCACGCTCGTCTTGAACATGGCTTCTGTCCAAGCATGGAAATCCCCTTTGTACTTCTTGGTCACCGTAGCGATCACATCAGGTTGTTGGGCGGGGTCCACATCGCGGAAGATCATGCTGAACATGGCGGCGGTGACCTCCTTGTCCGTGGCCGGGTCGTAGTCCTTCCAGAATTCGCGTGCGCTCTTGCGGGCCATGTCGGCCATGGCCGTCACGCGCGCGGTTTCCTTGGGGTCCTTTTCCAGCTGGCGCATCAGCCCGTACAGCCGGAAGCCGAACACCACGGCCTCGCTGCCGAAGGCGGCTTCCTGCAGGTAGGTGGAGGCCTTTTCATACTTGGCGCGCTCGGCATAGCCTTGGTCCAGGTCCTGTTCCAGTTCGCCATACTTCTTCTGGCGGGCGGGATCCGCGTTCACCCAGGCCATGAGGGTTTCTTCCTGCTGCTGTTTGCGCTCTTGCACGTGTTGGCGCTTGAGGCCCTTCTGCTGGCCGATGAAGTACTTCCAGTAGTTGGCCACCTGCGCGTCCTTGGCGGCGTATTTCAGGCGCACGGCATTGTCCGCGTCCATGTGTTTCTTGTAGATGTCGAGCTTCTCGCCGCGGATCTTCACGCGGGCGGGCTGCTCGATGTCCAGTGCCAGTTTCACCCCGTCGCTGTTGAGGAAGCGGTCGGTGCTGCCGGGGAAGCCCATGATCATGCTGAAGTCACCGTCCTTCACGCCATCGAGGCTTACGGGGAAATGCCACTTGGGCTTGAAGGGGACATTGGCCTCGGCGTATTCGGCAGGTTCGCCGTCCGGGCCGGTGTAGATGCGGAACATGCTGAAATCGCCGGTGTGGCGCGGCCACTGCCAGTTGTCCGTGTCACCGCCGAATTTGCCGATGGCATTGGGCGGGGTGCCCACCAGGCGCACATCGGGGTAGGTTTTGTACACGAAAAGGTAGAACTCGTTGCCTTCGAACATCACCTTGAAGTCGGCCTCGATGTACGGCTTGCCCTCGGTGGCCTTGCCTTCCAGGGCGGCCGCCATCACTTGGATCACCGAGTCGCGCTGGGCTTCGCTCATGCCGTCGTTCATGGCCGAGAGCACCGTGTCCGAAACGTCGGTGATGTATTGCAGGAAGCTCACGCCGAATCCGGCAGGTTTCTCCTGGTCGCGGGTCATGGCCCAGAAACCGTTGGTGAGGATGTCATTCTCCACCGTGCTCAGGCTCTGGATGGCATCGTAGCCGCAGTGGTGGTTGGTAAGCATGAGGCCATCGGCGCTCACCACCTCACCGCTGCAGAAGCCGCCCCCGAGGCGGGCCACCGCATCCTTGATGCTGGCCTTGTTGAGGTTGTAGATATCATCGGCAGTGAGCTTGAAGCCCAACGCGCGCATCTGCGCCTCGTTCACCTGCTTCAATTTGTTCAGCAACCACATGCCTTCGCCGGCAAAGGCACTGCCTGCGGCAAAAACGGCCACCAGGGCCAATAAACGGACCTTCTTCATTTCTCGATCGTTCAGGGGTGTAGGGGAATGGAGTTCAGTGGGCCGGATGGCCCCCGGGAGGCCGCGAATTTAACCCAATACTGTACCGGGCACCTTCGGATGGTGCGCTGAATAGGGATGAACGGTTCAGCACATGGCCCGCCGGTTCAGCGGCCGTCGGCCACCGGTGTCCACGCTACCGGGGCCAGGAGTTCTTCCACGCGCACGGCCAGGTCCTTGAACGCTTTGGGTGCGCCCACCCGGCCGAGCACCTGCTTGTCATGCGCGCCGGTGCGCAGGCGGATGATCACGCTGGGCAAATCGGTCACGGGTTGGTCGTACACGTCCTGCAGGTCGTAGAAGCCCATGCCCTCCACCTCGTTCTTCAATGCATCCATGGTGGCCGCATCCACCTGGGCGGTGAATCGCCCTTCGCGCGGCGCGAAGCGGCGGCCCTCATACGTGGCCCTGCCCTGCTGATCGATCACCAGCCGGTAGGCCGGGCAGGTGCCGTAGCAGGCCGTGCGCTCCATGGCAAAGAACACGCTGTCGCCGCCCAGCTTGGGCATGGCTGCCGCAACCTGGTCCGGTTCCGGCTCCTGGGCAGCTGCTGGCGGAGCTGGGGCATTGGTGTGGCCGGCAGCCGATGGGGCCGTGGAGGCCGGGGCTTGGGCATCGGACAATTCCTGTTTCCCCTTGCATCCGGCTACGGTGGCCAGGAGCACGGTGGCGATCAATAGACTGGGCAGCTGCATGGAGGCGAAGTTAGACCGGCGTTTCAAAAGGCGAAGATCATGCCGAACTGCTCCTGCATGCCCGTTGCAGGCCATGGCACCACTTTTGCCCGGCGTTCTTCATGGGGCGCCCTTGGGCATGGCCTACTTTTGCGGCCCATGGAACTTCGCCCACTCACCGCCATTTCTCCCATCGACGGGCGCTACCGGGTGCGTACCGCCCCGTTGGCCGCTTGGTTTTGCGAACTGGCCCTGATCCGGTACCGCCTCACGGTGGAACTGCATTGGTTCCGCTTTTTGGCGGAGCTGCCCTTGCCCGAACTGAAAGGAACCACCACCACGGCGCTCCACGCCCTGGCCGAACGCATTGGCACCTTCACCGAGGAGGACGCCCAGGCAGTGAAAGCCATTGAACGTACCACCAACCACGACGTGAAGGCCGTGGAATACTGGCTGAAAGCGCGGCTGGATGAACTGGGCTTCGGCGCTGCCAAGGAATTCGTGCATTTCGGCCTCACCTCACAGGATGTCAACAACACTGCGTTGCCGCTGCTGCTGAAGGATTTCACTGCGGTGCACTACCTGCCTGCGGTCACCGCCCTGCGCAACCGCATCCATGGGCTGGCACTGGAGTGGGCCCACGTGCCCATGTTGGCCCGCACCCATGGCCAGCCCGCCTCGCCGACTCGTTTGGGCAAGGAGCTGGAAGTCTTCACCGAGCGGTTGGATGCACAACTGGAATTGTTGCGCCAGGTGCCCTTCACCTGCAAGTTCGGCGGCGCCACCGGCAACTTCAATGCCCACTTGGCTGCTTACCCCGAACTGGACTGGGTGGCGATGGCAGACCGCTTCACTTCCGAAAAGCTGGGCCTGAAACGCCAGCGCTTCACCACGCAGATCGAACACTACGATTCGATGGCCGCGCTGTTTGACGCCATGCGCCGCATCAACACCATCTTGATCGACCTGTGCCGCGACATATGGACCTACATCAGCATGGATTGGTTCCGCCAGCGCGTAAAGGCCGGCGAAGTGGGCTCCTCGGCCATGCCCCACAAGGTGAACCCCATCGACTTCGAAAATGCCGAAGGCAACCTGGGCTTGGCCAATGCGCTCTTCGGGCACCTGAGCGAGAAACTGCCGGTGAGCCGCTTGCAGCGCGACCTCACCGACAGCACCGTAACGCGCAACATCGGCGTGCCCATGGCGCACACGGCCATCGCCATCGGCGCCATCTTGCAGGGCTTGGACAAATTGCTGTTGAACGAGGCCGCCATTGCCCGCGACCTGGATGCCCAGTGGGCCGTGGTGGCGGAAGGGATCCAAACGATCCTGCGGCGGGAAGGCTACCCGGAACCCTATGAGCTGTTGAAGTCGCTTACTCGCGGCAAGGAAAAGGTGGGTAAAGAGGACATTGCCGCATTCATCGATGCGCTCCAAGTGGAAGAGCGGGTGAAGGCACGCTTGCGCACCCTTACCCCCGCCAACTACGTGGGCGTGGACCTGTTGGCCGGATAGCCCTTGCTGCCGCCGGTCACCAGCTCCGCAGCGGGCGGCCTCCCTCTGGTGCAACTCGGCAAGCCGGCAATGGCGCGGGCCTACATGGCGGCCAACAGCATACGCTGATAGGCGACCAGGTCGGTATTGGGCACCTCGCCCAGGTCCAACTGGTGCATCATGGTGATCACTTGGCCGCGGTGGTAACTGGCGTGGTTGTAACAATGCAGCAGCAATTGCCATCGCGGTTGCGTGAACGGCCGGCCCTTCATGTCGGTATAGGCCACGGCTTCCTGCAGCCGGCCCTCATCGAGCAACAGCACCTTGTCGCGCAACGCCGCGCTCAGGTGCATCAAGCTGCCGATGCGCGGCTCCAGCACCATGGGCGCCAGTTCAAAGATCCGCGAATACCAAACATTGCCCGAATCACGGATGTGCAGGAGCGACTTGCGCAAGGAAGGAAAGCTGCTCTTTACATGGCGGTCAAGCGTGGCCTCCGGTTCGCGCTGAAGCCGTTCCACAACGCGCGTATTGGCCCATAAGTCGTATGCCGCAAACTGATGGATCAGGTGTTTCATGGCTGTTGAGGGTGGATAACGGTGTTGAAAATAAGCATGAACTCCTTGGGAGCATGCCTTGCGGCATCGGGTACTTTTCGCCTCCGAAAACGGATTCGGCCATGATTGGATCAATTTTCGGAAAACGGAAGATCAGCGAGGACAAGTTCGCCAACGTGTTCGTGAACGCGGTGCTGCGTCTCACCGAACAAGGCTACCCTGCCATCGTGGCCGAGCTCCAGGAATCCAATGAGTTCGTGGTGCGCCCGGTGTTCGGCCCCGGCGACGACGACCTCTTTGCCCTGATCCTCTTTGCGGGCAATTTGATGGAGGCGCCCAAGCACCTGCCCGGCGGCATGGACCACCGCCTGGCGCAACATGCCTACTCCAAGTTCGCCCCGCTGATGGACACCACCGCGGCGGAGTTCGAAACGGAGACCATCGCCATGCAGCATTTTATGGCGCGGATCAACCACCCCAGCAAGAACACGGTGTATGCGATGAGCAAGGCCATCTTCCACAAATACGACCTGTTCCGCAACCAGGATGCCTATTTCCGCGACCTGAAGGCCCCGAACCCCATCGTATTGGGCCGCATCAACAAGCTCATGCACTATTGCCTTTGGGACTGGGCCGAGCTGCTGGAAGACTTGAAGGTAACGGCCTGACACCGGCCAAGCCTGCGGGGATCGTGCAACCGCACCATCCGCAGGCGGTGAATTGTGTACCGCACTATCCGGCCAGCACTCCTTCCGCAACGCACAGGTCCACAATGTGGTCGCCAATGGCCAGGCAAGCCGTGGCCGCCGGCGAGGGTGCGTTCAGCACGTGGATGTGGTTGCCGCTGCGTTCGATCCGGAAGTCATCGACCATCTCGCCGTCGGTGCCCAGCAACATGGCACGCACGCCGGCGCGGCCCGGTTCGATATCATCCATCTGCAGGCTGGGCACCAAGCGGCGCAGGGTTTTCAGGAACAGCTTCTTGCTGAAGGCCCGGCGGTACTCGTTGATCCCATAGGACATGTTCTTGAAGAAGAGCTTCCAAGTGCCTCCGTACGTGAGCGCGTCCCAGGTGTCCGCCAAGCTGAAGTCGGTTTTTCCATAGCCCTCCCGCTTGAAGGTGAACACGGCGTTGGGCCCGCATTCGGTGCTGCCGTCGGTCATGCGGGTGAAGTGCACGCCCAGGAAAGGGAAGCGCGGATCGGGCACGGGGTAGATCAGGTTCTTCACCTTGTGCTTGCCCTTGGCGGAGAGTTCGTAGTAGTCCCCGCGGAAGCCCACGATCTGCTCCTGCACGTCCACGCCGTCGGCACGCGCCATGCGGTCGCTTTGCAGGCCCGCGCAAAAGATCAGGCACTTGGCGTGGTGGCTGGCCTTGTTGGTGCGCACCACCGTGAAGGCGCCTTGCGGCAAGGTATCGAGCACCTGCTCGCCGGTGCGTACTTGCGACGCGGGGTTGATGGCACAGGCCAGTTCGGCCATCTTGTTGGTGGCCCCGCGGAAATCGATGATGCCCGTGCAGCCCACCCATAGGCCGGCAATGCCGGTGCAGTACGGTTCGATCTGTTGGATCTCTTCGGCCGTGATGCGCCGCAGGTCCTCTATGCCGTTCTCGATGCCGCGCTGGTGGATCTTCTCCAGCTGGGGCAGTTCGCGTTCGTCCACGGCCACCACGATCTTGCCGCACACATCGTGCTTCACGCCGTGTTCCTTGGCGAAGGCCACCAGTTCGCGCCGGCCCTTGGCGCAGGTCAAAGCCTTCTTGCTGCCGGGCTTGTAGTAGATGCCGCTGTGGATCACCCCGCTGTTGTGGCCGGTCTGGTGGTCGCTCAGCAAGGCCTCTTTTTCCAGCAGCAGGATGGACTTTGAAGGGAACCGCTGCTGCAATTTGTAGAGCGTCGCCGCACCCACGATCCCTCCACCCACGATCACTACATCCCAGATCTGCGCCATGGCCATGCCGTTTACAAGCGGCAGCGAATTTACCGCTGCGCACCGCCCGCGCGCGCGATCCGTTCATCGCGGGGCACGCGCAGCAGCAGCACGGCGCCCAGCACGAAGAAGGTGCCGATGGCAATGATGGTGTTGCGCAGGTCGCCCGTAAGCTGGTTTACCGCTCCGAAGGCCAGGGTGCCCAGCACGGTGGCCAGGTAGAAGCTCACGTCGTAGAAGGAGAAATAGGAAGCATGGTCGGCCGTTGCGGGCAGCAGCTTGGCGTAGGTGCTGCGCGAGATCGCCTGGGTACCGCCCATCACCAGGCCCACGCAGGCCGCCAGCACGTAAAAGGCTTGGGTGGAAACAATGCTCCAAGCGGCCAGGCAGATGCCCGTCCACACGGCCAGGCCGATGAGGAGCGCGGCGATGTTGCCCAAGCGCTTGCTGAGCCTGACAAACACCATCGCTCCCAATGCGGCCACCAGCTGGATCAGCAGGATGCTGATGATCAAGCCACTGTCGGCGATGGGAGTTCCGTCGGCCTCTTTGATCTCCTGCTTGGCATAGGTCACGGCCAGGTACATCACCGTTTGCACGCCCATGTTCAGCACGAAGAACGCCATCAGGAAGCGGCGCAGGCTCTGGAGCCCGAGCATCTCGCGCCACACCTTGCGCAGTTCCGAATATCCCGAGGAAAGCGTGTTCTTGCGGGCCTCGGGCGCCACCTGCGCGCGGGGCAGATGGCGGAAGGTGATCTGCGCCCAGCCGGCCCACCACAAGCCCACGGTGACAAAGGCAATACGCGCCGGAAGTCCTGCCCGGTCCGGTATGCCGAACCACGCTGGTTGCATCACCATGGCCAGGTTGATCACCAGCAAGAGCACGCTGCCGATGTAGCCCATGGCATACCCGCGCGCGCTGACGCGGTCATGGTCCTTGGGCGCCGCGATCTCGGGCAGGTAGGCGTCGTAGAAGATCAGGCTTCCGCTGAAGCCCACGCAGGCCAGCATGAACAGCACCAGGCCGTACCACAGGGAAGCAAAGGTGAAGAAGTACAGGCCGGCACAGCAGAGGGCACCCAGGTAACAGAAGAACTTGAGGTAGTTCTTCTTGTTGCCGCGATGATCGGCAATGCCCGAGAGCAACGGCGCGATGGCCGCCACCAGGAGAAACCCGGCCGAGAGCGTATAGGACTGCAGCGAGGTGGCCGGAATGCCGTAGGTGGCCAACACCTGGTCCGTACCATCCACGGTGGTGATGGCCAGGTAATAGATGGGAAAGATCGCCGAGGTGATGGTGAGCGAGTAGGCCGAGTTGGCCCAATCGTACATGGTCCATGCGCGGATGAGGCGCGGATCGCCCTGCTGCATGCGGCCAAGGTAGCGGTGGCTGGCGGTTGCCGGGGCTGCTACTTGAGCACGTCCACTTCCACGCGGCGGTTCTGGCTCAGCGACACTTGGTCATCGCCTTCGGAGGCCGGCTGTTCCGCCTTTCGGCCGGCCACGGAGATCCTGCTTCCCGCTATGCCGGCATTCACCAGGTAGTTCATCACCTGCTCGGCGCGTTCCTTGGCCAGTTCGGTGAGGTCGGGGCGCATGCGCACACGGTCTTCTTCCTGCAGGTCGGTGTGCCCGGTAAGCTGGATCCGTATGGCCGTGTTGGCCTTCAGCACACTGACCAAGGTATCCAGCTGGGCCTTCATCGAGGGGTCGATGTCCCTGTTGTACTGCTTGAAATAGACTGTCGCACGGTCCACGCGCTGGGCAGGGGTAAGCGAGGGATCGCTGGTCACCCTGCGGCCGTAGATGAATTCGCTCTTGTCCTTGCCGAGCTGTTCGCAGGCGCACTCGCTCATGTATTTCACGGCCTTCACGCTTACGTCGTCGATGTAGAAATAGGCAATGGGCGTTTGTGTGCGTGTTTCCCCTTTTTGGCGCTTGGCCTTGCCGGCGGTCACTTTGTCGGTGGCGGCGAAGTTGCCGATGATCAGGTACTGTTCATCGCCCTTGGCTTCATATACGCCGCACACCCCTTGCCAACCGTTCATGTCCTCGAACACCGTGGTCTTCAACGCAGGCACCTGTGCTTCATACGTCAGGCTGGCTTCATCCTTCTTGTTCACCACGATCCTGCTCACGTACGCCCCGACCTGGTCGCTGCTGAATTTGCTCAGGTCACCCAGGCTCACGTAGTAACTGATGCAGTACTTCTGCCCTTTCTTCAGCATCTTCTTGAACTTCACCTGCAGGTAGCTGCGCGGCTCCTTGTCCATATAGCTGTACCATACCGCACCGGCATAGTTGGTGCCGCTGAGCGCACTTTGGAAGCCACGTGCGTTCTTGGGCGCAGAGGCGGGGGATTCGCTGTCCACCGCTTCGCTGAAGAGGTCGGCCTTGGCCAGTGTGGGGCTGCTCCAACCTTTGGCGATGTCAATGCCGCCCAGGCGGCGCAGTTTGCCGTCGATCTCCTCGAAGCTGCCGTTGGGCACCATGTTCAAGGAATCGGGTACTTGCTGGGCAGCAAGAAAAAAGGAGGCCAAAGCGGCGATGACAACGAGGAACGACCTTTTGTGCATGGGATCGGGATAGGAACTGTTAAAGACCTTGGATCGGCGGGCAAGTTAAGCATGCGCAACTTGCCTCTTTCGGGGCCGTATTGCGAGTACCGTGCCAAACCGGGCCGGGGCAAGCCATCATCTGTGGTTCCTTCCGTAACACCCCCACTGCACTGCCATCGGCCGCATAAGGCAAAGAGGCGGGAACCACTCCCGCCTCTTGCATGCCGATACACAGGGCGCGCCGCCCGTTACTCGCCCCCGAAGGTCCAGCCCACGGAAAATTCCACCAGGTTGGTCCAGATCCGGTAGCGGGTGGTGCCCGAAGTCTCGTCGTAGGTGGTGGAAAGGCCACGGTAATAGCGCAGGTCCAGGTCGAAGCCCACGGGCAAGGTGTAACCCAGGCCGGCCATCACGGCCACGTCTGCCTTTTTGAAGTTCCGGATGGCGGCGCTGCCCTTTTTCTTGGTGGCCTCCAAGGTCTGGCTGTCCACACTTTGGTTCTGGCCCTGGTTGTTCACCGTGCCTTTCACGTCGTAGGTGATATCGGTGTTCTGCTTGCCGCCCATGAGGAAATTGAAGCTCGGGCCGAACATCACGCGCAGGCCGTCGGCGGGCTTGAGCATCAGGGGGGCATTCAACTGGAAATAGCTCAGGCGTTGGTCTGTTTCAGTGAGAATGGTTTGTTCGCCCGTAAAGGGCATTCCGTTGAAGGTGACATTGTCGGCTTGCGTGTATTTGGTATTCACGGAAGTTTCCGAGGTCATCCGGCGGAAGGAGAAGCCAAGCTCGGGGCGCAAGCCCACCAGGTCCGAAAAGGGAACTTCCACGTAGGCGCCGAACTGCATGCCCAGCCCATTGGGGTTTGTCGGCGGGTTCTTGGGGTCGGGCTGGATCTTTTGCGAGCCGGCCAAATAATTGGCGCCCACTTTGCCTCCCACCCTGATCTGGGCGTGTGCTGCGGTGGACAATAGAACACAACATCCTGCGGTGATCGCAATGGTGGTCAACAGTTTCATGCGTATGTTGATTTTGACCAAACCTACTGCAAACCGGGCATACAGCAATACCAAAATGTGGGGATGCGGCGCGGTCGTTCCTCAAAATGGACCAGCCCCGCCGGTGATGGCGGGGCTGGTCCGGAAATGCTTCCGCGGCAGGGCGCGGCTATCCTTGCTGCTTGCGGATCAGGTTCAATGCGCTTCCCGCCCTGAACCACTCGATCTGATGGTGGTTGTAGGTGTGGTTGCACTTGATCGTGTCTGAGGTGCCATCCCTGTGCCGGAGCACCACGGTGATCTGCTTGCCCGGGGCGAAATCGGCCAGGTCGGTGAAATCGAAACGATCGTCTTCCTGTACCTTGTCGTAATCGCTCTCCTTGTCGAAGGTGAGGCCGAGCATGCCCTGCTTTTTCAGGTTGGTCTCATGGATGCGGGCGAAGCTCTTTACCAGCACGGCCAACACACCGAGGTGGCGGGGCTGCATGGCGGCATGCTCGCGGCTGCTGCCTTCGCCGTAGTTGTGGTCGGCCACTACCACGCTGGGCAGGCCTGCGGCCTTGTAGGTACGCTGGGTGGCGGGCACTTCACCGTATTCACCGGTCTGTTGGTCCTTCACCTTGTTCGCCTCGCCGTTGAAGGCGTTGATGGCACCGATCAGCGTGTTGTTGCTGATGTTGTCCAAGTGGCCGCGGTACCGCAGCCACGGCCCGGCCATGCTGATGTGGTCGGTGGTGCACTTGCCTTTGGCCTTGATCAACAGCACGGCACCGGTAATGTTCTTGCCGTTCCATGCCGGGAACGGCTCGAGCAATTGCAGGCGGTCACTGCCGGGCTTCACCACCACGTCCACCTTGCTGCCGTCGGCCGCAGGTTCCTGGTAGCCGGGATCCTTCACATCAAATCCCTTGGGCGGCATCTCCAGGCCCGTAGGTTCATCGAGCTTCACCTGCTCGCCCTTGGCGTTGGTGAGCGTGTCGGTGAGCGGGTTGAAGGACAGGTGGCCGGATATGGCCATGGCCGTTACCAGCTCCGGGCTGGCCACGAAGGCATGGGTGTTGGAGTTGCCGTCGTTGCGCTTGGCGAAGTTGCGGTTGTAGGAGGTGAGGATGGAGTTCTTGCGGTCGGGGTCGTCGGTATGGCGCGCCCATTGGCCGATGCAGGGCCCGCAGGCGTTGGCCAGCACCACCCCTCCCATTTCCTCGAAGGTGGCAAGCAGGCCGTCGCGCTCGGCGGTGTAGCGCACCAGTTCGCTTCCGGGGGTGACGGTGAACTCGCTGGTGGCCTTCAGGCCTTTGCTCAGGGCCTGGCGCGCCACGGAAGCACTGCGGGTAAGGTCTTCGTAGCTGCTGTTGGTGCAGCTGCCGATCAGGCCCACCTCCAATTTTTCGGGCCAACCGTTCTCCTTCACGGCGGCGGCGAACTTGCTGATGGGCCACGCCAGGTCCGGGGTATATGGCCCGTTGATGTAGGGTTCCAGCGTGTTCAGGTCGATCTCCACCACCTGATCGAAATATTTTTTGGGATCGGCGTATACCTCGGGGTCGCCGGTGAGGTGCTCGGCCACGGCGTCGGCGAGCTTCACCACTTCTTCACGTCCGGTGCCACGCAGGTAGCGGCGCATGCTGTCATCATAGCCGAAGGTGCTGGTGGTGGCGCCGATCTCTGCGCCCATGTTGCAGATCGTGCCCTTGCCGGTGCAGCTCAGGCTCTCCGCTCCCGGGCCGAAGTATTCCAGGATGGCGCCGGTGCCGCCCTTTACCGTAAGGATGCCGGCCACCACCAGGATCACATCCTTGGCGCTGGCCCAACCGCTGAGCTTGCCGGTGAGGTGCACGCCGATGATCTTGGGCTGTTTGAGCTCCCAGGGCAGTCCGCTCATCACGTCGCAGGCATCGGCGCCGCCCACGCCGATGGCCAGCATGCCCAGGCCGCCGCCGTTGGGCGTATGGCTGTCGGTGCCGATCATCATGCCGCCAGGAAAGGCATAGTTCTCCAGCATGACCTGGTGTATGATGCCCGCACCGGGCCGCCAGAAGCCGATGCCGTATTTGTTGCTGATGCTCTCCAGGAACTGGTACACCTCATTGCCTTTGAGCAGGGCCTCCTGCAGGTCTTGTTTGGCGCCCACGCGCGCCTGTATCAGGTGGTCGCAGTGCACGGTGCTGGGCACGGCGACCTTTTTGCGGCCGGTGGTGCTGAACTGGAGCAGGGCCATCTGTGCGGTGGCATCCTGCATGGTCACCCGGTCGGGGGCGAAATCCACATAATCCGCGCCCCGCTTGTGTTCCTTGGTGGCCGGGCCTTCGGTAAGGTGCGCATAGAGGATCTTCTCGGTGAGGGTGAGCGGCCGGCCCAACGCTTTGCGGGCGGCGGCAACACGGGCGGGGTAGCGGTCATATACCGCTTGGATCATATCGAGATCGAAAATGTGGGCCATGTTCAGAGGAATAGCTTGAATGAGGCGGCAAAGGTAAGAGGTTCGTGATGGGGAGCGGCTTGTACGGCGGAACAGGGCTACAACGTTCCTTGCTGCGGTTCATCCCCGGCGGAGCCGGCACGTGCGAACAGCTCCCCGCGCCACCAGCGGGCACGGCGCACATGGAGCATGCCGCTGTACACAAAGGCCCCGATGAGGCAGCCGGTGGCAATGGCGGTGAGCAGAAAGAGCAGCTCCAGCAGGCTGCCCGTGGCATCCAGTCCGCCGGTGGCCAAGGTGGCCACACTGGCCAGCCCGAACGAGCCGGGGGCGAGCAGCCAGAACGCCGGGATGATGGAGACCAGGGCGGGCGGGCCTTTCAGGCGGTACTCGATCAACAGGGCGGTGATGGTCATCACCACGGCACCGAAGAAGGCGGTGGCGGGGCCGTCGAGGAATTTTCCGGCTACGACCTGGCCGCAAAAGGCCATGCCCATGGTGGCGATCATCCAGGGGAGCGAGCGCCTGCGGCTGCTCTTGAACAGGTGCAGGCCGGAGGCGAAGATCACAACCCCGGCCCACGCCAACCATGGGGCCAAGCGCTGGGGTTCGGCCATAGGCGCGGCAAATGGCCCGCCGAAAGCCTTGAAGCCGCCCACCAGGCCGAAGGCCAGCAGTACCAGTTGCATGCTGCCGGCAACAAAGCGCGCGGCCCCTGACACGATATTGGCAAAAGCCAGCTCCACCACGGACACCGCGAGGGTGCTGCCGGGCAGGAAGATGATCAGCGGCGGAATGAGCAGTTGCAAGGCCGGCTCCTTTACGCCGAGCCGGTGGAACAAGGCCACGGCGGAAGCCAGCAGGAAGGCGGCCACCACGGGCATCACCGCGTTCCATACCGGTTGGCGGCGCACGGCCACCAGCAACAGCGCACAGGCCAAGCCCAAGGCGGCCACGTAGCCGAGCCCCGCCCAGGTGGGCCGCAGAATGAGGGCAATGCCGATGGTGGCCAGCAGGTAGCCCAGCACAAAGCCGGCATCGCCATAACGGTGCTTCATGCGCCACATGGCCTCCAAGCGGCGCAAGCCATCCTCGGGGGCCAACTTGCCATTGCGGGCTTCGCGGGCGATCTCCAGCACCCCCTCCATCTGATCGAACCGCAATTCGCCCACGCGATATGGCCCCGGTATGATCTGCACACGGTGCTCTTGCCCATCATCGCTCTGCACCATCAGCACGGTGGGCAATGCAAATACCAGGATGTCTTCCCGGCCATAGCGCCTGGCGATCAGGCCCAGATCTCGCTCTACCAGGGCCACCGCGTTGCCGGCGGCCAGTTCGGCCTGCCCCAAACGGGCCAGGAAGCGCAACAGGATGCGTGGATCGGTATCGGCGGCCATGCGGGCGAAGCTAGCCGCCGGCACGGTACGGAAAGGCGCGGTGCGTGGCGCTCCGGCCCGCAGTGCATCGGCAGGCCCCAATGAAAAGGGGCCCGAAGGCCCCTGGACATTTGCGGTTGCGGCAAGGCTCACTCCTCCACCACCTCGAAGGAGATGGTCTTCACCACATCGCGGTGGAAGGTGACATCAGCCTGGTAGGTGCCGATGGTCTTGATGGCTTCGCCCTTGATCTTGATGTGCTTGCGGTCCACCTCCACGCCCAGTTGCTTGAAGGCATCGCTGAGCATGATGGTGTTGACACTGCCGAAGATGCGGCCCTTCTCGCCCACTTTGGCACCGATCTTCACGGCCTGCACCACGAGCTTGGCGGCGTTCTTCTCGGCTGATTCGCGCAGTTGGGCCTCTTTGTGGGCGCGCTGCTTGAGGGTTTCGGCCAGTTGCTTGCGCTCGCTGGGAGTGGCGGCCACGGCCAGCTTGCGGGGGAGCAGGAAGTTGCGGGCGTAGCCCTCCTTCACCTTCACCAGGTCATTGGCAAAACCCAGGTGCTCCACGTCTTGTTTGAGGATCACTTCCATGGTGGTGCTTTCTTACTTGAGCATGTCGGCCACGTACGGCATCAGCGCCAAGTGGCGCGCCCGCTTGACGGCTTGGGCCACGCGCTTCTGGTATTTCTGGCTGGTGCCGGTGATGCGGCGCGGCAGGATCTTGCCTTGTTCGTTCACCAGGCGCAGCAAAAAGTCGGCATCCTTGTAGTCGATGTACTGGATCCCGAGCTTCTTGAAGCGGCAGTATTTGTCCTTCTTGGTCTCAATGGCGATCGGGGTGAGGTAGCGGATCTCGTTGTTGGCCCCTCCTCCCTGCTTGGCGGAGGTGCTCTCCGCGGCGGTGGTCGTCGTTTCTTCGCTCATGTTGTCGGCGATCAGGCGTTGACTTTCTTGGTACGCGGGGCACGGCCGCTTTCACCTGCCTCCTTGCCTCCCCGTGCAGGGCGGCTCTCGGCAAATGCCACATGGTGCTTGTCCATGGCCACGGTAAGGAAACGGATCACCCGTTCATCACGGCGGTATTCGGTCTCGAGCTTGGCGATCAACGCAGGGTCGCTCTCAAACTCGATCAGGTGGTAGAAGCCCGAGGACTTCTTCTGGATGGGATAGGCGAGCTTGCGCATCCCCCAGTTCTCTTCATGGCGGATCTTTCCATGGCCTTCCTTCAGAAGGTCTTTGAATTTGCCGACCGCCTCCTTTGCCTGATCCTCAGACAAAACGGGAGTTAGAATGAAGACGGTCTCGTACCGGTTGGTCATGTGCCTCTTGGTAAATTGGGGTGCAAATGTAGGGAAATAAATAAGTGGAACATTCATTTACGGGACAATTCCTTGGGTTATCGTTCAGTAGGGCATGGTTCGTAGGGCATCGATGCGGGGGAAGGCGGTGGAAGGCGGGGACGCTGTTCATGTTTCGGAACACCGGGAGGCGGCTAACTTCGCCCCCATGGAGCGATTCGTGGTCAGTGCCCGGAAATACCGCCCCGCCACCTTTGCCACGGTGGTAGGCCAGGAACACGTCACCGGCACGCTGATGAACGCCATCCGCACCGGGCATGTGGCACAGGCCTTCTTGTTCACCGGCCCGCGGGGCGTGGGCAAAACCACCTGCGCACGCATTTTGGCGCGCACGCTCAATTGCGAAAACCGCAATGAGGACCTGACCACCTGCGGCCAGTGCCCCTCGTGCAAAACCTTCGAGGAAGGCCACTCGCTGAACATCTTTGAGCTGGATGCCGCCAGCAACAACAGCGTGGACGATATACGCAACCTGATCCAGCAGGTGCAGATCGCCCCCCAGATCGGCACCAAGAAGGTGTACATCATCGACGAGGTGCACATGCTGAGCCCGGCGGCCTTCAATGCCTTCCTGAAGACCTTGGAGGAACCTCCCTCCTATGCCATCTTCATCTTGGCCACCACCGAGAAGCACAAGATCCTGCCCACCATCCTCAGCCGCTGCCAAGTGTTCGATTTCCGGCGCATCACGGTAAAGGACATCGCCGGCCACCTGGCCGACATCGCCGCCAAGGAAGGCATCACCGCCGAGGCCAAGGCCCTGCACGTGATCGCCCGCAAGGCCGATGGCGGGTTGCGCGACGCCCTGAGCATTTTTGACCAGCTGGCCAGCTATGGCGGCGACCGGCTCACTTATGCGGATGTACTGAAGAACCTGAATGTGCTCGACCAGGAGCGCTATTTCACCGTCACCGACCACCTGTTGGCGGGCGATGCCCCGGGAGCACTGGTGGTGTTCAACGACATCCTGTTCGAAGGCTTTGATGCGCACCTGTTCGTGGCCGGCTTGGCCCGGCACTTCCGCGACCTGCTGGTGAGCCAAGACGCCCGAACCATCCCCTTGCTGGAAGTAAGCGAGGAAATGGGCCAGCGCTATGCCGAACAGGCCAAGGCCGTACCACGCGGGCTGTTGGTGGAGGGCCTGGCGCAATTGGGCACTGTGGATGCCCGCTACAAGAGCAGCAGGGAACCACGCCTGCTGGTGGAACTGGCACTGGTGCAACTGGCCATGGGCTCGGATGCCGGAGCGGCCGCACCCGCCACCGCAGCAGTGGAAAAAAAAAGCCCTGATCCTGCCGTAGGCTCACCCGCTGCCGTGTCTTCGCATGCCCAGGCCGGGGTAGCCGAACCCGCCGGACCCATAACGGCCGCGCCGTCCGCCACCGCCCCCGCTGCACCCGCCCGCCCTGCCAAGCGCATGGCCGGGTCGGTTTCCATACTTCAACACCTGGCTCCTGCCAAGCCGCCCGGCACCGACCTTGCGGACCAGCCCGGCGAGCAACCGGCCGGGCAGGCAACGGGCCTTCCCGGCCGCGACCTCAACCTGGCCCTGCTGCTCAAAGCATGGAACGACCATGCCCAAAGCTTGCTGCAACAGGGAAAAAGCAGTATGCACGCCACCCTGGTGGCCAACAAGCCGGAGATCACCGGCCCCGCTTCGGTAGCCTTCACCATTGTGAACAGCGTGCAGGAAAACTACATGCGCGAGGAGAAACCCATGCTGCTGGGGCACCTGCGCCGGGCTTTGGGGATCCCCGGCCTGGAACTCGACGTGATCAAGCAGGAAGCCACCAACATCCGGCCCCGCTACACGGCCAAGGACCGATTTCTGATCATGGCCGAAAAGAACCCTGCGTTGTTCAAGCTGCGCGAAGACCTGGACCTGGATCTGGGGCAATAGGTGGAGGGCCTGGGGATGCCTCCTGTTGCCCCACCGGCCAAAGGCAACTGCGCCCGGCGAGCCATGCTCCGCCCACCCCTTTGCCCTTGGTGCGCCGGTACGGCCAGGGAGCGATCCTGTTGTTGAAAAGCCACCGGGAGCACGGGCAGTTGCCGCAGTTACCTCCGGAACACGGCTTCGGGATACCTTCGCGGCCCGCAAACAAGCTATTGTTCCAACATGCAAAAGATCAAGGTGGCCAATCCCGTGGTGGAGATCGATGGGGACGAAATGACCCGCATCATTTGGAAATGGATCAAGGACGAACTGATCCTGCCGTATGTTGATGTATCCCTGGATTACTACGACCTGGGCGTGGAGCACCGGGATGCCACCGCCGACCAGGTCACCGTGGACGCGGCGCATGCCATCCAAAAACACCACGTGGGCATCAAATGCGCCACCATCACGCCGGACGAGGCCCGCGTGAAGGAATTCGGGCTGAAGCAAATGTGGAAGAGCCCCAACGGCACCATCCGCAACATCCTCGGGGGCACGGTGTTCCGCGAGCCCATCGTCATCAACAACATCCCGCGCCTGGTGCCCGGCTGGACCAAGCCCATCGTCATCGGCCGCCATGCCTTCGGCGACCAGTACCGCGCCACCGACGCCGTGATCCAAGGCAAGGGCAAGCTCACCATGACCTTCACCCCCGAGGGCGGCGGCGAGGCCACCACCTGGGAGGTGTACGACTTCAAGGGCAACGGCGTGGCCATGAGCATGTACAACACCGAGGAAAGCATCGAGGGCTTCGCGCACAGCTGCTTCAACCTCGCGCTGGAAAAAGGCTGGCCGCTATACTTCAGCAGTAAAAACACCATCCTGAAGAAATACGACGGCCGCTTCAAGGACATCTTCGAGGAACTTTACCAGAAACACTACAAGGCCGACTTCCAGAAAGCGGGCATCACCTACGAGCACCGCCTGATCGACGACATGGTGGCCAGCGCACTGAAGTGGAACGGCGGATTCATTTGGGCCTGCAAGAACTACGACGGCGACGTGCAGAGCGACATCGTGGCACAGGGTTTCGGCTCACTGGGCCTGATGACCAGCGTGCTGCTGACGCCCGACGGCAAGACCATGGAAGCCGAGGCCGCACACGGCACCGTGACGCGCCACTTCCGCCAGCACCAGCAGGGCAAGCCCACCAGCACCAACCCCATCGCCAGCATCTTCGCCTGGACGCGCGGCCTCGCCTTCCGCGGCAAATTGGACGGCACCCAGGCCCTGGTGGACTTTGCCCACAAGCTGGAGGCCGTGTGCATCAGTACCGTGGAGGCCGGCAAAATGACCAAGGACCTGGCCGTGTGCATCCACGGAGACAAAGTGGCTGCCGAGCACTACCTGACCACCGAGGCCTTCATGGCCGCACTGCGTGAGGGGTTGGAGCGCCGGATGAAGTAGTTGACGTACATGGCTGCATCTTCGCGCAGCCATGCTCCTCCACCGGTTTCGTTGGATCCTGCTTGCGGCACTGGCCGTGCACATAGTGGCCGCCTGGTTCAGCAACGGCTACCACGCCGTGGATGAGCATTTCCAAGTGATCGCCTTTGCCGAAGCCAAAGCCGGACATGAGCCAGTGGCCGGACTGCCCTGGGAATACGCGGCGCAAGTGCGTTCCGCGCTGCTGCCTGCCGTGTGCATGGCCGTGTTCGGCACGGCGCGTTCCTTCGGCATCCACGACCCGTTGGTGCTGGCCTTTCTGCTGCGCTTGCTCACGGCCTTCCTGGCCCTGGTTGCCGTTACCGTGTTCGTACGCAGCACTCGCCACCTTGTGGAGCAGCGGTTCCTTGCCGCCTACGTGCTCCTCTCCTATTTGCTGTGGTTCCTGCCGTTCCTGCACGTGCGCTTCACCGGCGAAACATGGTCCGGATCGTTTTTGCTCTTGGCAGTGGCCAGCCTGCTTGCACCGAAGGGTGCGGGCCGGAATTTCGCCGGCACCGGCTGCTTGCTCGGTTTGGCCTTCCTGTGCCGCCCTCCGGTACTTGCCGCCGCTGCGGGCATGTGGTTGTGGCTGGCCGTTGTGGAACGTGAACGGATCGCGAACATGATGCGCCTGTTGGCCGGCTTTTCCGTGGTGGCAGCTGCCGGCCTGGCACTGGACAGTTGGTTCTACGGCACCTTCACCGTTACAGCGGCCAACTACCTCCGCCTGGGCATGCTTGGAACAGACCATGGTGTATTCCTGGAATATCCTTGGTGGTATTACTACGCCTGGGTGTTCAAGTACGCCATTCCCCTGTTCGGCGCGGCCATCCTGCTGGCCTTCGGTGCACTGTGCGCATTGAGGCCAAAGCATCTGCTCACGTGGGTCCTTGTTCCGTTCTTGGTGTTCCACATGCTGGTGCCGCACAAGGAACTGCGCTTCCTGTACCCGCTGGCAGACCTGGTAATCCTGATGGTGGTGTTGGCCCTGCAGGCCAGCGAACAACAATGGCCCGCGATCTTCCGTAACCTGCGGCAAGGCCCGGCCCTCGCTGGAGCAGTTGTGGTGGCTGCTGTGGTCAACCTGGGGGCCCTGGCCGTGGTCATCTTTTCCCCGGCGGGAAGTGGAAGCACCAACCTGTGCAACACCATCAACCAACGCTTTCCCTCAGGCGCGGTGCGCTTGAGCTACCTGGAGGGCAAGGAGGCGGCGTGGCGCATCCGGGTACCCGGCTTCTATTTGCGTGAAGGCATCAGCGACACGGTGATCACCTCGGCATGCGCCCCCCTTCCAGCAACCTATGGCCGTGTTGAACTCCTGGTGGCGCATGGGCCGGTAAAAAGCTGCGGCGTGCCTGGTGCAGTCCGGTGGACCCCGCTACTTTCCGCTCTGCCGCCGTGGAAACAAATGGCGCTGAAGGCCTACGAATGGGAGGATGCCAAGGAAGCATGGATCCTCTACCAGGCAACCCCTGTGAACCACAAGTAGAGCAGTCGGTCCACCTACCTTTGGGCACCATGTTGCGCAATCTAGCTGCCCTGCCCCTGCTGGTTCTCTTGGCTTTGCAGGCATCCGCCCAAGACAGTACGGCATATGTGCCATCGGAGAAGAAACCGGCCATCCCGTTCAAGGACCGCATCTGGTTCGGCGGGGGCATCGGCCTGAGCTTCGGCACGGTGACCGCCGTGCAACTCGACCCAATGGTGGGCTATATGCTGGACCGCAACCGCAAGCTCTCGGCAGGATTTGGGCCCAGCTACACCTACTTGCGCGACAACCGCTATGTGCCTGCCTTTGAAATGAGCACTTACGGCTACAGGATCTTCAGCCGGTACCGGGTGATCGAACAAGCCTACTTGCATGCCGAATTCCTGCACATGAACCTGGAGCCGTATTTCAACTACGGCTTTGACCGAGGGCGCATTTGGGTGCCGCACCTGTTGATGGGCGCGGGATATGTGGCGCCGATAAGCGGACGCAGTTCCTTTTACCTGCAAGTACTGTTCGAAGTACTGCAGGACCCCAACAGCTACTACGTGGGGCAGGGCCCGATCCTGAGCGGGGGCATCGGGGTGGGGTTCTAGGCATGGGCGCAAAGCCCGAGCCTACCGGGCGACAGGCTTGTGCAAGTGTGGAGCCGGAGGGATCCACCTTCGCTGCGCTCGGTGTAAACCTCGAATGTGCCGCTGCGCGGCACGGCATCGCTTGCGCGCTGCCGCTCCGTCTCTGTGGAGCCGGAGGGATTCGAACCCTCGTCCAAACGACCGTACCACGCGCTTTCTACATGCTTATCCTGTCGTTGGTTTTCGACCGTGGCCCGGGGAAAGGCACCCTAGCCATGGCTTAGGTCCTGTTGTCTTACCAGCGCTCCGGACCACCGCGCAGGCCAGCATCCCATGGTCGATACCCCTGGACCGGGAAGGAGGGTTGCGGGCCTCCCCGAGGAGTACTTGCCCCCGTTACTGTGCTTCACGGGATAAGCTTCATAGCCTTGGGCTATTAGGCAGCAAGTGCGTAATCAGTGTTGCCGGTTAAGGCTTGGAGAAGGGATTAAAGAGCCGTTCCCCGATGCTCTGCATGCTTACACGCACCACGAAGCCGCTGTCGATACCATGTCGGCCCCAATGCTTTCAATGAACACCGCAAAGATACGGCTGCCGCCTGGATCGGCCTGCAGACCCCGGACCCAAGACTTCAGGCTCAAGGCTCAAGACTACAACCTTGGAACTGCTCGCCCGCCCTTCCCCGGCAATGACAACCTTCAGGAAGGCTTTTGCGGCAAGTTCTACTTTCGCCCCCTTATTGCCCATGATGTTCAAAAAGATCGGCCTCATCCGCGAAGGGAAGACCCCGCCCGACCGCCGCGTACCCCTCACTCCCAAACAATGCCGCGAAGCCATGCTGCAAGGTATTGATGTGGCCGTGCAGCGCAGTCCCGTGCGCGCTTATTCCGATGCCGAGTACACCGCCATGGATGTGCGCGTCACCGAAGACCTCACCGACCGCGACCTCCTCATCGGCGTAAAGGAGGTTCCCATGGAAATGCTCATGGCGGACAAGGCCTACCTCTTCTTTTCGCACACCATAAAAAAGCAGCCCGCCAACGCCAAGTTGCTGCATGCCGTGCTGCAGCGGCGGATCACCCTGTTGGACCACGAACTGCTCACCGACAATACCGGCATGCGGGTGCTGGCCTTCGGCAAATGGGCCGGTGTTGTGGGGGCCTACAATGCTTTCCGCGCATGGGAGGCACACGCCGGGGAGCAACCTGCCCTGAAGCCCGCCCATGCTTGCCATGATCGCGCGGAGATGGACGGCCATCTTGCCCGCTTTCCCATTCCCAAGGACCTGCGGATCGTGCTCACCGGCGCGGGGCGCGTGGGCCATGGCGCCATGGAGACCTTGGACCGCGTGGGCATTCAGCGCGTGACTCCGGAAACTTTTCTGCAAGCCGACCACAACGGCCCGGTATATACCGTGCTGGACAGCGAGCACATTTACGCCCGCACCGATGGCAAACCCTTCGACCGCGATGCGTTCCATGCCGATCCGCGCGGCCACAAGTCCATCTTTCCGCCTTACGCCAACCGTGCCCACATCTACCTGGCATGCCACTACTGGGATGCCCGCGGACCAAAGATCCTCACCGCCGCAGACCTGCGCGACCCCGGGCTGGGCCTGCGTGTGGTGGCCGACATCAGCTGCGATATCGGCGGGCCTATCGACAGCACGTTGCGCAGCACCACCATTGCCGATCCATTCCTGGGCTACCAACTTGCTTCCGGCAAGGAATGCCCGGTGGGCGCACCAGGCAGCATCACGGTGATGGCCGTGGACAACCTGCCCTGTGAATTGCCGCGCGACTCTTCAAAATCCTTCGGCCGCGACCTGCTCACCAACGTGATGCCGCACCTCACGGGGCCCGATGCGCAAGGCATGATCGCCCGGGCCACGATCGCCAAGGAAGGCAAGCTCACCGAGGCCTATGCGTACTTGGCGGACTATGCCGCCGGAGGCAACAGCTGACTTGCCGGCACGCCGGGTCAGGCTGCGCTTGACGGCAGCGTTTCCTTGCCGCTGATCCGCAGTTCCAAGGTGAAGTAGGAGGTGAAGGGCCCCATGGGATCGAAGGAGGCCACCATGGGCAAATTACCCTTGCGGGCCAAGGTGAACAGGCCGAGACCTGCACCGCCGTTCGCCGAATGGCCGCTGTGGGTAAGCAATTTCATGTACTGCTCCTTGATGTCTTCCCGTGCCATGAGGTTCAAGATCTCCACCCGCTTTGACAGCACCATGGCCGTTGCGCACGGCACCGCATTGCCGGTGGCAAGGCGGTATCCGTGGCGATCATGCACGAGCAAGGCAAAGGTGGCTTCGCCCAACAAGCCCAGGCCATGGCGGTTCAAGTTGTCCACGGCTTCCACCAACACTTGCAGCATCCGCTTGCGCAGGGGCATGGGATCGGCCCTGCTGCGGCTGTGGTCTTCCGCCTGGGCCATCAGTGCGGGCACATGGTCACCGGTCACCAACCCCGAATGCTCAAACACCGTAAGCCTCCGGCCAACTGCATCTTGTGAGGTTTAGTTCGCATGCCGTGGTTTGCGGCCATGACACGCACTGAACGGAGGACGGAGATGTTGGCCCATGTTTCCGCATGGAAGGCCAGCGGGCAA
>WBZN01000415.1_pt1 | contig 35233 bp, 30 predicted proteins | sample 5204281 | NCBI WGS metagenome assembly WBZN01 (sample SAMN12344347, study PRJNA552823) | activated sludge metagenome | biome: Activated sludge suspended growth; feature: Nitrification reactor; material: Wastewater; isolation source: activated sludge from nitrification reactor of wastewater... | reverse complement strand
TCGACACGCGCTGCCCCGGCTGCTGCCCCCTTGTGCTTGGGCCGAGCAAAGAGGGATCGGATCGATCCCTCCGGTACTTGACAGGTCGTTCCATATCAGTACAGTACCGAGTCCACCAGCTCACCGCACAACGTCGAACCGACGACCCGGCTCCACAGCCAGCGTCCCTCGGTCCAGACCTTCATCTTCGCCAGCACGTAGGCATTGACGAAGGTGCCGCACAGGAAGGCGATGACCGAGGCGGCGATGATGCGCGGTGTATTGCCGAAGATCGCCTCCACCGCCGGCTGCTTGTCGCGCCAGTAATCGGCCGGCGGCAGGTGCACCACCACGGCCGCCATGAACGAAGCGAAAGCCAGCGCGCCGAAGCCCGCCCAGACCACTCGCCGGTCACGGGCATAGCCATACACCTCGGTCAGCACATCCCCAAAGATGTAGGAGATGGGAAAGAACAGGACACCGGCCATGAAGGTCACCCCGCCGATGATCGGCAGGTGGACGGTCGACATCTTCGCCGGCCCGATGAGATTCGAACATAACAGGACGCAGACATAAGCCGCCATCACGAAGTCGTAATAGCGGTACTGACGGTTTGATGTCGGAATGACGGCGATTTCCGTATTTTTCAATCGTTTGCGCATCATACCCGAGATATGTCATGTGCCGTGAACGCGAGGGGCCACGAGCTCACTGATGCGCTGCATCTGCACCGACGCCGATTGGCGACTGACATCACACCGGTCCGGCGACCCGTGGGGTACAAGGTAACCAGCGATCCGGCGATCCGGCAGGGCATTCCTTCTCGTCCATATGGAGCGACCCAACCAGTCCGTCGCGGGCAGCCCCGCGAGCCCCGACCTTGCAGCCCTGTGCGAGCAGTTGCGCGCGGCCGCGGAGCCGGTGCGCGTCGCAGCGGTGTCGCTCCACGATGCCGCCGCGGAGATGCTGTGGCTCACCGAGAGCTCGATGGGCCCCGACGAGCACAACGCCGTGCGCGAGTCCGCCGAGAGCTTCCGTGATCCCGGCAGCGCTCCCATCCAGACACACGATCTCGGCGACTCGAAGACGGCAGTCGTGGTGCGCGTGGCCGGCGCACAGCAGGCCACGCTCGGCATCGTCATGATGATCGTGGACTCTCGCGCCATCGGTCCCCAGGCGCGCGGCATCTCGAAGATGATGACGCCGGCGATGCAACGTGCGCTCGCTGAGTTCACCAGGCTGCGGATCTCTGCGATGGCGAGGCCCACCGCGCCGCCGCCGCCGGTCACCGCCCCCTCCGTCCCCTCCGCCCCCCCGACAGCGAAACGCGCGCCCGTGCCACCGCAGGTGGACAAACTGAATGCCGCGCTTCGCAAGAGCCCCATCGCCTTGTTCGTGCAGCGGTTGGTGCCGCTGGCCAAGGGCGGCAATCAGCGCCGCTTCGAGGTGCTGCTGCGCTCGAAGTCGGACACGGCGCCCAACCTCGCGCCGGAGGCGATGCTCAAGGCGGCCGTGGAGCATGGCCTGGGCTCGATGATCGACCGGCGCGTGCTCACCGAGCTGATCGGATGGCTGGTGCGTCACCCGCGCGCCTGGCAGGACGGCACCGCGAGCTTCACGGTCAACCTCACCGCCACCGCGCTGCACGATGAGCATTTCATCAAGTTCGTCGAGCTGTGCCTGTCCAAGGCCTCGCTGCCCGCCGGCCTCATCGGCTTCGAGGTGGACGTGCCCACGGCGAGCCGGCTCGGCCGCAAGATGGGCGATGTGGCCGTGGCCCTGAACCGCATCGGCTGCCCGCTGATCCTCGATGACTTCCACCTGCGCACCGAATGCTTCGAGCTGCTGCGGCTGCCGGGCGTACGCCTGCTCAAGCTGTCGCACACGGTCACCGCGCAGTTGCGCACCGACAAGATCGCACAGGCCACGATCACCGCCGTCGCGCAGATGGCGCGGGTGCTGGGCATCCACACCGTCGCCAAGCGCACCGAGATACCGGCCGAGCAGGAATGGCTGACCGCGCTGGGTGTGGACTACGTGCAATCCAATGCGTTCTCCCCGCCGGTCGCACTCGAGTCGCTGGCCGGCAATCCGGACAGCGCGAGTCCGGCAAAACAATAGCGGCGCGAGCCGAGCTGCGGCGGGCTGGTGTAGACGGATCGACCCGTGACCCTGATGGGCACGGCGCCGGGCATGCCCGGCGCATCGAACACGAAGGTGTGGAACTCGCCGTTCTCTCCGCAGGGACAGACGCCAGGCGGCAGATCGGCGAGGAAGCGGGCATCGAACTCGCGCCCGCAGAAGGAATCATCCAGGTGCAGGGAATCCACGCACACCACGACTGCGCGGATGCCCCGCTCGAGCACCTCGCGTGCAACACTGGCCCGTTCCTCGCCCCACAGTGGCAGGCGTGCAGCGAGCCCCGCCTGGCGACACACGGCCTCCTCCCAGTCCCGATGCGGCTGCAGGTCGATGTCCCCGAACACCATCTGCCCCACGCCGAGCGCCCCGAGGTCCCGCAAGGCAATGACGAATTCCCGCTCGTAATCCGCCCAGCTCGCCGCCCGCACGTGGAGAGCCAGATCCAGGCGCCGTGCCTGCTCGCGCAACACCTCGAGCGGGATGCCGTGCGAGCGATTGCGCGCACCGGTCTCCTCGAGCATCGAGAGCATGGCGCGCACCGGCACACCGGCCTCGCGCGCCCGCAGCAAGGCAAGCACCGAGTCCTTGCCGCCGCTCGAACTCACCGCCGCCGCCTCCCGTTCCTGCATCGCCCGCCCCCGCTGCACCTGGAATCTGCCATCACAGATGGCTTGACGCCGCCGTCGGCGGCGAAGTAGTGTGCCACTGGTCACCGTCGGAAGAGCATTCCCATGAGCACTCCCATGAACCCTGCCCAGCTCAGCGAGCTGCGCCAGATGGACCTCTCCCATCACCTGCCCGCGCAGAGCGACTACCAGCTCCAGCAGCAGCTCGGCGGGAGCCGCATCATCGTGCGTGCCGAGGGCTGCACCATCGAGGATGCCGAAGGCAAGCGCCTGCTCGATGGCATGGCAGGACTATGGTGCGTGAACGCAGGCTACGGCCGGCGCGAGCTGGCCGAAGCCGCCTACCAGCAGATGCTGCAACTGCCCTTCTACAACACCTTCTTCAAGACGGCGACCGAGCCGGCGATCCGCCTCGCGCGCGAGGTGTCGCGCAAGCTGGGCTCCGGTCTTTCGCACGTGTTCTTCAACAACTCAGGATCGGAGGCGAATGACACCGCCTTCCGCCTGGTGCGGCACTACTGGGCGCTGCAGGGCCAGCCGCAGCGGCAGGTGTTCATCAGCCGCTGGAATGCCTATCACGGCTCGACCGTCGCGGGCGTCAGCCTGGGTGGCATGAAGCTCATGCACGCGCAGGGCAACCTGCCGATTCCCGGCATCGAGCACGTCATGCAGCCCTACCGCTTCGGCGAGGCCTTCGGCGAGGATCCCGAGAGCTTCGCCACGCGCGCCGCGGCTGCCATCGAAACGCGCATCCTCGAAGTGGGTCCCGAGCGCGTTGCCGCCTTCATCGGCGAGCCGGTGCAAGGCGCCGGCGGGGTCATCATCCCGCCGCCCGGCTATTGGCAGAAGGTCGAGGCCATCTGTCGCAAGTACGGCATCCTGCTGATCGCGGACGAGGTCATCTGCGGGTTCGGCCGGCTGGGCACCTGGTTCGGGTTCCAGCACTTCGGTTTCCGCCCCGACATCGTCACCATGGCCAAGGGTCTCTCCTCCGGCTACCTGCCCATCTCGGCCACCGCCGTATCCGGACGCCTGGTCGATGTGCTGAAAACCAAGGGTGGCGAGTTCATCCACGGCTACACCTACTCGGGTCATCCCACCTGCGCGGCGGTCGCGCTGAAGAACCTGGAGATCCTCGAGCGCGAGAAACTCGTCGAGCGCGTCGCCACCGATGTGGGCCCGTACTTCGCCCGCGCCCTCGCCCGGCTCGAGCAGCACCCGCTGGTGGGCGAGGTGCGATCGGCCGGACTCATCGGCGCGGTGGAGATCGTCTCGCGCAAGGGCAGCAACGAGCGTTTCAACGGCAAGGAAGGCACGGGCGGCCCGACGGTGCGCGACCTGTGCATCCGCAACGGGCTGATGGTGCGCGCCATCCGCGACACCATCGTCATGTGCCCACCGCTGGTCATCACCCACGCCGAAGTCGACCTGATGGTCGACATCATCGCCCGGTCCCTCGGGGAAGCCGAACCGCAACTGCGTGCGCGCAAAGACGCAGCGTAAGATTGCGGGAGAGGCCGCCGCGGAGGCCTCGCTGCACACCAATGTGCACGCCGAGCTCGCGCGCCGGTTCGTCACCGGCCAGCTCACGCCCGGCGGGACCCTGTCCACACGCGGGCTCGCGCAGGAACTGGGCGTGAGCCAGACCCCGGTGCGCGAGGCGCTCTCACGTCTCGCCGCCGAGGGCGCGGTGCAGATCCGCTCCAAGCGCCGCATCGTCATCCCGCCGATGTCGGCCGACCGGTTCGCCGACCTGCTGCGCTGCCGCGAATTGCTCGAACCGGAAGCCGCGATGCTCGCCCTGCCGCACATCGATTCGCGCCGGTTGCGACGCCTGCAGCAATGTGACGAGGCCATCGGCGCGGCCCTGGTCTCGGGCGATGTCATCGCCTACATGCAGGGCAACCACGAATTCCACTTCACCTTGTACGAGGCGCAACCGCGGCGAACGCTGCAGCAGCTCATCGAGACCTTGTGGCTGCAGTTCGGCCCCTACATGCGGGTGGTGTACGGCCGCGTGGGCACGGCGAACCTCGTCGACCAGCATGAGCGCGCCATCGCCGCCATCCGCGCGAGGAATGCGCCCCGGCTCGGCCGGGCGATCCTCGCCGATATCCGCGATGGCATGGGACTCATCGGCCAGAGCGGCTTGCAGCAGCCTTGAGGCGGCAGCGCGGCATTTGGCCGCGCACCGTTCCGTGGTGTATGCTGCGACCTGAAAATCTGTGATCACACATGATGCACCGCCACCCCCACGATCCGCTCGCCCCGAGCCGCGAGCATGCTCCCTCGTACTACCTCGCCACCGCGGGCGAGGTGCCATCGCTTCCTGACCTTGCAGGCGAAGTCCGCACCGATACCTGCATCATCGGCGGCGGCTTCACCGGACTTTCCTCCGCCCTGCACCTCGCCCTGGCCAACCGCCCGGTGGTGCTGCTCGAACAGTCGCGCATCGGCTGGGGCGCCTCGGGCCGCAATGGAGGACAGATCCATGTCGGCATGCGGCGCGAGCAGGACTGGCTGGAGAGCACCCTGGGCGAGGCCGACGCACGGCGGCTGTGGCAGCTCGCGCTGGACGCGCGCGATCACCTCGACACCCTCCTCGAGCGCCACCGCATCGACTGCGACCTGCGGCCCGGGCTCCTGCATGCCGACCACAAGCCCCGCTACACGGCCGGCACGCGCGCGCACGTCGAGCACCTGCGCGGCCGGTACGGCTACGAGCACCTGCGCTTCGTGGACCGCGACGAGGTGCGTGCGCTGGTGGCGACGGACGACTACCACAGCGGCTCGCTCGATGCCCGCGGTGGTCATCTGCACCCGCTCAAGTACGCACTCGGTCTCGCCCGCGCCGCGCAGGAAGGCGGCGCGCAACTGCACGAGGGGAGCGAGGTCCTGGAAGTCAGGCGCGAGGGCGCGCACTGGCGCGTTCGCACCCCGGGGGGTGCGGTGCTGGCCGAGCGGGTGATCCTCGCCGCCAACGGCTACCTGCGGGGAATCGCGCGCGAGGTCGAGGCGCGCGTCATGCCCATCAACAACTTCATCGCGGTCACCCGGACCCTGGGACCCGAACGCGCCGGATCGCTGATCCGGCAGATGCTGGCCGTCGCCGACTCGCGCTTCGTGGTGAATTACTTCCGGCTCACGCCTGACCATCGCCTGCTGTTCGGCGGCGGCGAGAACTACCGCTTCGGCTTCCCTCACGACATCCGCGCCTTCGTCCGCAAGCGCATGCTGGGCATCTTCCCGCAGCTCGCCGACGTCAGCCTCGACTATGGCTGGGGCGGCACGCTTGCCATCACCCCGACACGCATGCCGTACTTCCGCGAGCTCGGGCCGGGCTATTTCAACCTCAGCGGTTTCTCGGGCCTGGGCGTCGTGCTGGCACCGTACGCCGGCAAGATCATCGCCGATGCCATCCTCGGCGAGCGCACCGAATTCGAACTGCTCGCACGGGTGCCCGTGCCGCGCTTCCCGGGCGGCACCGCGCTGCGCTGGCCGACGCTGGTCGCGGCGATGTCCCTGTATGCGCTTCGGGACCGGATCTGACACTGCACGAACACCATCGCAGGGAGAACGATCTTGAACGATGACTCATCGCCGGCTGCGCCGGTTTCCGACTGGACCGAATTCATCGCGGCGAATCCCGACATCACCGGCCTCGATGCCTTCATCATCGACGTCAATGGCAATGCCTTGGGCAAGCGGGTGCCGGTGGGCGATGCACCCAAGGTCTTCAAGGACGGCGTGCAGTTCTCGGCCTGCGCGCTGATCGCCGATGCGCGCGGCCTGGGTCACAACGTGCAGGGCATGGGCGGCTCGGACGGCGACCCGGACGGCACCGCATTGCCCGTCCAGGGCACGCTGTGCCGCGCGCCCTGGACGCGGCTGCCCACCGCGCAGGTCCTGTGCCACATGCGTGATGTCGAGTCGAGGCAGCCGCTGTGGTTCGACCCTCGCATGATCCTCGCCGGCGTGGTCGAACGCTGCCGCGAGGCGGGCGTGTACCCGGTGGTGGCCTGCGAGCTCGAGTTCTATCTCATCGACCCGCGCCGCACGGCCGAGGGCGGCATCCGCCTCGCCGCGCCGGGCCCGCAGGCCAGCGAACCGCGACGCGCGGCCAACCTGTCCCTCGAGGCGGTGGAGTCCTATTCCGACTTCCTCAATGCGGTGGATTCGGCCGCGGCAGCCCAGGGTGTGCCCGTCTGCGGCTCGGTGGCCGAGTACGGCATCGGCCAGTTCGAGGTCAACCTGCACCACGTCTCCGACCCGCTGGAGGCCGCCGACCACGCGGTGCTGCTCCGTCGCATCGTCAAGGGCGTGGCCCAGTCCATGGGCATGCAGGCCACCTTCATGGCCAAGCCCTTCGCCGAAGAACCCGGCAGCGGCCTGCACGTGCACGTAAGCCTCGCCGATGAGAGCGGCGTGAACCGCTTCGGAGCCGAGGGTGGCGAAGCCCTGCTGCAACAGGCGATCGCCGGCATGCAGGCCTTCATGTTCGACAGCGTCGGGCTGTTCGCACCCAACCTCAATTCCCACCGCCGCTTCTGGGGCCCGTTCGTCCCGACCACGCTGGACTGGGGACACAACAACCGCAGTGTCGCCTTCCGCGTGCCCGCGGCGCACGGTCCGGCGCGGCGCGTCGAGCATCGGGTGGCCGGAGCCGATTCGAGCCCGCACCTGGTCATGGCCGCCGTGCTCGCCTCGGTGCTGCACGGCCTGCAGCACGAGTTGCAGGCGACCCGGCCGGTGGAGGGACGAGTGAAGACGCCGGCGAAGCAGGAATTCCCGCTGGGACTGCGCGCGGCCCTGTTGCGCATGGAGCAGTCGGCACTGCTCGCCCAGTACATCCCCCAGGGCTACCTGCGGCTCTACGCAGAGCTCAAGCGCAAGGAACATGCTGCCGCGATGGAAGGCATCTTCCCGGTCGAATATGATTTCTACCTATGAATGAAACCGCACCGCAGGTTCCCCTGCACTTCCGCCGCCAGGGCGACATCGCCGTCCTCATCATCGACAACCCGCCGGTCAATGCGCTCAGCCAGGCGCTGCGCAAGGCCATCAGCGAGACGATGGCGCTCACCGATGCGGACCCGTCCATCAAGGCGGTGATCCTCATCGGCTCGGGTTCGACGTTCATCGCCGGGGCTGACATCCGCGAATTCAACCTGAAGCTTCCCGCACCCGCCGGCCGTGCCGCCTACGACTCGGTGGACGCCTCGAAGAAGCTCACGGTCGCGGCCATCCATGGAAACGCGCTGGGAGGTGGCCTCGAGACGGCGCTGTGCTGCCACTACCGGGTGGCGCTGCGCAGCGCGCGCGTGGGACTGCCGGAGGTCCTGCTGGGACTGCTGCCTGGCGCCGGCGGAACCCAGCGCCTGCCGCGCATCGTGGGCGCCGCGGAGGGACTGGAACTGATCACCAGCGGCGCCCACATCGACGCACCCAAGGCCGCGACGCTCGGCATCATCGATGAGATCGTGCCCGGCGAGGATTTCGATGCGCTGCTGCAGGGCGCCCTCGCCTTCACCCGCCAGGCGCTGGCCCAGGGCAAGCCCCTGCGACAGGTGCGCGCGACCTTAAGCAAGCTGGCCGGAACGGATCCGGCGCTGTTCCAGGAATTCCGCAACAAGAACGCGCGCAAGTGGACCGGGCTGATCGCTCCGCAGAAGATCGTCGATTGCATCGAGATGGCGGCCACGCGCTCGTGGGATGAGGGGTACGCGTTCGAGCTGGCGCGGTTCCTCGAATGCAAGGAAAGCCCGCAGCGGGCCGCGCTCTCCCATGTCTTTTTCGCCGAACGCGAGGCCGCGAAGATCCCGGGCCTCGGGCGCGAGATCAAGCCGCTGCCCGTGGCCAGCGTCGCCATCATCGGCGCCGGCACCATGGGCGGTGGCATCGCCATGGCCTTTGCGAACAAGGGCATCCCGGTGAAGCAGCTCGAGATGTCGGCGGAGGCGCTGCAGCGTGGCCGCGGCATCATGCAGAAGAACTACGACACCTCGGTGTCGCGCGGCAGCCTGTCGAAGGACAAGGCCGATGCCGCGCTGGCGCGCATCACCGGCACGCTGGACTACCAGGACCTCGCGCAGGCCGACCTCGTCATCGAAGCGGTGTTCGAGGACATGGCGGTCAAGCAGGAGGTGTTCCGCAAGCTCGATGCCGTGATGAAGCCCGGCGCCATCCTCGCGACCAACACCTCCTACCTCGACATCGACCAGATCGCCGCGGTCACGCAGCGCCCGGAAAGCGTCCTCGGCCTGCACTTCTTCTCGCCCGCCAACGTGATGAAGCTGCTCGAGGTGGTGCGCGGCGCCCGCTCGGCACCGCAGACCCTGGCCACCGGCATGTCGCTCGCCAAGCGCCTCGGCAAGATCGCCGTGCTGGCGGGCAACTGCGATGGATTCATCGGCAACCGCATCCTCGCCAACTACGCACGCGAGGCCGAGTTCCTGCTGGAGGAAGGCGCCACGCCCTGGCAGGTGGACGAGGCGCTCAAGGGCTTCGGGCTTCCCATGGGCATCTTCCTGATGCGCGACATGGCGGGGCTCGACATCGGCTGGCGCGTGCGCCAGCGCAAGGAGGCCACCCGCCCGAAGCACCTGCGCCACACCACCCTGCCGGATCGCATCTGCGAGATGGGCCGCTTCGGCCAGAAGACCGGCGCTGGTTACTACCAGTACCAGGGGCGCGAGGCGAGCCCGGACCCCGCCATCGAGCAACTCATCATCGAGTACTCCGCGAAGGCGGGCATCACGCGCAAACCCGTTTCCAACGAGGAGATCGTTCGGCGCATCCTCACTGCAATGGTGTACGAGGGCGCGAAGATCCTCGAGGAGGGCATCGCCAGCCGCGCCTCCGACATCGATGTGACCTACGTGTACGGCTACGGTTTCCCGCGCTACCGCGGCGGCCCGATGTTCTGGGCCGAACAGCAGGGGCTGGCGCAGGTGCGTGACTGGGTGCTCGAGTACCATCGCGTTCATGGGGATCACTGGAAGCCTGTGCGGTTGCTGGATGAGGCGGCGGCGGCAGGGAGCTGGAAGGCGGTTGAACGTAGCCGCTGACGCGGGCACGGTCAGCGCCTGAATCACCGTCTGCGGTGTTGAGCCTGCGCCTCGCCTGCCCGAATCCAAACCTTGGCCACTGCCTCAAACCTCGTCAGCGAATCCGCGAAAACCGGGCGCTACTCGGCGGCAAGAATTTCGTTGAGCGCGTCGCGCAGGCGCATGATGCGAATACCGGCCAGCCGGCTGCCGAAGTAATCGCCAAATGCTCGCCGGTCACCGGTCACCAGCGCATCGACGGCGGACTGGATCGCCGCTGCCAGGATGGGAATGTCGGCCCTATCGGATAGCGCCGTGGTTTGCGCAATGTGAACCGCAGGCGCAGCTGCTTCGTTGACACGAACCACCATGCGGGTGGCGGCAATCATGGCAGTCACCGCGCTCGCATCGACCTTGAGCTCCAGGTTTCGCCGTGCCTCCTCGAAGGCATATTCGGACGACACGAGTTCGCAGTCGCCGGCACCTGCCAACGAGAGCAGGTCGTGTACAGGGCTGGTCTTTGAGTAGCCCGCCAGGAAAAGAATGTTGGCGTCGAGAAACAGCCGCAATGGATGCTATCGCGTCGAGCGCGCCAAGCGGGCCTTGGCGCGCTCGCGAAGTTCCGTGCTCACCGCCGATTCGGATTCGAACTCGCGAATGCGCTCGGAAGAGTACATCTCGATGGGAAGGACTGCCGCGGGCCGAAGACGGATCACGCCCTCATCGGTGACCTCGAGCAGCAATGTTTCCTCGCCCTTCAGGTTCAGGCGCTTCATGACGTTTCGCGGAATGGCGATCTGGCCGTTCTTGCCTAGTTTGACGCTGTCCATAAATGAGCAATCGGAAAAACGAAAATAGGATAATCGATAAATCAGAGACACGCAAAGGAAACGCCTCACCCTGAAATGCCGCAAAAATCGCCGAATCAGATCCTAAGATCCGTCTAAATGAGGCGAAACCTTCATTATTGTTCATTATCGCCGGAATTGACGGGACCGCACGACGCCCGAAGCCCTGGATGGCAAATGGGATTGACTGAGATTTTCCGCCGCAGCCTCACCGGGCAACAGTTGCGGACCGGCATGCAACGCCCTTCACGGTCCGAATGCCGATCACCTTCCGTCTTCGCGTATAGCTACCGATTCAGGGCTGTCGTTTCCGCGCCGGTTCCCGCACCAACCGCTGGCTCACCGCTGCGGCTGGCGATCAGGCCGTACGAGAATCGGCGCATCACGATAAGAGTCCGGAAACAACCGACGGAGCTGCTCGATCTTCGGCAGGTCGTTGAACACGATGTAGGGCTGGTCCGGATGATTCTGCAGGTAATCCTGGTGATACCCTTCCGCGCGGTGAAAGCCTTGCAGCGGCGCCAGTTGTGTCACCGGGGGCCGCGCAAATACATGCGCCTGCGTGAGCTGCGCGATGTAGCTGGACGCGATGTGCTTCTGATCCTCGGTCGAGTAGAAGATTGCGGAGCGGTACTGGGTTCCCACGTCGGGGCCCTGCCGATTGAGCTGCGTCGGATCATGCGCGACCGAGAAGAACACGCGCAGGATCTCCCCCAGGCTGATCTGCGCGGGGTCGAAGCTCACCTGCACGGATTCCGCGTGACCCGTCGTGCCGGTGCTCACCGTCTCGTAGTCCACCGCACCGGACCCGCCTCCGGCATAGCCGGAAGTTGCTTGGTGCACGCCCTTCAGGTGCTGGAACACGCCCTGCACGCCCCAGAAGCAGCCGCCGGCGAGGACCACCGTCTGCAACGGGCCGGTTGCTCGCGGCGCATCGACCTCCGGCAGCGGCAGCGCGACGGCGCGTTCGGCCGCGTGGGTGGAACAGGCAGCGGCGAGGATGGCTGCGGCCATTGACAGCAGCAGCATGCGAACCGTCTTCGCGCCACTCATGTCGAGGTCCTCGTGCCAGGGGCTGCCTGGGCAAAAGGGTGGAAATCCAGTGCGACGGAGTTGATGCAATAGCGCAGGCCCGTCGGTGGCGGCCCATCGTCGAACACATGTCCCAGGTGCGCCTCGCACAATGCGCAGGAAACGGGGGCCCACCGCCCCACGACCGTGATGTTCGGTCCTTCGGAGACATTGTGGGACGACAGCGGCTTCCAGAAACTCGGCCAGCCGGTTCCCGACTCGAACTTGGTGGCCGAATGGAACAGCGCCGTGCCACAGCAGATGCAGCGATACAGCCCTGCGGCGTGATTGTTCCAGTACTGCCCACTGAACGGCCGCTCGGTGCCGGACTCGCGGGTCACCTGGTAGGCGGCTGGCGATAGTCCGGCCCGCCACTGTTCGGGGCTCCTCCGGACCCGCGGCAGGCTGGAGACTCCCTTGCTCCGGCCATCGTCTGAAAATACTTCAACCCGGACCTCGTCGGACCCGGCCTTGGCCTGCACCGCTTTCAGGGCGGGCAGGCACCCGAGTGCGAGCAGGCCGAGCAGCATTTCCCGACGACGCATCGCGATGAGGCCCGTTTCGGACGATAATGGTGCACTTGCATGCATGCGGCCCACTCCAGTCGATTCGTATACCCCACAGGACCGGATCCACGATCCGAAGATTTCACGCCATGAAACCCACCCAAGCACTCCATGACCTCGGACAGAGCCTCTGGCTCGACAACATCACCCGCGAACTGCTCGACAGCGGCACGCTCGCGCGCTACATCCGCGACCTGTCGGTCACGGGCCTCACCTCCAACCCGACCATCTTCGACGAGGCCATCGGCAAGGGCGGCTCCTATGATGCCGACATCGCGCGGCTCGCTGCCAGCAACGCCGCTCCCGAGGACATCTTCCTCCACCTCGCCATCGACGACCTGCGGCGCGCAGCCGACCTGTTCCGTCCCGCCTTCGAGGCCACCGGCGGGGTGGATGGCTGGGTCTCCCTCGAGGTCTCTCCCCTGCTGGCCGCCGACACCCAGGGCACGGTGGCCGCGGCACAGGACATCCACACGAGGGCCGCGCGGGACAACCTCTTCATCAAGATCCCGGGAACGCCGGCCGGCGTCCCGGCCATCGAGGAGGCCATCTGGCGCGGCATTCCGGTGAACGTCACCTTGCTCTTTTCCTGCGACCAGTACCTCGCCGCGGTGGAGGCCTACCAGCGCGGCCTGGAACGCCGCCTGGAGGCGGGCCGGCCGCTGCAGGTGGCGAGCGTCGCATCGCTGTTCATCAGCCGATGGGACCGCGCCGTGGCTGACCGGGTTCCAGCGGCGTTGCACAACCAGCTGGGCCTCGCCGTGGGGCAGCAGTGCTACGTCGCGTATCGCGAGCATCTCGCCAGTCCCCGCTGGCGGCGCCTCTCGGCCGCCGGTGCGAAACCCCAGCGCCTGTTGTGGGCCAGCACCGGCGTGAAGGATCCGGATGCTTCCGAAACCCTGTACGTCGAGGCATTGGCCGCGCCGGACACCATCGACACCATGCCGGAAAAGACGCTGCTGGCCTTCGCCGGGAGCGGCCGACTGGGCGCACCGCTCCAGGCGGACCGCGACGCGGTGGCTCGTGCGCTGCGCCGGTTCGAGGACGCCGGCGTCGATGCCGGTGCGCTCGCCCTGCAATTGCAGGCGGATGGCGCCGCGGCCTTCGTGAAGTCCTGGCAAGGCCTGCTGAAGCGGATCATCGACAAGAGCCAGCCGGCGAAAGGCGCCGCGGCCCGATGAGCGAAAGGATCAGCCCACTCGCCGGGGAGCCGGCGACAACCTCGACGCTGATCGATGTGCCGCGCCTCATCGACGCCTACTACGCCATCAAGCCGGACATCGCCGTCCCGACGCAGCGGGTGGCCTTCGGCACCTCCGGGCATCGAGGCGTCTCCTTCGAGGCCAGCTTCAACGAAGCGCACGTGCTGGCGATCACGCAGGCCATCTGCCAGTATCGCCTGGAGCGCGGCATCGACGGCCCCGTGTTCCTCGGCATCGACACGCACGCGCTGTCGGGCCCCGCCTTCCAGACCGCCCTGGAGGTGCTCGCCGCCAACGGCGTCACGGTGATGATCTCGCAGGGCGGGGAGTACACCCCCACCCCGGCCGTCTCGCACGCCATCCTCGTCCACAACCGCGGCCGCCGTTCACAGCTCGCGGACGGCATCGTCGTCAGCCCATCGCACAACCCGCCGGACAGCGGCGGCTTCAAGTACAACCCGCCGAATGGCGGACCGGCCGACACGGACGTAACGCGCTGGATCGAGAACGCGGCCAACGGCATCCTCAAGAACAAGCTGCGCGAGGTGCAGCGCCTGCCGCTGCAGCAGGCGCGTCGTGCCAGCACCACGCGCGAACACGACTACCTCGGACAGTATGTCGCGGATCTCGGCAACGTCATCGATTTCGACATCATCCGCGCGCGCGGCGTGCGCATGGGTGTCGATCCGCTCGGCGGGGCGGGCGTGAACTACTGGTCGCGCATCGCCGAACACCATCGCATCGACCTGCAGGTGGTGAGCCAGAAAGTGGATCCCACTTTCAGCTTCATGACCCTGGACTGGGACGGCAAGGTGCGCATGGATCCTTCCTCACCCTACGCCATGCGCTCGCTGATCGCGCTGAAGGACCGTTTCGACGTTGCCTGCGCCTGCGACACCGATCATGACCGGCACGGCATCGTCGCCCGCAGCGTGGGACTCCTGCCGGCCAATCATTACCTCGCCGTGTGCATCGACTACCTGTTCCGTCACCGTCCTGGCTGGCAGTCCGACGCGGCGGTGGGCAAAACCATGGTGAGCAGCGCCATGATCGACCGGGTCGCCTCCGCCCTCGGCCGTGATCTCTACGAGGTACCCGTGGGCTTCAAGTGGTTCGCCGATGGCCTGTTCCAGGGCAAGCTCGGCTTCGGCGGCGAGGAGAGCGCGGGGGCCAGCTTCCTCAGGCGCGATGGCACCGTGTGGACCACGGACAAGGATGGCATCATCCCGGGACTCCTGGCGGCGGAGATGCTCGCCGCCACGGGCGAGGATCCGGGAGAGCGGTATGCCGCACTGACCCAGCGCTACGGCGAGCCTTTCGCCAGCCGGATGGATGCACCTGCGAGCGCCGCGCAGAAACAGAAGCTCTCGAAGATCACCCCGCAGCAGCTTCACATCCAGCAGCTCGCGGGAGAACCCATCCTCGCCATCCAGGACCGCTCGCCCGTCAATGGCGGGACATTGGGCGGCATCAAGGTCATCGCCGAGAACGGCTGGTTCGCGGCAAGACCCTCCGGCACCGAAAACATCTACAAGATCTACGCGGAGAGCTTCCGGAGCGAGGCGCATCTCGCCGAGCTGTTCGCAGAGGCCCAGTCGGTGGTGGACGCGACCATCGCCTGAAGCTGCGGCGGCGCACCGAAGCCGGCGCCGCCGCATCCAGTCCCGCACCGGTGGGCTTCAGCCGGTCAGTTCGCTCACGGCGCGATGCGCCTGGTCGATGGCCGCATCGGTGTACGCAGCCGCCGCCGCATCCGCATTGGCAATGGAGATGCTGCCGAATCGCGCGCGACCCACCACGTTCGGCTGCTCCGCCGGCGGCAGAAGCGGATCGAACAGGCCATTGAACTCGTGCGCATAGCCATGCGGCCAGCGGTTGACGGTGATCGCGGCGATGTCGCGCGCCGGATCGAAGCCACCGGCTCCGAGCATGCGGCCCATCTGTTCGCGCAGTTGCCGCTCGTAGGTCTCGAAGGAGGTCGCGAGGATGTCGGCGCGTCCCGCCTGGTTCTGCTGGTGCTCGGGCAGTCCTGGCGCACAGGGCGTGCGCGTGACGTGCACCACCATCGGCTGGGACGGATCGCGCGCGGTTGCATAGCGCCCGATGCTCACCGCTTCGTTCAGGTGCAGGTCCGAGAAATACCCGCCCGGCGCATACACGCGGCCGACCCCCAGCTTGACGAAGGGCTGCCACCGGCGAAGCGCCACGCTCACGTACAGCAGCGGCACCTTCGAGGGCGCGTGCAGCGCGGCCTTCTGCGCGGCCGGCAGCTCCGGGCAGAGAAACGGGATCATCATGTTCCAGCAGGCGAGCACGCAGTGCCGGGACCGCACCCGCTCCACCACGCCGCCGCGCAGGTAGCTGATCGCCACGCCTGCCGCCGGTTGCTTCGCCTCCAGGTGCACGGCGCGGATCACCGGCGATGACAGGCGGATGCGCACCGGCGCACCCTTCTCGTCGAGCCGGCCATAGTCGGCGCGCGCCGTGACGAGATCCTCGATGCCCGCACCGGGCATCGCCGCCGGCACCAGCCGCCGTACCAGCGAGCGCGCGATGCTGGCGTTGCCGTCGGGGAAATGGATCGCAGGCTTCCACCCGTACTTCGCCGTGCCTGCCGGCGTGTAGCCCATGCGGGCAGTGGCACCGGGTTCGAGCTTCAGGCCCTGGAACCCGGGAAAGCCGACGCCCCAGCAATCCAGCGCCGAGACGGCATCGATCCCCACGCCCCACAGTCCATGCGGCAGCTTGCGGTAGTAGTCGCAGACCTGGCGGTCGACACGCACGACGTCGAGCAGGTAGCGCTCGTAGCTCATGCCCGCGAGCCTTTCCTTCTTCTGCGCCGAACTCAGCGAGGGCAGGTAGTCCTGCGTTCCCTCCTCGATGCGCTCGATGTCGGCGCGCACCGCCTCGCGCAGCGGCGATGCGGCGAGCATCTGGCGCACGCCCTGGCCTTCGGGTCGAACCAGCAACCGGTCCGCGCCAAAGGTCTCGCGGTCGAGGAACACGCCCTGACCCAATCCCATCGAGGCATACAGCTTGCGATCCTCCAGGCCGTGCTCCCATCGGCTGCGATCGATGCCGATGTCGCGCAGCAGGCCATCGGCCACGCTGCTGTACGGCGTGGGACTTTCGATGCTGAGCGTGCCGCCGTTCATGAGCAGCAGCCGTCCATCGACCTGGAACTCGTTGCGGCGGGCGTGGCCACCGAAGTCATCGTGGTTGTCCAGGATGAGGATGCGGGCGCCGGGCCGGGAGGCGAGGTAGAAATGCGCCGCCGACAGGCCGCTGATGCCGGCGCCGACCACCACCAGGTCGTAGCTCTCGCCGATGTCGCGGGCAGCGGGCATCGGCCGCCCATCGCGCAGCGCATGCGCGGTCTCGAAGGAACCCGGATGGCTGCCCCGCAGTCCGGTGAGCGCCGGCGGATAGCTCAGCGCGGATGAGTGCGCGGCAGGCGCGGGCGAACCGGCGGCGCGCACCGCCCCGGGGAGCCATGGCAACGCGAGGCCCATGGCGGCGCCCTGCAGGAAATCACGCCGCGTGATCGGCAGGTGCAGGCCAAGCTCACGGTCATGAGCGCCGTGATGGCGGTTGCGGCGATGGGATTTTTTCAAGTTGCGCTCCCTGGCGGTTCGGTACCCCGTCGGTCGTCGCACCCTACACGCTCGCCTGCGCGCAAGTCCAGAGCCGGACACGCGGGGTGGAGATTTCCGGTAGGATGAGCGCAAAGATCCACACGGCTCGACCCGCATGTCGCAGTACGTCGGCGCCATCGACCAGGGAACCACCAGCACGCGCTTCATGCTGTTCACGCGTGAGGGGCGCATCCACGCCAGTGCCCAGCGCGAGCATGCGCAGCACTTCCCGCGGCCGGGCTGGGTGGAGCACGACGCGGTGGAGATCTGGCGCAACACCTGCCAGGTCATCCGGCAGACCCTGGAGGAGTCCGGTGTCACCGCCGCACAGATCGCCGCGGTGGGCATCACCAACCAGCGCGAGACCAGCCTGCTGTGGGATGCGAGCACCGGCGAGCCACTGCACGCGGCGCTGGTCTGGCAGGACACGCGAACCGATGAACGGGTCGCGAGGTATGCCGCGGACGGCGGTATCGACCGGTTCCGCCAGCGCACGGGACTGCCGCTGGCCAGTTATTTCAGTGCGCTCAAGCTGCAATGGCTGCTCGACGAAGTCCCGGGCGCGCGTGAGGCCGCGTTGCGCGGCGACCTGCGCGCCGGCACCATCGATTGCTGGCTGGCGTGGAACCTCACCGGCGGCGTCCACGGCGGACTGCACATCACCGATGTGAGCAACGCGAGCCGCACGCAACTCATGAACCTGGCCTCGGCGGACTGGGACGATCATCTGCTGGATGCCTTCCGCATTCCCGCACAGGTGCTGCCGCGGATCGTCTCCTCCAGCGCCCCGCTCGGCACCTGCGTCGCACCGCTTGCCGGGGTGCCGTTGGGTGGGCTGCTCGGCGATCAGCAGGCTGCGCTCGTGGGCCAGGCCTGTCTCGAGCCGGGCGAGGCCAAGAACACCTATGGCACCGGCTGCTTCCTGCTGATGAACACCGGCACCCGCGTGGTGGCCTCGACCGCGGGACTCATCACCACGGTGGCGTATCGATTCGGCGAGTCGGCCATCCACTATGCCCTCGAGGGGTCCATCGCCATCACCGGCGCGCTGGTGCAATGGCTGCGGGACAACCTCCGGCTCATCGACAACAGCGCCGACATCGAGGCGCTGGCCGCGCGCGCCGCCGACAATGGCGATGTGTATTTCGTGCCGGCATTCTCGGGACTCTACGCGCCGCACTGGAGGGCGGATGCACGCGGCACCATCGTCGGACTGACGCGCTTCGCGGCGCGCGAGCACATCGCCCGCGCGGCGCTCGAGGCCACCGCCTACCAGACGCGCGAGGTGCTCGAGGCGATGCGCCTGGATGCGGGACTGCCGATGCGCGACCTTCGCGTCGATGGCGGCATGACGGGGAACGAACTGCTGATGCAGTTCCAGGCCGACATGCTCGATGTGCCGGTGATCCGCCCCGAGGTGCGCGAGACCACCGCGCTCGGAGCGGCGTACGCCGCGGGACTGGCGGTGGGCTTCTGGCAGGATCCGCGCGATGTGCGCGCCAACTGGCGCGAGGACCGGCGCTGGCTGCCGAGGATGCCCGCCGCGGAGCGCGAACGGCTGTTCGCCCGCTGGCGCAAGGCGGTCAGCCGCTCGCTCGACTGGGTGGCGACCTGACCGCGCGTCCGCGTCGCCCCTTGCCTCAGGGCGCCGGTCGTCCGCCCGCCTTCCAGGACGGCGTGTAGTCCGAGTCGGCCAGCCATCGCACCGGGCCCAGGAGCGAGCGGATGGCCTCCAGCATGTGCGCGATGTCGATGTGGGCCAGATCATCGTCGGGCTCGTGGTACTGGCCATGCAGTCCGAAGCTCGAGACCGTCTGCGCCACCACGCCGCGCCGCGCGAGCGAGTAGTTGTCCGAGCGCATGAAGAAATGTTCCTTCGGATGCGGATCGGCCACCAGCCGCGCGCCGTGCGCCGCGAGCGCAGGCCCCAGGTCGCTGCGCTCCCACCCGGTGAGCCACAGCGTGTGCGGCGCCACGGCCGCATCCGAGCGGCCGATCATCTCGAACTCCAGGTTGGCGATGAGCCGCGACAAGGGCACCGTCGGACGGTCGAGGAAATAGCGGGCACCCAGGCTCCCCACCTCCTCGCTGCCGAACAGCGCGAACACCAGCGTGCGCCGCGGCCGCGGCTGCCGCGCCAGCGACTGCGCCAGTGACAGCACCGCCACCGTTCCCGAGGCATCATCATCGGCGCCGTTGTAGATGCGGTCCGGTCCCTTGCCTGCCTCGCCCAGGTGATCCAGGTGCGCGCTGAGCAGGATGCTCTGGGCGGCTTGCCCCGGTTCGGTTCCGCGGATCTGCCCCACCGCATTCCACGTCTGACTGCTGACGGTCCGTGTGGGCACCTTGAAGGTCACCGTGGTGGACTCCTGCAGGCGGGAGATGATCGCGTAGGCGGCATCATCGAGCACGATCTGCACGGGAGCACTGGGACCGACGGGAATCGCGGGCTTCGCAAGGCCGGTCAGCCGCGTGCGCCCCACCGTCAGGGGCCGTGCCGCGAGCGATGGCCATAGCTTGCGGATCTCCCCCGTCTCATGCCACAGCACCATCGTCGCACTCTCGAGGCCCGACGCGTTGCGAGGGTCCGCCTCCCCGGGCATCAGCAGGACGGCGCCACGCCGCACGACGACGCCAGGGTGGAAGCGCTGCAAGGGACCGGCCGCCTGCGGCACATCGGCATCGATCACGAGCAATCCCGCCTTGGGATCCAGCTGCATCGACGCGGCGCTCAACTGCGGCTGACCTGTAGCCTCGGTGCGCTCGAGGTCCACGGTCTGCAGGAAGTCCTTGCCATCGACGGGCTCGAGCCCCGCACCGCGCATCTGCGTTCCGGCCCAGACGGCGGTGATCCATTCTTCACGCGTGCCGCTGCCGCGGCCGCGCAGGGCATCGCTGGCCAGGAATTCCATCCACGCGCGTACGCTGCGCTCGTCCAGGGTGGGCCCCGCACGGGAAGCAACCGGTGTACCCGATGCCGGAGCGCCGGAACCGCGGTCGACCGGCAACAGAAGCACGAAACAGCAAGCCGCCAGCATCACCAGGCAACGCCATGCGGAACGATGCGGGCCGCGGCCACCCACGCGCAGGCCCAGGTTGGCGAGCCGGCTCATCGTTGCTCCGGCGGCAGCAGCTCGCGGATCCGCTGCATCCATTGCAGCACCTTCGGGCATTCGGCCGGTACTGACTCCTTGCTCCAACCGGCGAAATCGATGATCACCAGCGTGTTGATGTCCGCGAAGGTCAGTGAATCGCCGACGATGAATCGCCGGCCGTCCAGGTGGGTCTCGAGGTATCGCCAGAACTGATGCAGCCGCTCGCGCCCACGCTCGACCAAGGCCGGAATCTGTGCGCTGGCCGCAGGCCCGGTGACGGCGCGATCGCGGAATGCCTGGCTGCGGTTGCGCAGGATGTCGGCCGCCGGCATGAAGCCGTCGGTGAAGGACATCTGCTCCCAGCTCAGGATCCGCGCCGTCTGCAGCGCATCGCGGCCCAGGAGCGGTGGATCGGGATACAGACTCTCGAGATACCAGCAGATGGCCAGGCCATCGCACAGCACCGAGCCATCGTCGAGTTCCAGCACCGGCACGATGCAGCGCGGATTGAGGCGGCGGAAGGCCTCCCCCAGATGTTCCCCCGCGCGCAGGTCCACCTGCACGGTGGGGATCCTGATGCCCTTCACCGCCAGAAACAGGTTCACGCGGCGCGGGTTGGGCGCCGGATCGCAGGTGTGGAGCTTCATCGATTGATATTATCATTGGCGGCATGGACAACGGCGATGATCTCCTCCATCTCGTACCCGACACCGAAGTCGAGGCCCGCAGCTTCGGCATCGATGCGGACATGCGCGTGCCGGCCTTCAGCCGCCGCACCGAGCACGTGCCCGATACCGACCCCGGCTACTGCTTCGATCGCGAGACCACGCTCGCTATCCTCGCCGGGTTCGCGTTCAACCGCCGCGTGATGGTGCAGGGCTACCACGGCACGGGCAAGTCCACGCACATCGAGCAGGTGGCGGCGCGCCTGAACTGGCCGATGATCCGCATCAACCTCGACGGTCACGTCTCGCGCATCGATCTCATCGGGCGCGATGCCATCGTGCTGAAGGACGGCCTGCAGGTCACGGAGTTCCGCGAGGGGCTCCTGCCCTGGTCCATCTCCCGCGCCGTGGCGCTGACCTTCGATGAATACGACGCCGGGCGGCCCGACGTCATGTTCGTCATCCAGCGCATCCTCGAGGCCAGCGGCAAGCTCACCCTGCTGGACCAGAACCGCGTCATCAGCCCGAACCCCTGGTTCCGGCTGTTCGCGACCAGCAATACCATCGGCCTCGGCGATGCCAGCGGCCTGTATCACGGCACGCAGCAGATCAACCAGGGCCAGATGGACCGCTGGAGCATCGTCACCACGCTGAACTACCTCGAGCACGATGCCGAGGCCGCCATCGTGCTCGCCAAGGTGCCGAGCTACGACACACCGGAAGGAAAGGCCCGCATCATGGCCATGGTGCGGGTGGCCGACATGACCCGCAACGCCTTCATGAATCGCGACATCTCCACGGTGATGAGCCCGCGCACGGTCATCAGCTGGGCGGAGAACACGCTCATCTTCAAGGACGTGGGCTACGCATTCCGGGTGACCTTCCTCAACAAGTGTGACGAGCTCGAGCGCGCCACCGTGGCGGAATTCTTCCAGCGCGCCTTCGGCCAGGACCTGCCGGAAGCCGCCTCGCGCGTGACCGTCGTGTGAGCGGCACGGGCGCCGACACTCCCCAGGAACGTTTCCAGCGCGCGCTGGTGCAATCCACCCGCGCGCTGGCAGGCCGCGAGGACCTCGAGGTGCAATTCGGGCCGCAGGGCCCGCAGCTCGCCGGCAACCGCATCACCCTGCCGCCGGTCCCCACGCCGCTGTCGGCCCCCGCGGCCTCGCGCCTGCGGGGGCATGCCGACCGCCTGGCGCTGCGCATCGCCTATCACGATGCCGCCCTGCACTCCCGGTTGCGCCCCGAAGGGCAGCGTGCCCGCGAGCTGTACGATGCGCTCGAGGACGTGCGTTGCCAGGCGCTGGGCTCCGCGGTACTCGAGGGCGTCTGCGGGAATCTCACCGCCATGCTGCTGGACACCCTGCAGCGCAAGGGCGTTCGTTCCGGGCAACCCGGCAATCCGACGACCGCCGAGGCACTGGCGCTGATCGCGCGCGAGCAGCTCACCGGACGCGAGCTGCCCGCGCTCGCCGCCGAGCACATCGCACGGGCGCGCGCCGACCTCGCGCCACGCGCCGCGCGCACGCTGTCGATGCTCGGCGAGGCGATGCACGATCAGGCGCGTTACGCCGGGCTGGTGCACGAGCTGGCCCGCGACATCGGCATCGGCCATGAGATCGGCGAGGCCTCCACGCGTCGCCGCGAGCCGGGAAAGCCGGGCACACCGCCCAACGCAGCGCCACGACCAGAGGAGTCCGCGACGCCGCTCGCGGTGAAGGCCCAGCGCGGCGAGCTCGAGGAGGATGCGCCACCGCTGGAGGACGACCAGCCTCCCGCGCAACGCGACACCACCGGGGCAAAGCCGGAGCGCAAGGAGGAAACCCGCGACCGGGGCGCACGCATGGCGCGCCTGTCGCCGGTCGATGACTCGGACGACCCCAACCGTCATTACCGGATCTTCACGCGTGCGCACGATGAGGTGGTGAAGGCCGGAGAGCTCGCCGATGCGGCGGAACTCGATGCCTTGCGCGCTCGCCTCGACGAGCAGTCGCAGGCCGTGCGGCTGGCGGTGGGGAGGCTTGCGCAGCGGCTGGAGCGGCTGCTGCGCGCGCGGCAATTGCGCGGCTGGTCCTTCGATGTCGATGAGGGCGTGCTGGATGCGGCGCGCCTGTCCCGCGTCATCGTCGACCCGCTGAGCGCGCTGCCCTACAAGACCGAGGATGAGATCGATTTCAAGGATACCGTGGTCGGCATCCTGCTCGACAATTCCGGCTCGATGCGCGGCCGCCCCATCCTGGTGGCGGCGCTGTGCGCCGACATCCTCGCACGCACGCTGGAACGTTGCCAGGTCAAGGTCGAGATCCTCGGATTCACCACGCGTGAATGGAAAGGCGGCCGCTCGCGCGAGGACTGGCTCGCCGCGGGCCACCCGTCCGGCTGCGGGCGCATATCGGACCTGCGCTACATCATCTACAAGCCGGCGGAGGAGCCGTGGCGCCGGGTGCGACGCAACCTGGGACTGATGCTGCGCGAGGACCTGCTCAAGGAGAACGTCGATGGCGAGGCCCTGCTGTGGGCACACGAGCGGCTGCTGCGACGGAGCGAGCAGCGCCGCATCCTGATGGTGATCTCCGATGGGGTACCGCTGGACGAGGCGACCTTGTCGGCCAACCCGGGTGGCTACCTCGAGCAGCACCTGCGCAACGTCATCCGCTGGATCGAGAAGCACTCGACCGTCGAGCTGGCCGCCATCGGCATCGGCCACGACGTGACCGATTTCTACGCGCGCGCCGTGGCGATCACGCAGGTGGACCAGCTCGCAGGCGCCATGATCGAGCAGCTGGCGGAGCTGTTCGTCGCGCCGCCTCGCCGGACGCAGGAGTGCGGTCGAGGGCGCGTGTAGTTTTTATCAGCAAACTGCTTGACATAAGCTCCGGCGCCTCTCGCCTTTTGCGCGCGCCCGAGCATAATGCAGGCAACATGTCCGAAGCGCACAGCGGGACGTTGCGCCGACGCGAGCCGGCCGCCGCGTTCGATCTGAAAAAAAGACTCGAGCAGCTCGCACGCGGCGAGTGCAGCGCCGATGACTTCGTGCGTGAATCGCTCGCCGGCCGCAGCCGCACCGACGGACCCTGGGACCTGCTCTCCTTCATCGACCAGCGGTATCGCCTGGGCCAGATCCCCGATGAGCTGTTCCAGTCGATCAAGTCGCGCATCGCCTGGCGCGAACTGCAGGACAAGACCTTCGGCACGACGGTGGAGCTGGTGCCGATCGCGCCGGCCACCCCTGCGGCGCCGGCATCGGCACGAAGCGCTGCCCCCTCGCCCGCGAACGTCCCGGCTGCAAGAACCGTGGTGCGGGATGCGGCAGACTCCGCGCCGGGATCCGCGCTGTCGGTGGCGGCACCGGTGGTGCTGGAGCTGCAGGACGCGCAGGCATTGGCGGGCCCGCCCCTGGCAAGTGCACCGGTCCTGGTCGAGGCCTTGCGCCCAGGTCGCGTGCTCTGCGATCGCTACGTGATCGAGAACTGCCTCGGCGATGGCGGCATGGGAACGGTCTACAGGGCCATCGACCGGCACGCCTCGCTTCCCGTGGCCGCCAACCGTCGCGTGGCGCTCAAGGTCCTGCGGGAGAGGCTCGGACCCCGTCCCGCCGTGCTGGTGCAGCTGCGCCGCGAATTCCACTGCACGCAGAGCCTGTCACATCCCAACGTGGTCAAGGTGTACGAGCTCGATTGCGACGGGGACATCGGTTTCTACACGATGGAGCTGCTCGATGGCGAGCCGCTGCACGCACTGCTCGCGCGCACCCGGCCCGCAGGGCTGCCGCGGCCCTATGCGTGGTCCATCATCCGGGCCGTGGGTTCGGCGATCGCGCATGCGCATGCGCGCAACGTGATCCACGGAGACTTGAAGCCCCAGAACGTGATGATCACCCAGTCGGGCGAAGTGCGGGTCCTGGACTTCGGCTCCTCGCGCAACTCGAGCGACGTGATGCCCGCGGGCGAGGGCCGGATGCCGCTCACCGCCACTCCTCTCTACGCGAGCTGCGATGTGCTCGAGCGCGATCAGCCCGATCCGCGCGATGACCTGTATTCGCTGGCCTGCGTCACCTATGAGCTGCTTGCCGGTGCACATCCTTTCGGCAAGCGCAGCTCGCTCGAGGCCCGTGCCGCGGACGAGCGCCCGCGCCGGCCGGCGGGCCTGTCCGGCCGCGCCTGGCGCACGTTGCGGGCGGGGCTGTCCTTCACCCGCGCGAAGCGGTCGATCCCCGTCTCGGACTGGCTGATGCAGCTCGGTCTCGACCTCGAGCCCCAGCGACTGCCGGAGTTCAGCGCACCGGCGAGACACCGCTCGTGGCGCGAATGGCCGTGGCGGGACTTCGCCCTGCCGCTGGTCGCGGTGGCCACCGCGGCCCTCATCTGGATGGGTGCGCCCGGGCATCGTACGCTGGCGCCGATGTCCGCACCGTCCAGCCCCGCGCCACGGATGACCGAACATGCGCCCGCCGCCGCCCCGCCGCTGGCGCCGGCGCCGGCTGTTGCACCGCCGGTCGCAGTCGGCGCGCGCGCCCCGGCCGCTGCCGCGCCCGCCTCGACCGGCGGCGCAAGGCCTGATGGACGCAACGACAGGAATGCCGCCACTCGCCGGGCGATCGAGCGGCCGGCACCTGCGGAACCTCGCATCTGGCTGAGTGCCCGGAGCCGGCGGGTGCCGCGCGGCGCCAACTTCGCGGAGGTCCGTGTCCGTCGCAGCGAGGGGGCGGGCTCCTTTCTCTGGTGGACCGAGGATGGCACGGCCCGCGCCGGTTCCGACTACATCGCGCAGGCGCGCATCCTGCAGACTTTCTCGAAGGGCCGGGATTCGGCCACGCTGTTCGTGCGCCTGAGGCCGGAGGCCAGCCGCGCCGCGCCGGCGTCCTTCCAGCTCATCATCGAGCCCGCGACGCCCGCTGCACTCGGCGGACCTGCACGAACCAGCATCGTGCTTCCCGCCACGCGCTGAGGCTTGCGGGACTCAGCGTCCCACCGGCACGTCGATGTAGCTGTCCCCGTACCAGCGCACGCGGATCGGCTCATCCGCATCGAGCATCGACTCCTCGCTGACATCGTTCCCCGTTCCGTAGTTGATCTCCCGGTCCGGACGCTTCGCGATGCCGAGCAGCATGACCAGCCGGCTGCCGGCCTGGAACTGGCGGCTGGTGAGCCGCTCGCTGCGAAACGCCAGTTGCTGACGGACGCCGGCCTGCAGCAGGTGCCGCGCCGTCCGATCGCGGGCGTAGCTCGCGCGCAGTTCGTAGGTCGGGCTGTAGAGCTGCACGTAGTCACCCGCCGGCGTGAGCTCGAACAGGCTGATGTTCAGGTCGAGGTCCATCCGGTTGGTGGTGAAATCCAGCCGCCCGGAGAACTGGCCTGAGAAACGCCGCGGTTGGTCGAACGGGGCGCCGACGAACACCAGCGCATTGCGCGCGGCGAGGCTCCGGCTGACGAAATCGGTGGGCGCGGTCCACGCCGCATCTCCGCGGTCGCGCAGGTCGACAGTCTGGCGGACCGAGGCCTTGCCCGCCGCCCGCTCCGACAACCGGCGCTGCTCGTGATCGAAGGGCGCCGGATCGAGGTACAGGCGCCGCGAACCCTCCGCCACCGACGCAAAATCGGGGGCGGAGCGCCATTCATTCGATCCCATCACCTGGTAGTTGACCCGATCCTTGAGCAGCGGCGGATTCGCCGCGCCCTTGAGGACGTGTTCGAACCACTGGTAGCGAAGCTCGCGCAGATCGACCATCGCCGCCGCATCGATCTCGTATCCCTGGAGCTGGCGTAGCGGGCCGCGCTGCAGCGCTGCATCGTCGTATGGACCGATGAGCAGGGTGTGATCGGCATGCGGATTGAAGCGCCGGTGCTGCATGAAGTAGTACAACGCGCCCGGCTGGCTGCCGGCGAAGTACCCGGTGATGGTGAGCACCGGGATGTCGATGCGCCCGAACTCCGCGCGCCACGGCACCATCCGCTGCCAGTAGGCATCGTAGCTCGGATGGTTCAGCCAGCGCGTGAACACGGGATTCGCGCGGCCGAAGATCTGGCCGAGGTCACGGTAGCGGCGCCCGCTGCGATACCACTGCTGGTCGAGCGAGCGCCACAGCTCATCGTCGTAGAACCGGTGCACCGCCCCTGGCTCGGTGTTGGTCACGTACAGCGACCATCGATAGGCCGAGTTCTGGAAGATGCCGCCCGCCATCGGCGAGTCGATTCCCGGCGCAGTGGTGGCGGAAGTCGCGATGGCCGCGAGGGCCGCCGGGCGATGCTTCGCCGCCGCCCAGGCGGTGAAGCCGCTGTAGCGATCACCGTACATGCCGACGCGATGATCACTCCAGGGCTGCTTCGCGATCCACTCCAGCACGATGCGGGCGAATTCACCATCCTGCTCGTAGGGAACCAGCGGCGGACCGTGCGCCGGCCGCTCGGGCCGCGCGAGCACGCCCGCGAACCCGTGCGCGGCGCATTCGCGGGTGGAGTCCCGTGACGGATCGAGGGTGTACTCGAGCAGGGCCGGCACGCTCCCCGGCGAGTGCGGCCGCACCACCGAGACGCGGATACCGACACCGCCCGGTGCATGCAGCAGCACGGCGGGCTCGACCTGGTAGCGCTTCGCGTCATCCTGCGCGGTGAGTTCCTCGGCGAACGGCGCGATGCTGCGGTGGGCGTCGAAGGCGAGGTAGGTCCAGATCAGCTCGATGGCATCGTCGATGGCGATGGAGTCGCGGCTGCGCTGCCGGTCGAAGGCCTCCTGCAGCGACACCTCGAATGCCGTCACCGGCATCCGCAGCGACACCGACACTTCGTAGGCCTCATGGTCCGACAGGCCCGCGACCTGTTCACGATAGGCCTGGGACAGTCCCTTCCGGAGTTCCACGCGCCGTTCGGCTTCCGCCGCGCGGGCCTGCGCGTACAGGTCGAGGATCACCTGCCCGGCGTCGCGCGGCGCACCGCTGCCTCGCCGTCGCTCGCGCAGCGTGCGGCGGGTCTCCTTGGCCGCGGTGTAGTTGCGTGCGGCCATCTGCAACGCCGAGACGTTGGCGAGGAACCGGACGGCGTCCTTGTCCTGGTACACGGGCACCACGCGCACCGCGAGATCGCGCATGATCTCCACGGTCGCGGCATCGGCTGCCCGCTGTGGCGGGTGGAACTCGAGGTCATCCGCCCGCGCAGAACCGGCGGCCAGCAGCAAGCCCGACAAGGCGATCAGCCATGCGCCGATGCACTTCACGGCGCCGGCTCCCGGCGTGGACGCGGGGTCGCACGGCGCTCGGTCTTGATGAGATGCAGCACGCACGAATACAAGGGATCGTGCGCCTCGGCCGCGCCGCCGATGTGGATGACGCCCGCGCCCTTCAGCTCATTCGCCAGGATGTCGAACACCCGCTCCGTGACGTCATCGTCCAGCGACCCGAAGGAACCGTCGATGAGCACCCAGGGAGGCTGCTGGATCAGCAGGCGCGCGAAGGACAGGCACAGCTGCTCATCGGCGCTGAGCTCGCGATCCCAGCGCCGCGTCTCGCCCAGGAAGGGCGCCAGCCGCTCCAGGCCGATGCGGTGCAGGGCGCGCGACAGCGTCGCATCCTCGTAGGCGCGATCCTTGACCGGATAGGTGAGCACCTCGCGCAGCGAACCGCGTGGAAGATAGGGCGAGCCGTGCGGCAGGTAGAAGATCTGCTCACCGCGCGGCCGCGTGATGCGGCCGGATCCCCAGGTCCACAGTCCGGCCAGGGCACGGAACAGCTGCGCCTTGCCCGTGCCCGGCGCACCGATGATGAGCACGCGATCCCCGGCGCGGATCAGCACGTCCGGCTCCTTGAGGTGCTCCAGACCCTGGGCGCTGGTCACCTCGAGCTTCTCCAGCCGCAGGAAGCCCGCCTCCCCTTCCGCGTACTCGATCCGCGAGCCCAGCGCGGCGGGCTCACGAACCTCCGACAGCGCCTCGCGGAACGAGGCCACGCGCAGGAGCGTGGCGCGCCAGTCCGCGATGACACTGAAGTTGTCGACGAACCAGCGCAGCGAGGACTGCGCCTGGGTGAAGGCGCCGGCGGCCATCATCAGCCCGCCGAAGGAGATCTTGCCGGTGAAGTACAGCGGCGCCGCGACGAGGATCGGCGCCACCAGCGTGATCCAGCCGAACCCGGCGGTCACCCAGGTCAGGTTGGTCAGTCCCCTCACCAGGCGGCGCGTGGCCTGCAGCACGCTCGTCACGTGCAGTTCGATGCGGCGCTTCTCGTCTTGCTCACCTTCCGCGAGCGCGATGCCATCGACGTGCTCGTTCACGCGCACCAGCGAGAAGCGAAGATCGGCCTCGCGCGCGTACCGGTCGGCATTGCGGCCGATGAGGCTGCGGCCCACCCAGTAGCTCATCACCGACCCGCCACCGGCATACAGCACCGCGGCCCACAGCATGAACCCCGGGACCGCGTAGTCGACATCGCCGATGCGGAAGGAAAAATCCGTGGACAGCACCCACAGGATGCCGGCGAAGGACCCGAACAGGATCGATGCCTGCAGCAATCCCACGCCCAGGTCCGCCGACAGCTCGCAGAGCTTGCGGGCATCCTCGTGCATGCGCTGGTCGGGATTCACGCCGATCTGGCCCGAGTTCGCCAGCCAGAAGGCGCGCCGCGGCTTCATCCAGTCATCGAGCAGGTCGTGGAACAGGCCCTCGCGCATCTTCAGCTTGAGCATCTCGACGAGCCAGCGCTGCGCGACGTTGAGCACCAGCAGGCACCCGGCGATGAGGAAGAACACGCCGAGCTGGAAGAAGAAGTCGACGAGGTCGCGGCGCGAGATGGCATCGTAGAAGGGCTTGTTCCACCGGTTCAGGCGGATCTGCCCGTAGGCGGTCACCACGATCACGAAGATGGTGCCCACGCACAACCAGATGAGCGCGCGCCCGGCCGGGGAGGCCAGGATCGCGCGCAGCATCAGGCGCATCTGGCGCACGAGCCCCGTCTGGGCGGGGTCGACCTCGAGCGCGTCGTCCGGGTTGTCGGGCGAGGAATCCGTCACGGTGCCGGACACTTTGCCATGTCCAGCCCCGTCCGGATAGCTCTGCCCGCGATCAGCTGCTGTGCTGCGAATGGCTCCGCTCGGCATGCAGCGCCGACAGCGAGGGCAGGTTCATCGAGTGCACGGTGTTGTTCACCGCATCGGTGACGCAGGCCTCATAACCGCTGAGGATCCGCGAGCCGGTGACCTGGAGCACCGATTCGCAGTACCGGCCCGCGGCGCTGTGGATGCGCGCATAGAGCTTGTCCAGCCCCTTGCGCGTGGAGATGTCGAGATCGGAATAGGACACGCGGACTCCCGCCTCCTGCGCTCCGGCGATGGCGGCCAGTGACAGCGGGATCGCTGCGGCGGCGGCGAGCAGCACGCCCTTGCGTATGGACTTCATGGTCGTCTCCTTCTGGTTGCGAAACGCGGCGTGCCCAGCACACCGCTTCGGCAGGTTGGATGAAGGAGACTGGCAGAAGGTTTGGCACATCGCGCGGTATTTCTCGTGTCCACCGCGATGCGATTCCGGTCGCTACCGTCCGTGTGCGGGCGCCCCGAGCGCGCTGCGCAACGCGCTGATCTCGCCGGCCGCCTCGACCATGATCGCGGAACATCGCGGCGCATCGAGCTTGAGCTGGCGGAAGGCGCGATTCGTGTCCACCAGCGCCTGGATACGCAGCGCATCGCCCGCGCTCGCCTGCAAGGCCTTTGCGCAGACCAGCGCATCGGCCACATCGGCCTGCGCATGCGGGCGGCGCGCCGCATCGTCCTGCTCCTCCACCGCCTCGACGATGTGCGGCGGGAAGCACCAGTTCTCGAGCAGGGACTTGCCGATGGGCGCGTGCCAGGAGTCGAGGATGGTCTGCACCTCGCCACCGCCGGCGAGAAGATCCGCGCGCTGGGCCAGGCGCGCGAGCACGTACAGTTCACCGATGCCGTGCAGCAGCCCTGCCAGGAATGCCTCGTCCGGATTCAGGTGCGAGGCGGAGGCAATGACGTAGCAGATCGCCGCCACATGGGTGCTGCGCTCCCACAGTTCCTGCAGGTCGCGCTCGACGGGCTGCAGTGCCGCCGACAGCCGCAGTTGTGCGACGGCAAAGGCCGCCGTGGTGCTGCGCACATTGGCCGCACCGAGCCGCACGATGGCCGCGGGCAGGTTACCCACCGGCTGATGTCCCGGGTTGAACGCCGCGGAATTCGCCGCCGCCAGCAAGCGCGCGGCCAGCCCCGGCTCGGCACCGACGATGGCTGCCATTCGCTGCGCGGTGATCTCGGGGTCATCGATGCTGCGGCAGACCTGCGCGAACACCTGGGGAAACCCGGGCAGTTCGACCTTGCCCTCCGACAGTTCCCGCGCCAGTTCGCTCACGAAGGTGAAGGCCAGTGCGCCGGGCGCGCTCGAGGTGGGTGACCTGGACATGAGGACCGGCGCCCGGTCAGTCCTCCACGCCCATGCTGAACGCGGCGGCCATCTCCGCCGGCGTGTAGGTGCGGAAGGCGATCAGCGTCTGGGTATTCAGGATCCCCGGGATCTTGCGGATGCCATCGCTCACGAGGTCGGCCAGTTCCTCGTTCTCACCCACGTTCAGCAGCGCGACGATGTCGTAGTGCCCGGCGACCGAGAACACCTGGCTCACACCGCGAAGCTGCACGAGCGCCTGGGCCACATCGTTGACCCGGCCACCATCCGCATTGATCAAGACGACTGCACTGACCACGCTGCTCTCCCGCGTTCCCGTTCCCGTTCCCGTTCCCGTTCCCGTCCGCCATCTTACGGCATCGGTTTCCCGCTCATGTGGTGCGCAACGCCTCCAGCGCCTTCCAGTCGACGCCCTTCGCCCCCGGCACCGACAGCGGCTGGATGACCAACTGATCAGCGCCCTGGTCGAAGTAGGCGCGCAGCTTCGCCTGGATCGTGGCCACATCCCCCCAGGCCACCAGCGCGTCCATCAACCGGTCGCTCCCGCCCCCCTCCACGTCGGCCGGGGTGAACCCCAGCCGGTACCAGTTCTCGACGTAGTTGGGCAGGGTCATGTAGATGCCCAAGGTCTCCCGGGCCACGCGCCGGGCGACAGCCGGGTCCGTGGTGAAACAAACCTTGTGCTCGCAGATGAGCTGCCCGGCGGACCCCATGGCCTGACGCGCCATGCGTGCCTGCTGCGGCGTCACGTTGTAGGGAAAGGCGCCGAGCGTTCGCTGCGCGGCAAGCCCGGACATCTTCGGCCCCAACGCCGCCAGCACCACCTTCCGGTCCGCCGGCATCGACTGCGTCGCGCGCCAGGCCGCATCCATCCCATCGAGATATTCGCGCATGGCCGCCAGCGGCTTGCGGTACTCCTGTCCGCGGATATGGGTGACGATTGGGGCGTGCGACACACCCAACCCGAGCACGAAGCGGCCGCCATACAGCTCGTTCAGCGTGTTGTGCCCCATGGCCGCGGCGGCCGCATCGCGTGCGTAGATGTTGGCGATGCCACTGCCGACCACCAGCCGCGTGGTCTTGCCCAGCAGGAAACCGCCGAGACCGAAGGTCTCGAAATGGGCGGCCTCCGGGTACCAGAGCGTCGAATAGCCCAGCGACTCCACGCGCTGAGCCAGTTCGGCCAGCTGCGGGGCATCCATGCTCTCGGAGAAGACAAACACTCCCAATCGGCCCAGTTTCATGGTTCAGGCTCCGCGCGGATGATGTGGAAAGAAACCTATCCTAACCCGGTCCGCTCCGGTTCGCAGGCGGTGCGGCACGGCGCGCCAGGTTCATTCGAACGGAACATACCGGGTGCCCGCCCCGCCCGGGACGGACTCTACCAGCACGATGCGATCCAGGCGCCCGTGCACCGGCGGCCAGAAAATGTCGCCGCGGACGCTTCGCACCTCCCGTGCCAGTGTGACGTGCGCGCGGAAGGGCCTCGGGTCACGTGCGTGGCCCATCCGCTCCAGCCGGCGCCAAGATCATCCACCGTGGCCCGCAGGCCAGGCGGCGCCTGCGAAGCCTCGGCCACCAGCACCCGCGGCTTGTGCCACCATTGCAGGCGGTCGAGCACGAGGTCGACCGGCGACATCGGTCCAGCCAGCGCCTTCAGTTGCGCCACCCGTGATTCCTCCACCGCTCCGAGGAAGGCGAGGGTCAGGTGCAGGTCGGAAGGTTCCACCGGCCGGCCAGACAGCGGGAACAGCCGCTGTCGTCCGGCGAGGATGGCCAGGCGCAGGGATTCGTCGGGCCAGCAGGCGAAGAACAGGCGTCGGTATCGCATCGGTGCACGGTAGCATCGCGCGCTGCCGGGCGCGCAGCGGCGTACAGGCCGAACAGCAGCATCTGCACGATGCCCCACTTGAAGGTTCCTGCCGCGTAGAGCACGAGTTGCCCGCGCCCGGGTAAATCGCCGTTTCCAGGCCTTCGCAGGTCTCCCCCAGCTGTCGGCCACCGGCGACAAACCCTCGGCGATTCTCGGGATTGCCAACTCGGTTCGGGTCCAGGCCGCGGCGCTCGGCTAAGTTGCCCGCGAGATCTGGATCGCTCTTGAGGGGGAATCATGAAGAGAGTCATCTTCGCCGCGTTGCTCGGCATCAGCACCGCACCGGCCCTTGCCGCCGATGTCGGCGTGTCCATCAGCATCGGCCAGCCGGGCTTCTACGGACAGATCGATATCGGCAATTTCCCGCAACCGCCGGTGGTCTTTGCGCGACCGGTGGTCATCGCGCCGTCGCCGAAATATGTCGCCGTGGAACCGATCTACCTGCATGTCCCGCCTGGACATGAACGGCACTGGAGCAGGCACTGCGCGCGCTACCACGCCTGCGGGCGGCCGGTCTATTTCGTGCGCGATGACTGGTACAACAACGAATACGTACCGCGATATGCGCGCCATGATCACGGCGATGAGCATCGCGGGCACGGCCGCGGAAACGGGCACCACAAGGACCATGACCACGGCGACGGCGATGGCCATCGTCACGAGGACTAGCTCCCCGCCCTGACCCGGCTCAGGCCAGCGTGGCCGTGGGCTTCACAGCAGGAGAACACGTCAGTCAGTGACGGGGTCCGGCCGATCCACTGCTCAAGCGTGGGCAGTTCCGCTGCTCTGCATCATCCGTCGATGCAATCCAGCGCCACTCCCTGGGTACTCACCCGATGGGTGAAACGGCTGGTGATGACGCCGCCTTCGAAGAATCCCGACGAGAGCCTCCCTTGACGACGCTCGCCTTCGACGACATGGCCGACAGTTACGACCGGGCGTTCACGGGTAGGAGCAGATAGAAACCGACGCGGCCACCGCGTCTCTCAATGACCTTTCACAATAATGTCACTTTGGATTGTCACACCGGATTTCACTGCGTACTCATCACATTTCGACGTATCTTCGGGCGAAAATCGTGCCCACTGAATCGGAAGCAGCGAGTCCATCAAGGTTCTGATGACATCCTGATAAATATTGAATTGGTGGCCCGAGTAGCAGGTCGTCGGGTCTTCAAAAAACGCCCCGATAATCATCCTTTCGTGACAGTAAAGTCCCGCAAGTCCCGATTGGCCAGATACCGCCGAACCCGCTGCACGACATCCGAGCGCAATCTCGACGAAAAGGCGCCATATCGGCGAATCGCACGCTGTTGAGCACGGCGAGGAGCCGATCGCGCTCCACCGCATCGAGCGCCAGCGGCGGTCGCGGGCGCGGTGCAGGGGCGCGCACCAGGATGCGCCGCCGCCGTTGCCGCCGGCGATAGACGCTTGCGCGCGGCACACCCAGGGCCTGGCACGCCACCGTGACGGCCAGGCCCGAGCGCAATGTCTCGAACGCCTCGATCACTCGTCGTCCGCCGGCGAAGTCGGCATCGTCACTCCAAGCAAGGCGGCAACTTTTTTTTGAACATCGATGATCAGCCGCGCCTGCGCAAGGTCCCGCTTCAGGCGCGCTTTGTCGCGTTCGAGCTTTTCGATCTTGAGCTTCTCGGTACGCGCAGGATCGGGTTTTGGTCCGCGGCGTGGGGCGTTGTGCGCCTGCGGGGCGCTGCGGACCTGCTTGCGCCATGTGGAGAGCATCGAGGAATAAATCCCCTCCTTGCGCAGCAAGGCTCCGAGCTCGCCCGGCTGTTCGCACGCATCGGCCGCAGCCACGATGCGCCGCTTCTCGCTCATCGAATATTGTCGTCGTCTGGCCGTGGCCACCACCTCCGGATCGGGGCCGCGCGCCGCGCGTCCACCGGCTCCCTCTCCAGTCGCCCTACGGGCTCCTTGCGAGGGAGCCGGTGCATCCATCATCAGCTCAGCATCGAGCAAAGAATGTATCCCATTGTTGTTCATCAATCGTCCTGCCTGCACTTTAAATTGCCCCAGGCAGGTGTCTCATCTCATATTGGCACGGGGGGGGGGGGGGGGGGAACG